>Ga0209429_10001472_pt1 | contig 14502 bp, 12 predicted proteins | sample BarGraNGADG00212_3_FD_184493 | JGI IMG/M metagenome (GOLD analysis project Ga0209429, IMG submission 184493) | Arctic peat soil microbial communities from Barrow, Alaska - Barrow Graham LP Ref core NGADG0004-212 (SPAdes) (version 2) | ecosystem: Environmental > Terrestrial > Soil > Wetlands >... | reverse complement strand
AAAAAGCAGACATTTCTTTCATTGAAAATTTTTTTAACATGGTTTTGGTTTTTAAGTCAATAAGAATGTCCATGAAATTTAAGTAAAATTATAGTGGTATTTGCGGGCGTGCTTTGACCATTAAAATTTTAATTCCTTTTTTAGTTCTTCGTGAGATATCCATTTTTTGTTTTTCATTTTGACATGTAGGGCTGAGTAATAGTCGGCCTTATCTTCTTCTATTTCCTTCAGCCGCAAATATTCCTTGTAGTCTATTATAACAGCAACAGGTTTATTATCTTCCTTAACAAACTGTGTTTTAATCATGATATGCCTCCTGGCGATGCTTAATTTCGTAAATTAGTAATATGTGGGCGTCATCTTCAAATATGATTCTATAATTTCCTATTCGCATCCTTTTAAAAGCGCCGTATTTGCCCTTTAATGTTTTAATATCCAAAGATTTTTTCACAATTCCTGTAGACAACGATTCTATTGCTGCCATAATCATAGCGGCAGTTTTCTTGTTGCCCTTATATATCTTCCTGATCTGCTTTTCAGCTTTTTCCGAATATCTGATTTCCATATTGGTTGAATCTTCCGAATATATTAAGTTCTTCTTTTAAAGTATTAGATTGAGTAAATAATATCACAAATCTAAATCAATTGTAATATGTAAATGATGCGAGGCAATGTTTTTGGCAATACCATTTAAAGTGGTATATTAAAAAAGAAATTCGGTTGAAGTATAAAGCCCCAACTGCCGGAAGTATAGGAATAGCGAGTGATTGCGGATGATGCCGATTAATTAGCACCCTCAAGAATGGGAGGAAAAGGGCGCTGTCCCTCGCAGGCTTGTTTATAATTCAAACTCCAATGGGTTATACACAAAGCCGCTTGTTTGTAACGAATTGCCAATCTGTTATATACAAAGAGAAATTGATTGTCAATACAAACCGTTCCATGGCCTCGCCCGCCACCTCCAGCAGGGAGGAACTGTAATCTCCGCATTCAGTCTCACGGTGCGGCACTCATGTTTGCCTTCAATCAGCCTGATGTAAAGGGCGTCGATTTCCGGATCATAACTGATTTTCATCGCTCTCTCCTTATCTCTTTCCGTGCCATGATTGTCCAATTTCCCTTTCCGATGCGAATAATCTCGCCGATATGATTCGGCTCTTAAGATGTCATTCGATGATTTTGTCATAATCAGCGTGGCTGCCTATCCAGAACCACAACAGGCCATCAGGGATCTCAATGGCCAGTGCCCGATAATGCATCCCTATACGGACTGACCTGTATTTACCGGTTTTCTTGAAGTGGAGGGATGGGTGAGACGGATTTTCTTTTAACAGAGCGAAGTGTGCATCGGCGAGCTCTTGAATGCTTTGTGGCAATCTACGGTAACAATCCCAGAAGACCGATGAGGCGAAGTGGTTCAAATGCGTTTCGTCTTTCTCGCCTTGTGTTCCTCAACGGCGCTTTGCACCAACCTGTCCAACTTGCCGGTCTCGCTATCCATTTCTATCTGACAATCCCATTCGGCTGCATCAAATTCGATAAACCAGGAGCGAAAAGCGGCCCGTTCACCGGGGCTGAGTTGTTTGACAGTCTGCTCAAGCATTTCGATTTGTGACATGGTCATTCTCCTTTATGGTATCTTCTTTTTCTCCCAAGGTGGCTTTAATCTTAGCATTTACATCAAATAAAAGCAACCGGCTGAAGAACCCGGCAATCCGGTCATACCGACGGGCGCCCTGCAACTGGGTTGCCAGAAAATTCTTCAAGGGACTGCGGCGTGAGGAGTAACGATGGATCATCCGTTGTCACCATTCCAAAAGTCAGATGGTGGAAACTGCCTATATCACTAAGTCATAGGGTATGGCTAGTAAAATGTTTTGAAGATTTACCTTTGGGATGTTGTGAAAGTTTTGCTCGATTTCGGTAGCGGTCTTATTGGTGGCAGAGTCCAATCGTCTTCCACCAGGAATTTTAACCTCAGTTTCACATAATTCGTCCATTTTGGGGGCTTTAAAAACTAGTATGGCGTCACCAGATTATGCCCCTATTTCCTCGAATTCCTTACGCGTCGGGTTTTTCAGCAATCCAAGTGGGAATCGTGTGTTTTACTGTTGGCTCATCAGAGAGAACGGTGAGCGATGTCGTACCCCGTGTGAGAGCGACGTACAACTCCTCCGGAGTTTCCATCTGAGCCGCGTCCAGAAGTAACGCATGGTTGAATTCAAGCCCTTTGATCAACAGTGGCGTGGCCACAGTCCTCTTTGTTAAAACACGGCGACCGTTCCTTCGAGCGTGGTCGCGAATTGCCCAGGCCGTTTCTCGTAGACTTCTGCCTGAACTAGGATCATGCCCCTGGAGTGCCCTCTTCATGTCCTGCCAGAGCTCGCGCCGCCTGTAGAAGTGCTTGTCAGAAAGGCCTTCGATGGCCGACATCATCACCTCTACTGCGGCCAGCTGTTCAGACTCCACGACTGCTTGCATTGACTCCCACAGACGCTGCTTGTCAGACGACTTTGGACGATATGGCCTTGCCTCTTGCAGTCGCTTCAGCATGTCTGCCAAAAAGGTCATCCCCGTGAAGCACTCTTGAGCAAAGGCGACCACGCATGCAAGGCGGCTCACACCAGCGTTGCTCTCAATGTCCTTGGCTGCCCGTAAGAGGTCAGGGCATTCTACACTTTCCAGAACGGAGAAATGGTTCTTCGTCTTCGATGCAATCGTCGCGCAGCGCCATGGCCCATCGCAAATGGCAACGACGCCTTCTTTATCGGAAGCCCTGTAGCAGGCCGCAATCTGATGTTGATAATTCGCCGATGGTATCCAATTCACGATTCCAGACGTATTAGTGAAGTCGATCTTATGCCCTCTTTCCAACCGCAAGCGCACGTCGGCAAGCCACTCGCCAAGCTCCGAGTTGCGCGTTCGCCAACGATGTGGCTCGGTTAACACATCGACAACCGGGAACATGTCCTCCACATCATGCCATCTGACGATATCGCCAGCGTGGAGTTTCCTGTAAATCGCCTGCAATGGGTCGCCCACAATCCTGCAAGGAAGCGCCCGGGCAATCGTGCCAATCAAGGCGTGCTGAGTGCCGCAGCAGTCCTGGTACTCGTCGACGAACACCCCGTCGTAGGAGACTTGCAGAACGCGACGTGGAGCACGACAGGCGAACAGGCGGCAGGCGGCAAGCCGCAGCGCGCTCCATTCTTCGTTGTCGCTCGGATAAGGGCAGTCCCAGTCGGCGAGACGTGGGAACGCGTTAGCAAAACACAATGCGAGACTGTCAATGGTGGTTACGCGGTATTTGGCAGAAGGAATACCGAAAGCGGTCAGCTTGGTGCGGAGTGCGTCAACGCCTGCGTGGGTGTGCGTAAGGACCAACTGCCTGCCTGTCGCGTACCCCACGGATTCCGCAATGAGGCGCGTCTTGCCGCACCCAGCCGGGCCAACAACCAGTCCTCGGCCACATCTCGCGAGGTTCTTCGCCGTGTCATTCGGCATAGGCCCATGCCTCTAGGGCCCGAAGTTTCACCCCCAGTGGGGTGGCCGCAATCTGCGACAAAGCTGCGACAACGACCCCTGCCAGTCTCCGGCCATCGTTCAGGTTCTTGAACCACCCTGAGGTCTTCGCCGCGTTCCCTATCGCCGCCCGGAGAGTGGGTTCATCTATGCCGTTTGCCTGCCATTCGCCAATATTGGTGTCGGTCACGGCACTCCCGTCGGCCCCCAGCTTGACGAGTTCTGTCTTGCAGGAATCAACGCAGCTCTGTTCGCCCTTGATTTCGCACCCCATATCCACGAGCGCCTGGAGTGTTGCGAGCGGAACATCCGCGGCAATCCTTTGCTCGGTGGCCATGTTCCCGTCCCACAACATCACTTCGGCCCCGGCGGCCCGAAGCTCCTGTTCGGTCGGATTGATTGCCCTGTCAGAATCACCAAACAGCGCTGTTTTGTAGCCCAGTTTGGCCAGTTGTCTCGCTGCCTCCGGCGCAGAGGTGCCGCCGCCATTGACGGAAACAACACCGCGAAGCTCGAAGCCCTCTCCTCCGTGAGTCTCCGCCCATACCAAGTTCAGTATGTCACAGAGGGCTTCTTCTGTTTTGCCCTCGCACACGATCACCACCCGAGCAAATACCGCCAGCGGGCATGAACGGATCACCGGTTGGAGTGCATCTTGTCCGTTCTCATCACAGGCCAGCACATCGAGGTGGCCGTTCGCATAGCGCGTGAAGCGGAGATTCTGAACAGACAAGGCAACAACTGGCGTGGGAGAATGGCTTGTCATAATGACTTGGCCTTCATTTCGGTCGTCGCACAACTTTTTAACGAGTCTGCGAATACGGTGGGGCTCAAGACCGTGCTCGACCTCATCGACCAGGACAATCGAAGATTTGCCGATCCCGGCCTCCTGCACAGCCAGCGCCGCAAGTCGTTTTGAACCGAGCCCAAAGGATTGCAGCGGGACCGGCCCGTCATAGAGAGATAAGACACCCTGCCCGAAGCGTATTGCGCGCACATCCAAACCGGGGTGAAGGTCATTGACAGGTACGCCATAGTCCCTCGCCATTGCCTTAGCCTGATCGGCGACCTGCTGCCATTCCTGGAGTTCCATTTCGCCGACCGCCTCGCGCGCTTTTCGATTGGCGACTGCGATGACTTGGGCGGAAGACTCCGCATCCGTGAGCCTTGCGAGTGCCGAGCCGCGACTCCAGGTCAGGTTGCGGTCAACATCATCGCCAAGCAGGGCGACGCCGAGGAGTTCCCTGTCGCGCCACGAGATGGGTCTTGGGTCAGGGTTGCTGTCTTTCACCACGGCCCATTGCGGCTCAAGGCCACTGTCAACGGTCAGGCGAATAGTCAGCACCTGCTCGTCTTCATCAGCCGGGTCATCGTGGATCGTTCGTTCACGGATCGAATACCCACGCAGATAGAGCCCGTACTTATCCTGCTTCGTCAACGCGTCTGGCAGTTCGCCGACAGTGGTCTCGATCACAAGTTCCTCGTCGGTTTTAGACTGGTAGAAGTCCGAGTCTGTGAAAGGGATATTCCACCGAGGCAGTAGCCCCATTTCGATGGCGTTCAGAATCGTTGTCTTGGCTGAATCGCCCGGGCCGACAAGACAGACGACGCGGTTATCCACGTGCCAATCCAGCGACTTGATGCCACGGAAGTTCTGGACCTTCAAGTAATAGACAAATGCCATTCTGTCGCTCCTTCATGAATCCACTGGCAGACCCCCCTATTCGTCATGCCCCGCCCTCCACGATGTCAATTTCTTCAGGGGTCAGGCTGTACAGTTCATAGACAAGCCGATCGATAATCTCTCGCTCAAGGCCAACGTCGGCTTCTGGGTTGCGCTCCTTGGCGGCAAAAATGCGATCCGTGATGGAAACGAGTTTGCTACGATCATTCGATGCAATTTTCGGAATCGGTAGATCGTTAATCATTTCTTTCGTAAATGTAGTTCCTTGATTGTAACTCGACGCTGGATATTTTTCCTTGAGGTAAAAGAACGCAACCGAACTGTTAACAATAGAGAGCAAATATTTCAGAGTTTCCAAATGGTCTGAAGCAATCATCAATGTTGTCTTGCCAGGAATGATAGTCCCATCCGCGTCTAAACAAGCATCAAGCAGATTCAATCCCTTTACGATCAATTTTCTCCTGATTGCCTTCTTGCCGTAAGAATTTGGAAATGCTTCAAAGAAACTTTTCTTGTTCACTACTGGCCGGACATACCTGGAACCCAAGTAAACCATTTCGCGTTGCCCCCATTTAGAAACAAACTTGCCTATGGTTCCTGTATTGATAATTCGCAAGTATTCTTTTGATGTGGCATTCTTTGGTTCTTCCTGGATGAATTCCTGCAATTTATATGCGTCAGAAGTTGCGCAGGCGTTTTCACAAACGCCAAGCTCAGATAAATGCCCTTTATGAGCATCTATTTTTGCTAACAATTCGATAGCGTCGGAAAAAAGCCAATCATAGGAGTAAGGTGACTTCAGAGCGTCTTTGCGAATGACACGCTTCAAGTGAATATCTGTTCCGGCATAGTCGTAAATGCGAAGGAAAGGTTGTGGCCGCTGCATGAAGACAGTAACGATGGCATCTACGTTTACGGTTTCAAAAACTGAGCGACCAGCCTTCAAAATACTGAATATCTTGTCTGTAGTCTTTAGCCGCATTTCATTACCAAACGACTTAGAGATCCATTTGTCTGGAGTTATGAAAGAGAGAATGCCTCGTTCATTTAACAACTGAAACCCTCTCTCGTAGAAGGCAATATAGATATCCCAATTCCCCTTGGTCATTGAGTAAGCCCCCTGAATTAGCTGTCGCAATTGGGCGCTGTCTCTCGTCATATTTTCGGAATCAATATATGGTGGATTGGCGATCATCACGTCAAATCCACCCTTGCGCTGAAAAACTTCGGAAAAGAAAATCTGAAAATCGAAATTGACTTCGTAGCCCAGCGTCTTCTTTGACGCCGCAAAACTGGCGGCCAATAGTTGATCAATCTGTGCTTTCCACTGTGCTTTCTTGGCATGGTCGGTTTCGTCAAAGAATTTCTGCTTCAATTTTTCAATGTCGCTCAATCGCTGTGACTTAAACGGGAAGCCCAGCAATGAATTGCCGACTACAATCTTGTAATCCAGGTTAGGCAGCGGATTGATATGCTCCACGTCTTCTTCGTCTACCACCAGCGACAGCCAAAGGCGCAGCTTGGCGATCTCGACCGCGCCGGGATCGATGTCCACGCCATACAGACAGTGTTGAATAGCGTGCCGCTTGAAGTGGTAGGGTGTGCGCTCGGTTGCGTCGTTAAAATAAGGGGTCAGCGCCAAACGGGCGCGGACAATCTCCGTCATCATGCCTACAGGAAATGCGCCAGAACCCACGGCGGGATCGCAGACGGCGATATCAGCCAATGCATCGTCAATCTGCTGGGCGTACTTCTTGATGCTGTTTGGCATCTCCCGCCCCCTGTATTTCGTATCCACAGCCTCGTAGTGGGAGATTTGCTCGCCTTGATAGATGAAGGTTTCCAGGTCGGTGCGAGGAACCCGTTGCATAGCGGCATTAATCACGGTATCGAGATAATTGATGAGGCTTTCCTGGCACATGTAGTGGACGATTTCACGGGGGGTGTAGATCGCGCCTAAACGCTTACGGCGATTGTCTTCGATTAGATTTTCAAAGACCTTGCCCAGCATCTCCGGGTCAATGGCCACTTCTTTTTCCAGCGGCTCGGCCTCGTTCACGGTGAAGTTATAGCGGTCGAAGACATCCAGCACACCGGTGCCGGTAATGCCTTCTTCCACGTATTCGGAATTGGTGAATAACTTGTTGGGTAGAATGATGTCTGTCTTGCTCCAGTCGTAATCGCCCAGCGGTTCAAACAGGCCGCCGTTGAGGAAGGGAATGCGACAGTTGAAACGCTTGGACATGGCCTCAGCGCCGCGCTCGGTCGCCAGCGTGTCATAGAACAGCGGCTCCAGCAGGTCGTTGAAGAAGTTGGTATATGCGTCATATTCGCCGTTGGCAAGCCGCCGCAGAAAGTCGCGCGGGCCGCTACCCCAGGGCTGGCCGCGCTTCACGCCCAGCCAGCCTTTCTTTTGCAGGAAATACAGAAAAACGATCTGCCCCATGAGTTTCTTGGCAAAGTTCACGGTGTTGACGCCCTTGGCGGCAAATTCATCACGCAGGGTTTTGTCTCTCGCGGCCATTTTATCCAGGGCCGCGCGAATCTCTTCAAACAACTCCGCGTACTTGGTGAAGAACTCTTTGGTGACGGCTTCGACGCTGAACGCTTCTTCGAGCGCGACCAGCGTCGGATCGGTCGTAGTGTCTTGCAACAGATCGAGGAAGCGGGCCTGCGCCGTATGGCAGCTTTCGCCTTCGCCGACAATGTAGGAAAAACGACGCGCCGGGGTGAGGCGCGTTACCGTATCCACTTTGCCAGAGTCTTTTTCGACGGTGGCATATTCCATCTTGATGTAAGAAAAGCGCCAGGACGTTTCGGAGGGTGAGACAAAAGCGACGAGGGCCGCGTCTTTTTCATCACGATTCTTGAGATGATCGGCCACAAAGTTGCGAATCACTGTGCGGGCGCGTTCCAGTTTGGAGTCTTTCGTGAGATGCACCACCAGCACATCGAGCGTTTCCTTGTCGGGTGATGTGTAGGTGCCGAGCCTCTCGTAACGGTTGACGTGGTTTTTGAAGGCGTCCTTAACATATGTATTGTTCCACGCTTTGGCCTTTGACTCATCAATCCGATTCAACAGGTTGACGGCAAAGTTGCGGAACCTGGCTTTTTCGAAGCCTTGGGTGAAGGTCTGCCTAATGAGGGCATAAGATTGGTCGCGGTTCATTTGGCCTCCAAAAGATAGGATGACAGGATCACCTCGCGCAGGCTGAGAACATGCGACGTCATTTGCGCGCGTGTGGTTTGGAAGAACAGCGAGGAAATGTCGCGCCGCAGAATCCCCAGTACCTTCAGGGGCTGGATCTCCTTCTTCAACGCTTCAGCTACCTTTTTTGTGGTCGGCTTCGGGAGCGCCCCATCGATCAGCAGTTGGACGACCTTTTGAATGTAAAGCTCATCATCCTCGGTAAAGCCGTGATAGCGGCGTATCTCTTTCGCCTTCAGACGCTTCAGGATATAGGCGTCATTTGCGGTGCCTTTTTGCTTGGGGATGGCATCGTCTATGTCCGGGCTTATCGCCGTCTCAATAGCGCGCTTATTCTTTTCCAGCAGCGTGTAGAAGTCATGCGGAATGGCTTCACGCTTTTCTGACGGATCAGCCGGCTTGAGGGTTTTCGCCGTGGCGAAGAAGTCGAGCTCGAGAGATTCCGCTGCGCCCGGAGGGGCCAGGAAAAACTTGTCGAGCCGCCCCTGGCGGAAATAGGTAAGCAGCGCCGGAAACTCTTTAACGCCTTCGCCGTTATCGTCTGTAAAGAGTCTGGTCGAACGGGCCTTTTTGGGCAGGCGTTTGATGCGGGTGAAGAGTGCGGGTTCCTTGTCGCGCACTTCCCGGATTTCGGTGAGATATTCCAGTTCGCTTTCTTCGTCTTCCCCCTCGCCCGTGATCGTTTTCTTGGAGGTCAACTTGGCAAAGAGGTCATGCGATTTGATTTCCTCGCCTTCCGTCAGCAGACGGGCATCGGCGCCGAGCATTTCGATGAACGCGTGTATCTTGGCTTCAGCGGCTTCCTTGAGTTTGATCAGGTCGTTGCTCTCTTCCGTCGGAAAAAAGTTGTAGGTGTGAATGGTGTCAAATGTAGTATCCACCCGGTTGACGCGACCGACGCGCTGAATGAGGCGGGTCGGGTTCCATGGGATGTCGTAGTTGACCACGATATTGGATCGGTGCAGGTTGACACCTTCGGAAAGCACTTCGGTGGCGACCAGTATCCGGTATTTGTCCTGGGGTTGAAAGGCGCGGGCATCGAAATTGGCGATGACCTCCTTGCGTTCAGCATCAGTGGAGCTGCCGGTGAAAAGCAAAACCTTCCGATCAATATCATCGTTGATTCGTTGATGGAGATATTCCGCTGTCTCTTTGGATTCGGTGAATATAATTACTTTGCCCTTCTTAAGAATGCTGTCTTTGCGGAGAACCTCTGAAAAGGCCTCCCACTTGGGATCTCGTTTGATCTGTTTCCAAAGGGTTTCAATTTTTTTCAGGATCACGCGATCAGCTTCGAGGTCACGGAGAAAATCTGCATTAAATTCTTTCGCGTTCAGCCGTTCGGCCCTGTCCGTATCGAGCAGACGATCAATGGCTTCCTGGTTGTCAGTTTCCAGCAGTTCAAATATTTTATTGATGTGCTTTTTGCTGATGTAAACGTTACCATTATCAAATTCTTTAATGAAGCGATCATAGGATAGGATAAAGCGTTCAAGGCTCAGGCGGAATGCGTGGAAGCTGCTCTCCAGGCGTTTGATCAGGAGAATTTTCATAAACTTCGCTAGGTTTTGCTGACTCTGCACCTCGCGATTCTCGCGTTTGCCCTCGTAATAGGCCAAAGGCTTGTACCGGGCGTATGTGAAATCTCTTGTAATCAGGCGGACTGTTTCGATAAAGATGTCGTTTTCAGTCTTGTTGAACTTATAGAATAGGGGCTGGGGGTCTGTGACATCGGGAAATTTAAGACCTTGTAGTGTCAGGTCTTCCCCGTAGTATTTCATGATTTCTTTTCGTGTTCGCCGAATCATCAAATATTTGAGGATTTGCTCGCGCGTCTCCTTCGCATTGGCCTGGACGGTCGCAAAATACTGGTCCCGTTCGGTCTGTCGGTCGAGACCATTGAGACGTTTCTCAAGACGGGTGAAGAAGGCTTCAAGGTTCCGGACGTTGGGAATGGTGCTGTTCTTTCCGTTCTGAAAAAGTTTGACTTGGCTGAGAATGTCCCGCGGGGTATTGTTCAGCGGCGTTGCCGAGACCAGGATCACCCGTTTGCCGCGACAGATCTGCGCCAGCATCTCATAGGTCTGATTCGTCTCAGTGCGGAAGCGATGGGATTCGTCGATGAAAACATTGGAATACCTGGATACGTCACGTTCCAGGAGATCCTCCAATTTACCGCTGGATTCAAAATCGGTATGCGGAACGTGGAAATCCCCGAAAACGTTCGGCCACGATCCGCGATTGTTCTTGTCCAGCAAGTGAGGCGGTGCGATCACCAGCGACCGGCCGTCCAGTTGCTGGGCAAGCAATGCTGCCATGTAGGTTTTGCCGAGACCGACAACGTCGGATAAAAACAGGCCGCCATATTCCTGGAGCACTTTGCGTGCGCTGAGAACGGCCTCCTCTTGGTACTTCAATCTTTTAAACCCATCGGGAACGTAGATGTCTTCGAGTTGATCCGGACGGTTCAACTCGTCTTGGAAGTATTCGTACAGGAATTTCAGGTAAAGCTCATAGGGTGTAAAATGAGCGAAGGGCGACCGGTTGACGATGGTGTCTTCATAAGGTTGGGAAACATCCACGGCCACAGCCCAAAGCTCGTTGAACTTGGCGATGGCGAAATCATAATCAGCACGGTTTTTCAGTTCGACGTTGAATTCAAGGTTGTCCTGTAGCCCTGACTGGGTAAGGTTGCTCGACCCCGTGATGACCCTGCCCTTGTCCATAAACTCCTCGTTGAAGGTCATGATATAGACCTTGGCATGGAGTTTCTCACCGGGGTAGGCTTTGATCTCCAACTTGCCGGAACGAATCCACTCGACAAACTTGTGGACGCCCGTTTCGATCACCTCGCTGTCGTCGGAATTTTCAAATTCGTTGAGCACATTGTCCGGGATTTTCTCGATGACCGTCGCGTGCGACTGCAGCGGCAACTCGCCCTGCTCTCCGGCTTTTTGCAATAGTTCATACGCCGCGCGGTCGGTGTGCAGGCCGACGAGAATGCGTATCTTCTCAACATTTTCCAGCGCCGGGTATATCTTGTAAAAACCGCTGATGAAGAAGTAGCCGACCAGACAATCGAAAAAACGCGCGTCAGTCTTGAGGATGTCGGAAAAACGTTCTTTTAGACTTTTCCCGGACTCATTCGTAAGAAAGGTTAGATCAGATGACATTGTGAATTTCTCCGATTAAGTATTTCTTGTCTTGGGGATACTGATTTGAAGAATTATTTATTTCCATATTTCTGTCATCCATAACAGAAATATAGAAAAATTAACATCAGTTTTCATTGAGGAATTTCAAACGAGAAGTCCCGCCTCGGAAGATACGCGTAGATGACATTTGCCAATAGTCAACTCACACACACCGAGTAAAAACATCTTACCATAAACACGTTCACCGTTTATAAAAGTACCACCCGTACTATTCAGATCATATATCCACACGTCATTGGGATAATTCACGATGACACAATGTCGCCTGCTGACAGAATTATCTAAATAGAATAGTAATTCAGGGGACAGTGTACTTAATTACGGCAAGAACCCCATCAGACAAATTTAATCAGTTTGGTTAGACATAACATAACTTCATAATTTATCAATTAAATTATTTAGATATTATAGGATAGAAAAGAATTAAATCTTTTTCCGCGCAGCACGCAGCACGCAGCACTTTTTTGTTGACTTTTATCTGATTATCTATGAAAATGTCTATGTAAATTCATAGAAAAGAAAGGTATTAGTTATGGCTACGGCTTTAAAACAAGCAAATTTTCAGCTTCCTGGAGAGCTTTTGGATGAACTGCGCGCGACCGTCGGTAAGCGTGAGCAAAACAAGTTTGTCTCCGATGCCTTGATGCGGGAGCTTCAAAGGTTGCGTCAGCTAAAAGCCGTTGATGCATCTTTCGGCAGTTGGCAAAACGGAAAGCACCCTGAACTGACCGCCGGAGTTGACAGTTTTGTGCGTAATATCAGAAAATCTTCACGGGGAAAGCGTTCCGATGAATCAGCTAGTCGTTGATACGGATATATTAATCCTGCATTTGCGAGGCAGTAAACCTGTGCGGGATATGCTCAAAGAGGTGGCAAAAACATCGCAGTTCAAAAGCATGATTAAGATTACTTCATTGTATCATTTAATAACGAATTGCGGAGTTCAATAAATGCCGTGATGTTACTTTCAAGAGCCTGTGGCGTTATTCCTTTTCTGTGTCGGATTGTTCTTTAATCATTTTTGCAAGAGGGTGTTTTATTTCCGGGATACGCTCTGTTGCCACAGCCCAAACCGATTCATAATCAACGCCAAAATAGCCATGAATAAGTTTATCGCGCATTCCCACCATTCTTTTCCAGGGGATATTTTTGTATTGATTCCGCAACTCTTCAGGTATATTTTTTGATGCCTCTCCGATAATTTCAAGACTTCTTACGACTGCATTTCGGCGCATGTGGTTTGTTACAAATTTTATATAATCAGTGTCTTTGACAAAATTTTCTATATCATTTATCGCATCCAATATATCTTTCAGGTAATCGAGCAGGACTCTTTTCATAAATATTGAACCTCTTTCAATATTTCTTTTCCTATATGCGGCTTTAATGCTTTTTTGGAAACAAGATCAACTTTCCTGCCGGACAGTTCCGATAGCCTTTCTTCGAGATCGAGAAATCGAAAAAGATCAATAGGTGTTTCAAACTCAACAAGGATGTCAATATCACTATCGGCTTGTTCCTCGCCACGTATATATGAGCCGAAAACGCCAATCTCTTTTATATGAAATTCTTTTGCTATTTCTGGTTTGTGATTTCTTATTTTATTTAAAATGTGGTCAATTTCTTTCATTATGTGTCTCCATAAAATACTTTATTTTACATATCATAACCAGATAATATGTCAAGGATATTATTAATATTTTCAGGAACAGCGGACGCGTTAAGTTTTATTTTTCCTCATACCCCCGCGTTAAATAAAAAGTGGCCAGATCGAAGAATATGGTCATGCGTCTTTGCAGTTCAAAGGTCATGTAAAGCTCAAGATTTTTCTGCAGGGCGTCCTGTGCGAGGGCGAACGTCCAAATGTGTTTGCGGATAAGGCTAAGCGAGCTGAGTACCTCACTGATCTTGAAATCACCTTTTTTTCTTTCCCGGCCAAGCTTGGTATAAAAACTCTTAATCTGATTCACATCATAGAGGCCACCCAACCAGAGAGTAATCTGGGAAAGTATCTTATCGCAGATATTATATAGCGTGCGGTTCTCAACACTGTGGTATTCGACGGTTGTCGGATTTACTACTACGTCTTCCATCCATTGATTGATGATTTCTTCCTTATTCTTAAGGATCACATTGACCAGACGGCGCGTTAAAGGATTTTTCGCCACTCCGGGCCGGAGCTTTTTTTTATCCGCGTGTTCAATAGAATCAAATATCGCCCAGTAATCCCTTTTGCTTTTTATATAGGCATCCAGCGCGCGTCTATTGGGAGGGAAGGCCATAGGCGGCAGTTTGTTTACCGGCCAAAACCGGGTTTGCGCGCAATCACCACCGGCGGCAAGTTTCCCGCCGGTTTGTTCCACAATAAAAGTTAAAAAAAGAAGATCGCCGTAAAAACGGCTCTTGTAGGAATCAACATCCAGCAATCTGGATATTCTTCCCTTGATGCCGGTTTCTTCGTGTAACTCGCGTAAAGCCGCATCCTCGATGCTCTCTCCCGCTTCGGCAAAACCTGTTGGCAGGCACCATTGCCCTTTAAACGGAGCCCGGTCGCGTTTGACCAAAAGTATCTGTCTTGCCGAATCGAGAATAGAAGAAACAACTGGCAGCGGATTATTGTAAAAGAAAGAATTACAGCAGGGGCAGAAATCCCTCAAGACGCCGTCTTCGCTTTTTTTGGTAATTTCTCCTCCGCAGTAAAGGCAATGCCGGCGTTGCTTTTTCATGATGTTTCCTTGGGTGTCAAGGGTTCGGAACAAATGAAAATCCTGTCGTCTTTACACATTTTGATAATTTTTGAGTTCATGGTCATCTTTTGCAGCTCAAGTCTCAGTTGATTAAAAATGTCGTTTTTGAGGGTGTTTGTACCGGTC
>Ga0209429_10001471_pt1 | contig 14506 bp, 19 predicted proteins | sample BarGraNGADG00212_3_FD_184493 | JGI IMG/M metagenome (GOLD analysis project Ga0209429, IMG submission 184493) | Arctic peat soil microbial communities from Barrow, Alaska - Barrow Graham LP Ref core NGADG0004-212 (SPAdes) (version 2) | ecosystem: Environmental > Terrestrial > Soil > Wetlands >... | reverse complement strand
ACACGGAGAACCGGGAGTGATAGTAAGTTTTTCCCGGGCAATCGCAGAGAAATTCGGAATTGAGACGCATATCCCGAAGCTTGATGAGACGGTGGTGCTGGGCGGCCAGGTCAGACGTGAAGAGACAGTGACAGCAAGAAGAGAGTTACCTGTGGAATCTTCGCTCACTGCGGTTATCAGCCCCTCGCTTGATGATCTCGAGAGGGTTCTGCTGATACTGACCGAACAATGTAAGAAAGATCTCAAGTCAGCCGAGACTCCTGAAGAGCGCAGTAAAATTCTCGAACGCTACAAATTACTGCTGAAAAGGGAAACCGACGGGATGCTTGCCGGAATGCACTGATCCGACTATTATTGTCCGCAGCGTCAAGTTTGCGTAGTCATGATTAAGAAGGTAAAATGTTATAATCAATAGAAATATTTGCAAGAAGAAGGCTTACTACATGGAGAATGAGAATACTCCCGGAATCAGAATAGTAAAAGACGGACCCTATATTGTATCGGGAAATGTCGAATTGACGGAACAGATAATCAATAGTCAGAATAATGATTACAAAATGATTCCCGGCCGCACTTTTCCGGTAAATGAGACCTATGCACTCTGTCGCTGCGGACAATCCCAAAATATGCCATTCTGTGACGGTTCGCATGTACATAATCATTTCGACGGGACACAGACCGCATCAAGGAAACCTTTTCGGGAGCGTGCTATGGTACTCAAAGGACCTGATCTGGTTCTGCTCGATGTTGAGGAATACTGCTCTTTCTCTCGGTTCTGTCACACTGTCGAGGGAAATGCATGGGAATTAACAGAAGATTCCGATAATTCGATTGCCAGGGAGAATGCGGTAAAAGCCGCCTCCGAATGTCCGTCAGGGAGACTTGTCGCATATGACAAACAAATGAAAGAACCAATCGAGATACACTTCAAGTCTTCCATTGCTGTGATCCAGGACCCACAGAGAGGGGTTAGCGGACCACTTTGGGTGAAGGGCGGAATTCCTGTTGAATCTTCGGACGGTGAAGTCTACGAGGTCAGAAACCGGGTCACACTCTGTCGCTGCGGCAAATCGACAAATAAGCCTTATTGCGATGCATCACATGTGTCGAGCCGATTCAGAAACAAATAAGTACCGGCAAAACCATGCTGTTCATTTCCTTGTGCATTCCGGTAAGATGCATGATATAACTTGTTTTTTACAATATGTTGATCATCTTTGCGAATTTATACGGAAAAATTAAAAATTGTTCGTTTTCTCTGTAACAATTTGCCCGCTTCAAACGTATATGTTATGTAGACAAAAAAATTCTTAATGCATAATCAATACATGTTTGCGGTTGGGAGGAATAGGAATAGTGAAAAGGGCAATGACTTTGGGGTTGGTTTTTTGCCTTCTGATTCTGCTTATTGCAGGATGTCAGATGAAGCCCAGCCTTTCACTTCTAAAAATCGAAGAGGGAGCGGCGCCCGCGGCCGTGCAGGATTTTGTTCATGAACAGAGCGGCCGTAATGGTGTCGATCTATATTCGGATGGTGTTCATGGAGATTATCTTTTTCTGAATGCTTTTAATGTTGAACAAGGAGAGAAAGCTGCTTACTTTACTGAGGTAACGTGTGAAATTGTGGATGAGACGCTGAACATATATTTCTCTCTAAACCAGACGGAATATTTTAACGAAAAAATAAATAATAAAGTGATATACAAGATAGATTCAACCGTAAAATATAACACGATTCGAGTGTTCAAAAATGGACAGGAAATTACTTTTGACGTGGTTGGCGCATAAGTAATTTCCTGACGTGCATTCCCGGGAGTGTCATTTAAACGTAAAATTATCCTTTCCGGCCAAAGACTTGATTCAGGCTCTCATCGATTACTATGGCATTTCCCAGTGAATCTTCAAAAGTTATCAAGGGATTCTCTTCACCCCATATCACCCTGTTGAAATGCTCGATTTCAAGCATATAGTTGTCAGGGCATTCAATGATGATTTCCTCTGTTTTTTCTGCAGTTGAAATAATAATCTTAGCAGTTCCTTTGGAGTTGAATTCGGTTGGCACCTTAAGAACGCCCTTTTCGCCGATTACCGTATATTGGCAGGAAGGGGAGATGGCTAAGCTGCAATAAGCAAATGCCTCAAGGTCATCTTTGAATTCCATCAAAATACTGCTGCCTTCATCAACACCATACTTGTCGGATATTTTTCCGACCGCGTTGATTTTGAGCGGCTCTGAACCAGCCAGATACCGGATCAAATTTAAATTATAGCACCCGACATCGTAGGTAGCGCCCCCATACAATGCCTCGGAAAAGCGAACGTCGGCTTCATTTTCCAGATAGTAGCCATAATAGGACTCAATGAATTTCAGCTGCCCAAGGATCCCCGAGTCAAGTAAGCTTTTTACTTTCATGGTTAATGGACTTTGGCGGTAAGCAAACGCTTCCATCAAATAAACACCGTTTGCATCACAGGCTGCCTGCATTAGTTTAACCTGCAATTTGGATACTCCAAGCGGCTTTTCGCAAAGAATATGCTTCTTCATTGCAGCGGCTTTGAGCACCCACTCATAATGCAGGCCATTTGGCAGAGGAATGTAAACAGCCTCAACCTTTGGATCCGCAAGAAGTTCCTCATAACTGGAATAAACGACTTCGGGATTGAATTTGTTCTGGAAATGCTTGAGCTTATCGCTGTTGCCTCTGCTTGCAATGGCATAAAGTTTTGCACCGGAAGCCTGAAGAAGGCCCGGAATAACTCTGCCGTCAGCAATGCCTGCACAACCAAGGATACCCCAATTGATGACTTTCTTTTTCATTTGTTTTCCTCCTCTTGACTTTGCTTATTTGACATATATACATGAACTGTTTCGAATATTCTTTGCACGATAGAGTGCAATATCTGCTCTGCTAATGATATCTTCCAGACTGTCATTCTGTATATACTCTGTAATGCCCAAACTACATGTTATCTGCCTGGCTGATACGAAAATAGTATCGGCAATAATGATTCGTATTCTTTCTGACAATATATATGCATCACCTGCATTTGTATTTGGAAGCACAATGAAAAATTCTTCACCACCCCATCGGCCAACATATTCGGTAATCCGAAGACTGCGTCTAATAAGCTGTGCTATTTCATAAAGAACCTTATCTCCGGTAGGATGTCCGAAATTATCATTAATGGATTTAAACCAGTCAATGTCGGCTAAGATCACAGAAAATATTCCGTTATACCGCTTTGCCCGCAGATATTCCCCGTTTAGCATTTCACTTATTTTTCTGCGATTATATATTTGAGTGAGACCATCCGTAATTGAGGATTCTTCAAGCGCGAGGTTTTTTGAAAGTAGTTCCAATCTAACGATATCCAGTTCTTTGTTTTTGCTGTCCAGTAAATTTCTCTGTGCGTCAAGCTTTTCAATGGAAGAACGATTTACCAGATCATAGTGGTCTTTGGCCTGCTCAATGAGTCTCCGGCTTTGTTCGCAGCGCTCCAGTTTTTTCTTCAGGATGATAATTTGTTTTTTGAGATCGTCATTTGACTCGCTCTCCATAGAAACCCCCGCAATTTTGTAGTCAACCCAGCAAAACAACAACAAAGGTCTCGTTGTGGAATTCATTTGTCAATTTGTTGATATTCGGGCAATACTCACCATACGTATAAAAACCGGAAAATTGTACATTTTCTCCGAGAATTTTTCGAGCGATCCGGCATTCCTCGATTGTACGTGTTCCGAGTAGTACTCTTCGAGCGGAACAGGAAAAACACAAAGCAATAATGGGGGAAATGTTTGCCGGGAATGTTCTGAATGCCTCGCTGATTGAACTTTCGGTACCTGCCAATATTGAATCCCGGTTAACCATTGTAATCCGGACTTTAGAACCAACAGGAACATTTCCAAGATAGGTTACAGAGCCTATGCTGACGTCATAATTTTCAAAGGTTGTTCGCATAAACCGGAAACCGCCTTGTTCGTCATAGACGGCAATGGGAAGTTCAAGGGAAGGCATGGTGTTTTGGCCAAGAATATTTTTATAAAAATCAAGTGTTGGCTTGTGATTGATTTCATAAACGATATTATTTTCGGCTTTTGTCACGGTTCCGGTCTCTCCAACGGGTTCCCATCCACTGTCCATCCCAAAAGAAAAGCCAAATGTTCCTGACAATAACAAAAAGGAAGAAATGTGGGATGATGACATATTATTGTAAAACTGCTTTGCCTCTAGAAAGCGCCAGCTGTCCCCTGATATCCCGCCTACAATCGGAAGTACTCCATTGGAAGCACTTGTCAGTTGTTCCATAATGGATTCGCCATTACTTATAAGCACATCAGAAAACAATATACATAACTTTGGAGTTTGCCCCAATCTGGCAACTGCATCGGAAAATACCTGTCTGCATTCTTCTCCCAAATCTGATGCAGTATTGTCAATTGAGCCTGATACAATACAAACGGTTTCAGACACAAATAATGTCAGAACTAATGAATCCTCAACATACTCACATTCAGAAGAAAACTCGCCGTCTGTTGTAGCGCCGACAAGCTGTAACGCCGGCCATTTTTCATGGATTTCATCTAGGACCAACTGATGATTAACATCAATACCGGCATAAAGAATTCCCGCTTCAGGTTGTTTGCCGGTAAGCTGAAGTTCGCATTTTTGTATAATATCAGAAACTGCTGTTAAAGAATCCAATTCAGTGCTGTGTGCAATAATTACTTGAAAATCATTTCTCATAAATGCCACCATGCCCTGTCCTATTTTGAGTCTTATTTCTGTTAATAGCTTAATTATAGCGCTATTTGGAAGAATTGGAATTCTCTTTCGATTCTTTTGTCGGAGCGTTAAAATAAATGATCTGTTCCCCTGAAGCGGTTGCTGCATTAACATTTTGCCAGCTTTTATCAAGAGACTTACACGCCCGGAGCTCGCTGACTGCTGAACTGACGGCTGAATAATTCAATGCCGTACCTCGGCAGTCTGCATGATAATTAGCAGCCCTGTCAGCATGGATGCCGAATTTTGCTGCTGTGGAGATGGCATCAATGTTGGCGCCAAGAAAAATAAACTCCCAATCGTACTTGGATTTCTGGTGTTCAATCATTTGCCTGATTCTGTCATAACTGTATTTGCAGCTGGCGTTTTCCATGCCGTCGGTGGTGATTACAAACACAACCTTGCCCAATAGGTCCTTTTCATCAATCAACCTGAGAAGCATTTGCAGGAATGACTCATCAAGCTGTGAGACAACGTCATCGAGACTTCTGCCGACCCTGGAAACAGGTGATGGAGCTTCGGCAAAGAGATCCGGAGGAATCATCATACTGCGGCATTCATTTAGCTGCCTGTATTCATAGGGATCGATATTTCGTAAATGGTTGGGATTTGTGTTCTTCAATATAATTATCATCTATATATCTCTCGATTGCCGAAAAAAGCTTCTCACTCAGCGCAAAGGACTTTGGATCATACACCACCAGATAGACCAGCATTTCATACTGAAGAAGGAACTTTCCGATTGCCGATATAGCAATTTGAAGCGCCTGATCCCCGGGGTATCCATAGATGCCGGAAGAGATCAACGGAAAGGCGATGGACGTGCACTTATTCTGCCGGGCAAGTTCCAGGGAATTGGAATAGCAGCCATTCAGCTGCTGCGCTTCATTATGATTTCCGCCCTGCCATATGGGGCCGACAGTATGGATAACAAATTTGGCCGGAAGATTAAATCCATCGGTCAGTACAGCTTTTCCAACCCCACATTCCCCGATCTTATCACATGCAGCCTGCATGTTTTGGGCCCCGGCCGCAGAAAATATTGCACCGCAAACTCCGCCTCCCATTTGAAGGGAAGTATTTGCGGCGTTTACAATAGCATCAACTGACATTGCAGTAATATCGTTCCGGATAATTTCAAACGGCATAGTAAGTGCCCCCTCTTTTTGAAAGTCAGTAAAATGCGGATTGAATGATCAAAGATGCGGTTAATTTGTATCATGTATCCATTCTTTTCTATTGTACATATGATTCAGGACAAAAGCTATTGCATGGATATGCAGTACAATTCAATGGCGTTTACCAAATGTGGGTTTCCTCAATATGCAACAAATAACTCCTTTGGATCGTCTATAATATAGGAGTATATGATTTATACTTCTTCAAAAGATTAAGCTGGGAGGAAGTCTTTATGAAAATTAAACCATTGGCTGATTACAAGGAACCCCAATATCCGCAGCTGCAAACCGTTGAAAAAAGGGTTCGTTCCGCAGCACTTTCAGGGAAAAAGGCAGTTACTTTAGCAATGGCTGTTGCTGCGGCAATGTCGCTTACTATGTGCGGGACGCGGACCGAAACAACAGATGGAAGTCAGTTCACAGAACCGCAGAATTCTACCGAAAATTCCACACAGGATACAACGGATTTGACGCATGCCGGAGACACAACGGTTCAGACCTGGGTAACAACAGCTGGAGTCGCGCTTATTGATGAGACTACTATGACACACGAGACAGTTCTTGCAGGAGAATTTATGCAGACAGAAGAGACCCAGCCGACTTACGGACCTGATGTAGCCGGAAATATGTTGGCTCCGGCAGAGACAACGCTTTCGCAAACCGAGTGACTTAAGGATACAAATCATATGAATATGACGCTTCATTTGACGGATGCCTGTAATATGGCCTGCAAATATTGTTTCCAGACCAGAAGCCCGTCATTCATGACGGAAGAAACGGCTCGAAAGGCAGTTGATCTGTCTGTCTTCGCGAGCGACCCTGTTTCAGGGCGTGACGTACTTTCCATATACAAACCGGCTTTGGCACCGGAAGGCAAAATGGGGGATTCCCTGTCAACAGGAATTTGTTTTTTCGGCGGTGAACCCCTGCTTCTACGGAATCTTATTATGAATACCGTCAAATACTGCAGTTCAATTAATAAGGAGAGAGGTCATCCTTTCTTTTTCAAGCTGGTTACCAACGGCACGCTTCTTGATGAATCTTTTCTCGAGTTTGCAGATAAGAACAAAATCGGCATAGGCTTTTCCCATGACGGACTCATGCAGGACGATTCGCGTATTTTTCCGGATGGTTCGGGATCTGCTGACCTTCTGGATTCCAAAATCCGGCTTATTCTATCCCATCAGCCGGATGCGATCGTTATGTGTACCGTGAGTCCCTCTTCAGTCGGGAAATTTGCCTGTTCGGTCGAATGGCTTTTTGAAAAAGGCTTCCGGAGAATATATACGACACCGGCAGTTGGTGAAAAAGCCTGTTGGACGGATGAGAATCTGGAGGAACTCAGCGAGGAGTACCGGAAGATTTCGATGCTTTATATCGATTGGACTGCGCGTGGTGAGCGTTTTTATTTTCCTGCTTTTGACACCAAAATCGAGACGCATATTATGGGAGAGTTATACAGGCATAAAACTTGCCGGTTCGGACAAAAACAGCTGTCTGTTGCTCCTGACGGCAGCATATATCCATGCATACAGTTTGTCGGAGAAACTGCATACAAAATGGGAGATGTGTTCTCCGGTATCATTGATAATAAGAGGGACTATGTAATCGAGCAGGGAAAAAGGGAGTCCGATATCTGTCAGGCCTGTGCACTGCGCAAGCGCTGTCAATATAACTGCTGCTGCAGAAACAAACACATGACGGGGCAAATTGATCAGGTCTCTCCGTTTACCTGCAGTCACGAACAGCTTCTGATTCGATATGCGGACGAAGCGGCAAACGCTCTTTATGAGAAGCAGAACGAGACCTTTATCAAAAAGCAGTACGAAAATCGCCTTCGGGCAGAAGCGTGGGAATCATTGTAAAAAGGTGGTGTGTATTCATGGAAAAACTTTTTTCGAGAACAGGCATACTTATTGCTGCGGCAGTGTTGGTTATGGTTTTTGCCGGCTGCAGCTCCAAAAGCTCCGTTACTTTAGAGAAAACGTCAGCCCTGCAATCATCGTTTGCATCTGATGCCGCAAAAAACACCGTTTCCGCCGCTGCATTGCAGACGGCATCATCAATGCAGTCGACAGATGCAGCCGATACAACGACAGCGCCGGCTGCTGCTCCGGGACTTCAGGACTATTTTCCGCTGACACCCGATGTATACTGCAGCTATTCCGGTACAGGCAATGAATTCGTGTCAATGACGACTCATGTGGAGTACGCCGGACCGGATATGATTCAGTTGGTCTACGATAACGGCGCTACAGAGTCACATATTCTATATGCCATCCGGGACGGGCAGGTACAGGCGCTTCATACGGAATTCGAATTGTATGTAAGAGAGGACCTGTCACTCCTGACGCCTGATGCGTATGGGGAAATCCTCCTCAAAGAACCTCTCGAAGTCGGAACAAGCTGGGACGTACTTGATGGAGTCAGGACAATTACCAGTATGCATGTTATTGTCACAACGCCTTCAGGAATATACGATGCTCTGGAAGTAACAACCAAAGGCAATGACAATTCAACGGGCAAACAATATTATGCCTCTGGAATCGGTTTTGTAAAGCTGCTGGTTTCAGGTACTGATTATGAGGTCACCCAGGAACTTGAGACCCGGACTTTGGATGCGGTAAGGACGGAGAACCGTAATTTCTATTATCCTCGGATGACACAGACGGATATCGAAATCGTATATGAGATGATCCCGGTCCAGATGAAAACAGATGACAGCTTTATCGATATACTGACGGGATATTTACAGACCGCACCGGCAGCGGACCTTCATCCGGTCATGAGTGAAAACACCGTAATCCATTCAATGCGTCTTGATCCCGAAACCAGGATTGTCACGATAGATGTATCGGCAAATTTTGTATCGGAAATGAATGCCGGTTCCGGAATGGAAAGTGCTATCTTACAGAGCCTTGCGAATACTGTCGGTTCCGCGTACGGTGTACAGGAAGTAATTGTGACGCTCGATGGACAGTTATATGAATCAGGGCACATTGCCCTGAAAGAGGGGGAGACCCTGAAAGTTGACTATGATAATCTGATCGAACTGACTTGATTTCAGATAATATTTCAGGTCCGGCAATCTACTTTAAAAAAATTTACAGGTAACGGCTCAGATGATTCTCATCCGTGACTTCTATCCCTGCGGCAAGAAGTCTTTCTGTCATTACGCCGTTTCCTTCGATCAGATGCCTTGAAAAAGTTCCATCGTAAATGATCCCGCATCCGCATGACGGACTTTTGGATTTTGTGACAGCATGCGTGCATGAGAGCAGATTCGCAACTTTTAACGCCTCTCCGGCGCCTTTTTCCATTGATGCGGCGAAATCCCGCCCGTCTTTATCAACAACCTTACCATCTGCACGTTCGAGCGGAGCCCTTGGTGTGGGAAGACCGCCCATCTGCTCCGGACATACCGGAATGAGGGTGTGTGATTTGGAGAGTGCAGCCACACTCGCAGAGAAGCTGCTGCCTGCGCAATATCGACAGTCCAGTCCGAGAAGACAGGCGCTTACCAGAATATTCATGTTTATCCCTCCTTTGTGATCAAAAATCTCTATAGAATACTGGCCCCCAGATCTCTTGCATCCGCTAAAGATTTTTTGCCGCGGATTTCACCGGCTTCTTTCACACCTTCCTGCATAATAATCCCTTCAATCTTCCAGTCCATATAATGTGAAATGGCTTTGAAGTGAGAAATAGCAGGAGCGGCAACTTCGGGATCGGTATCACCATATGTTAAGAGTAAGCCGATTGATGCGATAGGATATGGCTTCATACAACCGGCAAACATCCTGTCAATCACAGCTTTTATCTGCGACGATAGCCCGTACCAGTAAACAGGGCTTGCAAATACCAGAATATCTGCCTTGCGAAGTGACGGATAGACAGACTGCATATCATCCATCTGAATGCACTCTCCGTCATGGGTAAAGCAGTATTTGCAGTCAAGACAACCTTTGATATTCATCCGTCCGGCATGGAAGACGGTAACTGAATTGCCGCTTTGCCGTGCGCCTTCAATGAAAGCACCTGCAAGAATTTCCGAGTTGCCGTTTGCCCTCGGGCTTCCGGTTACGACAATGATGTTTTTTGACATTTCATTACCTCTCGTTGCTGCTCAATTTTCTCCATGTTTTTATGCATTTCCGGTACTGGTACAGGAAGGCAAATGCACATATTCCGTAGAATGCTACAAATAGAACAAGAAAAAGCGGAGTAAAAATCCTGAAAAATGCAAAGGGGGATTCTATAAGAAAGGCAGTCCAGAAGGCAGAGTCTGTCAGACTCCAGAGATCAGGGGTCAGGAAAGCAGTTTTGGGATGGATTATATAATTCAACGACATCGAGTGGGAGAAATTAGTAAACAAACTTGAGGAAATCGCCAGATAGCATGCAAACAAGCTCATCCACATTTCGGATACCCGTTTATATCGTCCTGCTTTGGATGCGGCATCAGAAAAAATGTCATCACTTGCATCAGGGCGTATACGAACAAAATAGTGCATCCCCATGCTTTTGTATCCGGCTATATGCTTCCATCCGCAGTCTTCAAAAAGAGTTAGATAGTCCTGATAACGTGACTGACTGTAGAACGTATGAAAGTCCATCCGGATCGACGTTGAAACAGGATCGGATTTACGGAAGGTATAGGTAAACATGACACTCTGGAGCTGCCATCCCTTTGCTGCCATTTCCTGCAGCCATCTTTCTTCCTTATCAAAATCAAAAAAGAATCTAAGCTTTTTCATAACGCTGTTTTACCTCCAGTATATTTTTGTCTGTAGTACTTATCAGGCTGCGCATTCTTTCATAATCGAGTATTAGTATCGTGCGCCCCTTTTCTGTTATGCCATAAATTTTTCTGCGGGGATCATTGCCGGGTATCTGACAGATCATTTTCTGTTTTTCCAAATTTTCAAGTGCACCATAGAGAGTTCCGGCAGCGAGTCTTACTTGGCCGTCACTTAGTTCTTCTACTTTCTGCAGGATCGCATAGCCGTGGGCGGGCTCAAAGAGGGACAATAAGACATAATATGTGGTTTCCGTCAGAGGAAGATTGGGATCGCGATTCATAAAGACTCCTTTCTAGTCAGCTTAACTGTATAGTTGGAGTATATACAGTCAGAATGTATATGTCAACTGTATAAACAAAATTCTTTTCTATTCTGAAATGATCTGTGTTATTTTCATACACATGAGATTTTTCAAACATATATAATGTTAGTAGAATTTGTTGATGTAAGCTGGAGAATAGGATAGTTTTTACCTGATATAGAAACCGAAACGAAAAGTGTAATAGACAATCACATACTTTGCTATTCCAGCATGTTTATGAGGGCATTTAATATGAAAGCAGGAAGAATTCATAGCAGTAATATGAAGCCATCATATTCACCCTCTGATTCCAGCGAAGAAACACCATCCGGGCGGGTGTCCGTATTTCGTTGGATACTGTATTATTTTATTGCATTTCCTGTTCTTGCCCTGACTGATTTTCTTGTATTCAATCTGAAAGTTGAGGGCAGGAAGAACCTGAAGGGTATTCACGGTGTTATCCTGGTCAGCAATCATGTTCACTACATTGACAGCGGTATGATCGGATGCGCTGTATTTCCCAGAAGAGTTATATTTGTCAGTCATATCGGCAACTTCTCTCTACCGGTATATGGCTGGTGGGTCCGTCAGATTGCGTGTATTCCGATTGGAGAGACATTCAGGCAGCACAAAGCTTTTCTGCAGCAATGTACTGCCAAGCTGGAACAGGGCAGGTGTGTCGCCATCTATCCGGAAGGAGATATTGAGCATAATCCCCCGTCTTTGCAGCCCTTTACAAATGGTGCATTTCAGCTTGCGGTAAGGACAGGGCTGCCGGTTCTTCCCTTAGTTATCACCATACGCCCCTCAAAAGGAATTCGCAGGGTATGGCAGAGCAAAAATTTTTACTGTGTTCATATTGGGTTACCGATATATCCGGAAGCGAACGGCTCTGTGAAAGCCCGGGTTGAGGAAATGAAAGAACGGACATATACCTGTTTTCTGAGTTTTCTTGAGCGATGTTAATCCGGTTCTGCTTGAATTCACATGAGGAAAGTGATGAAAAACAATAAGTTTTTAATGTAAAACATTAAAAACTTATTGTTTTACTTGGATTTGTGTGATATTCTCCCTTTATACAAATGAAGCGGAGGAGAGAATATGCAGCGCACAATTACATTTGACAAGAACAAAAGCGTATTTACAGCAGGACAAATACTCATCGGGCTTGCTTTGGTTACCGAAGCTATTTCAATAATTTTTATCAGTTTATCCTTTTTGGTAGTGTTTGATTCCAATACCTTGTTGGGAGGCCTTGCAAAAAGTCTGGGCAGCTATCCGCATTATCTGGCTGCCAAGGCAGGCTGGCTTGGTGTTGATATACCTGTAGAATCAGACTATGGCAGACAAATCAGTCTATTTGCACACGGGGATAGTGTGATCCTACTTGCGCTTATTCTGTTTATAATTACAAAATTCAAAAAAATCGTAGCAGCATTCGAAGATCAGAAGCAGATTTTTCTCGAAAAGAATGTTAAATCCCTGCGGCTCATCGGTCATGCGGTTGTAATATATATGCTTACATCATTCACATACAATTTAATATGCAGCTTTTTTCTGCATATGCAATTGAACATTGAATTTACTGCAAGGGGGTTAAATGCTTCCGCGTACACTTCCATTGAGCCGTTCTTCATACTATTTTGCTTTATAGCGGCCGGTACGGCATATTCCCTGTCTGCTGTTTTTCAAAAAGGATTCGAACTTCGGCAGGACAACGAGTCCTTTATTTAGGGGGTACACCCATGATCATAGTAAGACTTGACAGGGTTATGGCAGACAGAAAAATGTCATTGAATGACCTTGCGGAGCAGGTTGGTATTTCAAATGTAAACCTATCACAGCTCAAGACGGGAAAAGTAAAAGGGATACGTTTCCAGACTATAAGCGCCATATGCAAAGCGCTGCACTGCCAGCCCGGAGATTTGTTCGAGTATACAGCCGATTAAGCCGGTCCATACTTCAGAAGAGGCATGGATTGTCCGGATCTGCATTCATTGGTTAATCCTTTACAGCAGATGAAAAATCCTTTTAGCATTTTGACTGAAAAGATTATTGAGTACTGCGGCTGAATATTTCTGCCGCAGTCTTTCTTCTAAATCCCTGTATCTTTCATAGCTGTTCTGACCCAATACAGGTGCATCAGAGCCAAACAATATTTTTTTGTCACCGCACATTTGAATGGCATTTATGACATCACTCGTGGAAACAAGCGTTGTATCGCCATACAAATTGCTGCATTCCTTAATGTGACGGATGGCTTCCTTGCGGTCTGTTCCAAACCCCATATGAATGGCAACAAAATTCACACCGGGATACTGTTCGGCAGTCTCCCGGACAAACGCTATATTGGAAAACCCGTCTTTTTCGGTGTGCACACACATCGGCAGTGACAGTTTTCTACACAATTCCAAATAGGAATAGTAGTTTTCTCCGGTGAATTTCAAGTTGGCATACCTTGGATGTACTTTTATTCCAACAAACCAACTTTTGTTTTTTACCAGATACTCTTCAAGCTCCTGATTGGCAGCCTCTGCCCGGGGACGTATCCAGAATAATGCTTTGAAGGTATTCCCATAGATGCTGATTTTATCAACCAGCTCACTATTTACCTGTATTTGATTTCTGGAGGTATTCACCGGACTGAAGGAATTATTATATTCAATTCCTCCCAGATCCGAAACAATCCCCAGATTAACACCAAAATTGCGCATGCATTCAACCAACACATCCGGACGGCAGTCCCATTCATCGAATTTTCCGATATGAACATGTGAATCAATTATTTCCATAGCATTCTTCCCCCCGCAAAATAGGAATCTAAAACAATTATATCATTATCCGTTATAATGGAAGCTACCCCGGTGGCTTTTGAAAATGCGTCCTGTATTTTCTGGACTTCATCAATATCAAAGGGCTGGTCAGCGGTAATATACATATTCAGTATATTCTTTATTTAGCTTAGCCTTCTTTGTACTATTATCGCTTGCTGAAAAAAGAGTTGGTATTGTAAATGCTGATTAACAGGTAATAAATTGGAGGTTAACATGATGAATAACGAAATTAAACCCGGACGCTACCGGCATTTTAAGGGTAATGAATATGTTGTGCTTTTCAATGCGGCACACTCGGAAACACTTGAGCCCATGGTAGTTTATCAGGCGATGTATGGAGAACACGGAATTTGGGTTCGCCCGTCTTCAATGTGGAATGAGACAGTAGAACACAACGGCAGGATCGTCAAAAGATTTGAATATGTGGAAGAATCAACTGTCGTAGAAGAATAAATACTTGTCGGTAAGAGAGTATAATGTAGATAGGACTTAAGTCGAGAGGAAAGAAGGTATTCGTATGTTTAAGAGAATAATTGTTGCAACGGATCTATCTTCGGCCGCTTTTTCAGTACTCAAAGACCTCGGCAAAATCAAAGCATACGGAGCG
>Ga0209429_10001469_pt1 | contig 14515 bp, 12 predicted proteins | sample BarGraNGADG00212_3_FD_184493 | JGI IMG/M metagenome (GOLD analysis project Ga0209429, IMG submission 184493) | Arctic peat soil microbial communities from Barrow, Alaska - Barrow Graham LP Ref core NGADG0004-212 (SPAdes) (version 2) | ecosystem: Environmental > Terrestrial > Soil > Wetlands >... | reverse complement strand
ATCTTTTTGCTGCATTTTCATGCTCCTCCGAACTGTAGAAAAAGTGTATTTTACATATATTATACATGATAAAAACAAAAAAAATGAAAGCTTCCCGAAGAAAACTTTCATTTTTCATGTACTCATCAATAAATCTGTCAGACAGGCTGATATGCCTGTTCAATGCTTCCAACCTGATTATCTATCATATGGAGAGCTTCCTGTCTTTGCTTAAAGAACTTTTCAGCAACCTGCGGGAACATGGCCCATGTCAGTACATCTTCCGGCTGTTCCATATATTCTGCCATCTGCGCCTTGACTTTTTCAAGCTCCGGGGCGATGAAGTCGGCAGGCCTTGCTGTAATCTGTTCTTCGTCGCCGAGAATCTTTTTGATGATTTCAGCCGAGATAGGCGCCGGTGTTTTGCCGTACTCGCCCTTAACGACCGCCTTGGATTCCTTGGGAACCATCTTGTATCTTTCTCCGGTAACAACATTCATGACGGCCTGTGTACCGACAATCTGTGAAGAAGGCGTGACAAGCGGCGGGAAGCCGAAATCTTCACGCACTCGGGGAACTTCGGCCAGTACTTCCATAAGCTTATCAGACTTCCCGGCCTGTTTGAGCTGTGACACAAGGTTGCTGAGCATTCCGCCCGGAACCTGGTATTTGAGCGCATTGACGTCCACGCCCAAAACCTTTGTGTCAATCAGACCGGAAGCAATCCATTTTTCACGGATGGTCGTTGCGTATGCGGAGATATCAGACAACAGGTCAAGATCAAGACCTGTGTCGTACTGCGTACCGCGCAGAGTTGCCACAAGAGGCTCCGTCGGAGGCTGTGATGTGCCCATGGCCAGCGGGGACAGCGCACAGTCAACAATGTCAACTCCTGCCTCAATCGCCTTGAGATACGTCATGGAAGCAACTCCGGATGTGTAATGGGAGTGAAGTTCAACCGGCAGTTTGGTTGCTTTTTTGATTGTTGAAATCAAAGAAAAGGCCTCATAGGGAAGCAACAGACCGGCCATATCCTTTATGCAGATTGAATCGGCACCCATCTCTTCCAGACGCTTTGCATCAGCTGCAAACTTCTCATTCGTATGATAGGGACTCGTTGTATAGGCGATTGCAGCCTGAGCGTGTCCGCCTTCTTTTCTGCATGCTGCCATTGCCCGTTCTATGTTGCGGTAATCATTGAGAGCATCAAATATACGGATAATATCGATACCGCTGGCTACTGATCTTTCTACAAACGAGTCTACGATATCGTCTGCATAGTGCTTATAACCAAGGAGATTCTGTCCGCGAAGAAGCATCTGAAGCTTTGTATTCGGACAGGCAGCACGAATTTTGCGGAGTCTGTCCCAGGGATCTTCGTTGAGGAAACGCACACAGGCATCAAAAGTCGCCCCTCCCCAGCATTCAAGGGCGTTGTACCCGACCTTGTCAAGATCGGCAAGCATCGGCTGCATTTCCTCAAACGTCATACGCGTGGCAGCCAGAGACTGGTGCGCATCACGAAGAATTGTTTCAGTAATTTTTACCATATCGTCCTCCCTCTCCCAAATCAGGCAAATGCAACCAGGGTATCACCGGCATTTACTGACGCACCCTTTTGTACATAAATTCCGGAAATGGTGCCGTCAATATGCGCCACAATCTCGTTCTCCATCTTCATAGCTTCCAGAACAAGCAAAATATCGCCTCTCTTGACGGCCTGTCCGACAGACGCCGCAACAGAAAGTATTGTTCCCGGCATGGGGGCACGAAGTATTTCACCTTTAATATCGGCAGGAGCAGAAACTGCGGCAGTCTGTGCAGGAACTGCCTTGGGGACTTCTGCGGCAGGTGCGGCCGCAGGGGCAGCAGAAGATGTCTGGACAGCTGCAGCTGTGCGGGTATTGGCAGAAGAACCCACTGCGGCATCCTCGACTTCTACTTCATATGATTTGCCATCTACTGAAATTCTATATTTCTTAAGCATTCTTTATTCCTCCATCATCAAAAAATCTTATTCCTTTTCAACAAGCGGGTATGCACATAGAAGTATGTCCAGAGCGCTTATGATACGCGGTCGTGTTGCCGACGGAAGAATCAATTCATCAATCTGTCCGTAACCGGCAGCAACTTCCGGATTGGCGATCTCGCTGTCATATGCCTTAACTTTTTCAGCACGGGCGGCTATCGGATCTGTACTTTCTGCAATATCTTTCCTGTACAGGATATTGGCTGCAGTATCGGCAGACATAACGGCTATCTGAGCTGTCGGCCATGCAAAAACCATGTCGGCGCCCAGCATTTTGCTGTTCATCACAAGATATGCCGTGCCGATTGCTTTGCCGGCAAGAATGCCGACCCGCGGTATATCCGACTCAGAAAAAGCGCTTACAAGATCAGCGGCGGCTTCCAGCATGCCTGATTTCTCAACTTCAGAACCTATTTCAAATCCTTCCGCATTGGTAACAGTAATCAGCGGAATCATGAACGCAGTACAGAAGCGGACAAATCTGGCTGTCTTTTTGGCACCGGCTTCCGTCAGCCGGGGTGAAGCATTGCCGACCAGGCCCACTGTAATGCCATCGAGTTTGGCAAATGCTACGGCCATATCCGTACCATATCCTTCGCTGATTTCCAGAAATGCCTGCATATCGGAGATCTCGGAAAAGACTTCCCTTATCTCAAGTCCTTCGCTGTCAATCGCTGACGCAAGATCGTTGAGTTTGTCGCTGGTGCGGTTAGGGTCATCCTCCGATACGGCATCACGTGTAAATGCGAGCGCATCACCGGAAATAACAGGAATATATTCCATCAGTTCACGAATTTTCAGTAGGCACTCTTCTTCGTCGGCAAGGACAAAAGAAGCAAGCCCCGTCTGCTTTTGATGGGACTGCGGAGTACCGATGTCGGAAGGAAGTACTGATCCTCCTGACAGGGCGGCCGTAACGGACGGGCTGTTCATATACAATCCGGATACATTTTCACAGAAGAAAATAAAATCGCTTTTAGCGGCAGCCAGAGCCAGTCCTCCAGGACAGGGCCCCATAACGGCGGCCAGGAGAGGTATCTGTTCTTTTGCATTGCTTAATGCGGATAATACTGCGCCAAGTCCTTCAAGCGCCAAGATGCCCTCTTCTACGCGGGCACCGCCGGAACTGTATAACGCAACAAATGGTGAGCCGGAAGATACGGCCATTTCTATTACTTTGACAATTTTCATGGCATGCGCACGGCCGATTGATCCGCCATACACATCAGGATCCTGGGATGCTGCAAAGACAAGGCGTCCGCCAATGGTGCCGTAACCGGTCACAACACCGTCTCCCTCTACCGGCGGTCTTTCAAAAACCGCTGAAAAAGGCCGCGATACGACTTTTTTATCCAGACTAACAAAGCTGTCCGGGTCAAAAAGTGTCATCAGGCGGGAATAACAAAGTTTGTCTGAATCCATGCTGTCCTGATTTTCGGCTGATTTCAATATAAAAGCAGCCATCTTTTCCGAAGAACCCAATCCAATCACCTCTTTCTTGTCTATATGTGTCAACACCGAAATCCGCATTGTAAGGCTTTTGCTTATTTCGCTGAATTACCAATAGGATAATGATCATCCGACAAGTGGTCAATTGATATCTGCCTGGTATCTTTCATCCCTGCAGCTGTTTCCAGGGAATCTTCAAGGTCTCTGATCGTTCCGTACATCATAAGATCCATAGCGGGCATTTCCGACACGGATGCAATCCCGAATTCCATCAGGAACTGCTGTGTTGTCTCAAAGAGTGTCGGGCGTCCCGGCGCATCAAGTGTTCCGCATTCCGTGATCCAGCCCCTGTCAAGAAGTCTGGTAATAATACTGTCGCTGCTGACTCCCCGTACCGCCTCAACCTGCGCTCTTGTAACAGGTTGGTTGTAAGCGATAACTGCCATCGTCTCATATGTCGCCTGTGACATCGGCGGCCTGCTTTTGGGCTGGAACATCCGCTCAAAGACCGCTTTCATCTGTGGCTTGGTACACATCACATATTCATTTTCAAGACGGCGGATTAAAAGGCCGCCCCACGGGTTGTTTTCATAATCTGCCGACATTTTGGCAAGTGTCTGGTGAAGTACATCCTGGTTAATTCCGGTGATCTCTTCCAGACGTCCAATACTGACGGGATCCCCGGCAGCAAATAATACAGCTTCCAGTGCCGCCGGAAGCTCCTGAACCGTCAGGGCAAAATCATTGGTTATTTCATCAGGCATTCTGACTGTACTCCTTCACTTCAACAGGATTCTCTATGTTGGAAATATCGGACTCACTGAGAGGGTGATCCTTACATTCAGATAATAGAATAACATCGAAAGGCCGTTCCTGCACTGCTGAAATCTGATTACCGCGCAATAATTCAAGCACAGCCAGAAAACCGACGATTTTCTCGATCCTGGAGGTTTCAAGTGCCGGAAATATTTCATGAAAGAATATTTTCCCGTTTGAAACAAGCTTTTGCCAGACAAGCTTCATTTTATCACGAACTGAGACTTTATCACGCTTTAAAATATGTGTTATTTTTGAGGAAAGATCTGCAAAGCGCATCTCGTTTCTTGCACAGACAACGGAAACATTTTTATCAAAAAACTCAGGGTCAAATTCCTGCGGAGGATGCTTCACCGATATATCAAGAGACGCAGGTGTTGCAGGAAGACGGCAGTAACAGTGGGCATAATTTTTATACCGCAGGCGCAGATCCATCGCGAGCATCTTACATCGCCTGTACTGCAGCAGCCTGATTACCAGTTCTTCTCTCGGGTCATCTTCCTCGGCAGTTAGCATGGCTTTCCTGTCAGGAAGAAGCATGCGGGATTTGATGTGAATCAAGGTTGCCGCCATAACAAGAAATTCCGATGCGACCTCCATGTCCAGCGTATCCATGTCCTTGAGGAACACCATATACTGGTCAGTGATTTCAGCGATCGGAATATCATAGATATCAATATCGTTCTTTTCAATTAAATGGAAAAGCAAATCAAGGGGGCCTTCAAATTGCCTGATCTTAAGTTCAGGTAGCTGATGTATCGGCATCCTCAATCACTCCTTCCTCTTTAAATTTTTATCTGCATATCCGGGTATTTCAATGTATTTTCCTGCCTTATTCAGATTCCGATGTGAATTGCGTCGCGAACAAGTTCCATTGTTGCATCTGCCTTGACGGAAGCTTTGCGCGAGCCGTCTCTGACAATATCCAGAAGAATACTCTCATCTTTCATGAGATCCTGCCTCTTTTCATATATCGGCGTATGGAATACGGCGATTTTCTCCTGCAGGAGCTTCTTGCAGGCAACACACCCTATACGGCCGCCTTTGCATTGTTCTTCAATCTCCGGGACCATTTGTTCATTGAAAACTTTATGAAAAGCAAATACCGTACAGATTTCCGGATGACCGGGATCATCCCTGCGGATACGGGCCGGGTCTGTTATCATGCCCATTACCTTTTTCTTCACTTCTTCGGGAGAATCGGCCAGGGCAATCGTATTGCCATAGCTTTTGCTCATTTTTCTTCCGTCGGTGCCGGGCAGGACTTTTGCTTTAGTTAGAAGCGGCTGAGGCTCCGGAAACACTTCTTTACCGTATATGAAATTGAAGCGTCTGGCCATTTCACGTGTAATCTCCAGATGCGGCACCTGATCCTCACCGACAGGAACGAAATCGGCGCGGTAAATGAGAATATCTGAGGCCATAAGCGCAGGATATCCCAGGAAGCCATATGTCGTAATATCCCTGTCCTTCATATTGGCAAGCTGGTCTTTATAAGTCGGGCATCTCTCAAGCCACGAAAGAGGCGTATTCATCGACAGCAGAAGGTACAGTTCGGCATGCTGCTTGACTTCGGACTGCAAAAATAACGTGCTTCTTTGGGGATCAAGTCCGCAGGCAATATAATCTGCCAGTAAACTGACTGTATTCTTCCTTAAGTCATTCGTATCCGCATACCCGGTTGTCAGCGCATGCCAGTCCGCAATGAAGAAATTGCAGTCATAATCATCCTGCAGGGATACCCAGTTCTCAATGGCTCCGAAATAATTACCCAGATGGATGTTGCCTGTGGGGCGCGATCCGGATACGATTGTTTTCTTTTGCATGAATCATTTGCCTCCGTATATTTGGTAGGGTGATATGATTTTTGACGTATTATCTGAAGATTAGTTTGGCAAGTGCTTTAACCGGAGTTTCAATAATAAACTGGAAAGGAATTTCGATGAATTGGATGATTCTGCCAAGGGGATTGAAGCCCGAAAAGCTTCCGATAACAATAATCATGAGCAGAATAATTCCAATGTTCCGCTCATATCCGCCCAGTTTCTGCTTCCATTTGTACGGAAGAAAAGTCTCTACAAAGTGATATCCGTCTAAAGGAGGTACAGGAAGAAGATTAAACGCCATAAGCATCAGATTGAAAACGTACATATAACGCATAAACAAAGCAAAAATAACAAACACTGTGCCGCCAAACGACGCAGAAGATCCGATTCCGGAGTTTGCTGTGATGAAACCGGTCATAATTCCGATATCGGAAATCATTATATATAAAAAGTATGAAATCGCCGCCATACAGAAATTCGAAGTGACGCCTGCAATACTGACCAGTCTGATTGAGATAAACCTGTCTTTATAACGGGTAAGTTTCCCGTAATTGACCGGTACCGGTTTAGCCCATCCGAAGCCTGCAATCAGCATCATCAGTGTACCCATAGGATCCAGATGTGCCAGCGGGTTGAGCGTCAGGCGCCCCTGCATCTTCGCCGTATCATCACCAAGCTTGTAAGCTACAAATCCGTGCATGACTTCATGTATCGACAGGGAAAAGACAAGGACAATAATCAGAATACTGCCCATGATAACAAGTTCGGGCCCGGAAAGCCCGGAGTTCAACAGAGTATATATCATAAGTCGCCTCCAGCAGCAATGATCTCAACTGAGAGCACACATGTCTCTCCGTTAATATCCCATTCACGGGGATTATTTCCCTGACCTTCCTGTATGCGGGAAGCAAGTACTTCCTCTGCAATAAAGTCCCTGTTCTCTGCAATAACTTTTGCGACGCGGTCATTTCCGCTGTAGCACAGTAAAATGCGGTCCGTTACCTCAAATCCGGATTCTTTACGCTGCGTCTGAACCTTGGAAACGACTTCGCGTACAAAACCGTCTTCGATCAGTTCATCCGTCAGAGTTGTATCAAGGGAGACCGTATAATCCCGGTCTGTCTGTGTGGAAAGGCCTTCCGGCTGAATATTTTCCACCAGGAGATCTTCCGTATCAAGCACAATGATTTCTCCGTCAACTGTAATTGTAACAGATCCGTTTTTGTGGAGCGCATCCATGGTCTCGCGGCCGGGAAGTTCTGAAATCAGTTCTTTGGCAGCGTTAAGCTTCGCACCGAGCTTTTTACCGAGGGTTCGAAGCTGTGGCTTGAAATGGTAATCCATCAGTTCCGCAGCATCAGCAAGGTAAACAAGTTCGCGGATATTGAGCTCTTCCCTGATGATTTGTGCATACTCTGCTGCAAGGGTTTTCGGAGCGACAACATACAGCTTCGAAAGAGGCTGCCTGTTTTTGATGGCAGCAGTATTCCGGCACGCCCTGCCCATGAAAACAATATGCTGTGCGATATCCATCTGCTCTTCTCTTTCCTGATCAATCCATGAGCTGTCTGAGACAGGGAAATCGCACATGTGTACGGAAATCGGTGCATCCGGAAATGCTGATCTTACAAGATTCTGATAAATGGACTCCGTGATGAACGGGACAAAAGGCGCTGCCACGCGGATGAATGCCTCAAGGACCGTATACAGCGTCATGTATGCATTGATCTTGTCCTGGGTCATATCAGCACCCCAGTAACGTTCGCGGTTTCTTCTGACATACCAGTTGGACAATTCGTCGACAAAGTCCTGCATCAGACGGCTGGAACCTGTTATATCATAGCCGGTCATCTTCTCGTCAACCTGTGCGATCAGCGAGTGAAGGCGCGACAGGACCCAGCGGTCCATAGCAGGCAGAAGATCGCGGTCCAGTTTGTATTTGGATGGGTCAAAACCGTCGATATTTGCATACATGATGTAAAACGCATACGTATTCCAGAGCGTTCCCATAAATTTACGCTGACTTTCTGATACGGTGCTGTCCGCAAAACGGCTCGGGAGCCAGGGTGCATTTGCACTGTAGAAATACCAGCGCGCGGCATCAGCGCCCTGTTTGTTGAGTACATCCCAGGGATCAACTACATTGCCCTTATGTTTGCTCATCTTAATGCCTTCTTTGTCCTGAACAAGCCCCATAACAATACAGTTTTCAAAAGGCGCCTTGTCAAAAAGCTGCGTACCGATCGCCAGAAGGGAATAGAACCATCCCCTGGTCTGATCCAGTGCTTCGGAAATATAGTTGGCAGGATAGTGCTTTTCAAAAAATTCCTTGTTCTCAAATGGATAATGGTACTGTGCGAAAGGCATAGCACCGGAATCAAACCAGCAGTCAATAACTTCTGAAACGCGGGTCATCTCTCCGCCGCATTTTTCGCATCTGATATGAACCTGATCAACATAAGGCTTGTGCAGTTCTATGTCTTCAGGGCAGTCGGAAGACATGCTCTTGAGCTCATCAATCGATCCGATGCAGTGACGGTGTCCGCACTCACATTCCCAGACGGGCAGAGGCGTTCCCCAGTAACGTTCACGGGAAATTCCCCAGTCAACAACATTGTCGAGGAAATTACCCATACGTCCGTCCCTGATTGTCTCCGGATACCATGCGGCGGAACGGTTGTTCCTCATAAGGGCGTCATGTACTTTGGTCATGCCGATAAACCATGAGGTCCTGGCATAATAGATGAGAGGCGTATCACAGCGCCAGCAGAAAGGATAATCATGCTCATAAGGGTGTTTTTTGATAAGCTTTCCGTCCATGTGCAGTTTCTTTACGAGAAGCGGATCGGCATCTTTTACAAACAATCCGGCAAACTCCTGTGTCTCGGGAGGCAGTGTGCCGTCTTCCCTTACAAGCTGTACAAAAGGAAGCTTGAAAGCACGCCCTACACGGGCATCATCCTCACCAAAAGCCGGTGCGATATGTACGATACCCGTACCGTCGCTCATCGTAACGTAATCATCGGCGGCGACGCGGAACGCATCAAGCTTGCTTTCCGCAACAGCAGCATCTGCATAGGGGAAAAGAGGTTCGTATTTCATACCGACCATTTCAGATCCGGTCTTCCTGTCAAGAATCGTGAAATTCTCAAAAAGTGTGCCGGCAAGAACGCCTGCCATGTAATAACGGGTTTCACGTTCGGATCCGTCCAGATCCTGCGGCACGGAAAGAAGAACATATTCTTCCTTGGGATTCACGCAAAGCCCGACGTTGGAAGGCAGCGTCCACGGAGTTGTCGTCCACGCGGCAAAGTATGTATCCTTCACTCCTTTTACGGCAAAACGTATGAATACCGATGTTTCTTTGACATTTTTATATCCCTGGGCTACTTCATGGCTGGAAAGGGATGTTCCGCAGCGCGGGCAGTAAGGAACGATTTTGTGTCCCTTATACAGCATGTCTTTTTCCCACATGGTTTTAAGGGCCCACCACTCGGACTCAATATAATTGTTGTCATATGTGACATAAGGATGTTCCATGTCTGCCCAGAAGCCTACACGCTCAGACATCAGTTCCCACTCATCCTTGTATTTCCATACGGATTCCTTGCACTTTTTGATGAACGGTTCAACACCGTATTCTTCAATCTGCGGTTTACCGTTGATTCCGAGCATTTTCTCGACCTCAAGTTCAACAGGAAGACCATGGGTATCCCAGCCGGCCTTAAATTCGACGTGCTCCCCCTTCATTGCATGGAAACGGGGAATGACATCCTTGATAACACGCGTCTTGATATGACCGATATGCGGTTTGCCGTTAGCCGTCGGAGGCCCGTCATACAGAGTAAAGGAAGGTGTGCCGTCCTGCTCGGGACGTATCGATTTCTTATAAATATCATTCTCTTTCCAGAATGATAGAATTTCCATTTCACGATCGGCAAACTTCATGTCTGTCGTAACTTTCTTATACATGCTTCTTTCCTCTCTTACTGTTGCGAATATTAAATCGGTTATTATAATTTTGGTATACACACATATCTGTGAATCAAACGAACCGAGGTAGACTTTTAATTATATGAACGAGTCATTGCGTATGTCAACTGCGGTTCTCAATAATGAACGCCGCTTCAATGTCAGATGTATGTATGGCAATGACACTTGGGAATAGATTCGCTGTTTCGGTAAACGGGTCGGGAAAGCCGTTCCTGTCCGAGCCCATATGGAGACGGATCATAGCATATTCTTCGTCTGTCAGACGTATAAAGCTCTGGATGTAGAAACAGGATTTCTCACCATGGCCGACGGGAAATGAATCATGGACTGCCCAGACTTCTTTTTCAACCCAATTCGCAACTTCGCTGCCATAAGCATTAATCTTGCTCCCTTCACGCACATTTTTCTTTTCCATCACATAGAAGTTAACCTTGCACAGGTCATGCAAAAGTGCCGTTATAATGATTGTTTCCTTACGGATATCCAATAAGCCTGCTGATACTTTGCCTGCAAGCAGTTCGTATACGTTAAGGCTGTGCCGGGCAAGTCCGCCTTTGCAGGCAAGATGATATTTTGTCGATGCAGGTGCCGAATAAAAGTCCGTCTTCTGTTCTATCCAGTCTACCAGTCTCTCCATCCCAGGCCGAGATGTCGAAAGGAGAAGGTCCCTGATGCTTTCTTTGTTCTTCAGACATTCTTCTTCGGATAACTCGCCGGACTTTTCCTGTTCTTTACTCATAAACTTTCCTCCCCGTCGTTTCGTTGTTCTCTGAAAAGATTCCAAGGGTCTTCTGTGGAGACCGGCAGTTCAAATGTCATCTTTTCACCGTTTATCGGATGATAAAACGACAGGCAATAAGATTCAAGACAAATTTCACCTCTGTAAAAATGATCGTCAGGACCGTATTTTCTGTCTCCGACAATAGGAAACCCTGCATCAGACAGCTGTGCACGGATCTGGTGGGATCTGCCGGTGATCAGGTGAATACATAGAAGCGACAGGCGCCGAGCGCCTCCCGGACCTTCTCTTACAGCTTCTCCGGTTTTCTTGTATTCCAGAATCCCTTCCCTTGCATTTTGCGGAATCGCTCCCGTAGTGAGCAGAGGGATAACGGTAACCTGATTTTTTTCTTCATCCTTAAGAATGTAGGAATGAAGTATATGCTGCTCTTCATCAGGTACTCCGAAAACCACAGCACGGTATCTTTTATCCATTTTGTGTTCGCGGATCTGTGCACTGATCCGCGATGCGCATTTACTTGTTTTGGCAAAAACCATGACTCCGGAAACCGGGCGGTCAAGTCGATGCAAAAGGCCAAGATATGCCTCGCCGGGCTTGTTGTACGTATCGCGAAGATACTTCTTCAGAAGTGTAAGCATATCTGCCGCTCCGGTAATATCTGACTGGGACAATACACCTGCAGGCTTAACTGCAACGAGGACATGATTATCCTCATAAAGGATTTCCGGCATATCCATCACCTGCCTCCCGGCGTGTCCTGATCAGGTGTCCACCGGCCCGCTGCGCCGCACGGAAGGATCAGATCCATATTGGCAGCCTTGAGTCCCAGCTCATCTGCAGTCGCCTGGCCGCCGTGTTCCGGCTTAACTGCCAGACGAAGAATATTCTCGAGTACGAGAGCCGAAAGTCCCGTTGTATAGGAATTTACTATAAAGAACAGAGGTTTATCTGAAAGAAGCCCTGCACAGTTTTTAACCAGGGGATAAAGCGCATCTTCAAGCTTCCAGAGTTCACCGGAAGGACCCCTCCCGTAAGCAGGCGGATCCATGATAATCCCGTCATATGTTCTTTCCCTTCGAAGTTCGCGGTCAACAAACCTGTTACAGTCCTCCGTTATGAAGCGGATCAGATGATCTGATAATCCTGAAGCCGTAATATTCTCTTTGGCACGGGATATCATTCCCTTTGACGCATCTACATGTACAACCTCGGCTGCTCCGGCAACAGAACAGGCAAGCGTTGCTCCGCCAGTATAGGCAAAGAGATTCAGAATCCGTGGCTTGCGTCCCTCTTTTACCGCTTTCTGAATCAAATCACCGCAAAAATCCCAGTTTGCTGCCTGCTCGGGAAAAAGACCTGTGTGCTTGAACCCTGTCGGCTCAATAATAAAGGTAAGTTTGCCTCCGACAGCCGGATATGTAATTTTCCATTTGGATGGGAATGCACGTTCAGTAGACCAGTAACCTCCGCCGGTTTCACTTCTATGGTATAAACCGTGGGGCCTGGGCCAATTCCCGCCTCCATGATCAGATTCAGGATCAGTCTTCGGCCAGATAGCCTGCGGGTCCGGACGCTGAAGGAACACGTCTCCCCATCGCTCATACTTTTCACCTTCACCTGCATACATCAACTCAAAATCAGACCAACGATCTGCTAGAAACATGTCAATACTCCTCAAAAAGCGAATCCGTGTTGTATATATCCAGCTATTATAACAAAAAAGGAAGCTGTCTCAAAACATTTGAAACAGCTTCCTTACTTTTTTTGTATCGTTTATTACCCGGAAAATCATGCTGCCGTCATTATTTATATACCCGGCCTCCTGATTTGTCTAATTCAATAAACAGTAACTGTATCCTGTGCAAGTGTTGTTTCATCCTCAAGATAAAGGACAACTGTATACGTATCGGCAGGAATCAGGCTTCCGTCTTCTGATTCAAGCGGAACATAAAGATCTTTCTGGCCTGCCTGCAGTGTCTCGGAAGATGACTTGATCAGTACTGTTCCATTCTCATTGTAAAAATCATAATAGACAACAAGTCCGGGCCATTCACTGGCAAAGCTGATATCATATTCTATTGTATAGGTAACAGTGGAATCATACTCGGTAACATAACTTTCGGAACTATAGTCGTACCATCCTCCGAAAATCAAATCGTCCTGCGGTGCTCCTGTACCTGTACCGGATGTATCAGTAACATCCGTTCCGCTGAGTTCAGCCATATACAGATCGTATGTTGCCTGATCAATTGATCCTTCATCCAGAAGCATTTCAAGGGCACGGGCGCCTGCCTGCAGTGACATCTCATCACTTATATCAGGCTCGGAATTTATGTCATACAACTCAGCCGGTATTTCGTAGATATCCCATAATTCTGTGTCCTGATTAATTTCCAACTGGAAAACAGCTGCATCCACCGTAATCATCGGAACATCTGCAGAATTGAGAACTTCATTCACTTTGTCACTGAAAGCAAGGGAAGACGCTTCATCTGCTGCCGTAGTATCGTCCCCGTTTATGGAAGCCAGAATATACGGCTTGAATACCTCAGCCATAAACTCAGCATCATTGGATACATTATTTATAATGGTTGCAATGTCAGGCAGTGTCATTGTAACGTTCACATCAGCCATAGTATCAGTGATAACCGGATCACCGACAACTTCATATGTGATCTGACTGTAAAAGCTTAAGACCATATTCATAACGTTCTGATCCGGGTCAAAAAAGTTTGTTGAATCATAGTAGGGGCTTATCTGGTCAATCGTATCCGCATCACCCGTGGCAAGAGCCTTCATAAACGTATCAATAAGTGCGGTAGGATCTCCCGCTGCCGGACCAAATGTAATATCCGTGTATGGATCACCGAGTATTTCAACAAGAGGCGCGGAATCCGACACGATCCAGACTTTCCCGTCAGAGTCATAAGTCAGATCAAGGGTAATCTCATACTCCTTGGTTGCGGCATCTTTATCTTTAATAGCTTTCATCAGTGTATCAGCGTCAAGAGTGCCGTCTTCCATATTCGCCAGGACTTCTTCGACATCAATCGCTGTGACGGTGACATCGCAGGAACCCTCTCCATCCTTGACATTACCGGATGCTGCATCAATCTTATATTCGATTTTAGTGAAGCCTTTGTCCATGATTTCTTTAACAGCATCATCTGCAAATTCAAGATCTGCAAAAGCTGTATCATCAGCAAATTCCGATTCATACTCATCATCAGTAAAAGTACCGTCCTGGATGACATCAAGATATGCTGTGACGGCTTTCTTAATGCCCGACTCGGCATTGCCGGCTCCAAATGAACAGGAAGTGAATAAAAAGCAACCTGCTAAAACAGCTGACACAAGACCCAACTGTCGACGAGTATTTGTTTTTTTCATATTAACGCCTCCGTTTGATATTTCATATATACTAAATTACGTGTTAATAATACACGAACTGCCGCAGAATTGCCACAACTTGGCATGAAATCCTCATAAATATTATACAAATCGGCAAATCCGGGCAAGATCATTTCCATCGATTCAGCTGAATTCTTCCGCTTCGTTTCTGAGGCGATGCCACCTGTAAAGAGCTGCCAGTGTTGCTAAAACCCTTATCAGGGATATTATGCCGAATGTTATGATCATCGCACTCATCGACTGTCCCATACTATTATAAATATATATTCC
>Ga0209429_10001468_pt1 | contig 14521 bp, 10 predicted proteins | sample BarGraNGADG00212_3_FD_184493 | JGI IMG/M metagenome (GOLD analysis project Ga0209429, IMG submission 184493) | Arctic peat soil microbial communities from Barrow, Alaska - Barrow Graham LP Ref core NGADG0004-212 (SPAdes) (version 2) | ecosystem: Environmental > Terrestrial > Soil > Wetlands >... | reverse complement strand
CGCTCAAAGCCAAGCTTTGTGTTGCAGGTAGGCAAATACTCTATGAAATTGCCGCTAAAAATCGTATTCCTCATAAAAAAACCGGCAAACTCATTGTGGCAGTTGCTCCAGAAGAAATTGAGGAATTAGAAAGACTGTATAACAATGGCCTGCACAACGGTGTGACTTCGCTATCGATGATCAGCAAACGGGAAATTGCCCGCATGGAACCAAATGTCCGCGCTGAAGCAGCGCTTTATTCCCCGGAAACAGGAATTATCAGCGTCCATGATTTAATGAATTATTTTCTGGCACGAGCTTTAAATGGAAAAGCCAATCTTGTTTGCAACACTGAAGTAATGGGGATGGAAAAAGAGGCAGGCGGCTACCGGATTTTTACCTGTAACACAAATCGCGAAAGATTTGAGTTTTCTTCCGCAGTTGTCATCAATTGCGCAGGGCTTTCATCCGATACCATCGCCAATATGATGGGCGGCAATTATCAACTGCATTACTGCAAGGGTGACTATTGCGGCATTTCTGGCGTTAAGCAGGGAATGGTGCAAAGATTAATTTACCCGGTTCCCGCAAAAAACCATGTCGGTTTGGGTGTACATTTAACACTGGATTTAAATGGCCGTTGTAAACTAGGCCCGGATACAAATTATATCGAACGCGTTGAAGACTACAAGGTGGCGCCTGAAAAAGCGGCTCAATTTTATCAGAGTGCGTCTAAATTTCTGCCATTCCTGAAAGAAGAAAATGTTAGTCCCGATATGGCCGGTATCCGCCCTAAGCTGCAAGGGCCAAAAGATGATTTTTATGACTTTGTCATTAAGGAAGATGCCCCCGGATTTATCAATCTGATCGGCATCGAATCGCCAGGCTTAACCGCTTCACCCGCCATTGCCAGATATGTAAAAAATATTTTATTGCCGGTGTAACAATAAACAGGAAACAATCAGGATGTGAGTAAAATCAGCGCATCCACCGCCACAGGCTTTCCATCGCGACGAATCTTCAGGGGATTGATGTCTTAATTAAATTCTGAATTCTGGGGACAGTATACTTAATTATTGACATAGGCAGTTAAATTTTATAATGATTATACATGGCAAGAATAGCAAGAATAGTAGTTCCACTGATACCTCATCATATAACACAAAGAGGCAATAGACGTCAGGACACATTTTTTAAGGATGCTGACTATCGGGAATATATATCACTTATGGCATCATCCTGTAATCGGCATGGGGTGGAGATATGGGCTTATTGTTTAATGAGCAATCATGTTCATCTGATAGCCGTACCGGAGAAGCCTGAAAGTCTGCGGTGTGCGATTGGCGAAGCTCATCGCCGTTATACCAGAGCGATTAATTTTAGACAAAATTGGCGGGGGCATTTATGGCAGGACAGATTTGCTTCGTTTCCCATGAATGAGAATTATCTTTTAGCAGCGGCACGCTATGTGGAATTAAATCCAGTCCGAGCACATATAACAGACGATCCGGCAACATATTTATGGAGTAGCGCAAAGAATCATAGCGCTGGAGAAGATGATGAGTTGGTATGCGTCAAGCCATTACTGGAGTTAGTTCCAGACTGGAAGATATTTTTACAGGAAGGGATGGAGGAGGAAAATCAGCGGGTAAGGCGTCATGAAAAGACTGGCAGACCACTTGGAGATGAAAGCTTTATTAATCAAATAGAGAACATATCCAATCGAGTTTTGCGTAAAAAGAAGCCAGGACCAAAGCAGAAATAATTATAGTGGAAAAGCATGTTGAAGCGGGCGATTTAGAAATTAAGTATACTGTCCCCGGAATTGGAATTGACCAATAATCGTCCGATCATTACCGGAAAAATCATTTCATCCTGCTAAACAGAATGCTGCCCAGCAGAAACATAGCTACCGCGAAAAAAGTGATGACAGCCAGATCGACATAAAAGGGGAAAATGTTAACATTGAGCAGCGCGCCTCTGACGCCGTCCACGGCGTAGGTTAGCGGATTTAGTTTTACCAGGCTTTGCAGCCAGGCGGGGAGCTTGTCATCAACGGGAAAGAGCGCGCCGGAGAGGAAGAAGAGCGGGAAGACAAGAAAAGCCGAAATGACCTGGAATCCTTCCAGGCTTTCGAGCATTGAGCCGAGAGCAAGACCCATCGAAACCAGCGCGATCGATGTAATAAACAGTAACAGTAACGCCAGCGGAATGCCCCAGGGGTTAACCGCCGGAAACAAAAACGAGAAGATGAAGAGTATAAGAACCTGAAGGATGACGTCTGTGCAGCCGCCCAGAACCTTACCCAGAAATATGCTCAAACGTGATACCGGTGCCACAAGCACGGCCTTAAGCACATCGAGTTTGCGGTCCCAGACAATATAGAGACCGAAGAAGACGGACCCGAAAAGTACCGACATGGTTAGCACTCCAGGGTAGATATAGTCCCGGTAATTGACATCGCTGATATTGATACTGGCACCTATCCCGCTGCCGAAGAGAAAAAGCCACATGAGCGGTTGAACAATGCTGGAGACGATTCTGCTTTTTTCCCGCTGGAAGACTTTGAACTCCCGCCACCAGACAGCGGAAATACCCATCAATTCTTTTTGGAGACGTCGCTCGTCCATTGCATCAATTACCTTTCTGACGGTACCTGGCCACGGAATCAACCCAACTGCCGGAGTCTTCTGAAGAATCTTCCCGGATATCACGTCCGGTCAGTTTGATAAAAACATCACTTAGTGTGGGCACTCTCACCTCCACGCACTCAACACCCCGGATCAGCGAGAGCAGCTCTGCCAGATGCAGATGAGCCTCTTTCATGGTTATTTCTATAGTTCCGTCGCTTAGCTTCACTTCACTGACATAAGACAGCGCTTTGATCCTTTCTGTGGGTGGATCTTTGGCCCTGATTACGACCAAATCTCCTCCCATTGATTCCTTGAGATTTTCCGGAGAGCCCAGGGCGATTATCTGGCCGTGATCGATAATACCCACGCGATCACAGACCTGTTCCGCTTCTTCCATATAATGAGTGGTGAGTACAACAGTGGTCTGTTCCATTTTGGACATCTTTTTGATGTATTCCCAGGTACGCGCTCTTGTCTGCGGATCAAGCCCCAGTGTTGGTTCATCCAGGAAGAGCACAGCCGGTTTATGCAAAAGGCCGCGCGCCAGTTCCAACCGTCTGCGCATTCCGCCGGAATAAGTGCGGGTTATATCATTGCTGCGTTCTTTCAGATCGACAAGTTCCAGCATTTCATTTATTCTACTTTGCCGTACAGCGGCAGAAATGCCATAGAGACGAGCGTGAAGTTCGAGGTTTTCGCGTCCGGTAAGAACGGTATCTAAAGTGGGATCCTGGAAGACAATGCCGACCTTGCGCCTTACCCGGGCAGGTTCTTTGATGACGTTACAACCGGCTATTGATGCGCTGCCGGAAGTAGCCTTGATGATAGTGCAGAGCATTCCGATGGTTGTGGTCTTGCCTGCGCCATTAGGGCCGAGCAGTCCGAATATTTCGCCCTTTTCGATATTAAGATCAATGCCCCGCACAGCTTGTATTTTACCATATGTTTTTGTCAGAGATTTGATTTCGATAATAGCCATGTTAGAGACGAATTCCTTTTAGGTATTATTCCAATTCTAAATTAAAGCGCTATCTTTGTTGGCAGCGTCGTCGGCTTCCTCAATCCGCAGCGGCGGACCTGCGTCGCCTCCTCCTTGCCACCTCGATATCATCTTTAATTTAGAAATGGCATTCATTGAGTATACGGGGCAATTTACTTATTCGTCAAGAACAAAAAAAGAGGACAAAAATGGAATGTTGATGAAACCGTAAAAAGTCGGAAAACCACTGTTTTGTCATTCCAGACTTGATCCGGAATCCAATCATTTCGATATGTTCTGGATACCGGCGTTCGCCGGTATGACGATTATTGGACTTTTGACGAGAGCATCAATATTGATTATAAAATAATTTTTTTGATAGCTTTTGACAAAAAAAACTGCTAAAAAACCGCACGGAGAAAGTTTTCTATGTTCTATGTAATAATTTAATAACATAATAACTACATAAGGAGGAATGTGACAATGGCTGGAGAATTATCTTATGCGTCAAAACCGTGGTTGAAGTCATACGACAAAGGTGTTCCCGAGAAAATTAACTATGAAGAAATTTGTATGCCCGCTATCTTGGAGAGGTCGGCTGCAAAAAATGCCAATCGTATGGCCCTCAATTTTCAGGGGTATAATGTATCCTACACAGAGTTAAAGGAAATGGTGGACCGTTTTGCCACTTGCCTTACCGATTTTGGCATCAAAAAGGGTGATTCTGTCGCCATTCTTTTGCCTAATATGATCCCCTGTGTTGTTGCTTATTATGCTATATTAAAGCTAGGCGCCATTGTTGTTTTAAATAATCCCACCTATACCGATCGTGAACTGGAACACCAATTCAAAGATTCCGGATCAAAAATTCTTATTACGCTCGATCTTCTGGGCAATAGAATGATTGATTTAAGACCAAAAACAAGCGTTAAACAGATAATCTATACAACATTGGGAGATTACCTTCCTTTCCCGAAAAATATTTTGTTCCCCCTTGTGGCCAAGAAGAAAAAGCTTGCCGCTGATGTCAAACCGGCCAATGATGTTTACAAATGGAAGGAATTGATGGCCAAATATCAGCCAACTCCACCGAAAGTAGCCTTAAGTTTCACAGATACGGCAATGTATCAGTATACAGGCGGCACTACAGGTGTTTCCAAGGGGGTCATTTTGACTCATGCCAATTTAAGTAAGCAGGTGCAACAGCTTATCGCCTGGTTCCCGATGTTTGCAAATATCGAGTATGGAATCAATCTTGGAGCATTGCCAATTTTCCATGTTTTCGGAATGACTTGCGCGATGAATTTTTCTATTATCAAAGGATGGGGAGACGTTCTGGTTCCCAGGCCACAGCCCGAACCGCTTCTGGAAGCTATTCGAAAATATCATCCTAAATTTGCCGCCCTGGTTCCCACTATGTACATCGGCATGCTGGGTCATCCCGATTTGAAGAAAACTGATATGACATCCATTGAAGGTTGTTTTTCCGGGAGCGCGCCGCTGCCGGTCGAAGTTATCCATGAGTTTGAGAAAATTAGCGGGTCGGTGATCGTCGAAGGTTTCGGCATGACGGAGACCACTCCCGTGGCCCTTACCAACCCGTTCGGCGGCGTCCGGAAAATCGGCAGCGTCGGCCTGCCTATTTCCGATACCGAATGCCGGATTGTCGATCTGGACACCGGCGAAAAAGATATGCCTGTCGGCGAGCCGGGCGAACTGATTATCCGCGGCCCCCAGGTAACCAAGGGCTATCTGAAAAAACCCGATGAAACCGCGAGCCTACTGCGTAATGGCTGGTGCTATACGGGTGATATCGCGACTATGGATGAGGACGGATACTTCTATATTGTGGACCGTAAAAAAGATATGATTATTACCGGTGGCTTCAACGTATATCCGCGTGATATTGATGAGGTTTTCTATGAACACCCGAAAGTATTGGAGGCTTGTGCGATCGGTATTCCCGATCCTAAGCGTGGGGAAAATGTCAAAGTATTCATCGTTCTGAAAGAGGGTGAAACGGCGTCCGCGGCGGAATTATTGGAATACGCCAAGGCAAAACTTGCCACTTATAAACTGCCGTCGGAAATCGAATTCCGCAAAGATCTGCCAAAGACCACAGTCGGCAAGATTCTGCGCAAAGAGTTGCGGGCCGAAGAGTTGGCTAAAAGAGCGAAATAGACGAGATCAAAGTCAGGAGAAAACATACAGCGAATAAAGATAAACACAATGACTCCGCTATTTTTTTATGCCGGCAATTCATCGCGGCAGGCGGTGTGATCAGTGGTTCAGCATTGGATAGAAGGCGACTAACCCCTAAGCCGCCTTCTATCTTTTCGCTGCGATAATACCTCATCTCCTGACAGTTATGGCTTTTGTGTAATTAGATACTCATAGGGTGACTTATATGAAGGAGACTTTTCCCTGTAAAAGCATGAAAAAAAGTTTGTCCCAAGAGCACAAGACTACTGACCGGAAAGAAAAAAATGCCGAGCTGCTGCGGAAGCTCGATATATACCGGGACCTGGTAGAAGCGACAACAGATTCCATTTATATGGTTGATCGCCAGTGCCGTTTTATGTATGTCAACCCGAGACATTGCCTGCGCCTGGGTCTGCCCCAGGATGATCTGGTGGGCAGTTGCTATAAAGATTTTCACTCACCTGAAGAAACACTTGAATTTACCGAGAATGTGGCCGAAGTATTTAAAACAGGCTTATCGTTTCAGCGTGAACATCACTCTGGGCGAGATGGAAGCGAATTTCTGCGCACATTCAGTCCGGTACGGACAGCGGTAAGCGGTGAGGAAGTCACGGCGGTATCCGTCATCTCCAAAAATGTTACGGAATGGAAACGTGCCGAACATCTTTACGCCACTCTGGCTGAAAAATCACCCATCGGTCTTTTTATAATTCAAGACGATCATTTTCAGTGGGTGAATCCCCGGTTTGAAGAGAATGTCGGATATAAAGCTCATGAAATATTGGGTTTGCCCTCATTGTCTTTAGTTAACGAAGATGACCGGCAGCTTGTAAGAATGCGCGCCATTGCCATGCTTCGCGGCGAGAATATCCTTCCTTATGAATACAGGATCATTACCAAAAAGAAGGACATTTTATGGTATATGGAAACTGTTACATCCATCAATTTCAATGGAAGGCGTGCCACTCTTGGCAGCCAAATGGATATCACGCGCCAGAAAATTGCGGAGGACGCCCTGAGGCAAAGCGAGGAACGCTCGCGTACCATTATCGATACCATCGCGGATGCCTATTACGAAACCGATCTGGCGGGAAATATGCTGATGTTCAACGATGCTTACCTGAAACTGCGTGGTTACACCAAAGAGGAAATGCAAGGGAACAATTACCGGCAATATACGGATAAAAAGAACGCCGATATCGCCTTTCGCGTTTTTCATCAGGTCTTTAAAACGGGAAAACCGGTAAAAAAGATGAAATGGGAGATTAATACCAAGGAAGGGGAGAAGAAAAACGTGGAGCTCTCCGTAACTCTGGTTTACGACGGCCAAGGAAAGCCCCAGGGATTTCGGGGTATGATTAGTGATATTACCGAGCGGCATAAAATGGATGAAGTGATCCGGCAGCAGGCGTTTTATGATTATTTGACGGGCCTTCCCAACCGGAAACTCTACTATGACCGTCTGCATATGGCGATTAAGCGTGCCAGGCGGGATAAAAAGATGACTGCCGTAATCATCCTTGATCTGGATCGCTTCAAAGAAGTCAATGACCACTGGGGCCACGCAACCGGAGATGCCCTCCTGAGGGCAGTTGCCCAAAGGCTGCAGGCGATGGTCCGTGATACCGATACCGTTGCCCGCCATGGGGGAGATGAATTTACCGTTATCCTGCCGTCCATTAATCGAAAGGAAGACGCCTTGCTGATTGTGCGGAAGATAATCAAGTCATTCCAAGAGCCTTTTGGGCTGGATGCCTGCAACCTGGCGGTTACTTCCAGTTTGGGAATGGCCATCTATCCCACTCACGGCGATGACATTGATACCCTCATGAAAAAAGCCGATATCGCCATGTACCGGGCCAAGGCCCGCGGCTGCAACCGTTTTTGCTGTTACAGCAATCGGGCATAAGGCCAAAGTAGATTTCAAGCTCTGCAAGTCTGAATCTGCTTTCTTCATCAGCATTGAACTTATGCTTCCCTACTTATTATTAGGTCTTTGTAGAGACGTTGCCTGTAACGTCTCTACAGGGCAGCTTTTTATCCCTTGTCCTTTCGCTTTTCTTCTCGTAATATCATTTCTAAATCAAAGATAGTGCTTTGATATAGAAATGGAATAACAGGCGCTGTGGGCTGTTGAAAACAGCTCATCTGCTGTGTTGCGCTGCAAACCGCACCGCTCAACGTATATCCATATACGCCTCGCGGTTCGGTTTTTTGCGCGCCTTGCATCTGAACATTTTTGAACAGCCCCAAAACATGGGGTTTTTCAACGACCCCGCTGTTACTAGTTTCCCGAAAGGAGAAAAGGAACAATGAATATTTCAAAGTGGTTGGATAAAAAGGAAGCCGAAGGAATTGATGTTTCTCAAATCGTGTTGCCTGATGATTTGGTAAATGATGAAGCTCCGGACGAAACGATCTATTTTAAAGAGATTAATACTTGCGGCATCCTCTGCACTGACAGCCATCCTTTTTCTACCGTCGAGCGATTTGGGCATTGGTATTATTGCCGTGGCCGCGACAAAGAAGCAGGCCCGCACACCACCAAACCGCAATGGTGGATGTTGACAAAGGACAAAGACCTAGCGATTAAAACGGCTAAATCACACATAGAAAAAGGCTGACAGAAAACTGATATGGCGTCCCCGAGATTTGGACAAAACGCTTTTACCCTGATAACCTAAAGTCACGCGAAGGCGCAAGTACCGGAATCCAGTATTCGGACTGTTCGGGGAACAATCCCTACGTTATGGTGTAGGGCGCGTCGTGTAACCTCTCGTGCCCTTTAAGGTATTAGGTTATTCCCCAAACGCGCCGTCTCTTTGCCATTATCCGTCTCGACCGGGTAATCCAGTTTTGTAGGGTGGAACAAGCGCAGCGGTTCCACCAGCGTCGTAGCAGAAATTGGTGGATGCGAATTGTTGTATCCACCCTTCTAAAAATGGGCGGGGCAACCCCGCCCCTACAGATATTGATCATCAGCCAAAAGCCTTGAACCTTGACCCTTTTCTACGCTGACCTTGCGAACTACTCCCCGCGCTTCACACTTCACGTTTTACGTTTCACCATTCACTTTGCCGGTGCCGGTCTCTCCAGACCTTTGACGATTTCCGAGCGGATGATGCGCGGCAGAATCAGGTGATGCTGCGGGCAAATCGCCCGCGGATTCTGATAGACACAGTTGGCAAAACCCACCAGATATTTGCGCAGTTCATGATAACGCACAATTTCATCCACAAAACCTTTGCGGGCGCAAAACAATGGTCCCGATGTCCGGTCATAATGATCGACCATTTCATTCATTTTGTCGATTGTTGGTTGCAGCGGTCTTCCGGCATCTTTTTCTTTGACGAGCCTGCGGGCGTAACTTGCCGCAGCCGCAGTTTCGCCGTGCATCACGTTGATTTCGGTTGTGGCCGTACCCAGAGAAAAGGCATTGTTGTTATTGGCGGTAGGGCCGCCAAGTACATAGTGCGCGGCGGCTGTGCCTTTGCGCAAAACCACCAGCATCATCGGCAGATGGGAATTTTCAATTGAATAGATCAGCGATTGTCCCAGCCCCAATAGTTCCGCCTTTTCCGCTGTATCGCCAACGTCAATACCGCTGGTATCCTGAAACCAGATCATGGGAACTTTATCGCGCGAACACAGGGTGACAAACTCACTCATTTTGATCAGACCCTGGCGGTAAAGTTTTCCGCCGACACCAATATATTCGTTGGTGTACTCAGGATAATTGGGAAGAATTCCCTGTCGGTTGCCGACCACGCCCAGAAGATAACCATCTATTTTAACCAAACCGGTATACATCTCCGGTCCAAATCCCGCGCGGAATTCCAGATGTTCGGAATTGTCCGTAAGCCTTGCCAGCACCTGCTCAAAATCATAGACTCGCTTTTTGTTTACCGGAACAATGGAGGCAATTTCGGAAGGAGAATATTTAGGCTCCGCGGGCTGGGCGACACGGAAAAACCGTGGATTGTAGGCAGGCAAATCCGCCATGTAATCTTTGATGGCATCGAGCACCTGTTTCTCCTCATCAAAAACTGCGCGGAAAAACCCGGTGACATCGTAATGAATTTTAACGCTTCCCGGCGGGACGGATTTGAAATGACGAGTGGCGTTGATGATCTCTTCGGCGCCCGCTTCATCAAAAGAACCTTTGGGCGACATACCGCTGACAATGCCGCTGCCGCCTACAGCCATATTAGCTTTTTTATGAGCCAGCAGAATGGTCGGGCTGATCGCCTGATAGCCGCCACCGGCGGGATTGGTTCCGTAGATACCGGCGATGACGGGTATGCCCATCTGTTCCAGTTCCGCGTGACGGAAAAAGCAAGTGCCCTGTCCCCGGCGATTAGCGTACATTTTTTCCTGTTCGGGCAGCTTTACGCCGGAGCAATTCACCAGCCAGACAAGGGGGATATTAAGAATTTTGGCGATATCGGTTACCCGGAGATTATTTTCCGGCTGACCGGCAATCCAAGCCCCGGCCATCCATTTGTTGTTGAAACCGATGATGACACACCATTTGCCATTGATGCGTGCCAGGCCGTCCACCACACCCGTGCTTCCCGATTCTTCATTTTCCGGATCGAAAATGCTATGCAATGGGCAGAAGGTTCCGGGATCGACTAAATAATCAATGCGTTCCCAGACACTCATTTCGCCGCGTTCATGAAGTTTTTGCAGCGGTACGCCGACGTTCTTAATCCTCTCCACTTCCGCGTCGATTTGTTTCATCATCTCTTCAACGCGCTTACAATTGTCCTGCATGCTTTCTGTCTGTTTTGGAGAAAGCGGCTTTCCCAACGGATCCATGTTTTCGAAATATTGTCTCATTTTTCAACCCCCGAATTATTAAGAAATTATAAAGTGTCTCCCAATAAACGCAAATATAAAAGCTCTGGATTTCGGTTCAAACCCAAAATGCCTGGCTCAAAATAATCCTATGCCCTGTTGGGAGCAAAACCCATTGCCGCGTTGGCCACAATCATTGTATGCATATTTGATGTTCCCTCCAGTGTTTCGAACTGTTTCGAGTCACGCAGGAAACGGCCACAGGGATATTCATCGGAATAGCCGAAGGAACCATAGAGTTTCATACATTCATTGGCGTCATGCACAACAACTTTTGCCCCATACAACTTGGACATGGATGTTTCCATCACATTGGGAAGCCCCTTGTCCTTGAGCCAGGCTGCTTTGTAAACCAAAGCCGCCAGCGTCTCATGGCCAACTTTCATTTCAGCAATCTGCTGTTGGATAAGCTGGTATTTGCCGATGGGTTGGCCGAACTGGCATCGCTCTGTCGCGTATTTCGCTGAGGCGTCCAGAATCGCGCCGGAAAGACCCAGAGAACCAGCTGAACAACCGAGGCGCGTGGAGTTGAGCTGGGTCATGCACATCTGGAACCCTTTATTGAGTTTTCCCAATAGAAGGCTTTTCGGTACTTTTACATCTTCAAAGGTCAGTTCCGCCGTATCGGAAGCCCACAGGCCGACTTTTTCATCGATCTTCTTGCGCGTAATGCCAGGCAGAGAATAATCCATGATCAAGCAGCTCACCCCCTTGGCTCCGGCGTCTTTATCGGTCTTCACGTAAAGCAGGCCGTGATTGGTCACCGTACCGTTGGTAATCCACATTTTGTTGCCATTGATCAGATAGTAATCGCCTTTATCATCGGCACGGCACTTCATTGAAGCTACGTCCGAGCCGATGTCCGGTTCCGTCATCGCGAAGCTGCCGATATATTCACCGCTGACAAATTTCGGAATGTAGTGTTGTTTCTGTTCTTCTGTGCCGAATTTCTGAATCGTCAACGCCGGTCCCCAGCATTGCATGTTAAAGGCCATGCGCCAGGATGTATGAACTTTGGCAATCTGCTCGATGGCCAGAGCGCCTTCCATAAATCCCATGCCGTTACCACCATATTTTTCATCAATGGAGAAGCCAAAAAAGCCCAACTCTGCCATTTTTAAAAAGATCTCTTTGCGCCAGAAATGGTTCTTTTCGTCTTCTTCCACATGGGGTCCAACTTCTTTTTCGGCAAAATTCTTGGCCATGTCCTGAATCATTCTTTGTTCTTCTGTTAATGCGAAATCCATATTATCAATCCTCCCGTCTCATTATTTTTTAACAATTAATTTTAGATTAGATATCAAGTTGCATTCAAAGGATAACGAGGCGGCAAGGAGGAGGCTCCGCAGGCGTATTACTAATACGCTGAGGAAGCCGACGACGATGCCAACAAAGTTAGCCGAAGAAGGCGATTGATATAATTATTTTCTTTCAATGACGAGACATATCCCCTGACCGCCGCCGCCGCAGATTGTCTCCAGTCCGAAGTGGCTGTCGCGTCTTACCATTTCGTTGATCAGCGTTGTCAACCTTATGGTGCCGGTCGCGCCGATGGGATGTCCCAGCGAAATTCCCGAACCGTTAACGTTCACCTTGGCATCCATTTCCGTATCGCTGAGGCCGGAGAGCCTGGCGTCGGCCAGGCACTGGACGGCAAAGGCCTCCTGAACTTCAATCAGATCCATTTGATCAATTGTCGCTTTTATTTTTTTCAGTGCTTTTTCCACCGCTGCCGGAACCGCCGGATAGGTGAGGGTCGGGTCCGTGGCGGCAATAGCGCAAGAGCGGAAATAGGCCAGAGGTTTCACGCCCAGTTCTTTGGCTTTCTTCTCGGAGGCCAGGACAACCACCGCCGCGCCGTCATTTTCCGATGAGGAATTGCCGGCCGTGCAAACCCCGTCTTTATAAACGGGCTTGAGTTTGGCCAGTTTCTCCAGCGTTGTTTCTCTGCGGGGACCTTCATCTGTTTTGAGATATGTTGTTTCGCCTTTTTTATCTTTCCCTGTAGGAATGGGCACAATTTCCTCATTAAACTTTCCGGCATCCTGCGCCGCGATGGCCATTTGATGAGAGCGCAGCGCCCAACTGTCGGCTTCCTCACGGGTGATCTTTTCTCTTTTCGCCGCGGTTTCTGCCCAGGTCATCATGGAGCTCAGTTCCCCATATCGCGCGATAGGTTGAGACATTACCCGGCCTCGCTGAATTCTGTCATAAAAAGGAATTCCCCACATGGCCAGCGCGCCATGGCCGCGGGGCATAAAGCCGTATTTTTCATGCTTCTTGCCGCCCAGTCCCCACTTGATGTCGCCGGGAATATAGAGTTCGCTCTGGCTCATGGATTCCATGCCGCCCGCGATGACAATGTCGGCATTGCCGGTCTGGATTTTCATGGCCCCGTAAAAGATGGTTTCCAGCCCCGAGCAGCAGCGTCGGTCCAGCATGACGCCCGGAACGGTATCCGGCCAGTCCGCGTCGAGTACAGCCATGCGCGCGCCGTTGGCGCATTCACCATTTTGGTAGGCTGATCCCATGATGACATCATCAATCATAGCCGGATCAATCTTTGCTTTTTTGGCCGCTTCCTGTAAAACAAGACTGGCCAGACGATACACAGGAACATCTCTTAGTGCTCCGCCATACGCGCCAATAGGTGTTCTCGCACAACTGATAATAACTACTTTTTCCATTTCCATAATTTTTTTGCCTCATTCTTAAGAATATTTTTGCCTCACTTTGTGCAAGGCTGTTATGCTAAATTAAAGTCCGCAAAGAACTTTCTTTTCCGTTTGGACAGGGGGAGCCTTTTATGAAACCTTAAGGCTATTTATCCTTATCAGTGTCGCTTCCGCCTCGGCGATAATGCGGTCGATGAGCTCCTTTGTTGTCGGGTTATCGGTAATGCCGCCGCAGCACTGTCCGGCAAAGAGGATACCGCCTTCCACGTCTCCGTCATTGAGCGCTTTGAGGTGTTTCATGTTTGCCACAGCCTGGCGTGCCAGCACCATGAGGGGATGGCCTTCCTCGGCTTTCAACATCTCGATGCTGACACCAACAAATTTTGCCCAGGACAGATTCATCAGCTTTTTAACCAGAAGAGCGCCTTTAATAGCATCGAAAAGCGGGAAGCCTCTTTTCATCATTGCCTCAGCTTCTTTTGTCTTTAATACACGGCCATCCATTCCGTCAAATACATTATCATAGAGTGTGTCCTGTTCAGTGGCTTGCATACACAGCTTTTTAAAATTATCATGCACCATGCTCTCCTTGACCACCATAAACCGGCTGCCCATGGAGATGCCATCGGCACCCAAGGCCAGCGCCGCTGCCAGACCACGGCCGTCGTAAAAACCGCCCGCGGCGATCAGGGGAACTTTCACCATGCTGGCCACCAGAGGAATCAAAACCATGGATGTTGCTGCCGCTCCATGGCCTGCTGCCTCATGACCGGTTACGACCAGCGCGTCGCAGCCCAATTGTACTGCCTTGGCCGCGTGTTTCGCAATCGCGATCGTTCCGACTACTTTGCCCCCATAGGCATGGACGTCGCTTACAAACCACGGCTTGCCCAGTGAATAATTGATGATGGGAACTTTCTCCTCGATGGCGACAGCGATGTTTTCTTTTGCTCCCGGTCCTACAAGTATCTGATTGACACCGAAGGGTTTGTCAGTCATGGCCTTTATCTGCCGGATGTTTTCCCTTGTTTCCTCAGGGTTGCAACGCGCGATGGCCAAAATTCCCAACCCACCGGCATTACAGACCGTGGATACCAGCTTCGGTTCCGTGATCCAGTTCATCCCCGCGAGCATTATTGGATGCTCGATTCCGAACATCGAAGTCATTCTGGTTTTGAGCATTATCTTCTCCT
>Ga0209429_10001467_pt1 | contig 14522 bp, 10 predicted proteins | sample BarGraNGADG00212_3_FD_184493 | JGI IMG/M metagenome (GOLD analysis project Ga0209429, IMG submission 184493) | Arctic peat soil microbial communities from Barrow, Alaska - Barrow Graham LP Ref core NGADG0004-212 (SPAdes) (version 2) | ecosystem: Environmental > Terrestrial > Soil > Wetlands >... | reverse complement strand
ATTTTGTACCGGGCTTACCCTCAGATGTTACTTGAAGTGTTTCAATAATTTCTTTCCATGTTAACCCTTTTATTTCAATTTCATTATTTAGAGTTAAGGAAGTATTGAAAAATGTTTTTCTCTTGAACTCTGGTATTAAAAGTTTCATCCATTTTGAGATTTCCTTCTGTATTTCAAGTTGATTATACCCTGAATCAGATTTCCCTGCTCCACTTTCAATTTTAATCTCAATAAATACGGCAGAATTATTTGAAACTAAAAGAACATCTGGTTTTGCATTAAATGACCAACGGATTGATGCCAAATCATTTTTATATTTCTCAAATAGAGTCAAATCACCAATATTCCATTCACTTGGGCACCATAATTTACCAGTTCCTATCTTCCCATTAGTCCAGAATACTTCTTTTCTATCAATTAAATCCTTGCTGTACCCTTTCTGTTCTAAGATTGTGTTCAGGACTAGTCTTCTTTTTTGATGAGTTTCTGGAGTATATCTAAAACTATCCCCTAAGTCAAACCAGAAATCTCTTAACGCAGCGACTTCTAAGAAGATTTCAAATTGCTTTGAATCAAGGTCAGAACCAATAATGTCGTTGTACTTACTAAAAATGGCATCAGCAAATTGCTGATCATGAATGATAGCAGATCCAAAAAGGAATCCGTAATGTCGTTCCTCTCTGTTTAATAAGTAGTACGGTTTATCGTTAAACATGTCTTAGGTTATAATTGTATTAATAAAACTTTACTGTTTGTGGTAGGGAGTGGCAATTTGAACACAAATATGTTAGCTATAAACTATTTCCATATTTCTCTAACCAATCCATAGCATCTTTTGAGGCGGGGTAAAGAGACTTCAAGAACACCCAGAATTTGTGGGTATGATTCATTACAACAGTATGTACAAGCTCATGGATAATTATATAGTCAATTACAAATGGGGGAGCTTTTATTAGACGCCAATTAAGTGAAATGTTTTTCTTTTGCGAACAATTACCCCACTTTTTACTCTGATTACGTATGTATAACCTGTTGTATTTAAGATTTAGATTCTTTGCTAACTCAGCGGTACGTTTTGTAAGATACTTTTTTGCCAAACCTGTATACCAACTCTGCTGAATTAATCTGTCCAAAAGATTTTTTTTAGCTTTAATGATCTTATGATCATGGTCAACTATTATTCTGTGTTCATACTTAGAATCATAAAAATAGGTATACCGATTACCATAAAGAAGTATTTGATTCCTTTGCATATTGATTTTTGACATATTAGCAAAGAACTTTAAATGCTTGTCAATCCACCGTTGCTTTTTAGTTATAAGAGTATTTACCTCCTCTTGAGTGAAAGCTTGTGGTATAATTACGCGGATATTACCATCCTCACTTACCCTTAAACGAGCATGTTTAACTTCTCTTTGAATCAATATGTAGTTGTCCGGCAAATGCATTAGTTTAGACTGTAGTTTTGCAAAATAGCTTTCATGATACTTTCCAAAAGTTCTTCCTTTTCATCAATCTTAAGCTCCTCATATGCTGGATTTACAGATAGTAATTCTATGTCGGATTGGAGTCTTTCATATTCTCGTGGTACATCTTGCCAACCGATATATATCTTTTTCTTAATAATACTTTCAAAAGCACTTATTGAAAAGTCCCTTGCCAATTCCTCTTTAAAACTTGATTTTGAGACATTCTTAATGAGAGTAAATATTTCGAAAGTACCCTTGTCGGGGAATCCCATTCGCTGAGGTAATGAGGCTATATCGTCCAATTCAGAATATAATGCTCCAAGCTGATTCAAAATTTCTTCGATGACTAAACTTTGTTCCTGTTTTTTCTTAATTAAATCATCTAAACGATTTTGAAATTCAACGTATACAGCACTACTAATTTCATTATGCCTAATTACTGTTTCAATATCCCGGATGATTTTTTCTGCTTTGTCAGATGGGCTAAGTTTAGAATCATTCAACTTACTTAAATAATCTGAATCAATATTTATCTCCGGTAGATGACCTTTGAAGTTTATTAACTTCGAAGTCTCCTGAATAAGTTTTCGCGTTTTTGCAGCATATATTTCTGCATCAAAATCGACTCTCTTAAATTCTTCAAGATAGATTTCATAAATTTCATTTAACCATAAGTATTTGCCTTTAAGATCTCTTAGTTTGGGGTGGGGGGAAATAGATTCCCATAACTGAACTACTTCTCTGAATGAGTTTTCAAATTTACCTTGGTCTAGCTCTGTCAGTTTGCGAACGATATTCATTGCACATTCATAAGAATCTTCTAACTTGATTTCTTCAAAAGGTCTAAATGCTTCGTTCAACACTTTTGGAAAAGTTTCAACTAAACTTTCTACATCCTCAAACTCTCCAATATCTTCTGGATCATAATTTAAAGCTTCCTTATAGTTCTGAAAAACACCAACATAATCTACTATCCGACCAAACTCTTTAGAAAGCTTTGAAACCTTATCATCATATGGCCTGTTTGTTCTTGCCACAGCTTGCAAAAGATTATGGTCACGTATTGGACTATCCAGATACATAGTTTGCTCGATAGGTACATCAAAACCAGTGAGCAACATGTTACAAACAATAAATATTTTGAGGTTGTTTCCCAACTTCTGCTCCTCTTCAGTTATTCTGCGTTTGAATTGTCTGATTAATTTTTTCCGTTCAGCATCTTCCTTATAATGATCTTTAAGTAATTCGTATTTTTCACCCTGGTCATAAGCACCCGTTGAAAATATAATAGAGATTTCCGATCGATCAAAATATTTGAGTAATTCGTTGTAATATAAAACACAAGCCTCTTTATCACACGCTACTAACTGTGCTTTATATCCCTGAGGTTCAACCATATTTCTGAAATCCTCTGAAATATCTCTCGCCAATCTTTCAACACGTTCAGGATGCTTCAAAAATACTTTCCAAGCCTGGACTCTTTTCTCTACCATTCTTTTTTCATCCTCATCCAGGTCGGCGGTGATTTCATCATAACCTTGCTTCAATTTTTCTTTATCCAGAAACCATTCCTGAGGTCCAAATGTATATCGAATCGGCTTTGTAGCCCCATCGTCAATAGAATCCTGTATGCTGTATCTATCCAGATAATACTCATGATCTCCTTTTTGCCTTACAATCCCAAATTCCTGATGCGTTTTTGGAATAGGTGTACCTGTAAATGCAAATCGTTTGGCATTGGGTAATACAGCGTGTAACTCCATTTGAAAATCACCGTATTGGGTCCTATGAGCTTCATCAATCAGAATTATTATATTTTCTCTTAGATCTTGCCTATTGCCTAATTCTCTGAATTTTTGAATAGTAGTGATAAATACACCGGCAGGCGCCTTGTCAATGATGTATTTTAAGTCTCCTATATTATTGATAGCTCTTGCATTTGGAAATTCGCAATCATCAAAAGTTCCACCAATTTGTTCTCTTAGGTCTTTACGGTCAACAACTATATATACTGTAGGGTCTTTCAACTGCTTACTCTGCCTAAGTTTAAACGCAGTATAAAGCATAGTTAAACTTTTCCCTGAACCTTGTGTATGCCAGATTACTCCTTGCTTTAAATCGGAATTAATAACACGGTCTGCAATTTTATTCGCGGCTCTAAGCTGTTGATACCTTGCAACCTTTTTGATGATTTTCCCTTCAGTTCTTTCAAAAACCAAAAAATTCTTCAATATATCCAATACTCTTGCAGGTTGAAGTAGGCCAATTATCCCTAATTTCATTCTCTCTAATACTTCACCATTTGGCAAGCGGTCAACATCAAAGTTCCATAGACCGTCTTTTTCATCCTGGTAAGTTCGACATAAATCATTGGCAGGTTCCATTATTGGATTAGTCTGGCTTAAATCCAACAAAGAGTTTTTCCATTCATTAAAATATGAGGAAGAAGTGCCTACAACACCATACTTGGCAATATGTCCATTACAAGCCACTCCAAAAGAATGACACATGTATAATTTATCGGCTCTTTGGTCATAAGTTGAGAATTGTGCTACCCCTTCAACCCAATTTGTACCTTTCCTTGCTCTTTGTTTTGCTTCAATAGGGACAAGAGGGATACCATTTATAAGTAATACAATATCTGTTTTTACCATTTTATAACCCTGCACCCAATACTGATTTGTAACAATGAAATCATTGTTCCATATGTTTTCGAAATCAATAAAATGAACATCAATATCATCACCTTCATCAGTTATTGTGACATGCGAAGCCAATTTTTCAAGAAACAATTCATTACCCAGAATCGGAGTAGGATTATTTAGGTTTTGAAGAAGTTGCTCCACAGCTTGTTTTGCAACACGCTGATCAATTTCATTTATCTGAGCAGTCTTTTCAATCAAAATCCTTTCCAAAACCGGATTAGAGAACGGACGGTTATATATTTTCAAGTCTTCATTACTCCTGAAAGTCCAACCCATTTTGCTGAGCCATTCGGTTACTGGCCTTTCAACTCCTTTTAGTTCTGATAGCTTCCCCATTTTATGCAATACTTCTTATAATTCGGTTAATGAAAGCTGATTCTGCTTTCTGGTGATCCACATTCTCTCCTTTCTCAGATAGTTCAACACCGTCAATTGAGAAATTCATCTTTACTCCTTCTTCATTTATCAAACTTGGACTTTTATAATTTTCATATACTGGTACTGTTGAAATTGGATATAGCAATCCGCCTGCTTTTAGTTCTTTATGATTCAACTGATATTGTAAATACGTATGAATCTGAAAAAAGTCTGAGCGGTCAACATCAACATTTCTTCCCATCATACGTTTATACTTAGCATCCCAGACAGCTACTTTATTATCCTTCTGAAAAACTAAGTCGGGAATTAGCTCTCGCTGGAAGAAGTAACCTTTGTAGGCTACTTGTTTATCATTTTTATAGCGCCATCCATAGTGTGAAAGATTTTTCTTCAACAGGGACCTTAAATATTGTTCCCACACCTCCGCCATGTCGATAAAAAAACCAAATCCCTTATTTGCTTTATCCTGCTTTAAGCTTAACTGTTTTCGTTTGATAATGTCCCAGGATAAATCGACAAGCGGCTTCCAACTTTTATAGATGTCTTTAAATTTAATATTTTTGTAGTCCGTTTCACTTATGTTCACTTTATTTCGAACAACACCATGAATCTGATTTATAGCTTCTTTAGCTGATTCAGGAATATTGATTTTGCCAATTTCAAAATCTGTTGTTAATATCTGATAAGCTTGAGAAACAATCTTAGCAATATTGATATCTATCTGTTTCTCACGAAATGTTGAAACAACAGTGTTAAATTTGTATAGAGGATTAATTGATTTTCTTACATTAAGACGGCCTCTTATAGCTTGTCCAACATATTCTTTAATAAATTGTGATTTTGGAACACCATGCAGGTTTGCATTAGCTAACTTTTGTAACCAAATAAATGCGATAATCCTTTTAATGTAATGTTGCCATTCAATACTTTTACTTGTCTGACTAGCTGAAGTAGTTATTTTAATATTGAATATCTCTTCCAACATCCTGAATAACATTTTTTCTCCAAACCTTGGCTTGATGGTTATTTTATAGATCGTTTGGTTGTAATTAAAAATAGCCTCCCCAACAAACCTCCCCGCTGACCAACAATTATTTTTGTAATCATACTCAGCCAATTTAGAATCATCCTCCTTATTATAATCCGAAGAAAACCAAAACACATTTTTACTTTGTGATTGTATAAACTCCTGCAAAACATCAGCTGTTGCCGTTTCGTTATCAAAAGGCAGGCAATCAAAAGCTTCAATATGTTTAATATGTTCAGTCATTAAAAAAAACTTTCTGTAAATCGCTTATCTTTTCTTTCTTTGATTCTGAATCCATATTGCCGAGGAATGCCTGCAAAATGGGTTTAACGCTAATTTCCCAAAGGATACTTACAGGCTGATTTAAGAAATATAATCTCCCGGAATGAATGCCTTTTAATGAATTAAAAATATCTACTATTTCTGCAAAAAATGTATGACCAACCTGATAGTTTTCTCCTAGTTCAGGCATAGCTGAAACTTCTTTATTCAAATATTCACAGTGATTGATGAAAGTTTCTATGTCGACATCGTTGATTTTTATTTTCAAATCATTTTTTTTCTGTTGGATCATATTCCAAAGAATGCTCCTGTCAAATCCTTTGAATTGCCACAGAAATCTTCTGCGAAGAGCAAAATCAATTCGTTCAAGAGAAAAGTCAATTTCATTCATTGTACCTATGAAATAGAGATTTGCCGGGAGGGCAATCTCTAAATTCCCGATGGAAAGTTTTATCTTTTTTTCTCTATACTCTAATGCTGAAAAGAGTTCTCCAAAAAGACGTGAAATATCCACCCTGTTTATTTCATCGAGGATCAATATGTGAGGAAGTTTATCGTTTTTTACTTTATCAATGAGGTTTAATAGATAGCCAGGTTTAACAACACTGTTTTTATCTTCAATATGCATTCCAACAATAAAATCTTCATAATTGTAATTGCTGTGCAACTGTAAGTGATGAATGTTGTTCTCAAAAATCTTCGCAGAATTTTGAAAGTATTCTTTTATGTTTTGTCTATTTCGAAAATATTGTTTTGTGATTAATAACTCTGCCAAACGTGAAGCTGAATAAGTTTTTGATGTTCCCGGAGGGCCATAAAATATAATTGCCTTTTTGTATTCAAATAAAGTTACTTCTGAAACATCATCCTTGCTTTCTCCAAAGTTCCATGCATCCTCAATTACATCGTCATCATAAAAACTATCAATTTCGTGTTCAAATATTTCAGACAACTTATTTCTTATTTGAAGTATTGTATCATCAATATCATCCCAGAGACCTTCGGCGTTTTCCTTATCCAAAAGACTAAAGAAAGTATTGATAATTGCGTCTTTATGTTTTTGTGCTGCTATGGCCTCGTATTTATCAGGATCGCACAAGTGTAACATGATATGGTGACAAGCAAGATATTCTTTCCCAGCTTTCCTCAACTTTTCGTCTGCAGTAGATGTTGTAGTTTCGTTGTTATAATAAAGTTCCCGGCAAAGAGTTTCGATGTATTTTTTTAAGGATTGGACATCTATGATCTGTTTCGTGTTAAGGTTGCTTTTTACATCCCTGAACAACAAAAGCAGATATGCGATTTCAAAGGGCTTGTTTAATTTATGGCGTTGTCCTGCCGAACCGATCCCCCCGTTTACAAAAACATCACTTAATTTATCTTCATATTCATTACCAAGAAACCTTATAACTGTACTTTTCTTTCCAGAATTTGTCATATCTGAAGCAGGCATACCCCAAAGCCATATGAAATGTGCAAATACTTCCCGTACTTCTTTTGTAGTTCCAGAAAACTGGTCTTTTGATTTGGCATCAAAATTACGGTCACTTGTATCGGGATTATCGACAAATGCTGTTACACAGGCATTAAGGTTTTCAATGGTAAAGATTTCTGGATTATTTGTTAGATAACTGTCATTACCAAGGATACTTTTTTGCAAGAAATCATCAAAATAGTTGTAAACATCTTGTTTCGCCCAAGTTGGTTTCATATCAGTTGATTAAGGTTTTTAAATGTTGCCAAATTCTCTCATCCCAATAAGAAATTGCCTGTAATGAGGTTGAGGGTGCTACATATAGACTTGTCTTTCCAATGCTTTTATTTTGCACCCCATAACTAACCAGTTTCGTAGTTTTCAAGCCAAAATAGACTTTAGCGGCTTCTTTGCCATTGAAACAGACAATTTTGGGTTGAAATTGTAGAATCTTTGATTCAAAGTTCTCTATGTCGAAATGTTCCTTCTTTAGGTCTTTATCCAGACCGAAGTGATGCTTTGCCAGATCGGTTAATCCGATATTATAATTGAGTAACTCCGGATATTCATGAGGTTTAAAAATGTGGGGAGTAAAACCACAACTTGCCAGCGTGGGATAGAATAAATTACCTGTACCCGCATAAAAGGCTTTTCGTTCTGCAGATTTATTTCCTGCAGCAGTACCGCAGAAAACAATGTTTAAATTATCCTTCAATAAGTCAGGTAAAATCATTTCAAATCTGAATTTAAAACTTCTTCAATCATATTTACATCAACTTTTTGCCTACCAGTGAGCAGGTTTTGCATAAGTGATTTTTTAAGTCGTTTTAGTATCACAATCTTACTCTGTTTCTTTATGACTGTTTCCGAAATCGCCCTAATATGTTTAGTTAAAGTATCTCTTTCTTTTTTATTCGGAGGATAAGGGATTCTTAATTTTTTTATTGCATCTTGAAAAATGTTACCTTGAACTGAAGATGCGACAGATACCTTCATTTGATTTTGAAGAGAAAATGACTGAAAAACAAATTCAGCAAATTCAGATTCAAATTCCTCTTTTTTTAGTTTAATTAGTGCTGCACTTCTTACCATCCCAGCATCTAAACCATCGGGAACGATGCAAACATTACCAATGGTACCTGAACAAGAAATTAGAATGTCACCAGATTGTGGATTACATCGTTTCTGTATTTTTCTAAGCTCCTTCTCGGGAACAAAATCAACATCAGACAAATCAAGATAGCCATTTTTTATATTTCGAGCTGATAATAAATAGAATCCTTTATCAGAACGTTCAGGAGTAGTATGCTCACCATCTGTAACTTGAGAGCTTAATTCTTTAACTGTTTTTATTTGCCAGTCTTTAGGAATTAGACCTATTTTTGTCATTTCAAATTCATCTTCTTTTCTCCATGTACCATCAACCTTTAGCTTACCTGTAAGCAAGTTTTGCATTAGGCAACGTTTTAGTTTATCAGCTGCTTTGATGGTATTTTCTGTGGCTCTAATGGCTTCATCTACTTTAGAAAGAATATAAGCAATTATGGTTTGCTCAAGTTTTGGAGGTTTGAAAAAAGAGATTCGTTTTATATCTCGTGGTGAAAGATTAGGTTGACCTGTAGCTGTTGCAAAATTCCAAAGTCTATTTTGGTATGTATTGCTTGTAAGTAAATAATAGACGAAGTTAATATCTATTTCTTCAGATTTAGGTTTTATCCAACCAACCCGCTGGTTAACCAAAGAAGGTGAAAACTCAGTAGAAACACGACCCATTTTACAAGTTGTGTTGCCAGACATTGCGATTAAAATATCGCCTTCATGTAAAATATAATCTTTATAAAGGAATAAATCTTCTTCCTTTATAAAACTATTATCATTCGTTTCAACAGTAGTATAATTACTAATATTCCCAATTTTAACAACCGGAATACCTTTTGTTACAAATCCCTCAGACTTAAAAGCAAAGCCACTTTCTACATCAATGAATTTATTTAAAGTAGTTTCAAACCAGTCTTCCATTTATATCAATTGATTTTAAAAGTTCATATAATGCCTTTTCTAATGTACTTTCAAGATTTGATGTTTTTTCAAAGCTTTTGAATGCTTCTTTCAAATCAATTTCTTCTTCTGGTTCAAATGTATCAACGTACCGAGGGATATTTAAGTTAAATTCGTTTTCTTCTAATTCTTCCATATCTACGACCGAAAAGTAACGTTTGCGTAATTCAATGTCTTGGAGCATTGTAAGCAATTCCTGTTCTACTTCGTCGATGGCTCGGCGTTCTTTTTCAGCTTGGGTATTAGCTGACTGAATTTTACTTTTCTTCTCAGCAAGGATTTTATCCAAAGCTGTTTGAACAGTTTCTATATTTTTGAGTTCGGTTTTGGTACACTTCTTGTTCTCTGCTTCTTTATCAGAGATAAGTTTTTTTGCTTTTATTAATTTAGCTGATTGTGTAGCTATATCTTCGTGGAAATATTCATCTATTTCAGAAAGCTTATACTCTAATTCTTCTTGTATTAACCCTTTTAACCTTAATTTTTGCGAATCAATCCATTTTCCAGCAAAGGTTAAATCACCCCAGCTTTCCAGAATTGTGGATATTCGAAGAATATCATGAGGCAATAGCACATTCATATTTGGTTCTTCCTTGTACCAACCTGGTTTGGCTGCATAAATCATAAGTACTTTATTCTTTCTTTCTTCAGATTTATTCTTATTGAGGAATAAAATTGAACCGGGAATTGTGGTGCCATAGAATAAGTTGCCTGGTAATACTACAATGGCATCAATGATATTGTGCATTTCAGTGAACTCGCCATTACTATTGACAGGCCCTTGTAAGAAACCCCGTCGTATAAGATATTCATCATCAGCTTTTCGCTTTTTCCCATCTTCTTCCTCTGACTTCTCTGGTTGACCTCTAAAAAATACACCCTGAGGACAAACGACTCCAGCTTTCCCATTATCTTTTAGCGAAGCTACTATATGTTGAAGGAAAGCAAAATCACCATTTGAGAAAGGAGGGATTCCGAAAACAAATCGCTCATAAGGGTCGTTGAAATCCTCTTTACCGGGATATTCTAACTGAGGAGAACCATCTTTTTTATTAACGGTTTTTCCTTTGGCATCTTTTTTAGGTTCGCCATTTTTCCACCAGTTTTCCTGGGAAAAAGGGAAATTGGCCATTACAAGATCAAACTTCTTTATTTCAAGTTCGTTATCATCTTCTGTGAATTTTGGTTCGAGAAGAGTATCCCCTTTTTCAATCTTAGCATCAAGACCATGCAAAATCATATTAATATTGGAAATAGCCCAAGTGTTCCAGACATCTTCCTGACCATTTAATCGAATCGCTTTTTGATTGTAATAATTAACCTTACAATATTTTGCCGAATTAATCAAGAAACCACCGGACCCACAAGTTGGGTCATACACTACATTCCCTTTTTGAGGTTTAAGATAGCGAACAATGATGTCTACAACTTCCTGAGGTGTATAGAATTGCCCGGCAGTGGTACCTCCCTTGTTTTCATCTGCAAAACGTTTAATGAGATATTCATAAGCATCACCCAGTACATCTGCAGAGGCATTCTTGTTGCTGAGGTCAACAGCATCTAGGTAACTAACTAATAAAGAAAGAACATCGGGACTAAGCTTTTTGCCACCTGAGCCATCGGGTGCAGGCTCATTCCATCGAACAGTGTTAATGATACCTTTCAGAAAGAATCTACCATCTTTATCAATATTCGCATCTGCAATTCCATTAACAGCTTTATGCAAAGCTTCATTCTTTTTATCGATAGTTGTTTCCCTCACATCTTTCCAGAAACACCCATCAGGGATTTTAAAATCATGCATTTTACCATATAAAATACCTAATTCTTTTGGAGAAGGATCTCGTAACTCCTTAGATTTAAATTCTCCGATGCTATTTTTATTTTCCCATTCATAATTATCAGAAAGGCGTTTAAAAAATAAAAGAGAAAGTAAGTAAGATTTGTAGTCTTCAACCTTATCTCTCAAGATATCAGCCATTCCGAAAAGAGTAGAACCAAGTGCTTGTTTTGTAATCATAATATCTTATAAATCAATTTAAAAAAAATAAAGGTAATCATTATTAATGCTTATTTGAATTCAAAGCCGCAGTTTGAAACTATGGTTCTGATAAGTGCCTTAGGTGAAAAGATCAGTTGAATATAATGAAATAAGTCCGTGATGTGGAGCAACATTGACCTCACTTCCCCGGAGTAAATTGACCACCCTTTAAAGTTATTGAAATATTGTCTTAAACTTCAATGGTCGACCATATCCATCATAGAGCTGACGATTGCTCCATTTTTCAGTATAGGTTAATTTATTTTTGAGAAGACACGCAAAACCCCATCGGATTGCAACAAACGCAACATACCTGTTTTCATTATCAGCTTGAGTCATTAAAATGTTTTCAACACTTTGGCCAAATAGATTTTCAATCTGCCCCTGTCTTTTCGTAGTAAATCCAAAACTCTGGGCAACCCAGGATTCATGAGCAAAAGGGTTACTCTCCAGATCAATTATTCCTTTATCGATTATCGTGTGCTTCATAAAAGATTAAATCTTTCAGATAAATTAAATTGCATTATGAATAGGCTGTTCTATACAACTTTTAAAAAAACCAGGGGAATTCTGACTATTCCAGGCAATTTGTACAGTGATTCCGGAGTATATTGTACAGTATAGTCCCGAATACTCAGAATTCTGAATTGGATATTATAATTTTCTCGAATAAATAGCAGATGGGAGAGAGTAGAATTTTTGCTTTCCACTGTACTTTATTATTGAAATTGACTGTTGCAAAAATGAACTTACCTTAAAATCAAAAGCTCCAATTATTAATAATGAACATAAATCATTTGAAGATTCGGCTATTTCACTTATGGAATTCAGGTCTAAATTGCTGGGTTCTGGAACTATTTGAAGATGAGAATGCCACTCACCAATATATCTCAACTTTCCCCCTGAATTAGCAATCTCCATATCAATAAACATATCAATATAATCAGGATCTGCTTTAAAATAATATGGTTCATGGATTGCTCTTGTTCCAGGGCCGCTGGCTATTTCGATGTATATAGTCTTTTTAAGGACATACCCAAGAAGTATTCCACCTGTTTCAAGGAGATGAAATTTCTCAAGTTCCGAATCGAAGATTTTAATTACACACTCATTATATATAATTCTTTCTATTGACATACCTTGCATTCAGGATGTTTATCTATATTCTTCATTTCCCATGTGAAGGGTTCTTTTTCACTGGAACCGAACGGACCATGCCAGTAAAACTGACTATGTGCCAATTTTGGATAATTCGAAGATGTGTCTTTAAGAAGGCATTGCATAGATATTCTGGCAACCATTAACGCAATTTCTTTGGCATCTATTTCTGATCCGGGTAAGGCAGGCTCAGAGCAACTTCCGTACTCAGGTTTCAATTCAGCAAACTTTATTTTGCCTTTTGGTTCAGGCAATTTGTCACTATCAGAAAGACTTAAGCATCTTAAGCAGGCGGATTTTTGAGTTACTAATTGAACTGCTCCGGAAAATGCTCCTTCCGAAGCACGGGCAAAGATGAAAGGAATATTGTATTTTTGAATATAATGATCGTTAATTAAATAATCAACTGACTCTTCTGCTGTAAGGCAAATACAGATATCACTTTCATTCAAGCTTTTCTCAAGGAGACCAGCATCATTTAAAACATCTATTTTATAAGCGTTTACTGTAATATTAGGATTTGATCTCAATATTAACTGTTTTGCAACATTCACTTTGGTATCACCAATATAGAATAGATCGGCAGCATGTCTTATTGAATTGCCTATTTCAAAAGTATCCAGGTCAAAAAGATTGAAATGGCCAACTCCATTTTTTGCTAATGATTTGGCTACTTCACTACCAAGAGCACCAAGCCCTATGATGGTTGCTCTTTTTTTAAGTAAAATCTGGTCATCAAAGATTTTTTGTGATCTTAAATATAGCTCAGTATTTATTGTACGAGTTATATAATATTGAATATTTATATTAGCATTAATTCCAATAATTTGAATATTCAATTTGAAAAAATGCCACTGATTTTCATCATCTGGAAAATGTAATGCAACATTCTTAATTTTTTCACCTTCAAGAATATTTTCACCGAAATTAGTAAGAAATACATTTATAAGATTTTGTGCGTTGAATTCAGGAAAGAGAGATTTTAATGTTATGTTTTTCTCAAAAGAGTACCACCTGAATACTTCATTATTAATATTTATGGGGAAAGTTGATTCAGACAGGATGTTATGCTCTAAAATAAAATAATTTTGTTTGAACTGAGTCAATATAAACTTACCTGTTTTTAAGCCATCTGGAAGGACAATTTCCCTTGGGATTAAAATTTGTCCATGAGGTATTAAAAATGGCAAAGTCTCATCAACGATCTCATCTGGCTTAAATCCTTCAATTGAAGAGGCAGATTTTAACCATTTTTGTGTTCTCCTTAACAACCAACCAATATTATGATCGTTCGGATTCCAATAATTTTTTCTAAATAGGCACAAGGAAGAATCTGTATATTGATTCCCTTTTCCAAAATGGTGTGGTTTTATAGTATTCATTAAAATATTCGGACCATCCAAATCGGCACTTATTGAAAAAATTGTCGGTGGCGCATAGGGATATTTTGTCGGAAAGACGATCTTTATTTTTTGTTTCTGATTTTCTCCCTGGGTTAACTCCCCAAGAGCAGTAACCCTTCCATCCTCAATGAAAGGTTCACTAAATAATTTAAAATCACCATTCAGCCCTCTTTTTAAGATGCCTACTTCAGTTTCGTACAAATTCTTAAAAGAAGGCTGCTCATGCCATAAATATGTTTCCATTATGCAAAACCTTTATCACGATCTGGTTTAACACTTTTCTTAAAAAACTTAAGATTTTCCCCATCTTGAATGTTCGTTTCCTCAATGGTCTTCGTGAAATCTGAAATTGGTTGACCATCTTCATGACGTAGTTCCCTTCCCTCGGCAGTTATATTCAGATGTGCTTCAGTTTTATTTACAATAACGTGAACTTTTTGATTTATATTGAATTCATCAGAAAATATCTGATCACCTTCAATCATAACTTTAACAGTAAATTTTTCTTTTTTCATTGCACTTTCTTT
>Ga0209429_10001464_pt1 | contig 14536 bp, 10 predicted proteins | sample BarGraNGADG00212_3_FD_184493 | JGI IMG/M metagenome (GOLD analysis project Ga0209429, IMG submission 184493) | Arctic peat soil microbial communities from Barrow, Alaska - Barrow Graham LP Ref core NGADG0004-212 (SPAdes) (version 2) | ecosystem: Environmental > Terrestrial > Soil > Wetlands >... | reverse complement strand
AAGAGAAATCGACATAAAAAGATAGGAGGTCCCAAATCCCTGTGTGACACCATTTAAATAGCCAACAAGATATGCTCCTGCAAATGATCCTAGTGCACCAAAACTGTTAATCAGCGCAATAGCTCCTGCTGCCACATTACTTGGGAAAATTTCCGTCAGAGCTGTAAAGAATGGCGCATATGGTGTATATATTCCAGCACCTGCAATAACAAGCAAAACAAATGATAACCAATAATTATCAGTTCCGACCATATAAGAACCATATAAAGCGATGGCTGCGATTAAAAGAGGCGGCCATATAAATATTTTCCTATTTAATAATTTATCAGAAAAATAAGATGCTGTAAACAATCCGACTATACCCAACAGATAAGGTGCGGCAGCAAGCCACCCGGTCTTTACAATACTCGCATCAGGAGCTGAATTAATTATAGTTGGTAGCCACATTATAAAACCATACGCCCCAATACTCCAAAATAAATATTGAAAACAGAGCAAAATGGCCTCCCTTGACTTAAATGCTGCTGCATAGTTCTTAACAGGCTTAATATGTTGTTGTTCTTGTGCAAGCTCTTTTTCCAAATTGTTTTTTTCAGTTTCCGTAAGCCATTTAGCACTTTTGGGCTGATCATCTATTAATATCCACCAGATAAATGCCCATAATATTGCAGGCACCCCTTCAATAATAAACATCCATCTCCATCCTAATGATTCTATTAGATAACCAGACAAAATCGACATACCAATAATGGTTACAGGATTGCCAAGTACTAAAAAGGTATTGGCCTTTGAACGTTCAGGTTGTGTAAACCACCTACTTAAAAGTACAACCAAGGCAGGCCATACAGCTGCCTCTACCACTCCAAGCATTATTCGAATACCATATAATATATTTACATTTCTTACCAAGCCTGTTGCGGCAGCTAATATTCCCCAGAAAATACAAGACCAAAATATTAACTTTTTTGTACTTTTATTTGCTGCATACAGTGTACCGGGCATTTGAAAGAAAAAGTACCCAAGGAAAAATAAAGCTCCTAAAAATGAAAACATTGAAGGTGAAATATTAAGATCTTCAGCCATACCTGCTGCCGCTGCAAATCCAAAATTAGTACGGTCAATATATGCCAGACTAAAAGTAAAGAAAACCAAAGGGGTTAAACGATACCATCGTTTTCTTGTAAGCTTGTTTTTCATTAGTTGTAATTGTTTCTTTTCATTAATTGTGTATAATATCCAAGTTTTCGCCTACTTATACTTTACTATAGTTTATATTAGTTGTAAAACCGTGAGTGTTGTAAACTACTCGCAGTTATTAATCTACCCTTTTTAATCACTGCTCTGACTTTTTTTAGTGTTTCAATATTTTCAAGTGGATTCCCGTCAACAGCTATAATATCAGCATATTTTCCTGGTGATATACTTCCGGTTTCATTTTCTAATCCACAAACTTTTGCTCCGTTAATAGTAATAGCTTCAAGTGCCTTATGATTAGTTGCTCCAAGTATAACTGCCAATTCGGCTTCACTGGCAAGTTCCCCGTGCATTCCATCAGTTCCCAGAGCAAAAGGATATTTTGTACTAATTATGGCTTTTATTCGTCTGGAAATCTCATTGCGCTCATCAAAATGTCCTTGTATTAATTGTTTCGGATAATTATTAACAATCTTATCATTAAAGATTGGACTCAATGTCAGGACAAGTTGGGTTTTAGACTTTAGTAATTTCTCAATTTGTGTATCACTTATATGGTAGGCATGTTCCAACGTATCCAAGCCAAGAACAAATGCCCAATCCAAACCAATACCTCCAACACAATGAGAAGCTACCTTTACTCCTGCTTTATGAGCGGTGTCGATTGCGGTCTTTATTTCCTTTCTTGTCAAATAACTTGGTAAATCACCATCACCTTTAAGGGTTCCAGAAATGTATATTTTTATAAAGTCGGCTCCTGCTGCCAGATTTTCCTTTATTGCATTGCTGATTTCTTCTTCGCCGGTAAAAGGGTATCCAACAAAACCGTGTCCTTTGGCAGCACGGATCCCTTTACCTGCCACTATTGATCGGGGGCCAACTGCCAAACCATCTTTTATTGCTTCTCTGCAGGCTATGTCTAAATATTCTCTATCTCCCAAAGTCCTGATGGTGGTTACCCCAGCCCAGAGGTCTTTTTTCATCATGGCTGCGGCACGTAAGGTTAATACGGGAATACTATCCGTCATCCTGTCGAGATAGTTTTCCAGTGTTGCGTCCATGGAGTGGTGCGTATGGCAGTCGATCATACCAGGCATTAAGGTCAAACCTGAAAAGTCAAGCATCCTTTCATAAGACGATGGATTGATTTTATCAAAGAAATCTATTGCTGTAATCTTTTTATCCTCAATAATAATAGCCCCTTCGGGCAAAAGATTATTGCTAATCCCATCCCATATATAAGAACCTTTTATTAAAATCCGCTCAGCCATTCATATGTGGTAATTATCTGCCTGTTTTTATTTAAAATTATCGTTTGCTACTTACACGTTATCACTTTGTTCAGATACCTTTTCAATGACTTCTATTAAATCAGCACCTTCCCTGTTTTGCATTCCCAAATCTTCGGCTAGCATAAAATACTTTGCAACAGCCTTGGCCACGTATGCCAGCATTTTTACCTCATCAAGCGTGTTTGAAACAATGGATACATCCTTGCACATCTGTCCCAAACCACCGGGAGAAGGTTTATTGGTTAAAACACTGTCGGAAAGAAGCCTGAAATAATCACTGCCTGCAATGCCGCTGCCAACAATTTTACAAACAAGTGCAGGGTCCAGGTTAAGCTTCCTGGCCAGCGTAATTACCTCCATGGTGGCCGCATGTGTAGCTCCAACCAATAATTGATTACAATGTTTTACTGCTTGTCCCAACCCTGGTATGTTACCGACATGAACCACATTTCCGATCACATTCAATATTGGGGTTACCTTTTCAATAAGTTCCGGAGGGGCAGCAGCAATAAGTGTAAGGCTGCCTGTGGGAACTCTTGCAGGACCACCGGTGAACGGACAATCAACAAAGCCAACATTCTTTTCTACACAATGTGCAGCTACCATTTGCAGATTATTACGGTTAATAGTGCTCATACAAATTATTGTTGAGCCAGGCTTTATACCTTTCAGAAGACCGGAATCTCCCGAGATAACCTCTATAACTTGCTTGTCATTCAACACCATTACTATCACGGTATTACAATGCATGGCAACTTCTAGAGGGCTTGAGTAAGGGATTCCACCCATCTCTTTAAATTCGTTAACTACCTCTTTGCGCCTGGCATATCCATAAATAGTATAGCCATTTTTAATATAAGCTCTTGCAGCAGGTATGCCAACACGACCGAGGCCTATTATACCAATAGCATCAGTCATTTTCTTTTTCATTTTCTTTTGTCAGGGCCTTGAAAATTTCTGCAGCACGGGTAATATTAATAATGCCGCATATACAACATTTGAAAAGGTTCTCAGCCGCCTTTTCAGGTGTCCATTTTCTGGCTTTTACTTTTTCAATGGCTTGTTCAATCAAACTCACCGCTACCATACCGTGACCACACATAGTGTTCAGCTCTAACACAGCTCCGTCAGGTAATTTATCGGTTCTACCCCATCGTCCAAGAGATTGATTAACAGTGTGCATTTTCAATCCTGCCTTGCTACAGCACTGTCGGGTCTGTTCAAACAGGCCTGAAACTACCAATGATAATCCCAGATCCGCCTCTTTTAACGCTTTCAGCGCAATAATTGCCTTTTCTTCATTATCAAAAACCGCTTCAACTACAGCACGATCTTCAATGTTGTTTAACATGTTTTCCAGGCTGCCCTGAACATATTCATTTCCCTTTCTGGTGTCGCCAATTTTTATAGCACCTAAATCACGACACATTTCAAGAAATCTTCTGATTATGGGGGCTGAACCTACATGATTTATATTATTCGATGGCATATAAGTAAACACTATATCACGGCGCAAACTCTCAGCATTGCCAACCCGATGCAAAGTATGTGTCATACTAATTCTCCTTTCTCTATAAATAATGGGCGACCAAGCCCCACATTAGCTTTTCCGTTCGGTGCATACCAAACACCTGCTTCATCAAGGATATGGCTGATTGGGATGACCTCATCATCACCTAATCGCGATACAAAACAAAGGCTGAACACAGTATCAATCTTTTCTGACACATCTTTCAAAACTTCAAGCAGCCCAAGCATCTTTTCAACAGGTATCGTAAACTCAATAATAGTAGAGAGCACCTTTTCGCCCAGAAGTTCATCCTGGAATTTTCCGGTGGACTGATCAGACATAAGTGATGTCAAGGGATTGCGGGTTTCAAATTCCACCCCGTATGAGGCCACTGCCATTGCAACTTTTTCCACATCACTAAAATAAGTGCCCAATATCGGGCGACCCATTTCTATTCCCACTCCCACGTAACCATACCTGAAACGACCAGTAACATCATTGGTTTTCATTTCTTCGGTTCCACGTCCTGCTATACCAGACTCTTTAGTAATGGTTAACGGATCGCTCATAATACTCCGCACTGAACGTGGCCAAGCCAACTCCTGTTGATAAATAGCGTCCACTGAGCATTTCGCTTGCCGAAGACAACTGCCGCACTCAACACACTCTTCCAGATCAATTACCGAAATATTTTTTCCCTGATCTTTAAAAATTGCCCCAACGGGACAAAAAACGTTGCATTTTCCACAACCAGTACATAAATCAGAATTAATTTTCATAAATTAAATTTTTATAACAAAAACTACAAGGGTATAAACCCCACGGATAACTTAAGTGAATTCAGACATGATGATCCAATTTGCTCTTTAACTCAAAGTGTGTTCCACGAATATTTTATCTGACTAAGTATAACTTCAGTTAAAAGTATAGTGTCACCGCAATCTTCAAAAATTCAAACACTAAATCGTGTCACATTCAACCCATCCCTTCTTTTCACTGAGCATCTTGGAAAGTATGTTTTTAGGAATTAATCTGTTCGGATCACGGACACGACACTTACTTAAAGTCATTAAGGTTTATTAGGATCTTCAGGAAGTCCTAAACGCTTAAAAAACTCAGCAGGGGTTTCCCTTATCTTAACAGTCTCATTTAATTCCATCCCCAGTTTTTCGAAATATGTCCGTCTTCCCCGAATGTCATCCACCAACTCCATATAAGCAATTTGACCAACCCTCACAGCAACCGCTCGTGGAACAACAACAACTCCATCAGCGTCTCCAACAACTATATCACCAGGATAAATGAGCACTCCACCAACAACAACAGGAATTTGAACACCGATCAATTCATTCCTACCGATCCTTTCCCCTCTACCTCTCTTGTTATAATCCATATAAACGGGATTCTTTTGTAAGATAACCTCATCACAATCTCTCACACCACCAACCGTAACTAAACCCACAGCTCCTTTTTCCAGCCAATCCATTATGTTTTTTGAACCTGTTGTCCCGGTATCGTTATCATCTTGATTGTCAATAACTACAACAGATCCTTTTTTAATAAATTTACTAAATCCTTCCCCTGAAAGCTGAGAATACCACATGCCACGCCAACTTCTGTAGACCTTATAATTCTCTGATTTAGTAAGGTCTGCCCCTGGGTGCATTGGCCTATTGGTTGGAGCGTAACGGGCAGTTACAGCAATTCCAGCAATTCTGTGGCTCATGTTTACCACATCTTTCCATAATGGGGCAATCTCAGGATCCATCACTCCAACATCCATGTAGCCACATGTTACCATTCCATCAACTACATCAGATACTCTGGCACCTCTATATAACTCTAGTAATACATCGTCAGATATATCAGCGACTTGAAGATTTCTATTAATCTCAGGAATTGACGAATTCTCTCCAGCTGAATAAGCATTGTTTTCAACAAAGTTCATTTCCTTCGCAAATAATTCCGTATCTCTATTCTTAGCATTGGTCATACTGAACAATGCTACAAAAAGTATAGTTAAAAGCATTGATGGATTTTTCATAACTCTTACAATTTGATTGGTTAATAAGAAAAAAGTAATACAAATTAATTCCGATAATTGCTTTCGGAAATTATGGGCCTTTATATACCCAAATCTAGTTAATATAATGGGTAATTTATCCATAACAAGTTTTAGTTCGCTGTTCAATTGTCATTTTTTACTACCTACCTTAGGTTTCTTGCATTTCCGGTTACCGGGCCCTCATATATAAGTCTGAGGCCCCAGTCTTCTTCGCTTGGGAAATTACTCACTCGAATAACTCCAATTCTGCTTGCTACTAATTTGCCATTGCCAACATCGGACCATGTACCATTACGTGGATTGAACCATTGAGCACGATAAACACTATTTAGTCGTGCCCCACGGATTTCAGATCTGAGACATCCATTTTCAAAGTAGGCAAGAAATATTTGTTTGTCGGGTGTCCTCGCACAATATGCCCATCCCTCATAGCTAAGGATGTCATGCGATTTGTTTGGAGACACCAAGTCAGCCAAAGGTTCGAGTTCCTGATATTGTTTACCGATCGAAAAGGCAAATGTTTTTAGATATTGCATCTCGGCTCCTGAGCGCCACTGGAAAGCGTCCCACATGTGTATTGGAGCTTCAGGTTCAATATCTGCGCCCCAAATCCCCTCAGCGCCATAGACATGTCCAGCCAGTCCTCCAGAGAGAAAACAACCATACATACATGAACGTACAAATGCATTATCGCGTTCTGTTCCTCCTTCTGCACCCCTTGTATAATTTGCTGAACCTGGACCACGATTATCTTTATATCCTGCATAATATGGCTCTCCATTTAACCCTGGCTTGGGATTCTTTAGATTGAAAATTTCTGTAAGATACCAGTAGTTGTTATGTTCACGCATGTTTCCAATTTGGTGTAATGTAACCCAAGAATCCTCTCCCCAGTTTTCAAGTGTCGAAGGATTTGCATTTGAAGATAAGAGATTCCCAAAAGGTAATGGCCCAAATTTTTTCTCCCTTTCATTAATCGCTACGAGATAATCGTTAGGACTCACACTTTCACTTATGATATCAAGGTGTACAGGACTTAAAACTGTATTATAAGCTTGATATCGGGAGAATATGTAATTCATAAAGCGTACATACGAGTCAGGCCAATCATAGAATTTGAACCATGCCATGCTAGCATCTCGACGAGAAACTTCAATAAACGGTACAATTCCATTGTCATTCAGATATGCGATTTTTCGATCTATATATTTAAAGTATTCCGGATTGATACGATCCATATCAGGAAACGCATTTTCATAACCTGGCACTTTGCCTGGGAAGAAAAAAGGTCGCCCCCCTTCATTATCCATATTCTTTGCGCTACCTGTCCCAAATTCTAACCAAGCTGAACGAATAGTTGTCTTTGCTGAATCATCCATGTTTAAACGCCAAGGTTTATCATCTGTCATCCAATTTGGAAAAGCTGCAATCATATTAACCCAATTGTAACCTTGTTCTTTCCGATACCGAACGTAATCTTTAAATCCAGCATTTGGGCCAATAGGTCTTTCCTTGTCATCATCATACCAGCGGAAACGGTTTGCGCCTAGCGAGTACCAAGTGTCTCCAATAATGAAATATGGCGTGCCATCGGCATGTTCAAGTGCATGCTGGTTGCTAGTCGCTCGAATAAAGCCATGACGTAAGGGATTCTCTTTTTTTTCTACTTCTGTCCAATCTGAAGCTTTAAAAGAACCTGATTTATTTGCCAATCCGGTGTCATCAGCGCTCGATCCACTTTTCCACGTCCAAGATCCTGGTTGCGTAGCAACAAGGCGCACCTTAAATTTTTGACCTCCATCCCAGAATCCATAAATCCGCTTGTTGAATCCAGGTCCTACAAGATCTACCCATATATCGACATCTTTATATGAGTTTGTATATTTATTGGAAGCAGTAAACGTAAGCTCCTGCTTTTCCCAGACGTGTACTACATTTTGAGCCACCACGCCTTGACTAAAAGCAATTAAAAAGATAATAAAAAATTGTTTCACTAATTTCATATGTGTATATTTTAGGTTATTTAAGTTAATTTTAACAATAGAATTATTTAGTATAAGTTAATTTTCCACGTCAGCAATATCCAAAATCAATTTACTTGAAAAGAATTATTTCCAACATGAATAAGGGATCTTTAATATAAAGTGTATAATTACCGGGTCTTAATTTTCAATTCTTTAGTACCGTAATTCACTAACGACCAACACCTTTACTAGAAGGAATTACTTTAATGTAATCTTTAATAGTTAAGGTGTCACTTCCCCTAGGACTATTTCGATAGGCAATTAAAGTAACATCCCATGATCCTAAATATTCATATTTAACCACTGCCGTCGATTTTGTTACTTTTTCGGGAGTTCCTCCATCAAAAGTCCACGCATAAAATGCGGGAGAACCAGTTGAAACAGAAGTGTAGTTAATCACATCTCCAACTTCAACAACCAAAATCCCATCTTGCGTTTGTGCATTGGAAACAAATTTTGCGGAAACATTATCCAATACGGTGACAGTAATAATGCTATCGAGCACTACATTGGGGTTGTTAAAATCTGCCTGCAGACGAACTGGGAAAACACCAGGCTGCTTAAAAACAGCAAATACAATTCGTTCTGTAGATACTTCATCGTTGCTTGATCCAAGAATGTCCACTAAACCATTACCAGGGAAGGTCCAAAGCCTACTCTTAACTCCGCGTGAACCATCGGCCAAGGAAACCTCCTTATTTACATTAATGGTTAAAGAAGACCATGTTATAAAAATATCGGAAACATTAGCTAGCTCAAATTCTTCTGGCTGGCAAGAAAACAAACCAACTAAACCTAAAAGGAATATTATAGTTAATATTTTATTTTTCATTTTCAGATAATTTAAATTGACGAATTGTTTTGATAAGTTCCAAACACTTTATTTGCCGAAAATTCCAGCGTTAGTAATAATTTCCTGATTAGGAATAGGAAAGAAATCATCATCTGCAGGGTTATAATTTTCAAAGGCTTCTACAAATTGTTTTCTAATAACTGCTAGAGGATCTAATAAATCTGCCGCAGTAGCCTCGCGTAATTCATTAGGTAGCAACCTATAATTTATTTGCGACAACTCTTGGAGAAGTTCAGTCACAATTCCCCAGCGTTTAATATCCTGCCAGCGTATCATATGTCCTTCATAAGCCAATTCAAGTGGCCGTTCAATACGCATCAAATGTGTCATAAGAGCATCAGCATCATAATCAGCAATATTGAGTTTCAATACTCCAGAACGTTCTCGTACCATATTTACATACTCGATTGCTTCAGAAACTTCGCCTGAAGTTTTCAGTATTGTTTCAGCATACATTAAAAAAACATCAGCTAAACGAACAACTCTTTCGTTAATCCCAGATCTAGAGGTATTTGGCTCTGCTGGCCACTTCCAGTTCTGGAACTTTTTTATATGTCCCTCCTGGTTCACAATGAATGGAAACGCCTCCGTCGGTCTTTTATAAAACACCTGGCCATCACCCTTAAAACAAATAGTGGCCAAGGCTCGTTGCGAATACTGTTGTCCTGCATTTATTGGATTAGCTGGATCGATGGGATCGCTTTTACATAATTGAATAAAATTATATGCTGGCTCAATAGCGCGGTTTCCCCCTGCTTCCTGAGGAGCACACGCCACTGCCCGGGTAGTCGCATTATTGGAGCTCTCTCCAGGTTTAACTGCATCGGAAAAATTCACTTCGAAAATGGATTCCGAATTGTATTCATGTTCCAGGTCAAAATTCCAGCTAATATCTGGAGTAAGACGATACAATTTGCTGTCGATTATTTTCTTAAACTCCAATTTTGCCTCAGCATACATCTTTTCATATAAATAAACTTGACCTTTGATGGCAGTTGCAGCTCCCCATGTTGCACGTCCCAGATTATCGTCGCTCCATGTTTTAGGGAGATTAGCTTGGGCAAATTCTAGATCATCGAAAATTAGAGTATACACTTCTTTTCTAGAAGAAATAGACTTGTAATATTCTTCCATAGTTTTAGGAACTGATGTATGAATAATCACTTCACCATTATTGTAATTTGAGGCTAACCAAAAATAATATAATCCTCTTAAGAACCTAGTTTCAGCTTCAATTTCCGTTTTGAAAGATTCGGAAAGGTCCGCATTAGCTATTTTTTCTAAAACCTGGTTTGCTCTGAAGATTCCTGTATAAAGTTGCTGCCATTCATTGACAACAAAAGAGTTAACCGTTGTTACAGTATAATCACTTAATTGAATATTATCGCTATTCCAAGGAGATGGAATCGTAATATCATCACTGGCATGCCCTGCTGTTGATCCACTTCCCCCCAAAACATAACTAGATTCTAATGTATTGTAAGTGGCCATTAGCCCTTTTGTAAAATCATTCTCAGTTTTCCAAAATGCCTGATCGGTAATTGTATTTGGATTTTCTTCAGTAAGAAAATCGGTGCAGGAATACAACGACAAACTTCCGACAGAAATAATCATTAATATTTTTTTCATTTTCATAATATTTCATGTTTTGATTAAAACTCTAACTGTAATCCCAATCTGTATTGAGATGTAACTGGAATATTCCCACTATCAATACCTTTATTCATTAATCCATCATTACCAATTTCTGGATCATTCCCAGTATAATGGGTAAAAGTCAATACATTCTCAATACTAACATATACACGGCATTTACTTATTGATAACTTATTCATCAATTTTTCGGACAAATTATACCCAAGTTGCACATTCCTGACCCTCATATAACTTCCATCTTCTAAAAAGTAATCCGATCTTGATCTAATATTATCATGTGACAGTGAACCAACTGGAGCTGGAACAGTAGCGGTTGGATTTGCAGGAGACCAACAGTTAAGAACATCCTGGTGACGCTTGTGCGCGTAAGCCGTACTTTTAATAGCATTGTAAATTTTGTTGCCGTAGGTTCCATTGAATTGTACCAAAAAATCAAATTTTTTGTAATTTGGATTGAATGTCAAAGATGCTTCCCATTTAGGACTTCCGCTTCCCATATAAACGCGGTCATTATCATTAATTAAGCCATTACCGTCGACGTCTACATATTTCAGGTCTCCCAGATTTGCATTTTTCACCATTAGTTTGTATTCAGCAAGCTCCTCTATTGTAGTGATCAAACCATCAGTAGGAATTAGGAAGAAAGAACCGACTGGGAAACCTTCTTTGATTACTGTCATAGGGTCAGTTCCGCCGCTACCGCCCCATATAGTACTTGATGCAAGGTTGGTTTTAGTAACCTCATTAACATTCTTCATGAATATAGCTGTTAATGAGAAATTAAAATCACTCCCGGAATTTCTATAAGTACTAGATAGCTCGTATCCTTTATTAATCATGTCGCCAACATTCATAATCACTGTACCAGATGATCCAGTCCCTGCTGAGGGTGGAATCAAAACTGGGAATAACATATCGCTCTTATTAGTAATGTAAGCATCGCCAGTAAACGTAAGTTTTCCTTTAAAAAACCGTAGATCCAGACCTATATTTTTTGAAACACTGGTTTCCCATTTTATATTGGCATTGGAAAAGCTAGTTTGAGTTACACCAAGGGCAAGTGATTGGTCAGATTTACCTAACACATAATCTCTCCCAGAGGTAACCAGTGCAGCATATAAGTAATCGGAAATAAACTGATTACCAGAGGTGCCGTAACTTGCTCTGATTTTTGCATTCGTAAGGATAGAGCTGATTCCTGAATTCTTAAAAAAAGATTCTTCATCGATATTCCATCCTAAAGATACAGAAGGGAATACTCCAAATCTGTATTTTTCGCCGAATTTGGAAGATCCATCGCGGCGTACACTAGCACTTAACATATATCGGTCTGCAAAATTATATTGTAACCTACCTATCGAACCCATTAAACTTGAGACATATTTTGTTCCGCTAGCTGTTGGGTCTTCTGCACCACCGCTTAAAACTTGAATGTCATTACTTAAGAAATTTCTTTTCCCTGAATCAAAAGATTCTCTGGTTGATTGTTCCATAGAAACGGCCGCAAAAGCTGTAATTTTATGATCCCCAAATGATCTTTCATATGTGCCCATGAATTCACTAATCCAGTGCTGGTTAAGATCTTGCCCTGTATTAAGTCTTGCAATAGGAAAACTCGAAGAAGTAGGTGCACCAGTATATTCGTCATATAATTCAAAACTTGGTTGAAATACTTTATTATAGTTATTGTTTACGGAACCTCCCATATTTGCTCTAAGAGTAAATCCTTTAAACAATTCATAATTTAAATCCATAGAAATTGAGGCGTCATTCCCTCTATCTTCGTTAATTTCTTTTAAAGCACTGGCAATGCTCTGAATGGCTGCAGCGTTAGAACCTGGTGCTGGAATTCTGTAATCTAGATAATTAAGTGGAGCTTTGAATGGGCGGAGCCTAATTGCAGCAGCCGGTAATGAAGAATTATTATTTTTCCTTGTATCATAAATTAGGGCAAGGTTAACATTAGAACTAAATTTACCTCTAGCAAAATGTGTATTTGCACGAGTTGAAAGTCGACTGTAGGCAGAATTTATCCACAGACCATCCTGAAGGAAATAGCTAGTTACCAAACTGTAAGTAAGATCTTTTGATCCACCTGATAGTCTAAGACTATAATTTTGGATAGGGGCATTGTCAACCTGAAATAAATCTTGCCAGTTAGTATTATTATGTAAACCACGCGGATTATCTACGAGGGCGGTCCAACCATTATAGTCTTTTACAGCAAGATATCGGACACGATTTACATATAGCCAGTCTACTGTATTATTTATCAAAGGCATATTTCGTAATATTTTTGTGATGCCATAATAAGAATCAAAGCCTACCTTCATTTCACCAGATTTCCCTCGCTTGGTTGTTACTAATATAACACCATTTGATGCCCTAGTCCCATAAATAGAAGCTGATGCAGCATCCTTCAATACTTCAACTGATTCAATTTCATTTGAACTGAAGTTTGGGGTTCCATCAGCCGGAATGCCGTCAACCACGTAAAGTGGATTAATCGCTCCTTCTGAGAATGAACCGATACCTCTGACTTGGATGTTAGCCGTAGAACCAGGGGCACCAGAACTCGCCATAACGTTAATTCCGGCAATCTGGCCCTGCAACGCTTGAGTAAAGCTAGAAGAACCGATCTTTTCAAGAGTCTCAACTTTGACTTGAGAAACAGCTCCGGTCAATTCTCGTACCTTTTGAGTACCATACCCGATAACAACAACCTCATCAAGCCCAATTGCCGACTCAGCCATAGTTACGTTAATTTGGGTTAAGATGCCGATGCTAATCTCCTGAGATTGCATTCCGATAAAACTGAATGTCAGACTCTTAGCCTCTTGAGTAATGTTAATACTATATTTACCATTAACATCCGTAATTACTCCCACGGTTGTTCCGGTAACAACAACGTTTGCACCAGGAATAGGACCATTTTTGTCGGTAACAGTCCCGGCAATTTGTTTTTGTTGTGGTTGTGACACTTCTGTCAAATATTCAGGAGCAAGAATGATCTTGCGGTCAATAATTGTGTACTGTACATCAGTTCCGGTAAAAAGTTTATCCAATATGACACTAATTAATTGATCTTTGGCTTCGATACTGACTTTACGCTCTGTGTCCAGAAGTTTTTCATTGTACAGGAAGAAAAATTCACTTTCGTCTTCAATTTTGTCAAGTACCTTGACAAGCGGGGTTTCCGAAAAATTGAGGGAAAGCATTGTTTTCTGCGAATAGGCATCGTTGGCGCGTGCTTGCAGAATTCCGAGAATCATAAGAATAAAAGCAATACGCATGGTTAGTAGGGTTTTTTTCAGAGAACGAATAAACAATTCCCCGAAAGGTTTGTTTTTTTTCATAGATTTGTAATGTTTAAAGTAAAAAAAATACCGAAAGGATGTTTTTAAGGAAATCGTTGACGCGATTTCCTTTTTTTTGTTTTCATAGGCTTTTTGGTTTCTAAAAAATTAGTATTATCGTTTTTTGAGATAAATAGTTACTATTTCTTTTTCGTAGGTTCCATCAGTCAAAAGCTTGCGAGGGGTAATTCTATACCTGATGGGAGAGGTCATGGAAAAAAACCGAAGGACATCTTCAAGGTTATCATCTTCAAAAGTTGCCCGGAAAGAATATTTCTCAAGCTCTTTGTCGGCCAGTTCTACCTTTACATTATACCACCGCTCAATACGCCTGGCCACTTCGGCCATAGGGTCACCTCTGAAAACCAGCTTCCCCTCGGTCCATGCATTGTACTTTGCCGGATCGGCAACCGACTTACAAACTTTGCCATCATGAAAAACTAATCTTTCAGATGGAAGCATCGTGACTTTTTTATCACCATTATTATTCATAAACTCAACTTTCCCCTGCTGAAGAACTACTTCGACATAATTTTCTACCGGGTATGCGCTTATATTGAAGCTGGTGCCCAGTACCTTCACTTTT
>Ga0209429_10001463_pt1 | contig 14539 bp, 11 predicted proteins | sample BarGraNGADG00212_3_FD_184493 | JGI IMG/M metagenome (GOLD analysis project Ga0209429, IMG submission 184493) | Arctic peat soil microbial communities from Barrow, Alaska - Barrow Graham LP Ref core NGADG0004-212 (SPAdes) (version 2) | ecosystem: Environmental > Terrestrial > Soil > Wetlands >... | reverse complement strand
CCCACCGGCAGAGCTCGAGGAAGAGTACTATCGTCAAGCAGCCTCAAGAGAAGAGGAAGCACTCAAACGAATGAGTCTCCACTGAACCCGGGGCGGTTCACTTCGAGAACGAGCGCGAGTACGACTCCCAGTGGGCGGCGATCAGCTCAATCTCCGCCAAGCTCGGCATGACGGCGGGGACCATGCGCAGGTCGATGCGCCGGGCTGAGACCGATCACGGCTTGGGGCTCGGGCTCTCTGGCATTGAGCGCGCGCGTGTCGAAGAGCTTGAGCGCGAGAATCGCGAGCTGCGCCGCACCAACGAGGTCCTCGAGGCGCAGCGACTTTCGTCGGGGCGGAGCTTGACCGCCGCGGCAAGAGACGAGCGCCTTCATCAAGGAGCACAGCAAGACACTCGGGGTAGAGCCGATCTGCGCCACTCTGCCGATCGCCCCGTCGACCTAGGTTCGTTCGGGCTCCGCCTGCGAAGGAAGAACTGCGTTGGCGTCTATTCGCGGGGTGAGTCGCACGCCGCTACGGTGAAGCCCCAGTTTCCGCCGGATGTTGCCGCGATGAAAGGTCACAGTCGTCGGGGAGAGATAGAGAGCGCGCGCGATCTCCTTCGTGGTCCGGCCGGCCTTGACGAGCTGAAGGATCTCATACTCCCTCCGGCTCAGACCTCGCGAGCGATCAAGCGGCGAGTCACGAGTCTCGAGCAGTGGGTTCGCAATGTCATTCAGAGTCTGCCGCACGACGTCAAGGAGGGCCACCTCCTCGCGGTCTGAGAAAGCCGCGGCAACGCGGTCCAGGATGGGGAACACGAGCTGCTCCATGTTCTCCGTGAGGACCCGTCTGCGCTCCTCGAAGTCGCTACGTCTCTGATCGATGAGGACCCGCAACGCCACATTGTGCCTCTCAAGGTCCTCCTTCTTCTCTCGGAGAGAGGCCTCGGAGTGAGCGAGGGCTTCGGCGGCCTTTCTTCGCTCGGTCACGTCGGCACCGAGCACGAACGCCATCTGTTCGTCTCCAACGAAGAACGGCACGACGGTGGCCAGCAGCCATTTCCGGGTTCCAGCTACCTCCAGCTCTACTTCCATGGCTCCGAGGGCATCTTCGCTCGTCACGTCGAGAAGGTCCGGGCTCTTCGTGCTTTCGACCAAGCGGGCAGGAAGGATCTCGATACCTGGCCGCCCCACGAGCGTCTCACGCTCTGCCTGGAGGAAATCAAGGGCGGATTGACTTGCATCGACCAGCACCCCACTTCCGTCAATGAGAAACGTCGGAACGAGCGCCTTCTTGAACAGGACCTCTCGCAGCTGGGCGGATTCCCCGCGAGCTTGTTCCAGGGTCTTCTCGATGGTGATGTCGCGGAGACCCCCCGCCATCCACTCGGCGTTCCCGTCGTCTCCGCTGAGTACGATTCCCCAGTCGCTGATCGAGATGTAGCCGCCGTCTCCGCGGCGGAACCGATACTCGCTGCGAAAGGCCGAGTTGGTGCGTAGCGCCTCATCGTTCTCGCCGACCATCCTCGACAGGTCCTCCGGATGAACACGTCCAAGCCATTCCTCCACGATCGTGGGCACGGCGTGATGCGGTATGTCGAGGAGCTCCCCCATCCCCGGAACGACGATGGTCCCCGTAGGCACGTGCCACACATACCAGACGGCGAAGTGGGCCTCGACGATGCTTCTGAGCATCGTGTCGGTGACGATCGATGGGATCTCCCTGGCCGGATCGTGGCGGTCGAGCGACTCAGTGATCAGCTGTAAGGGCAGGCCACCGAACTCGATGGGTCGCGACGGTGGTGCCTGATCGCCTACGGCGAGGATGCTCTCCGCCCCACTTCGATTTGACCCCACCAAGGCGCCGTCACGTTGACTGACCGCCAGCGCGGAAGCGCGTCGCCACCCAAGCGCGATGCTCAAGGCGCGGTGGATCCCCGAGGCCTCTTCGTCGCATAGCGTCGGCACGTCAGGCAGAGTCCGCCCGGGGTCAAGGCTCCGGTCTTCGTGTGGCGTGGCCTTCACGACGGCCTCCTGTTCGTGTCCAAGGGCGGTCTCTGCGTTTCAGGCATCTCCCACCGCTGAGTCCGAGTGGCCGAACAGGGCAGGGAGTGCCGCGGCCGTCGAAAGAGGCGCGCCACACTGAAGGTTCAGACGCGTCGGCCTTTCGTAGTCATAGGTTCACTATAGGATAAAACCATGATTAGCCACTGCTGGCAACTCAGAATCCGAAGCGTATGGTATCGGGGATTCCGTCGTCCTCGGGTGTCAGATGGCACCGAGGAGACCAACGGCAGGGCACGCTCGCCAGCGCGGCGTGCCCGACAAAGGAGGTCGGCGACCACACACCTCGACGTCGTTTCGTCCGCACAATCCAACCCATGGAGGTCAGGGTGATGGCTGAATCCGAAGTCTATCCTTACATCCCCAACTCCGTTCCAGAAGTCAAGGCGGAGATGCTGAACAAGATCGGCATCTCCAGCGTCGAGGACATCTTCGCCGAGATACCGGAGCACCTGCGCTTCAAGGGCGAACTGGACGTGCCGGGTCCGATCGCCTCCGAGTACGCTTTGCGCCGCCACATCGAAGAGATCCTCGCGAAGAACAAGGACTGCAAGGAGTACATCGGCTTCCTCGGCGGCGGCGTCTACAACCACTTCGTGCCCTCCGTGGTCACGACTATCATGGAGCGCGACGAGTTCCTCACCTCGTACGTCGGCGAGGCGTATGCCGACCACGGCAAGTGGCAGGCCCAGTTCGAGTACGGCAGCTGCATCGCCGAGCTTCTCGAGATGGATGCGGTGAATACGCCCACCTACGACTGGGGCATGGCTGCAGCCACGAGCATCCGCATGGCGGCGCGCATCACTTGTCGGAGTGCGGCGCTGGTGGCTGCCGCTGTGAGTCCTGACCGACTGTCCTGCATGAAGAACTACGGGTTGTCGGCGGTGCCCACGTTCACCACGGTCGAGATGGACCCGCAGACGGGCCTCATCGACCTCGACGACCTCAAGGCCAAGATGACCGATGACGTCGCCGTGTTCTACTTCGAGAACCCGTCGTTCCTCGGTGCGATCGAGCACCAGGGGGCGCAGATCGCCGAGATCGTGCACGGCAAGGGTGGCCTCGTCGCCGCCGGCGTCGATCCCATTTCCCTGGGCGTACTTGAAGCGCCGGCGCGGTACGGCGTGGACATCGCCTGCGGCGACATCCAGGGCCTCGGTATTCCCATGTCGTGCGGTGGTGGGCAGGGTGGCTTCGTGGCCACGCAGGACGAACCCAGGTTCTTCCACGAGTTCCCCGCCCTCATGTACGGCGTCACGCCCACCATCGTCGAAGGCGAGTACGGGTTCGGCGAGGTCTTCTTCGAGCGCACCTCCTACGCCTCGCGCGAGAAGGCCAAGGACTTCCTCGGCACCATGGCCCAGCTCTACGGTATCGGCGCCGGCGTGTACCTCTCGCTGATGGGCCCGCAGGGCATGCGCGAGATCGGCGAAGGGATAATGCAGCGCTCCGCCTATCTTGCTAAGCAGTTGGACAGCCTCGCGGGCGTCACAGCGCCGCTCTTCTCGGCGCCGGTCTTCAAGGAGTTCGTGGTCAGCTTCGAGGGCACGGGCAAGACCGTAGCCGACATCAACAAGGCTCTGCTCGAGCGCAAGATCTTCGGAGGCAAGGATCTCTCCACGTGGTTCCCGAGCCTGGGTCAGAGCGCGCTCTACTGTGTCACCGAGGTACACACCAAAGGTGACCTCGACGCACTCGTCGGCGCCTTGAAGGAGATCCTCTGATGGCTATCATGAAGGTCCGCAAGAACTACCATCAGGCCCGCTGGGACGAGCCGATGATCTTCGAGCTCTCCACCCCGGGCGTGCGCGGCATCATCCCTCCCGCGCCCGAGGCGGAGATCGTGGCCGCCGTCGGCGATGTCGCCGGCGCGCTCCCGGAGAGCATCCGCCGAACGACGCCGCCGGCGCTTCCCGAGGTCGACCAGAAGCACGTGCTCGCTCACTTCCTGCACCTCTCGCAAGAGACGCTCGGCTCCAACCTGAACGCCGACATGAGCCAGGGCACGTGCACGATGAAATACAACCCGCGTGTCCACGAGGACCTTGCCGCAGATTCGCGCTTCGCCAACGTCCACCCTTGGCAGGACGACGACACCCTCCAGGGCGTCCTCGAGATCTACTACGAGTTCGAGCAGATCATGAAGGCGGTCTCTGGCATGGACCGCTTCACGCTGCAGCCGGGCGGCGGCGCCCACGCCGTGTTCACCGCCGCTTCAATGATCCGCGCCTACCATCGCGATCGCGGCGAAGCCGAGCAGCGCGACGAGGTCATCACGACGATGTTCTCGCACCCCTGCGACGCGGCCTCGCCGGCCACCGCCGGCTTCAAGATCGTCACTCTCATGCCGAAGGAAGACGGTTACCCGGACCTCGACGCGCTGAAGGCCGTCATTGGTCCGCGCACGGCCGCCATCCACATCACCAATCCGGAAGACACCGGCATCTACAACCCGCTCATCGAAGAGTTCGTCAACGTGGTGCACGACGCCGGCGGCATCTGCTTCAACGATCAGGCTAACGGCAACGTGCTGCTGGGCATCGCGCGGACTCGCGACGCGGGCTTCGATTTCTGTCACTACAACGCCCACAAGACCTTCGGCACGCCGCACGGCGGCTCCGGCCCGGGCACCGGCGCCATGGGCTGTCGCGAGGAGTTCGCCAAGTACCTCCCCTATCCGACGGTCGAGAAAGACTCCAAGACCGGGCGTTTCTACCTCGACTACGACCGGCCTGACTCCATCGGCAAGATCAAGGGCTTCCTCGGCTCCGCCGGTGTGGTCCTGCGCGCCTACGCCTGGGCGGTGATGATGGGCCCGAAGGGTCTGCGCGAGACCGCCGAGATATCGGCCCTCAACAACAACTACTTCATGGAGCTCGTCAAGAAGATCCCCGGCATCACGGCCCCGTACGCCGAGGGCCATCGCCGCCTCGAGGAGTGCCGCTGGTCCTGGCAGCCTCTCACCGAGGAGACCGGCGTGGGGACCGACGACATCCTTCGTCGGGTCGGTGACTTCGGGCTCCAGCACTACTGGTCGAGCCACCACCCCTGGGTGGTCCCCGAGCCAATGACGATCGAGCCTTGCGAGACGTTCTCCAAGGAGGACATCGAGGAATACGCCGCCGTGCTCGCGCAGATCGCCGATGAGGCCCGCACCGATCCGGAACTGGTGAAACAGGCTCCGCACAAGTGCGCCTCCCACAAGCGCTCTGCCGAGGAGGAGCTCGACGACCCGACCAAGTGGGCGACCACGTGGCGGGCCTACAAGCGGAAGCACGGCAAGGTGTGACGGCTCTCCCCCCCGGAGTCGTCAGGCCTCTCGCCCGCCGCGCCCCTGTCACGGGCGCGGCGGGCGCGGCGGGCCCCGAGCAGATCAGGGGTGACGCATGGCAGCAATGAAGCGGCTGGGTCTCATCGTCAACCCCATCGCCGGGATGGGTGGCAGGTGCGGCCTTAAAGGCACGGACGGCGCCGAGATCCTGGCCAGGGCCTGCGCTCTCGGCGCCGAGCCCGAAGCGCCGTGCCGAGCCGGACAGGCACTCAGCCGGCTCGCCACGCTGAAAGACAGCGTCGAGATCATCACCGCGTCCGGCGACATGGGCGAGGCCGAGGCCCTCGAAGCCGGATTCCAGCCGACGGTGTTGTTCACCACCAACGGTGACTCCACCACCAGCGAAGACACCAAGCGCGCCGCCCGTGAGATGACGGCGGCCGGCGTCGATCTCATCCTCTTCGCGGGTGGCGACGGCACCGCCCGCGATGTCTACGCGGCTGCCGGCCCCGACACCGTCTGCCTCGGCGTGCCGGCCGGCTGCAAGATCCACTCCGGGGTGTACGGCATCAATCCGCGTAACGCGGGCGAGCTCGCCGCACTGTACCTTCAGGGCAAGGTGACCAAGGTGAAACACGCCGAGGTGATGGACATCGACGAGGAGGCGTTCCGCCAGGGGCGCGTCTCGGCCGAGTTGTTCGGCTACCTCACGGTGCCCCAGGACGAGGCCAGGGTGCAGGGCGGCAAGGCAGGACGCACGCAGTCAGACGAGAACGCGCTCGACTCGATCGCCTTCTACCTTGGCGATCACATCGACGCGGTCACGCTCTACGTCCTCGGCACCGGCAGCACGCTCTACGGCGTCATGCAGCGGCTGGGCATCGCCGGCACGCTGCTCGGCGTGGACGTGGCGCGCGGCCGCGAGCTGATCGCCAGAGACGTCACCGAGCGGCAGCTGCTGGAGCTTCTGGGGCCGCCGGGCAGCGTGGCCGCCGAGATCGTCGTCACCGTCATCGGCGGCCAGGGCTACATCTTCGGCCGTGGCAACCAGCAGCTCAGTCCTCGCGTCATCGAGCGCGTCGGCAGAGACAACATCGTGGTAGTCGCCACCAAGGCCAAGATCGCGGCGCTGGCCGGCCGGCCGCTGCTGGTCGACACGGGCAGCGAAGCGACCAACGCGATGCTCTGCGGCTACATGCGCGTCGTCGTCGACTACCACGAGCAGATGGCCGTGCGGGTGTCGGCATGAAGCTGCGGAAGGAAACAACGATCAGCGCGCACATGGCGCCCGACCAACACACAGGTCGGACCGCCGACGGCCGGTCAGGGAAAAGGAGGGGCACCGGCCATCTGCAGTGACTGCGCCTCCACCAAGAGCCAAGGGCTTGCGCGGCGCCACCGGCGACCATGCGCCGGCCCAACAGAACAGAAGGGGGTTGATCAATGTCGCAAGATACTGAGAACCCGGCCGTACCGGCCGACGAAGGCTCGAGCAGCGGCCCCGTGGAGTGTCCCGAGGGCAGGGCCGGAGCGGCCGAGGGGGCCGCCCAGTTGCTGGCAGAGAAGATGGCCGGCGCCGGGACGCTCAAGCGTGCCCTGAGCCTGTTCTACGTCTACATCATCGCCACCGGCGCCATCTTCACCTTCATGGGCTACTGGGACGGCTGGTTCCTGAGCGCCTGCGGTCCCTTCACCTTCCTTGCCTTTGGCATCCTGACGATCGCCGTCCTGCCGATCGCCATGGTGTACGCGGAATGGGCCGCCATGTGCCCCACCTGTGGCGTGGAGCTGGTATACGGCACGTTGGGCCTCAACAAGCACTTCGGCTTCATCTCGACGTGGCTCATCCTTGCAGCCTGGCTGGCCGTGCCGCCCGCCGGCACGCTGGGCATCGTGGCATGGGTCAACTACATGCTGAATCTGGACCTGTCCGTCGGCTGGATCGCGCTGATCAGTTGCGTCGTCCTGGCGCTGCTCACCGTCGTGAGCCTCTACGAGATCAAGCTCGCCGGCGAGGTGCAGACCGTCATGCTGTTGTTCGCCTTCGCCGTCTGCATCATCGGCAGCATCGTCTGGCTTACCAGCGATCAGTGGAGCTGGGCCAACTTCTCGCCGTTCATCCAGACGAGTCTCGGTGGCGACAACAAGGCCTACGGCGTGATCCTCGGGGTCGCTCTACTCATCACACCCTACTTCGGCTTCGAGATCGTGCCCAACTTGGTCGAGGAGGGCACCTTCCCCATCAAGAAGATGAACAGGGCCATCCTGGGCTGCGTCCTCACCTGCGGCGCCATGTACGTCCTCTACTTCTTCGCCCTGACGGGTATGGCCGACTGGTCGACTCTGACGGGAGCCGGCAGCGCGGCGCCCTTCGCCTCGCTCAATGCCATGAAGGCGGTCACCGGTACCAGCGGCGGCTGGATGATCTGGCTGTGGGTGTTCGGCGTCGGCGTGGTTCTGTTCCCCATCGGCACGTGCATCCTGGGCTTCTGGCTGAGCAGCGTGCGCATGCTCTACGCCGCGGGCCGGCAGAACTTCCTGCCCAAGGTCTTCGCGAAGTGCAACAAGCACCACCAGCCCATCGCTCCGAACATCCTCATCCTCGTCCTCAGCGTCGCGGCCATCATGACGATGAACTACTCCAACTTCCTGCAGACGTTCTTCTGCCTGATGTCGTTCTGCGTGGCGGCCTGCTACTCGATCATCTCAATGGCGGGCATCGTGACGGCCATCCAGCATCCCGAATGGGAGCGTCCGTACAAGATCCGCGGCGGCATGTTCATGCGCGTGTTGTCGCTGATCATCTCCGTCACGGTCGCCGTTTTCTGCGCCCTGGGCCAGCCCGGCTGGATCCAGCTGGCCGAGTACCTCGGCGTGGGGTTCGCGCTGTGGATGTGGATGGTGTTCGTCAAGTGGCGCAAGGAGAAGGTCTGGATGGAGACGCCGGACGGCATCAAGGAATACTGAGCCTTCTTGTCCGGAAGGGGGGCGGCGCTGCCGCCCCCCTTCTCGTTGCGGCGGATCGATCAGGGCGCGCTGCCGCGGCAGCGCGCCTCGTCAAGGAGACTGGAGGGACGGCCTTGGCAGACCGGATGCACGACAAGGTGACGCTCATCACCGGCGCGGCCAAGGGCATCGGCCGCGGGATCGCGCGTGTCTTCGCCGCGGAGCACGCCACACTCGTGATCGCCGACAGCGACGCGGAGGACGGCGAGGCGACGGCGGCCGAGCTGGCCAAAGGCGGCTCCGTCGCCGAGTTCGTCAAGGTCGACGTCACGAGCGAGGCCTCGTGCGAGGCGGCCGTCAAGAGCGTACTCGAGCGGCACGGCTGCATCGACATGCTCATCAGCAACGCCGGCGTCTATCCGCAGGCGTTCCTCGACGAGATGACCGAGGCCGACTGGGACAGGATCTTCGCCATCAACGTCAAGGGCATGTTCTTCATGGTCAAGGCGGTGTTGCCCGGCATGCGTCGGCGCAAGTACGGACGTGTCGTGCTGACCTCCTCGGTCACCGGCTCCCCCGGCTGGGCACACTACGGGGCGACCAAGGCGGCGATGCTCGGTTTCATGCGCAGCGCCGCCATCGAGGTCGCCCAGGAGGGCGTGACGATCAACGCCGTCATGCCCGGCAACATCCTGACCGAGGGCCCAATCTGCTCGAATGGTTCCACGACATGGAGATCTCGGTCGGCGGTACCGACAACTGTGCCGGCGAACTGCTTGTCCCGAAGACCACCGGCGGTGCAATGCTGCCCATGCACGCCGCGCTGAGCCGAAATCTCAGAGCGGTGTTCATCGAGGCGCACTGGCTCGAGGCATGGGCTGACGACTGCGCCGCCGACGGCAGGTATGACGCCCTCTACATGACGGCGCCGCTGAAAATCCGCGGCGGAACGGCCAGCCCTGCGGTGAATGGAGAGACTTGACCACCGTTGACTCGTCACAGCATGCCGCTCCCGGCGACTCCTGGCGAGGACCTGCGCCCCTGATGAAGTTCGCCCTGGGCGCCGGCCCTGTGAGCGTGCACGAGCGAGTCTCTCTGGCGCTCGCTCGTGCCCCATTCGATCACGAGGACCCAGACTTCCAGGAGCTCTTCGTCAGGACGACCGAGAAGCTCAAGCGTGTCTTCCGCACCAGGCAGGATACGGTAATCATGCAGGGCGAAGCCGTGCTCGGGCTGGAGGCCGCCGCCGCCAATCTCGTGGAGGCGGGGGACAAGTGCCTGAATCTCGCGTCCGGGGTCTACGGGGCGGGGTACAGCCGGTACTTCCGTCAGTACGGGGGTCGGGTCCTCGAAGTTACGGCCCCCTATGACCAGGCCGTCGATCCCGATGACGTGCGGACGGTCCTGCGAAGAGAGCGCGACGTCAAGGTCCTCGCGATCGTGCATTCCGAGACTCCGAGCGGCACCGTGAACCCGGTGCGCGAGATCGCTTCGCTCGCTCAGCACTATGGAGTGCTGACCATCGTGGACGTCGTGTCGTCGCTCGGCGGCTCACCTGTCGAGTTCGACGACTGGGAGCTCGACATCGCCGTCGCCGGCCCTCACAAGTGTCTCGGCGGGGTACCGGGCTCGGCCCTGATGGCGGTGAGCGATCGAGCCTGGCAGAAGATACGCTCGCGCGAAGACCCACCCCGTCGGCGTTACCTATCCCTGCTCGACTGGAAGGATGGCTGGATCGGTGAGGGGCTGTGGCCGTTCACCCCGTTCGTAACGCAGATCGTCGGGCTCCACGAGACATTGACCGCGAGGTTGGAGGAGGGGCTAGACAACGCGTTCGACCGGCACGATTTCTGCGCGCGAATGTGCCGTGCTGGGGTCGCGGCGCTGGGCTTGGAGTTCTGGCCGGCCAGTGAGGCGGTGATGTCCAACTGTGTCACCGCCTTCAAGGCGCCGTCAGATGTGTCGGCCGACGAGATCCTCGCGCTCACGAACCGTCGCTACGGTGTGGTGATCGCCGGCGGATTGAAGGACCTTCGCGGCCGTCTGCTGCGTATCGGCCACATGGGGCACATCGCCCAGCCGATGTACGTGGTCATCGCGCTGGCGGCGCTTGAGCGCGCTCTGCATGATCTCGGCCATACGGTACCGCTCGGCGCTGGCGTGGGCGCAGCTCTGGCGGCCATGGACAGTCAAGCCTGACGCAGGCCAAGACTCAGGTGCCGACGGCCGTCGCGCAGTATCAGGCCCTCCTCGACGAGAGGGGCGAGTGTCTCGGCCAGCTCGTGCGCGCTCACCTTCCTGTGGACCGCCCTCGTCACGACCTCGCGAAGCTGAGTCGTCGTTATCACCTCGTCGCAAGCCAGGTATACGGCTCTGTGCAGACCACTGAGAACCGTCAGCTCCTCTGTGCCGAGAGTGGGTCGATCGTCCGACAGCACGAGTCGCTCGCCATCGTCCGAGTACGACAGCATGCTCCGCGGGAAGTGGTCCTTCCAATCCACGATCCTCCCGGCCAATGCTTCGGTGTAGCTGTCAACTGCTTGCGGCTCCCGATAGCGAAAGGTGAAGAAGTACGCCAGGCGGGCCAGTGACTCCGCAGGCAGGTCATAGACATACCGGTAGGCCGGATAGGCGCGCACGTCCACGACCCCGAAGGTGTTGGGGTCCTCGAAGATCGGCGAGAAGCGGTCGAGGCGGAACGAGCCCACCGTGTTGGGCGGCTGAAGATGGCTGATGAGAGGGATCATGTCCGCCATCCGTGCGTACTCCGAGGGGTCTTCGCCCGGCAGGCCCCAGAGGAGATTCCAAACCACCTCTAGGCCCATTTCACGGGCCTGCTTCAGGAACTGCACGCCCTGGAGCGCGTTCGTGCCTTTGCGCATAAGCCTCAAGACTGGGGTGCTCAGGCTCTCTATGCCGACCTCGAGACGTCGAATGCCCGACTCTGCCAGAAGCCGAAGCTGCTCCTTTCGCAGGCTCGGTCTCATCTCGAGGTATACGACCTCCAGGTCAGGCACGCGAGAGGGAAGCTGCGGGATGAAGCCGCCGAAGGCGTCGGCGGGAACGATCTCATCGGTGAAGAAGACCGGGCATCCCGGATGCCTGCGAGTGAGGTACTTGATCTCACGGAGGGCGCGGGTCGCCTTCTTCTGACGATAGGCCATTTCCCGGGTCCCCTGGCCGCAGAAGGTGCAGCGCCTCTTCTCGCCCCACCAGCAGCCGCGGGACGTCTCGAACGGGATGCGCGGGGCGAAAGTGCCAAGGAGGGGACTCCGTTCGAGGCGCCCGAAGTAGTCGTCGTAGTCGGGATAGGGCAATGCGTTGAGTTCCACGGCTGCCGACCCTTTCGCGCTGCCCAGTCTGTGGGTCTCGCCCGGGACCGTGCCGCACTCCAGGTCCGCCGGCCCGGTGGGGAGTCGCCGATCTTCGCGCCTTCCGACGAGCTCCGGGAGGGCACGCTCCCCCTCCCCGTCCACCACCACATCAAGGAACGGGAAACTGCGGAGCAGCTCGTCGCCCATCTCTCCGCGGCAGCTCGCACCGCCCATCACCACGCAGGCCGCTGGCAGTGCGGCCTTGACGCGTTGCGCCAGCGCAAGGGATGCGGAGAGCTGATGGAACATCGCCGTGAATCCGACGATGTCTGGCCGGGAGCGAGTGACTTCATCGAGACAAGCGGCAAGCAGATCGTCGACACGCCGGCGCGCCTCGCGCAGGTTGGCGCGCAGGCGAGCCGTCACGGGCGGCTTGCCGAAGTGGGGTATGCGGTGCTCGGGCGCGCCCCCGGCGAGGATCTGCCGCTCGTACTCGCTGTCCGTGTGCCTGGGCGGTCGCGAGCGCGCTGTCGAGAAGACCCAATCGCCGAGGAGGTCCTGGGCAGGCCACGTCGCGATGGTGTCGTAGGCCGCGGGGGAGATCATCTCAGCGAACATCAGGGTGGCGTCGAGCACCGAGACTCGTGCGTCGAACGGTCGCAGGACCGCTTTCAGGATCCCCAGCGCCAACGACGGCTGCCTGTAGCCGGCGAACGGCATGTTCACAAGGACGACGCGAGGGGCTGCGCCCAACCGGGTGTCTCTCCGCTGAGCGCCTACTCCCACTGCTTCGTCGGCCATGGCCTCAGTATAGGCTATGCCCGTATTCGCCCGCACCGGTGCCGCCCACGCTCTGACGACCGCGCCAGCCAGAGGAAGACGGCGCTGCGGAGGTGGCGCCGGAGGTGACAGTGAAGATGTCTCCGGCACCTGTCTCTGTGAGGATGGTGCTCGGCTCCGCCGACCGGTCTGACTCAGGAGTCGCCCGACCTCGTGTCATGAGCGGGATCTGTCGGCCCCTCGGTGGAGCTCTGTCCATCGTGCACGCGACCGGAATGGGCGGTCGTGACCTCATGGGAGCCTGCACTCATCAGGCGCCCGGCCGGTAGCGCGGTGGGTGCGGGCGCTCCTTCGAGAGGTACTTGCGGGCGGTGCGGCAATCGCAGGCGGCGAGGCGGGCGATCTCCTCCAAGCTCGCGCCGGCCGCCGCCGGTGAGCGACAGGAAAGAAGGTCCATCCACTCCTTCTGGGTGATCATGGACCGTTTCCCTCCCGGGTCGTTGAGTCGAGGAGGTCGTGGGCTGACCCACGATCAGGTGCAGTCTCACGCGGGCGACACGTTTCGCCGTACCCGAGGGGGCATGCTTCAGCGTACGCGGACACTCTCCGAGGCGTCGATCGTTGCGTCGGGCTCTCGGCGGGAGCGTTCGTGATCAGGAGCCGCCGAGGGCCTGGTCGCGAACGACGTGGGCCAGCGTCTCTGGCGCGCCGCCTCATGGCGGAGCACGGGCGCCGACCAGCCCCCGAGGACCAACCCCATCCCGGTCTCGCGCAACCGCGTGGGCCCCGGGTTCAAGTCCCCCTGAGCCTGGGGCCCTGCGTACTCGCCCGCGGCTGGGTGGGTCTGACCAAGAAGGCCGTTCTGGGGGTGGGTCTGCAGCCGATCGGTTGTCACGAACCGCAATGCGGTCCACAAGATGAGGTCGAACCGCCCCGGGTACAGTCTGTTGGCGGAGGACTTCGAGTGGCTGCGCCTGCGCCAGACGCCCATGGCTGTCGTCGACATGGTTCCACGTGTCTGCTATCTGCACGAACGCCAACGAGCCTGACCTTCGCCGCCGGGTTCGACCACCGCTGGCGCCCACGGAGCCGACACTGTCCGCTCCACGAGCGGACACGGCGAACCATGCGTGGAAAGCTCCTAGCTGAGACCGAGGACCGCATGAGGGAGGCTTGAAGGCCGCCTGGTGAGGTCCACCTGTCGCTGGGCGTCTCGCTGAGACTCCAAGAGACGCTGCAGCTCGTGGTGCCGGTCCGAGAGTCGTCCACAGAGGTGCACCACTTCTTCTCGCCGCGCTCGCATCCGCCTCTGAGATAGTCTTGCGGCATGCACTCGCGCCCTCCCGCCTCGGCCTACGCCGCCGCCGTGGGTATGACCGTGGCCTTCGGGCTCTCGTTCGTGGCCACCAAGTACGCCCTGCGCGGCTTCGAACCGCTGCTGATCGCCCTGCTCCGTTTTGCCCTTGCCGGAGGCATCCTCTGGGTCGTGTGGCGGCTTCACCGCGGGCCTGAGCGGGTCTCGCGCGGGGAGCTCGGGCGCCTCGCGGCGCTGGGCTTCGTCTCGCTCACCGTCTACTTCAGCTTCGAGAACCTGGGGATCGCCCGCACCAGCGCCTCCGAGGCCGCCATCCTCATCGCCACCATTCCGCTCTTTGTCGTCATCCTGAATACGTTCACCCTGCGCGAGCGAAACACGGCGCGGCGGTGGGCGGGCATCGCGCTTTCCTTCGCCGGCATCGCCGCGCTGGTGTTGCTCGGCGGCAGCGGCGCGGACGGCGGCAGCCTTGCGGGCAACCTCCTGGTGCTCGCCGCCTCGCTGTCGGCCGGCGTGTACAGCATCCTCGCCCGGCGCCTGCTCGTGAGTCGCCCCGCGCTCTTCGTGACGACCTTTCAGAACCTCTTCGGGGCGCTGTTCATGCTGCCGCTGGCCGTCGCTGAGGCGGCACTCGTGGGCGTGCGACAGCCGACTCCCGCCGCCGCCGGCGGGCTGCTCTTCCTCACGGTCGTGTGTTCCATCACGGCCTACCTGCTGCTCAACTACGCGTTCCGCTTCATCCCGGTGAGCGAGGTGGCCGTGTTCATCAACCTGACGCCCATCGTGGCCGTGGCGAGCGCCTACGTGCTGCTCGGCGAGCGTTTCACGCCGGGGCAGGCGGCCGCCGCAGTGGTGGTCGTGGCGGGGG
>Ga0209429_10001462_pt1 | contig 14544 bp, 14 predicted proteins | sample BarGraNGADG00212_3_FD_184493 | JGI IMG/M metagenome (GOLD analysis project Ga0209429, IMG submission 184493) | Arctic peat soil microbial communities from Barrow, Alaska - Barrow Graham LP Ref core NGADG0004-212 (SPAdes) (version 2) | ecosystem: Environmental > Terrestrial > Soil > Wetlands >... | reverse complement strand
AATGAAACGCTTGGCTTATATGAAACATAGCACGGCTCAGGTATTATTACTTCATCACCCGGATCTATGACTGTCCTGAATGCAAGATCTGCAGCTTCACTCACACCTGTTGTGACAAGGATCTGGTTTGCCGGATTATAATCCACACCATAGTCCTTTTTGAACGATTTTGATATCCATTCCCTTAATTCAAGAAGACCGTAATTTGACGTATATGTTGTGAATCCTTTCTCAAGCGAGTAGATGCACGCCTCTCTTATGTGCCATGGCGTTACAAAATCCGGCTCACCTACACCTAATGAAATAACATCTTCCATCTCAAGAACAAGGTCAAAGAATTTCCTTATTCCCGAAGGTGGGATATTCCTTACATTTGTCGCTACGAATTTTCCTGACATAAAAAATCACTATGGAGATACAGCAAGGCGTTCCTGGTGTTCTTTTTCAAACAATATGTCTCCGTCCTGTTTGTATGTGCGAAGGACAAAATGAGTTACAGTGCCCTGTACCTGTTCAAGCGTTGCAATTTTTTCAGCTACGAAAAATGCCACATCCTTCATGGATTTTCCCCTCACGGTCAATGAAAGGTCATGACCTCCTGAAATGAGGCGAACTGATATGACTTCAGGGAATTTGGCGATCCTCTCTGCTATGGTATCATACCCCGTTCTTGAGCGCAAAACGACTTTTAACTCAATAATGGCATATACATATTCTTCGCCTGCTTTTTCCCAGTCGATCACGGTCTTGTATTTGCGGATAATTCCATTTTTTTCCATTTCCGCAATCTTTGAGGTGACCTGTTCTTCCGTGAGCCCTGTCATGATAGCGATCTCTTTTGGGGGGATTTTTGGATTACTTTCAATTATTTCGAGTATTTCTTTCATGGTCTTGCATCGCCTTTTTCTATTGTTCTGGGGGTTAATAGGTTTTGTGTTTATGAGACTCGGATCATGTGATAGCTAGGAGTAATATTTCAAAGCACCCAGAGCATTGACAATTTGAGGCTCATCGGGCACAAGTACTTCTTTATTAAGTATATCGCTAAGAGCTGATACCATCCCCTTATTCTTCACAGTCCCGCCGATAAGAACAAGCGATTCTGCCTCGGGTATCATGAATGATATCCGCCGCGCAAATGCATAATGCATTCCTGCAATCACTTCTTCCTGGGTATAGCCAGAAACGAGTTGTGAGATCATCTCAGAAAGAGCAAATACGCCGCACGTGTTATTTATTGCAGGAATTCTCTTAGCCCTGTTATGATATGAACCCATTTCCTTCAGTTCTATCTTAAAATAATTCGCCACGAATTCAAGGAAGGCGCCTGTACCTGCGCTGCATTTATCATTTATAATGAAATTATTTTTCCTGACATCAATAACCTTGGTATCCTGTCCCCCTATATCCACTATCACATCCGCATCAGGAAAATAATGGCGAACACCATATATTGCTGCCGTTATCTCTGTCACAGACGCACGATGCGGAACCGTGTTTCTAAAATATCCTGTGGAAACAATATCATCTGCATCGATCCCTAAAATCAGGTCTTTCCAGTTGTGGGTCCCTGTTATCTGATATTTTATTTCCCCGTCTTCAATTGAGACTTTCTTTGCTGTTGTGCTGCCTACATCAAGCCCGATCATGATCGTTCAAGCGCCTCCCTGAAGGCTTCAAGCCGTAATTTTATCTGCTCAGGCGTATTTCCCGGCAAATCCCCCTGGATCGTGAGCATGGGGTAATCAAGATTTGACCTCATAATATCATCTTCAAGCATGTGGTGGCAGGCGAACTGGGTATAATGAACGACTCCATCCACTTTTCGTTTTTCCAGTTCATTCTGGAGGAACTTGATCCTGAAATCAAGAGGTCTTGCAAAGGTGTAATTGCAATAATCCCTGGCAAGTTCGTGAATATCTGTCCCTGAGTGGCGGATAAATTCAAAAGGTAACTCATCAAATACCACATGAAGCCCCAGAGATTGCGCAACATCATGAAAATCATGGTATATGGGAGGAACGCCGATCAAAGCGATCCTGTTATTCATGTCAATATCAGTTTCCTTGACCAAAGAAATGGTTTCCCGAAATTTTTCAAGATTGCCAATAAGATCACTAAAAGAAATAAGGATTCGAAATGCATCTCCAGATGAGAGCTTTCCCTTCGATCTTTTTTTATCTATTTCTAATCCTATATTTTTAAGTTCCCTCACCTCTCCGGGTTTTTCAGGGGATTTAATGCCCCCCAGGAAATCACACAGCTTTAGCAATTGTGATTCCAGGTATTCGGGATCTCCATCAAATGGATAAAAGAAAAAGTCTGTTGGGATCCCGCTCATTGCGACTTTTTGCCCGTCAACGAGCGCATTATGGCAATCACCGCCTGCGACAACGATCAGAGAGTCAATTTCAATTTCTCTCTTAGATAGCATCTCCTGCCAGATGGCAGTCCAGGCGCATAATTTATTCCGGGGATATTTTTTTGATCCGGGGATAACATTATTTACATCAAAAGGCTCGCACCTGCATGCATATATGAGTTCTGGCGGGACAAGGGCTGTAATTGCGATCTTTTTTTGCACAGGCATCCAATGCATTTGGGGGTAATTTAAATTTTTGTATGAGAGTACCTTTTCATTCGCAGCAATTTTGGCAGTCTCTAGATTTTAGGACTAATCTTCGTGTGTCCTTCTGTAAAGACTTAAGTCCTCACAAGTAGTATATAAAGATATTGGGATGGTTAAGGTCAAGGCCTTTCGACCCCATATAAAAGAGTCTAAAATCTAATGAAAACACAAAAATTCTTAAGCATTCTGATGATGACATTATTCATCATAGGAATAGCGAACACAGCAAGTGCTGTACAAGGTGTGGAACTTGGAAATGCCGGTAATTTTGCTATATTAACAAAGTCAGGCATCTCAACCACTGGAGTCACTAAAATTGTTGGAGATATCGGTGTTAGCCCAATAGCTGCCACTGCAATAACTGGGTTCGGATTAGTATTAAGCCCTACTGGTACATTTGCAGCCACATCGTTGGTTACAGGGAAAGTTTATGCAGCTAATTATGCCGTTCCTACTCCAGCATATATGACAAAATCTATAGGCGATATGCAAACAGCCTACACTAATGCAGCTGGTAGAACAAAACCAGATTACATTAATCGTGGAGCTGGAAACATTGGCGGATTAACTCTAAAACCAGGTCTCTACAAATGGGGTACTGGCGTGACAATACCAACAGATGTTACCTTATCAGGAAGTTCGACTGATGTTTGGATATTCCAGATAGCAGGTACTCTTGGTATAAGCAGCGGCAAGAAAGTTATTCTGACTGGTGGTGCACAAGCTTCTAATGTTTATTGGGTAGTAGCTGGTAAAACGACGCTCGGAACGACATCGGTTTTCAATGGGAATATTCTTGACAAAACAGCAATTGTTCTACAAACTGGTGCAAAATTAAACGGTAGAGCATTAGCACAAACAGCCGTCACATTAGACGCAAATACTGTTACAAAGCCAACACCAATGCCGACACGTAATCATAGATAATTTGAATGTTCCTGATTCGAATTGAATTCAGGAAATTATTTTTTTTTGTCATAATTCTTACGGATTAAACAACCCTATTGTCTTCCCCAGCGTATCAATAAATTTCTTTGCCTCATCCTCTGTATTATATATATAAAGCGAAGCCCGCACAGCTGCATCGCATTTGCGGTAATTGAACCACGAATGCACGCAGAAAGCCCCTGAGCGCACCTCGATATTCTCAGTTTCATCAAGAACAAGAGCAATATCATGCGCATCGCCGCCTTTTGGAAGCTCGACCGTGAATGAAATGATGCCCCCCCTCTTAGATGGCTCCTTCGGACCTATGATCTTTAATCCGGGTAAATCTGTTATTCCCTTAGTAATAATAGCATTTATCCGCTTTTCATGTTCTTCAATATTCGAAAGTCCCACGCTGCTGATGTAATCCACTGCTGCCCCTGAACCTATGATACCTGCATAATTTTGAAGACCAGCCTCGAATTTTTCTGGAGGCGGCAAAAATTTTGCCCCATCATATGTGCTATCGCTGACAGTGTCGCCCCCAACGATAAAAGGAGAGATCTCTTCCAGCAAATGATGCTTCCCGTATAGCACGCCCATGCCTGTCGGTCCTGCCATCTTATGAACTGAAAGAGCAAAGAAATCAACATCAAACGCCCTGACATCTACGGGTTTGTGCGGGGCGCTCTGGGCACCGTCAAGCATTACGAGCGCGCCGCTGTCGTGGGCGATTTTTATTATTTCCTTTGCCGGTATCGTATAGCCGTCGAGGTTGGCTGTGTGTACCATGCTCACAAGCCGAACGTTTTTGTTTTTCTGAAATACCTCTTCAAAAGCTTCAAGATCGAACGTATTATCAGCATTTGAGTAAACAACCACATGCTTTATTCCACGTTTGTGAGCCTGCACCTGCCAGGGCACCAGGTTTGAATTATGTTCCCTGTCAGTTGTCAGGACAATGTCATCCTTCTTGAAATCTATTGAATTCGCGACCAGATTAAGCCCTTCAGTGGTGTTTCTCGTGAAGATAATTTCTTCAGGGCAGGATGCACCGAGGAATTTCTGGAATTTCTCCCTGGCTTGCGTAACTTTCTCATCCACTTTCTTTGCCATCTTATGAATGGAGCGCCCGCCGCATACAGGATATTCATTATAATATTCATCCATTGCATTGATAACCTGAATTGGCTTCAGGGTCATGCATGCGTTATCGAAATAGATGGGATATTTGTCATTCCATTTTTTTGATAGGGCGGGAAAGTCACGGCGTATTTTCTGGATATCCATTATGGTTATACTGGTTGCTAAGATGTGATATAAATTTTGGTGTAGTTCATTTTATCAGGGCAATCAAGAAAACAATGAGTTGCCCGTTAAATCCTGAAAAAAGCGGGATCAGCAAGTTATCATCCATCTTATCCGTTATAGTTTCGACAAAGGTGGCAGTCCCTGCCATTACAAATATCGCTATCCAGCTTTTCAGGAATATCGCTCCTATCACAACATCCACAAAGAACTCGGCTGCGCAGCCTTCAATAGCCCTATTTTTCAGCCCGCTTAACCATGTGCGCCCGAATGCTTTCCCAAAAATAGCGGCCGATGCATCCCCGAATGTTGTCATAAGGATCGCGGCAGAAGCAATGTCCTTTGAAAAAACAGATATCGCAATTATACACCCCATCGTAAAAAATACATGCCCACCCATCCTGTCTGCTTCCTTTGCCCGGAAAAGTGAGTGGAACAGGGGTAATTTTTTCCCCCATTCCAGCCTGAAATACTCAAGCTCAAGTATCACTATCAAATAAACCGTAAGCAATAGAAGCACTGATTGCTTCCCGAAATAATAATATGTCAGGACTATTATGATCGAGGTGAGATGTACCATTTTTCTTTTCAGTTCATATACCAGGTCATCTCGATCCATGTTTTTCACATCCTATCAAATAGTCCCATTTTTTCTATAATATTTGACATAAATATCAGATATCTCTTCTAACTCTTTCACCTATATGGAATAATCGCATGATAATGGTTGCCGCATAAGCGATAATGATCACAAAAAGCATATAGATCGCCCTATCGATCAATGAAACGATAGCAGCAGTAGTTACCGGTACTCCGACCATGGAATAAATTCCTATCAGGATCAATTCTTTTACACCAAAGCCTCCTGGTATCGGAAGAATTGAGATTATCCATAGAGTCAATGTAAGTGAAATAATCAGGTCGGGAATCTTGATATCATAATCCACGCTCTGGAATATCACGTATGCTTTTGCGTAGATGAGTGCAAACATTAGGACTGATAGACCTATATCTCTCTTGAGGATCTTCTTATCCTGGAGGATCGACCTGTAGGTATTTTCGAATTCTGTGAGACCTGTTATAACCAGTTCCTCGAATTTCTGATATGAATACCTGTTCCTGATAAATTTAAATAGCGAAAGTTCATAGATGCGTTTAAGAGTTGAATAACAGAAATGGACAATAGTGGTTTTTTTTATCTTCTTTTTTGAAAGATATGCAAAAAATGATAATATAAGCAGGATCATTGCTATTGCTTCAAGCAGGATTGACAGCCACCAGGGGATATGCAGGAACAATATTATAAATAATAATGAAAAGATAACCAGGATAGAAAAAACGAAACTGTTCGTTGTCTGGTCAATGACCACAGTAGCATACCAGTTCCCATGCCCATGCTCATGTTCTTTTGTGATATTCTTAAGGAACATTGCTCTTCCGAAACCACCAAATATCCTTGCACGAAGCACATTTGTATCCATGCAATTTCCTGACATGAGTCCCAGGAAAAGTGTTGTGAATTTTATTTTTTCAAGTTTACCAGCGATTAATTTCCATTTCAATGTCCATACGAGAAAACCCGCAAGTTCAAGCAGGATCGCCAGGAGGAGAAAATCAACATTTAATGAGCGAAGGATTATGCCCAGATGCTCAAAGTCTATCAGCAGGAGTATTATGACCATTGCAGCAAATCTGGCTATGAAGATTATATTGCCAAGCTTCATTGCTTCCTAATCAACGTGGGTTGGTATAAAAGAAGGGGATTGAATTGGATAGAAAGAAAAAAACTAAAAAAAACATATGGGGCTGGTGAGATTTGAACTCACGATCGACGGGTCTCTCCGAAAATGCCAGGATTTTGGCAATTTAATCTTTGAGCAGCACGTTCAGTGCTCCAACGGTTCTTCATAGCTTGCTGCGTCCAGTTCGCTCAGCAGACCGTTTACTCATCATCACACCCGGATCTCTCCGGTTTTCCGCTGGAGCCCGTCGCCATGCCGGACTAGGCCACAGCCCCTTATGGGTCGCTTATAATTCATCCGATTGCTATTAAAACTATCTAATTGTATCCTACTTCTCAACACTGTAATAATACTCCCCCTCCGACTTCTGCGTCCTGTCAAGCTGTGAATCAAGCTTATTGACCCTGGGCCTCTTTGTTTCTTCATCGCGCCTGAAGGTTATCCCGATACCTTGAAGGAACCTGTTCATGCCCTGGCGCATGTCAAAAGGCCCGTGCACTTCTCCTCTTTTCATGGGTTCACCCTCAAAAACAAGAAGCCTGTCGCTTAACATATCGATCATATAAATATCATGGTCAACTACCATCGCTGTGACCTTATTGTTCTCGGCAAAGCGCCTGATCACTTTCGTGGCAAGCACCCTTTGCTCAACGTCAAGATGTGCCGATGGTTCATCCAGGAGATACAGGTCTGCAGTACGGGAGAGGCATGCTGCTATAGCAACTCTTTGGAGTTCACCACCACTTAAGTCGTCAAGTTTCTGCTTCATCAGTCTTTCAAGCTGCAACGGCCTAATTATCTCTGTTTCATAATAACTCGTACCCACCTGTTTACTGAGTGATTGCAGGTACTCAGAAACCGGGATCGGGTCATTAGCCTGAATATATTGTGGTTTGTATGAAACCTTGATCTTCATTTCCAATTTACCCACAGTAGGTTCGAACTCACCTGCCAGTATCTTCACGAAAGTGGATTTACCAATACCGTTTGGTCCCACTATTCCTGTTACTTCGCTTTTTCGTATGTCACCGCCATTTGCTACGAGCTCAAATCCTCCATCGTATTTCTTTTCGAATTTCCCGAAGGTCAAAAGGGATGATATTTCCTTCGTGGTTTGAGGCGCATGCACATCGAATTTTATGGCTTCAGTCCTTATGCGCACATTTTCCTCACGCAGGAATCCTTTTAAATATTCGTTTATCCCAACGCGCACGCCTTTTGGGTGCGTTATAACACCAAAAGCGCCGGGTGTGCCGTATGCGACATGGACAACATCAGCAAGAAGGTCAAGGATGGCAAGGTCATGTTCCACGACCATCACTGCTTTATCCACTGCAAGTTCCCTGATCAACTGTGCTGCTTTAATTCTCTGGTATATATCAAGATAAGGGCTAATTTCATCAATAAAATAGAAATCAGCGTCCCGCGCCACGCATGCTGCAAGTGCCACTCTCTGGAGTTCACCGCCACTTAGTTCTTCGATCTTGTGCTCGATGATATCTGAAATATCAAGTTTGGCGATAAGTTGCTTAAGAATTCCACGTTCATCTGTTTTTGATAATAGTTGGGATACACTTCCTTTGAATTTCTTGGGGATCATATCCACATATTGCGGTTTTTGCGAAGTCTTAACTTTTTTCTGGGAAACATTAAGAAGATAATCATGAATAACGCTTCCTGAATAATATTCAAGTATCTCTTCCCATCCGATCCTGCCCCTTCCCAGGTTGGGTTTCAGCGTGCCTGAAAGTATATTAATGGCTGTGCTTTTTCCAATGCCGTTAGGGCCAAGGATACCTGTGACCTTTCCCACGGTTGGCACAGGAAGACCATAGAGTGAAAATCCGTTCTTCCCATACCTGTGTGTCGCCTCTTCAAGTTTTTCAGGGAGGCTTATTATCATAATTGAACCGAAAGGACATCGGTTGACGCAGATTCCGCATCCAGCACATAATTCCTCAGAAATGACGGGTTTTTCATCATCCCCGATAATTATCGTCTCGTCTCCTGTCCTTACCCTTGGACAGAATTTAATGCACTGAAGCCCGCACATCTTTGGCTGGCATCTGTCACGGTCTAAAACTGCAAGTCGCATAATAACACCTTATTAATTCAATAAAAGCGTCCAGAATACCCAGAAAAATATTACGGTCAGGAATTCCACATACAGCCAGTCTTTTGTTTCAAATTCCTTTACTCTTACGCCCAGTGCTGGATATACTAATTTCTGGATGTAATATGAAACAAGAATGATAAGTAAGAATACAAAATACCATGGTGTTCTGAATGCCTCACCCGATGCATCCCCGAAATTGTATTTGATTATAAAAGCAAACAATACGCTTATGAACGCAGGAGTTACGGTTTTCTTAATTCCTTCGATCAATAATCGCTTCTTCTCCGCAGGAGTTTTGGCGATAACTTCAATTTCTTTAATAGTTTCTGTCTTTGTTTCCATTTCAGTCAAAATAATTCACTCTTTAGTATATATCATTGTGCCGATTCCTTCATTCGTGAACAATTCGATAAGAAGGGAATGTGGACTCCCGCCATCGATAATGTGCACCTGGCTTACACCGCCTTTTAGCGCTGCAGCACTTGACATGATCTTGGGTATCATGCCGCCGCTAATGATGTTATCGGCAATAAGTTCATCAATTTCATCTAATGCTATCCTTGAAATGCGGGTTTTCGGGTCTTTCTGGTCACGAAGTACACCAGGCACATCAGTTAATGAAACAAGTTTCCTTGCCCCGATGGCAGATGCAATATCTCCCGCAACGGTATCTGCATTCACATTAAGGTCGTTTCCTTTTTCATCCGTGGCGATCGGTGAAATGACCGGGATATATCCTTTACCTGCAAGTATCATGACCACTTCAGGATTTATAGACTCTGTTTCACCTACCCAACCAAGGTCTACCATTTTATCAATGCCTTCCACGGTCACTTTCTTTAACGCAAGTTTTTTTGCTACGATAAGCCTTCCGTCGCTACCCGATAATCCTATGCCTTTCCCTCCATGCTTGCTGATAAGTGAAACTATTTTACTATTCACATTTCCAACAAGCACCATCCGCGCGATCTCCATGGTCTCATCATCCGTTACCCTTAAACCTGCAACGAATTGCGCCTTTTTTCCCATACGCTCCATCTTGTCCGTGATCTCAGGTCCCCCGCCGTGAACTATCACAGGATGGATGCCCACAAATTTGAGAAGAACGATATCCTGGACTATCTTTTCCATAATTTGCGGATCGACAATGGCATGTCCTCCCATCTTGATGAGCATGATCGAGTCATGGAAATCGCGAATATATGGAAGCGCTTCTATGAGGATATCTTCACGTTTTAGCATCTTGGGGGTAAAATGGGGATACGGATATTAAAAGTTATTCTTAATTCAATCTTAAGAGAAATAAGAGAAAGCCTTATTATGAAGCAATTCGACTATTATTATAGAAAGAAAGGGCGTGAATAATTGTACAGGAGATTTCTGGAATCATATGTGGAGGTCTGCAATAATATTGTTACAGAGGCAGCCAACACTGTATTGATGTTTGAAGCGGGGGAACAAGCGGCGCTCAGTATAAGAACCTTAAAAATAGAAGATATTAATAGTGAATTTGAAAAAGATGGGATCACCACTTCTATTGAAATATCTGAAAGAAAGATCATATTTCATGTAAAAGGTTTGCCCCTTTCTGGTAAAAAATGTGGGTATTGTGATATTTTGAGAGGATTTTTTGGAGGATTATCAAGGAAACACTTTGATCCGAGGTTTTACTGTAAGAAAAGTGGGGAGTGTATCCTCGAAGGTGCAAACGAGTGCATTTTTATTGCGGAGTTGGTTGAATAAATATTTCGATATCTAATATTTCTAAATATGAACTATGCTATAAAATCGAGAATAACGGTTAGATTTCACTGGCCTGGAGTAAAATGCCAATAGATCTGGTAGTGACCCTGAACGACCTTGAGTATGAGATACTTAAGAAAATGAGGGTCGTGGAAGGAGAGGATGGAGAGAAACTCAGGAATCTCTTCAGGCTTTATGTTTCAACCATACCTGAATTGAAATCTTCCGAATATGCTTTAAAGCGCGTTGAGAATAAGGATATAATAGATGAACATCTTAGGAATGTCTGGGCTGAATATGAGCTCACCGATTCTCCTACGGAGCACTGGAGCGAAGAAAAGATCAATAAACTGATCTTGGATCTTTCTGACATAAATGTTATGGTAAAAGTTGGTGAGAAACAATTCATACCTTCAAATAAATTTAGAAGCATCTTTAAGATGTTGCTTCATGATATTACCACAGAATCCATTGACATGGATGTATATTCAGCAGCTTGCATTGCAACCATCCAGTTATTGATGGAATTCGGGGTCGAAACACTCAGTAATGAAACGATCCGGGATGGAACGATATTTATCAATGAGGGCTGGATGTTCGTATATTCGACAGCTATCAAGAATGCAAGGGAATTCATGAAATCCAAAAAATTGTTTCCAGAGGCTGAGGTTCCTGTTCCCAAGGCACGTTAGTGTTTCCCCTTTTTTTACTTTTTTATTTCTTTTTCTCTGAGATATCGCGAATATCAATTACAACAATTATCCCCTCATCAGTTTCCACGGGACTCATATTGATCTCAACCGGGAATTCACTGCCATCCTTACGTTTTGCCACAGAACTTAGATGAAGCGCCATTATTTTTGTGGACGGATCTGCAAAATAATTCCTGCAATATGCATTATGTTTCTCCCTGTATCGCATTGGTATCAGGATATCATATGAATACCCCACCAATTCCAGTCTGCTGTATCCAAATAATTTTTCAGTTTTTGAATTGATAAGAAGGATATTAGAATCCCGCTCGATCGCGATAATGGCATCAGGGGTTCCATCTATCAACATCTGGAAGTTCTTCTGGGCTCGCTTGCGACGGGTTATATCAATTACCATGCCTTCAAGACCTATGATCTTATCCTTCGTATCCCGCAAGGCATGGGCATTTATTGAAACCCATATCTTGCTTCCATCCTTTCTACTGATCATGGCTTCGAAATCAGAAACAGAGCCCTTTTCCTTGATCATTCGCAAAAGATGCAGGCGTCTTCCTGGTTCTGCATATAATTTGCGAACGTCTTTGACGCTTGCAATAAGCTCCTCAGATGAAGTGTAACCCAGGAGTGTCACACAAGCAGGATTTGCCGCAATTATGTGCCAATCCGTAGATGTCTGGAAAATCCCTTCGGCAGCATTCTCAAAAATCCTGCGGAATTTTTCCTCGCTGATTCGAAGGGCTTCTTCCGTCCGTTTTTGTTCTGTGATATCCCTGACAATACTTGATATAATAATGCCATCTTTTGTCGAGACATAACTGAGTGCGATGTCAACAGGAAATTCAGTCCCATCCTTTCGCAGGCCATACAATTCAAGCTCATCTCCCATGAAGCGTTTTCGGGGTTTTTGCACATATTCTTTCAAGTGTTCATCATGTTTTTCCCTGAACCGTTCGGGTATCAGGATATCAACAAATTTCCCGATTAGCTCTTTCTTTGCATAGCCAAATATTTTCTCACCCTGTGCGTTCGCCTGCAATATGAGCCCTTTATTGTTTACAACAATTATTGCATCAGGGGCAAAATCAAAAAGGCTCTGGAACAAGGCATTAGCTTGCGGCAATATCTCATCAGGATTCTGTTCACTATTATTCATTCTTATCTCCCACTGATTTATTATCTCTCCTTATTATTTTCATATTAACAGACTAAACGTAAATGACGACATTTTACGGTAAGGTAATTTATTATTACAATTTTAAAGAATAAAAAACTATGTTTATTAAAGAAAAAGAACAAGTTATTCTTTCAGCTCGCGACGCCTCTCACTTCGGTACTCATCCACAAGCGACTTTAACCATTCTTCCTTCGCAGCCATCCTTCGTATTTCAGCTTTTTGATTCCAGAGTTCAATCGCGTTTTTAATATCCTCTGGATCAATAACTGCAAGATCTTCTGTTGAATCAAACTGGATATTAACATCCTGTGCCTTCAGTACAGGCACACAGAGGTTGAAAAGTTCTTCTTCCGCAGCATGTGACATCTCATTACACACGATCAATGCCCTGACACCCAAGTCTGCGATCATTTTAGCGGTAATAGTCCCTCCACCACTTGCGTCCTTAAGCAAAATAATGTCCTCCTTTTTTATCCCCACGGTTTCCTGGGTTTTGAGGATACTGTCCTTTGTAAAAGAAAAGATTATCTTGACAGGCAGGACACGTCCACTTATTTCAAGCCGTCGTACCCTTTTCAGTTTGTGTATCCTTTCATTCAGGTCAGAAATTCTCTTGTTCTTCTCGGATATTTTGTCCTGGAGGCGCTGGATATCCATGTCTTTTATCTGGATCGTCTTGTCTTTCTTGAGCTTCTTATAAACTTCTGATCGCTGTTTCTTAATTAGCTCTTCAAGTTCCCGGATCTTTTTATCTTTAAGGGCAAGTTCATTTTTGAAGAATTCCTGTTGATCCTTCATCTCATGGATTATGTCTTCATATTTCCTGATGGATCCCCTCAAATGAAGTGCTTCTTCATCTATTTTTTCAGGAACCTCATGCGTCTTGGGCTCTTTTCGTTCGGGATTTGTCAAACCTGAGATTACAGCTTCCATTGATTTACCCCGCACTACCTGAGCTATCACTTCGCCAGCATCAACTCCTTGAGGTATTTTTTTTCGGATCTGTTCTAACTTATTCTTATTTTTTCTGAAAAATGACACTGCTGCTGCTATGGCGTCACGTTCATGGTTGTTCGAGTATCCATAAGGCGTTGCAAACTCGATCTTACTTTGAGCCGATAATACTTCAAAAGGAGAACTCGACACTGCATTAAATGCCCTGCGTATCTTTTCAACTGTATTCGGGGTCGGGAATACATCGCTTGCGATCACAAGCGGTCGTCCCTGTTCTGCTATCATTTCAATAACTTGCGGTATCGAAATAGTCCTTGAACTGTGAAGCATTCGCAATTCACCGTCAAGCGTCAAGACTGCTATAGCGGTCGTAGTGCCGGGGTCGATCCCAACGATAATGTAATCCCTTTTTTTTGTCTTGAGAGGCTTAAAAACAAGTGCGTCACGTTCAATGCTCTTGACACTTACCTGCACATCCCCATATTTTCCGGAACCGATGTGAAGCTGGCTTCTTGGCGCATCCACGAGGAACTCGGCTTTTGAATATCCCCCGAATCTCTCTGTTATGTTCTGGGAAAACGTGAATCCACTGGTTCTTGACTGTTCAATCAGGTGATCTTCGACATCCCTTGCCTTCTGGCGCACATAACCATGCATTTTGCGTCTGTACCTGTTCTGGCTCCACCCCCCCCTGCCCGGTGATCGAGCCCTGCTGACCTTGATCATGGTTTTGTCTTCAAACGCCGAAACTTCATAGCCAATACCGATTTGGGCAAGCTGGGCGCAGATAAGAGCCTCTGCATTCGGATCAAACCTGTCAAAAGACAATCCCTGCTCTCTGGCAAGTTTTGTGAGGGGCATGAGCTGCTCACCTCCTGTGACCTGGACAAGTTTTGTGCCGGCAGGTAATCTCTGGAGAAATGAAATAAGGTCACGCTTATCGGAAACTAGTTCGTAAATATTATCCACGGCGATAATTGCGGGTTTTTCCATTAAGACCATTCGCATGATTTTATGGAAGCTTACCATTCGGTGATGCTCGATATCTCCTTTTCGAAGGATCACTATGGCATAACCCGGTTTCTCCCTGGAATGTAAAGAGCCTTTGGCGATGTCTATACCAAAAATTATATTCTCGTTAACCATTTGATACTACTATCTATGTTATTACTGCGTTATATTAATGTGATATTCAGGAATAAAGGAAAATGAAACACCGTATAGAACGCAAAGTTTCA
>Ga0209429_10001461_pt1 | contig 14545 bp, 13 predicted proteins | sample BarGraNGADG00212_3_FD_184493 | JGI IMG/M metagenome (GOLD analysis project Ga0209429, IMG submission 184493) | Arctic peat soil microbial communities from Barrow, Alaska - Barrow Graham LP Ref core NGADG0004-212 (SPAdes) (version 2) | ecosystem: Environmental > Terrestrial > Soil > Wetlands >... | reverse complement strand
GTCTGACGAATTTGAAGCGGGCTTTCGCTTTTGTTGTTACCGACGGTGTATTCTTTGATGATATTTACATCAGTAAGACGCCAAGTCAGTGCTGAATCTTCTGGCAATTCTATTGATTTACTTGCTTTAATGATTGCGATTATTGAAGCTTCATTGGAGATTTCCTGTGCGTCTCTATTATATGTAGCTAATGAAAAACTCTGAGAATGTTTGTTTGTCTGTATAACGGACCAACTGATAACACCAACGATAACAACCGTAATTAGACCCAGGATGATTATTAGTTTTTTATTTCGTTTCATCATGATTCACTCCTTTTATGGGTATACTGCATCAACACCTCTTTTGCATTCTTGTCCTCATAACATATAACGTTTTTGAACGATTTTTTGTTACAGTTTTAATCAAATATTTTTGTATCTCATCAAAAAGCAAAAGAAATTAGAAATACAATACGTTGATATATCAACTTATTTTTAGTATAGTTCGTTTACATACAATATCAAGGTTGAATTTTCTTCGTCCCGGTTATTTCTTTATTTTTGAAAAGTCATCCAATTTAAGGAATCTGACATCATCCATTTTCCTTCTCGAGAAGTTACCGGCTGTATCTACAATCTGCTTAGCAAAACTTTTTCGATGCAGCAAATGCCGTTGACACCAAAATAGATAGTTAAATATCTTGATAAAAACGGATTTAAGAAGCTGCGGCAAGACAGAACATCACACGCAATTTATTACAATGAACAGACAGATAGAATAACTACCGTGCCGATGCACAATAAAGACCTCAAAAAAGGAACTGAACACAGAATTTTAAAGGACGCCGGGCTAAAGTAAGCCCATCTACACAGGGAGAGGCATTCCTTTTCCGATATCTCCACAGGCCAGTCGATCCCTCATCGTCTTCTCCTCCCTTCCTACATCCGAAAAACATCATATCTTAGAATAATGAATTGGTTGTCCAACTGAATAAAAAACATCGTGGGATTGACTTGAAAATCCAAAGAATTGAATGGGCAAGTTTTTCCGGACTTTTCATTCGTGCAATAGAAACAACATGAAATTCAATTCATTACACTGCAGCTGAGTTCATCCATCAGATGCATCCTGAATGTGCCCATGCCGCGGCAGTTTTTCTGAGCTGCCTGTGCGGATTGGACAAGAAAGGCCAACGCAGTTTGAGCGGCAACCCCTGTATCTGCGTCCGAATCAGCGACGCTGGCAAAAGCGGCAATCAGGGTGTTGCTCATGCAGCCTGCACCGGTCATGCGTGTCAGCAGTCCGCAGGTCCGGGATAACGTGAGTTGAGGATAACCGGTCGTATGCGAACAGGAATCAGCAATGATTGGATCTGTCCATCCAATATAGTCGGTTGCCCCGGTCATTACGACACAAATGGGAAGCCGTTCACGGAAGGTTTCCAGGAACGTACGGCATATCCCTATGTGATCACCTGGCAAAGTCAGATCATCGACTCCCCCCGATAGGGAGAGATCGATGATCTGAAGATTAGGCCTTCTCAACGCTTCATTCAGGCAGGCCAGTTCACCTGCATTGCATCGGATGATTATCCTGCACTTCAATTGATTTTCCAGATAAATGGCTTCGAAGGCTGTCAGTATTTCAAGAAGGAAGTCCCTGCGCCCCGGATAGGCCTGTGCCGCAACCGGGTCAATGACAACAGGTATCGGCCGTCGACCGGCCGTTTGCAGTGAAGCACGGATTGCCGCTGCCTTTTCCGGATGAAAGGTACCGAGGTTCCAGACTACGGCGTCCACCTGTCCTGCGGCCAGTTTCGCTTCCGGTGCATAGTAGGCCATTGTCGGACGTGCACCTATGGCATATGCGGTATTGGCACAGTCATTCATCGTCACCTGATTGGTAATATGGTGGATCAGCGGACTAGTTTGCCTGATACGTTCAAGATATTGATCGATCGCTGCATCCTCTGACATATTCATATCCTTCTTCATACTGATGGATGGATCAATTTTGCACGCCGGAGTATCCGAAGAATGAGAAATGCTGAGAGACTCCCGACGCCGCTGCTGATCATGAACGGCACCACGAAAAAGCAAACGATAGCCGGTGCGCTTCCGATCAGCCAGCGGGCAAAGGGGTACGCCGCCAATGCGCCGATCAGTCCGGTTCCTGTGAATTCGCCGAGGACGGCCAGCCAATCCTTATGAAACCTTCGAAACATAAGTCCCGCAAAAAGTGCGCCGATCATGCTCCCGGGAAAAGCCAGGAGCGTACCGCTTCCCATCAGATTGCGCAGCAGGGAAATCAGGAATGCATTAATGACAGCATATTCCGGCCCAAGCAAAACCGCACCAAGTACATTAATCAGAGCCTGCAGCGGGGCGCAGCGGCTCGGACCGATCGGAAAAGTTGCGAAAGGCATCAGGGAGCCTGCTGCTCCCAAAGAAATCAGAAGGGCGGAAAGTATCATTTTCTGCAGACGTGCCCGTGATTTTGTCATTTCCGATTCTATCGGTGAGGTTGATGAATTCATAATTCCGTTCATAGTATCCTCCTGTAAATTGTTGATTTTTGCCGCTCTATTTGTCTTGATGCAGTGTGACCTTTTCACCGTTCATAATTTTGTTCATATTACGCATAGCGCACAAGTTGCCGCACATAGTGCAGGTATGCTGATCCTTTGGCCGGGCACTTTCATGCATCTTTCTCGCCTTGACCGGATCGATGGCAAGGGCATACATTTTTTCCCAGTCAATCTCCTGACGCGCTTTACTCATTGCATGATCCCAGTCTGATGCACCCTGAATTCCCTTGGCAAGATCACCCGCATGAGCTGCGATTCTTGCCGCAATAATTCCCTCTTTCATGTCTTCAAGATCGGGAAGACGCAGGTGTTCAGCCGGTGTGACATAACACAGGAAATCCGCGCCTCCTGCAGCAGCAATCGCTCCGCCAATAGCACTGGTGATATGGTCATAGCCTGGAGCTATATCCGTGACAAGCGGTCCCAAAACATAAAATGGAGCACCGTGGCAGAGCTTTTTCTCCATCTGCATATTGGCAGAAATTTCGGACATATTCATATGACCCGGGCCTTCTATGATCACCTGGACGTTGTGCTCCCAGGCACGTCTTGTCAGTTCTCCAAGCGTGATTAGTTCTTCCATCTGGGAAGCATCCGACGCATCGGCTATACTTCCCGGACGGCATGCATCACCAAGGCTTAAGGTGACATCATATCTGGCGCAAATATCGCACAAGCGGTCAAAATGCTCGTAAAACGGATTCTCCTGACCGGTCAGCTCCATCCATACATATAGCAGCGAGCCGCCGCGGGATACCAGGTTGGTCAAGCGCGGGTTATTACGGAAACGCTCTGCCGTCTTGCGGTTCAGACCTGCGTGAATCGTAACAAAATCAACACCGTCCCTTGCATGAGCTTCCACGACCTCGAGAAATTCATCAGCGGTTATATCGCTGAGTTCTTTGTCCAGGAATCCGATTACGTCATACATGGGAACCGTTCCGATCATGGCGGTCGATTCCTTAATGAGCCACTGACGGAATTCTTTGGTAAGGCCTGCTGAAGACAGGTCCATAATGGCATCCGCTTTCATAGCAATCGCCGTCCGCACCTTATCCTGTTCCATGCCGTACTGGCAGATATCTCCGGAAATGCCAAGATTTACGTTGATCTTAGTACGCAGTCCGGTGCCGACACCGGAAGCGATCAGCGTATCGTGGTTATGATTGGCCGGTATGCAGATTTGTCCGGCGGCAAGTAATAGGCGTATTTCTTCAGCCGGCTTGTTTTCTGCTGCTGCAACCGTCAGCATCTGTCCGGTAATAATACCCTTTCGTGCAGCATCCATTTGAGTTGTCCAATTGCGGTCATTTTTCATCATCATCATAATTTCTTTCCTCTATTTCTTTGTTTTTTCGATAATTCGTGTGTGTACCTGACGGGCAGCGGCTGTTATGTCATCCTGCAAAATAACACTGCTGATCAAAGCGCAGCAGCGGGCTCCATTGTCCAGAACGTCAGTCAGGTTTTCCATCGTTATGCCTCCGATTGCAACCTGAGGCAGACTGATTTTGCCGGAAGCCCAATTCATATAATCAAGTCCGGCTACCGGGCAATTCAAATCCGTTTTTGTTTTTGTCGGATAGATGGGTCCGACTCCGATATAATCAACGGCCTCCGAACATGCCGCTTCTGCCTGTCCGGGATTGTGAGTGGACAGTCCTATCAGAAACGGCCTGTCATTGGTCTGCACTCCAGTCATTTGACGCACATTTTGAATGATGCGTCCGACCGGTGCAGGGGGCAGATCTTCCTGACCGAGATGGATGCCGTCAGCCGAAACGGCCAGTGCAAGATCGAGTCGGTCATTTACAATAAAAAGGGCGCCCTCACTGCGGCATGCATCTGCCAAAAGCAGGCAGTCTTCGTACTGCTTTTTCAAATCATCTGTTTTATTCCGGTATTGAAGAATCCGGACTCCGGCCGCAAGAAGAGCGTGTCCAACATCAACATGGCCGCGGCCGCGTACGGGATCAGCCATCGTGATGCCATACAGACCATGAAAATGCCCGGGCCAATCAGGCTTCGAATCCCTGTCCGCCTCCGTCTGTCCGGAAAGGAAGCATCTTTTCTCCAGTTCATAGGACTGATAACGACACTCCTCGAATGTCGAAGCCAGGCAAGTCTGCCCGATCAGCCTGCTGATTTCCTCCAGAGAACGCAGGCCCTCCTGAATTCGTTTGCAATTAGCCGTTATCAAAATACCTGCCTGGGAATGTGCCTGCTTCGTCTCGCCTGCCGCCTGCAGTTCGCGAGTGACTTCCGGTCCGCAGTCACGCATGGAATCACGCGCATAAAGCTGAAGCGACGGCAATTGGGGCCATATCACAGCCGGCTGCCGGCGTATCCGGTGACGAAGTGATTTGCTGTACGATACAAGCCCGGGATCGGGGCTGGCAAATCGGAACCAGTCTTCCAAGACTCGCAGACCTTCACACACCCGGTTCAGATTAGCGTCAAGCAGCCGGTAATAATCCGGTTCAGACATAGAATATCCCTCCTCTTTCGTATTTCTCGAAATTTACAAAGGACCGGCCGACGACGAAAAAACGCCCGGCCGCGAACAGCCGGACGTCTAAAAACCCCCTAAAGGGTTTATATACAATCCAGGACTTCCTTCGCTGGCATGATCCAGATCAGGTTCCGCGGGTCGAAGCATGACGCTCCCTCTCAGCCAATGAAGGCTCCCCGGTCCAATGTTTTAATTTTCAAGGCCGCTGACTGTAATCAGCAACGTTTTTGATTATCACGCTAACTTCTTTCCATGTCAATGCATGTAAGTAGAAACAATTGCGAAATTTCCGGATCAAATTGAGTACCCTGAACATCTTTTAATTTCTTCAACTGCCTCCTCTGTTGTCATAGCTAATCGATCTGTACACTATCCGTATTTTCAGTCGGCATTATGCTTTATTTTTTCATCTATTGATATAAACCTCTTTTCATAAAAGTCAAATGCCTCTGCTTGTTTTTCTTTGACTTTTAGATGGATAGCCTCGTAATTGTCAAATAGTAGAGCTACGATCCGTTTATCCAATAAATTATTGTCTGCCTGTTTTTTGAGAATCCTATATATCTCATCCTTATCCATCCCTTTTCTATAGGGTCTGTCTTCTGAGATTGCAGTAAAAATATCCGCAACCGCCATTATCCTGGATCCTCTTCCAATTTCCTCATTCGTACAATGAAACGGATAGCCGCTACCATCTAATTTTTCATGATGATAGGCAGCCCACTCCGCTATTCGCTGCAATCCACCAATGGAATTTAATGTGTAGTATGTATAATACGTATGACACTTCATTATTTTGTACTCTGCAGCGGTCAGTTTATCAGGCTTCTCAAGAATACTGTTTGGTATTATCAGTTTTCCAATATCATGAAAATTTCCTGCTATCCTCATTAACTTTACATCATATTCTGCCAGATCAAATAGTTCGGCCAACATGACCGCACATTCCGATACACCTGTTGTATGAGTAGCCGTAAATCTTGACTTAAAATCAATAAGGTCCCGAAACATATTGGATAATAACAATATGTCTTCGATTCCTATTTGCACACCACTGAACGGTCCATTGTTAAGAAGCAGCGAATATAGTCTCGGTGAGGCTAAATCCAACCAAAATTCCTCTCTTCGGGATACTTCCGCAAAATAAGCAATTACTTTACGGTTGAGAATGGTATCGGCCAATTTTTCAATTTTTTCCACAATATCTTGCGTCTGATGCAATATATATTCATTTCGATCAACTAATCTTTCCACATAATCAGATAAAAGAATAATTTGAGAAGAAAGAACGAGTTGATTTTCAATTCCTTCGTCCCAATCACTCCAACTTCTGTGATGATATCTTACAATTTTCGATAGTTTTCTTAACCATGGTATTTGCTCCAACAGCACTTGTCCTCTTACCGTATGAACATTTAAATCCATAACTTCAAAATTATGATAGCCATTTTTTCTTCCACAGTTATTGCGCCGATATCATGCAGTAATGCAGCTGCAAAAATGTTCTCAATGATTTCCGGTGCCAGATTGGCTCGTTTTGCAATTTCAAGCGCAATAAACGCTGTTCGCTGTTGATGCTGTGAAATTGATGGATTTGCTAAATCCACTACTTCCGATAAAGATAAGAGCAAATTATCCAGGTTTACCGACAATTGTCTTTTCATAAATAATCTCCCTCACAAAAACTGCTACTGAACAACTGAGGCAACTACTACCCTGTCTCTGCCTTCATTTTTTGCCCGGTAGAGAGCATTGTCGGCGCTCTTCAAAATTCCCTCATTTGTCATGCCGTGTTCTGGAAAGGCCGCAACACCAAAGGAAAGAGTGCACTTCCCCAGCGGCTTGCCCAGATGGTAAACCATTAGCTCTTTGACACCCTTTCGCAATTCCTCGGCGCGAAGTCTGGTATTCTCCAGAGAAGCACTCGGAAGCACTACTACAAATTCCTCTCCGCCATAACGGGACACGATATCTCCGCCTCTTGTGTTTTTTATCAGAAAACTGCCCAGTTCACGAAGGAGCGCATCTCCTCCGTCATGTCCAAAAACGTCATTGAAATCCTTGAAGTGGTCAATGTCGAACATGATCACCCACACACTTCAACAGCCTCGGCCAAATCCTTTGAAGTATTAATCAGATACAACGCGCCCTGACTGGCCGGAGATATCTTCCGGATATACTGCACGCTGATAGCACAGGCTTCATTCATGGTTTTACAGCTTTGCAGCTGTTCCCCCATTTCACTGAGCTGAGTCATCTCAGCGGTTCTCTCTTCAAGTTCATTAACCCAGGTAACCAGCTTTTGATTGGCCTCCAGCAGGCTCTCAATTCTTTCTCTGGTCAGTGCAGGGTTTGCAGAGAGGATATCCCATAGATGCTGACCTTTCATTTCCAGTGACGAATATCCGGTAATTTTTTCACAGACAAAGTTGAACCGGGTGATAAACCCCTGCCGGTCAAGGACCAGTACCAATGATGCAGCCGTATCTAAAATGGCATTGGTAAAATCGCGCTCCTTCGTTAATTCTTCTTCAGCCTGCTTGAGATTGGTAATATCTCGTATCGAAGTAAGCAGCACTTTATGTTGATCTTCGAAATCAATCACGTCTGAATTGATAAGAACGGATATTATTTTGCCGTCCTTGCGTTTGAACTTTGTCTCGAAGTCACGTACGACGCCTGAAACCTGTGTCAACGCAATAAGACGCTTTCTCTCTGTATGGTCAAGATAAAAATCAAGGGCGGTTATGTTCTTAAACTCCTCCGATGTATATCCTAATAGTTCATGTATGGCTTGATTGCTGGCAGGTATACCCCCTCGAAAATCGGTAACGGTAATTCCAACGGGAGCATTGCTAAAAAGTAGGTGGTACCGTTCCGCAGACTCCCTCAGATCCTCCTGGACTTGTTTGAACCGGGTGATATCGTGTATCGAGGTTAACAGTACCTTCTGGTTATCAAGTTCAATATAGTCTGAGTTCATAAGCACCGTCCAAATGGTTCCGTCTTTGTGCTTAATTTTTGTCTCAAAGTCACGCACATGATTTGATTCAGACAGTACATTTTAAAAGACGCTGGCGGTCTGACGGGTCATAATAGATATCATGAATGTTCATCGTCTTGAATTCTTCCAGCGAAAAATCTAATAGTTCCTGCACGACGTTATTGGCATTAAGTAGTTCCCCTTGTGCATTTGAAATGCTCAGCCCAACAGGAGCGGTGTTGAAGAAGCGACGAAATTGCTCTTCTGAAGCTCGCAAAGCGGACTCCACCTTTTTTTGCTGTTCTTCCGACGCCTTCAGCTCCATGACCTGTAACTTCAAATCTTCATTCTCACTGATAGTTGTTCTCTGGTCATTTTCAGTGTTTCCATCCGGCACCTCCACATTGAACAATCATATATTATATACATTATCAAAAAGTTGTGTCTAATGCTGCAGTGACTCAAATCGTGTTAAAGGATTCATTCGCAAAAGCAGGATTAATAACTTATTGGCACCTATTTCATATTTTGTTATCGGAATCCGAAATGATATCCAAAAATATTTTCGCAACATCTGGATCAAACTGAGTTCCTGCATTGTCTTCAATTTCAGCAAAAGCCATTTCTTTTGACAGGGCTTTTCTGTATGGTCTGTCCTGTGTCATGGCATCATATGAATCAACCACCGAAACGATGCGTGACAGCAGGGGAATTTCTTCGTCTTTCAGTCCTTGCGGGTATCCCATTCCATCCCAACGTTCATGATGGCAGTGAATATATTCTGCAATTGATGCAAGTTCCTTCGTTGACATCGCAATCCTATATCCGATTTCAGGATGCTTCTTCATTTGAACCCATTCTTCTTTCGTTAATTTTCCTGGCTTATTGATAATACTGTCACTAATACCTATTTTCCCAATATCATGCAGGGTTGAAAGAAGTTCAAGCTCTCCTTGCTTGTCTTCATTCAGCCCCAATTTTTTACCAACCATTCTTGTTAACTTGACTAATCGTTCTGCATGCTCCTCTGTTCCTTGGTTTTTTTCAAACATAGTTGCTTTCATAGTAGAGATAATTGTACTATGCATACTTTTGTGTGCCAGAAGCTTACGCTTGTACATGAAATCTTCTGCATTCTTTATCACTCTATCTATTGATTCACCGTCAGATGTTTTTGTAGCATGACCCAAGGATATATTGGTGTAGTAGGTTTCGTTTTCGGCACTTTTGATGTTCCCTTCACATGTCTCCATAATATGATTCATAATGATATCAGATGTTTCATTGTTGGTTTGAGGCAGTAGTATACTGAACTCATTGCCGCCTGTTCTTGCTACTATATCTTGCGTTCTACAACAACTTTTGATTAGTTTGGCAATTTTGATAATCATTTTATCGCCTTCTTCATATCCCAACGTATCATTAATGAGCTTAAGGCCATTAATATCTCCAATAATCACAGATAACGGGAACTGATCATCTGTATCAAATCGCTTCTTTTCCTGATCAAAAAAGGTACGGTTATACAGACCTGTTAATGTGTCGTGATAATTGAGATACTTGATTTCTTCTTCCTTTCGTTTTCGTTCGGTAATATCTCTGCTTATACCTATAAGACCAATAACCTTACCGTCGGTTTCGTAGTAAGGAGTTTTTAATGTTTCTAGTGTCACTTGTCTCCCGTCGGGATATGAAACGGTTTCCTCGATAATATGCGCTAAACATTCTTCCATCATTTTTATATCTGCTTCTCGAAATAATGCAGCCACACTTTTGTCAAAAATATCAAAATCTGTAAGTCCCGTAAGCTTTTTTTCCTCCATACCGGCAAAAAGCTCAAATGCACGATTGCAGCCCAAATAAACTCCATCAATATCTTTATAAAATATCAGATCCGGTACTGAATTAATAAGAGACGTTAATAGCGACTGCCTTTTTTGAAATTCATTGGACAGCATTTCATATTTTTCTTTGGCTTTTACTATGATTTCTTCCGCTTGCTTCATTTCAGTAATGTCATGTATTGTGCCTACTATTTTTTCCGGTCTTTCGGTTTTGTCGAATTCCACAATCGCACGCGAATGAATCATTCTCTCTTCACCATCATTAACACGGATGATCCGAAAATTAATATCATATTTTTCATTTCTCTCAATCAATAATTTGAGTGCATTATCCATTTTCAGTCTGTCAGCATCGTTCACAACCTTTTGTACCAAAGCAAGTGGAAGAAAGGAGGTTTCCTTATTAATCCCGTAAATCTTGAAAGCTTCATCCGATGCCCACATTTTTTGCTCGCTGATATTCAGTTCCCAATTTCCGATATGAGCTATCGCCTGCGCTCCTTTTAGTCTGTTTTCACTGATACTCAAATCAATTTCATATTGCTTTTGGGAAGTAATATCCTGCATGGTAGTGATGAAACAATCTTTCCTATTAGGATATTTATAAAGATATGCTGAAATACCCAACCAAATAACATGACCTTTTGGGGGGACATACTGTTTTTCAAAAAAAACATAGGGGCTTTCTTCGCTGAGTAATTTCTTTGCTCCCTCTTTCCTGATTTTTTGAAAATCCGTAAAGACAGTATCTACGCATGACATTTTTAAGAGTTCGGCTAAGCTATAGCCTAAAATTTCACAGCATTTTTTGTTAGCGTTCAAAAATTTGCCATCCAGCGATGTGGTACAGATACCAACAGAAGGATGCTCAAAAATACTTTGAAATGCATCTTCGCTTTCCTTAAGAAGTTTTCGTAATTCCATTATCCGCAATCTGATAAATAGTAATCCCCCGGCAGCAAGCAGCAAAACTAACAGTGTACCAATAATCAGATAGAATATTGAAACCGATACTACTGTCTGCAAATCATTCACCCCGATCCGTTCATTCATCAATTATTCATACCAGTTTTCTCTTCTCATTCAAAAAACCACTTTGGCCGCATGAATCCTTTTTCCTGACGCAATGATTACAACTATTTGCAATCTCTATATCCGATTACCTGATTTCTTCCCTTTTCTTTTCCAACGTAAAGAGCGTGATCTGCATTTGAAATATTAATGTCAAAACTCAGCGCATTGTCATATTCAACATTAACGCCACTTATAGGAATGCTGCCTACTCCGGTCAGGTTGCCCGCAATTTTTTCATACTTTGTTCCGCCAGCGGAATCCAGATTATAGTTATTCATATTCGAATTATTGGTAAGAAGGCTATAAAGTTCCGAATCACTTATTTTACCGTAGTCAAAAAAATTATTACCGTAAATCGCCATTAAATCAACAAAGCCTTTACTTAAATCAATGTGACGGTTTATCTGAGCTTCTTTTGATTTCGCTGTAATTTCGATGTCTTTGAGCAAAGAATTGTATTGACTGTAAAACGTAATTAGTACCACAACTATTACAAGAAATATCATTACTAGTTTTTTGGTATTCCTCATTCCTGTTACCTCAAATGAGCATTCGCGACCTCTTATCATAGAATTATTTTTTATATTCAAACAAAGAAAATGACTGTTTTTTCAGTCTGTAAACATAGTCAACATATTAACTAAGTATATCAATATTCCGAGTTGATTTAGTATTATGTAAATTAAGTATACTAAACAAAAAAGAAATATAACAGATGCTATCATCTGAGATCTTCTTAGTTCATTTTCAAATGGCCGGTTACTGGCAAACCATCAGTTTGTACTGCCTGATAATTTCGGTCAAATTTAAAAACACCCATTGCTCAGCAGCCCCTGATTCCGTATGTATTGACAACAAGTGGCAATAGTCTACTATGAAGTTATACCATATGAACCTGCGGGCGCGTGATATCAGAGATCGCAAGACAACCTGGCGAACCCTTGGAGAGAACGAAAATGATCGTCCTGACGACCCCGTTCTTATTGTACCGTTTTTTTAAGAGCCCGTGTGTAACTTGAAACGAGAGGGGGTTGTAAATTATTATGATAAATTTGTATCATATCTTTACCGACATCCATGCACTTACGGAGTATCTGAGATCTCAGGAAATCCGTTCAAATGCGCAGAAATCCAGCTCCATTCTCATTCAGGTATTTACGTCGCATACGGATCAGGCATGGATAGAGAGTATCTCCCACGTACTTGAAGCTGAACTGCCGACGGCAGTTAGGGTTGGATGCACATCCGTTGGTGAAATTGCACAGGGACGTCTCTATATAGAAACAACAATCCTGTCTTTCTCTTTTTTCGAGGAAGCCAGGATTACCCCCATTGCGGTATCTTGTATTCCAGGGGATGAATTCAAGACAGGACAGCAACTGATAGAATCCATTAATGCCGCCGGACAGGATATTGCCGGAGTGCTTCTGCTGGCCACACCGCTTACAATAAATGGAGGATACCTTTTACAGGGAATGTTTCAAAAAGATAATGAATATCCGGTATTCGGGGGTGGAGCCGGGGTTTACAACTCAACAGAGACTTCATTGGTTTTCTCTGGAAATGACTGTATGAATCACGGAGTGGTTGCTGTCGTCTTTTTGAGTAAAAACCTGCATATATTTTCCCGGACATATCTGGGTTGGCAGCCGCTCAGCAAAGAAATGACCATTACGGAGACAGACGGAATGCTTGTCAAAACCGTTGACGGTGAGAAAGCATTTGACGTCTATTTTCGTTATTTGAACATCCCCAACGACAGCCAATTTTTTATGAATGCATTGGAATTCCCCTTTTTGCTGGAAAGGGATGGAGAAACGATCACTCGTGTACCATTTTTTGCAGATAAGAACGGGGCCATCCAGTTTGCAGCGGATTTGAATGAAGGAGAGAAATTTCGTATAGGCTATGGCAACCCGGATACGATCATACATGACGCTATTGGAATTCATAATCTCATGCATGATTTCGACCCTGATGCCATTTTCTTATATACCTGCATCTGCCGCCGTTTCCTGATGCAAAAAGATACTGACCTGGAGACGCTTCCGTTTGATACGATTTCGCCCACAGTCGGATTCTACACATACGGGGAATTTTTCGGGAGCGGAGACAAAATTCGGGCACTCAATTCAACTATGGTTGCAGTGGGTATGCGGGAAGGTGAAAACAAGAAAAGGTCCCGCCTGAATTTCGCAACGAAAATGAAAGTTGAAGAATTGTTGAGCACAGACCCATATGCGAATAAACACTCCCGCATTGTATCCCGACTCGTCCATTTTATCGGTGTGGTTACTTCTGAGTTGGAAGATGCCAACAAGGAACTAACGAAGATTTCCGAAATCGATAAGCTCACAAAAATATACAACCGGTTAAAACTTGACGCAATTCTCGAGTTTAGAATAAACGAGGCCGAAAGATATAATGAATATTTTTCCGTTATTATGATGGACATAGATTTCTTTAAAAGGGTCAATGACTCCTATGGACATAATGTCGGAGATGTTGTGCTCACTAAAATGGCAAACATCCTGCGTGAGAATGTCCGGTCTTCTGATACGGTAGGACGATGGGGTGGAGAAGAATTCCTGCTGATCCTTCCTCATACCACCGTCGATGAAGCCTGCGCCGCTGCAGAAAAAATACGTACCGCTATGGCTGCGGAGATGTTTGAGCAGGCGCAACACCAGACCTGCAGTTTTGGTGTTGCAGGGTTTCTAAAGGGAGATAACGCAGATATGCTGGTCGGACGTTCAGACAAAGCTTTATATAAAGCCAAAAATAACGGCCGCAACCGGGTTTGCAGACCCTGCGACATTGAAGAAAGTATAGATTCCAGTCCTTTTCAGGATTCTCAGGGCATTTGATTTTCAAATATGATCGAAAAACTTGAACTGTGACCTCTCCACAGACATCCTGTCCTAGTGTCCAGGATGTACACCCGGTACTATGAAATCAACGAAACGCCTGTCAGGGGAATTTCTCTGGTCCCGAAACAGGAAGCAATCACGGAAGCAGAAAAGAACTATGGCTATTTCGCGCTGACGTCCAATGGCATCCGGGATCCGTTGGATGCACTGGAGATCTACCGTTCCAAGGACCTGATTGAAAAGGCTTTTGGCAACCTCAAGGAACGTCTGAACATGCGCCGCACGTCCGTATGGTCGGAAGAAAACCTCGAAGGCAAGCTGTTTGTCCAGTTCGTGGCGTTGATCTACCTGTCATACATCAAGAAGGCCATGAGTGACAGCAATCTGTTCAAAGACTACACCATGCAGGAGCTGCTGGATGAACTGGATGTGATCGAACGCTTCGAACAACCCGGAAGTCAGTCGCGCGTGGGTGAGATGACCAAGAAGCAAATGAATCTATATACCCTGCTCGGGGTGGCCGTTCCGTCATAGGTATAATTTTACGGGAATTCAGGTTATACTTCTCAATTTGTATTTCAATAAAAACATGTTAACATATTAGTAATATGTTAAATGAAGTGGGGGCTGAACAATGGACAACAATAATATATCAACTGAAGTATCAACTGAAGTATCAACTGAAGTTAAAAA
>Ga0209429_10001460_pt1 | contig 14565 bp, 12 predicted proteins | sample BarGraNGADG00212_3_FD_184493 | JGI IMG/M metagenome (GOLD analysis project Ga0209429, IMG submission 184493) | Arctic peat soil microbial communities from Barrow, Alaska - Barrow Graham LP Ref core NGADG0004-212 (SPAdes) (version 2) | ecosystem: Environmental > Terrestrial > Soil > Wetlands >... | reverse complement strand
AGATTCAACAGAATACCTATTGAAAGTTTCTGATCAATGATCCTGCCAACCAGTTTATTTCCATTAAAATCTTTCATGTCAACAAGTTGGGTGGAAATATATAATCCTTCAAACCACCCGCCTACGAGAACCATTGCTGCAATGGCCGGCTGACCATTATCCTGGAGATATGAACTTGAGTTCATGAAGGTTGTACTGACAATCTCCATAATAACTTCTGTGTTATTGATATTTTCTTCAAGCCGGTCAATAGTTTCCTGGTCGATTGCTTTCAGAATACCAAGTCCGTCAGCCATTTTTTTGGCAGCATTCATATAATCAATAATTAGCTGGGTCTGTTCATATAAACTGGCAAAACTTAAATCGCAGGTGTAAATGCCTAAATTTAAAGCCATATTTTTATTTGTTACATAATTGCTGACATTTCCGATTGGATTGAGAAGTTTGACATCAAACCCGGCACCAGCCGATTTAATGAGCATAGCTGACTCAAGCGGTGATGGTAATGCATTAAATATTTTTTCTGCCTGTTTAACATCCTGAACAGCGGCAGCATTATTTTTAGGAACTTCCATTATTACCTCATCTTTAGGTGCTTTACTACTGCCCGATTTGCAGCCGGAAAGAAAGCTGGTAACCAGTAAAACCACCAGTAAGATCCCTGAATTAATTCCAATTTTTTTTATCATGATTAAAATATTTAAGTGTCAACAGTAATTCCCGACTAAATTAGTATAATATTTTTATTTTATCAAAAACGACTTTAAGTAATTGATGGGATTTCTAACTTTGCTCCAAATAATTCAAAATGATAAAATCGGATAAAAAGCTTAAAGAGCTTTCTGAAATACTTAATAAAGATAATAATCTCCTGATAACTGAAGCTATCGGTTTACTTCGTGAAGAGCTGCCATTTGAAGGTGCCATTGGTATGCTTACATCATTTTATAATAAAACTGATGATTATCCTGTCAGAAAAACTATTGAGGGGTTTATGAATGATCTGAAGGACCAGCCGGCTGCAAAAGAGGTAATAAATGAAATAAGGAAGCAATGGAAAGCCCATACAATAAGTATGTTAGTGTCTTCATGCTGGCAATCGGGTCTCAATTATTCAGATTATTCTTCCGATCTGGCTGAAGTTTTTCTGAAGGGAGATTATATAACTGCAATTGAATGTCTTACTGTTATAGAGAAGACCATTCATGAATTAAGCAGGGAGAAAAAAGATGAAATAATAAAGAGTCTTGAAGAACGCCCCCTGTCACCCATAAATGAAAAAAGTGCCTTAACAGTAGAGTTAATCTCGATACTGGAAAGATAAACTGCAACTTTTTGGTTCATTTTCTTTCTCCGAAAATCAAACTTCCGATTCTTACGATTGTACTTCCCTCTTTAACTGCTATTTCATAATCGCCCGACATCCCCATGGAAATCTCTTTAAAAGAGGAGTTCCCGGAAAAATATCTGTTTTTAAGCGTCTTTAAACAATCTGCCAGATAACCGAATTCCTTTCTGACCTGACCGGTATCTGAAGTAAATGTTGCCATTCCCATAACGCCGCATAGTCTTACATTCTCCATTTTCAAAAACTCTTGTGATTCAAGTAGTTCACTCAGTTCATTCATACTGAATCCAAATTTTGTATCCTCCTTTGCAATATGTATCTGCAGAAGGCAATCAACTACCCTGGAAATTTTTACAGCTTCCGAGTTAATGGTTTGCAATAGTTTGTAAGAATCGACAGATTGTATCATGCTGATAAAGGGCACAATAGATTTTACTTTATTACTCTGAAGATGTCCGATTAGGTGCCACTCAATATCGCCGGGGAGCAGATCTTTCTTGTTCAGAAGTTCCTGAACCCTGTTTTCACCAAAATATCTTTGTCCGGTATTATAAGCAATAAGAATATCACTAACAGGCCGGGTTTTTGAAACAGCAACCAGTTTAACTGAAGACAAGATCTTTTGTTTTATTGAAGTAATATTTTCAGCTATACCTGGCATTGTCGAAATTGATGATATAGTAAAGGATGTTTAATAGAAGGAATCTTAAAATATTTTCTCTGAGTAACTCGTGCTTCTCCGTGTCTCTCTGTGTAAGTTCTTATTTCTTGTTACGAGAGTCACAGAGTTGTACATTATCAAATCAGCTCAGCAGGTGAATAACCAGGCCGCTTCTTAATTTTGGTTCAAACCATGTTGATTTTGGAGGCATTATATTACCCGAATCAGCAATAGTTATAAGCTGTTTCATCGATACCGGAAATAGTGCGAAGGCAACTTTCATCTCACCACTGTCAACTCGCTTCTTAAGTTCACCTAGTCCGCGTATTCCTCCTATGAAATCAATACGTTTCGACCTGCGCAGATCCTGGATATCGAGAATTGGACTCAGTATCTGATTGGTAAGAATTGTTACATCAAGAACACCTATAGGGTCATTATCATTGTATGTACCGTCTTTAGCAGTCAGACTGTACCATTTCCCGTCAAGATACATGGAGAAGTTATGAAGCTTTTTCGGCTTATAGATCTTTGTTCCTTTTTCCTCAATAATAAATCCGCTGCCAAGCCTTGAGATTAATTCCTCCGGGGCAAGACCGTTAAGGTCTTTTATGGTTCTGTTATAATCTATGATCCTTAACTGGTTATCAGGGAAGTGGACAGCGAGAAAGAAATTGTACTCTTCAGTTCCGTCATGTAAAGGATTATTTTCCCTCTTTTCTTTCCCCACCAGTGCTGCTGCAGCTGTTCTGTGATGACCATCAGCAACATAGGTATACGGCACCTTCTCTTCAAATAGCTTTTCTATAAGCTTATTTATTACCGGCTTTTTAACTAACCAGAAATGGTGGCCGAAACCATCTTCAGCTACAAAATCATATTCCGGTTTTTCAGAAGTAACAATATTGTTTACGATATCATCAATCTCTTTTACAGCAGGATAAGTAAAAAATACAGGTTCAATATTTGCATTATTGACTCTGACATGCACCATACGATCCTGTTCTTTATCGGGACGGGTAAGTTCATGTTTTTTTATTATACCGTTAAGATAATCATCAACTGAAGCACATCCGACTATTCCATATTGAGTACGTCCTTTCATAGTCTGTGCATAAATATAAAAGCCTGGTTTATCATCCTGAATCAGCCAGCCATTCTTCTGCCATTTACGGAAGTTCTCAACAGATTTATTATAGACCTCCTCTGAATGTGTATCGGTATTTGATGGAAGGTCAATTTCTGATCTTGTAATATGAAGCAGAGAACACTCTTTTCCTTTAGCCATCTTAACAGCTTCTTCAGTGTTCATCACATCATATGGCAGACAAGCCAGATCTTTGGCCAGAGCACGCGGAGGCCTTAATCCCCTGAAAGGTTTAACAACTGCCATCTATCTGTATTTTATTAAGTATTACTTATTTACCCTGAATTTCTCACTTCCGGTCTTGAAATAATCAACAATCTGCCGTGCTGCTGCAACCCCGGCATTAATATTTGCCTCCTCAGTCTGTGCACCCATTTTCTTTGCAGTAAAAATAAATCTGCCCTTGTACTTTTTCTCGAATACAGCTTTGCAGTCCGGCTCAACATCAGACAGATAGCTGAAATCAGTGCGTTTCTCAAATATCTTCAGGAGACCGGTTTCGTCAATTACTTCTTTCCTTGCGGTATTAACAATCACTGCATTTTTAGGCATTCTCCTCATGAGTTCATACCCGATTGATTTTTTTGTGATATCATTGCTTGGCAAATGAATAGAGATGAACTGGCATTTTAAATATAACTCTTCACTGTGATTACATTGTTTAACACCGTGGTTTTTCATGACTCTTTCACTGACCAATGGATCATATGCATATATGTCCATTCCGAAACCTTTTGCGATATCAGCAACGTATTTCCCGACATTTCCAAAACCATGTAATCCAATAGTTTTACCTCTCAATTCGGTCCCTGACTGACCACTGAACCCTCCCCTCACCTGGTAAAGCATCAATTCGAATGCCAGTTCTGCAACTGCATTTGAGTTTTGTCCCGGTGTGTTCATGGCTACCACATTATGTGCTGTACATGAGGCAAGGTCGAGGTTATCATAGCCGGCTCCTGCCCTGACAACAATCCTTAATTTCTTCGCAGCATCAAGGACCTCAGCTGTAACCATATCACTTCGGACGATCAGTGCATCTGCATCAAAAACGGCGGTAACCAGTTCTGAAACGTCCCTGTAGTTTTCGAGTAATAAATACTCATAACCTGCAGCCTCTATTAGTATACGAATCTGTGAAATTGCATGCGGCGCAAATGCTTTATCTGTAGCTACAAGTACTTTCATAAGGATGATTAAATTAAATATTAAGTAAACAGAAAGCACTGCATTCCTTAATATTATGAATATTTAATTCTCTGATTCAAACTCTTTCATTACACTAACCAGAGCTTCAACGCTTTCTTTAGGCAGTGCATTATAAGTGGAAGCGCGGAATCCGCCTACTGAACGATGACCTTCAATACCAAGCATCCCTTTTGATTTGGCAAAATCAGAAAATGGCTTTTCAAGTTCTTTGTACTGCCCGGCCATAACAAAGCAAATGTTCATAAGTGACCTGTCTTCCGGATCAGCTATTGTTGGAATAAATAATTTATTCCTGTCAATCTCGTCATACAGGATTTTTGCTTTTTCAATATTCTTTTTCTGGATAGCTTTCACTCCGCCAAGCTTTTTTAACCATGTAAGAGTCTGCTGTGCAGCAAAAACAGCAAAAACAGGAGGAGTATTGAACATCGACTCTCCTTTAATATGTACTCTGTAGTCGAGCATAGAAGGGATCGGACGGGTTACTTTACCAAGTACATCTTCTTTAACAACAACGAAAGCTACACCTGCCGGTGCCAGATTTTTCTGAGCTCCGCCATAAATAATTGAATACTTTGAAACATCAACAGGTCTGCTGAAGATATCTGATGACATATCTGCAACGAGAGGTATTTTAACATCCGGATCTTTCTTAAGCTCAGTTCCATAAATTGTGTTGTTTGTGGTTACATGGAAATACTCTGCATCGGAAGGGATTGTATAACTCTTCGGGATATAATTAAATAATTTTTCTTTGGAGGAAGCGACTTCTACAACCTCTCCAAAAATTTTTGCTTCTTTAAGAGCTTTACTTGCCCATTCACCTGTATTGAGATATGCAGCTTTTTTGTTCATCATGTTCATTGGGACCATAGCGAACTGCAAGCTTGCACCACCACCCAGGAATAAAACATGATATCCGGCAGGTATTTCGAGTAATTCCTTGAAAAGAGCAATTGTGTCGTTCATGCACGCAACAAATTCCTTACTCCGGTGAGAGATCTCAAGAACAGATAATCCTGAACCTGCAAAATCTTTTATTCCTTCAATTGTTTTATCAATTGTATACTGAGGAAGAATTGAAGGACCTGCATAAAAGTTGTGTTTTTTCATAGAGGACTTTTTATAATTAATAATAAATAATTCTGAGTTTGATTTTTTACAAAAATATATAAAACCCACCAGGTAATGTTATATAATTAACACTAAACCAGCGAATTTATAAAATATTTCCAACCAGAACCCCATTTTTCATTACAGGAATTTTATCGGTAAAGTCAGATGTCAGACAAAATTCAATACAATCATCGAGTTTTTTATCTCTTAACCTGGTTCTTTGGGCAGCCTTTTCAATATACCCTGGCAGATTTGGACGGGCTAAAGACCATAAATCCATTGAAGCAATGGTTGAATCGCAAATAGTCGTGTATAAATTGCTTTCCATAAGTTTTTCTGCTATTGCTCCTGCACAGATTGTATCTTCAATGTTGAACCTGTTTTTCCATCCGGCACAAAATAAAAGAACATTTTTCTCCTTTCCGAGAATCCATTCCGTTAGAGCCCCGATATTAAGAAATGATCCAATAACCGTCATATAAGCCGAGGAAGCAAGATTGATTATACCTGTACCGTTGGTTGTACTGTAGACAATTGTTTTTCCTGAAACTTTATCTTTCGTGAAATTAAACGGAGAGTTTCCAAAATCAGCAAAATCGAGGACGTACCCGTCACGTTCAGCTGCAACAAGGTAGCCCTTTGCTTTATATTCTTTTGCTTCGGACACTTCTGCAACCGGAATGATTTCGACTGCACCATTGGCAAAAGCAGTGCATATAGCAGATGAAGCACGAAGTATATCAATTATTACTACAATTGAATCTCCATTAGCCTCATGTTCAAATAAAGCAGGTGAGAAACATGTTTCAAGTTTTCTTTTAGCCATAACTTAATTTATAGGTGTTTTCAATTTTAATCTGCGTTAAACTGCGGAATCAGCGGGAAAATTTTACTTTTTGCCCGCAGTTCCGATAGCTATCGGAATCGCTGATCTTGGCAGAAAATAATTGAATATTCTCAGGGTTTGTTATAAATAGGAAGATTTACTATTCTGGCTTTTAAATCTTTATTTCTTATACGGATAAAAATTTCGGTGTCTGGTTTCCAATAACCCTTCATGAGATATGCCATTCCTATACCTTGTTTCATCATAGGCGACATAGTACCTGATGTAACCTCTCCTATAACTTCACCTTTGCTATTTACAACTTCATAATGCTGCCTCGGAATTCCCCGGTCGATCATTACAAAACCTTTCAGCCTTTTTTCGACTCCCTCCTTTTTCTGTTTCATCAGGAGAGCTTTATCAATAAAATCTTTCTCAGGTGTAAATTTGGTGATCCATCCCAGTCCGGCTTCGATTGGCGATGTATGATCATTGATATCATTTCCGTAAAGACAAAAACCCATTTCCAGGCGTAACGTATCCCTGGCGCCCAAACCTATAGGTTTAATATTAAACTCCTTACCTGCCTCAAAAACCGATTTCCAGAGTTTAGGCCCATCTTCATTTTTAACATAGATCTCACAACCACCAGCACCTGTATAACCTGTTGTTGAGAATATTACATCGCTTATTCCTGCAAATTCCAGAACTTTAAATGTATAATACTCCATATCTTCCACAGGAGTTTTGGTGAGCTTTTGCATGGCTTTCAGAGCAAGCGGACCCTGCACGGCAAGCTGGGAAATATCATCTGATGCGTTGATAAGGTCCTTCCCTGTTTTCAGACCGAATTGTGCTGCATTCTTAACGCACCAGTTCCAGTCCTTATCAATATTTGATGCATTTACAACCAGGAGATATTTTTCCTGGTTATACCTGTAAACAAGAAGGTCGTCAACAATACCACCTTTGCCATTCGGAAAACAGGAATATTGAATTTTACCGTCAAACAGAGCTGACACATCATTTGATGTAATGAACTGTAGAAATTTCAGGGCGGCTGGTCCCGTAACCCAGAACTCTCCCATGTGAGAAACATCGAAAACACCCACTCTTTCCCTTATGGTGATGTGTTCTTCGGTAATCCCGACATACTCAACAGGCATATTATACCCTGCAAATGGAACCATCCTGGCTCCTGCTTCCTGGTGAAATTTTATAAAAGCCGTGTTCTTCATCAATGTCATATATTTAATAGGATAACCAGTAAACGAAATCAGTTTAAGACTTTTCGCAAAGCAAGCAAAGACTTTCCTTAAAAAATCTGACTATTATCAGAATTCAAGGATTTTAAACTCAACTCTTCTGTTTTTTGCCCGTCCCTGAGGAGTGGTATTGTCAGAAATAGGTTGTAAGGAACCAAAACCTTTGAATTCCATACGTGACCTGTCGACACCTTTTTGAACCAGGTACTCCATAACAGCCTTTGCCCTGTTTTCTGACAGCTTAAAGTTTAATGGTTCGCTTCCTGTTTTATCAGTATGTCCCGATATTTCGATTTTCATCTGTGGATTATCCTTCATAATATTCAACAAACGATCAAGTTCTGTGTACGAGCCGGAAGTAAGTATTGCTTTCCCCGTTTCGAACAGGATGTGATTGAGTACTACCTTCTTGCCAACTTTTACTTTTATCAACGCAACATTAAGATTATAAGCATCTTGCGAATAGGAATCCGGAATATTAATGCGTTTCATATCTGAAAGGAAACCGGTGGCACGCAGATCAACCATATAAGATTTCCTGGCAGGAAGTCTGACTCTGTAACTGCCATCCACGTCGGAGCTTGCAGTGGTTACGACAACAAGGTCAGTACTAATATCAATCACATCAATTTTTGCCATTACCGGTTCGCCTGTCTCCGAGTCTTTAACTTTCCCGATCAGATATAAGACCAGCTCTTTTACCGGTTCGGGCGCAGCAACAGGAACTACTTCCTTCACAACCAGAACAGTATCCCTGATTATAACAGTATCGGGTTTTAGAGCAGCCGGAGGGGCAATTACTGCGACCTGAACCGGAGGAAGAATGGTTCCCTGATAGATATCCATTCCGCCAAAACCGCCGCTGCGGTTTGATACAAAATAGAATGCACTGTCAGAGACCGGAGAAGGATAATAAAAAATTTCATCCCATGGAGTGTTTACCGGATAACCACAATTCTTCACCGAGTCCCATTCACCGGCCCGGTTTTTAACACTATAAAAAATATCAAAACCTCCGATTGAATTGTGTCCTTTAGAACTGAACCATAGTGTATCTCCCGATTTTGAAAATCTTACAGACTCTTCATCATAAACCGAATTGATTATTGGTCCGGCATTTTGTGGCTTTGACCATTTGCGTTCATTGATCTTCTTAATAAAATATATATCCTTTCCTCCTAAATTATTCTTTCCATTGTCGGTAACATAATAAATTTCATTGCCCGAAGGACTGAAAGTGAATGATGTTTCAGATCCTCTGCTATTGATCCCATATGCAACCGGTTCAGGAGTTTTCCATTGTCCTTTCTTCATTAAAGACATTGTTATATCACCACCGTTTTTATAGCCTGCATAAATATAAAGATTGTCGTTTGCAGAATTAATATAAAGAGGTGTTTCACAGTACTTTGTTGTAAGTTCTTTACCGGCTGATGTTGCCATTTCCCACGACCCGTTTGTCTGCCGGGAAACGAAGATATTCTCATCAAATTTGGTATCGTGATTACGTTTGCCTGACTTCGGAAGTTCGCGTCTTGAAGCAAAATACATTGTCTTCCCGTCTTTTGTAAAGATTTCGGAGTAATCATCTGTGTTTGAGTTTATATTGGCTCCGATATTGTCGATCCTGATTCTTAGTGTATCCTTTGTTACAATCATAGCGGAATTGCATTCTTCAATGCTTTTTTTTGCAGCAGAGATATTTGCTGCAGATTTCTTCACTTTTGAGCTCAGATAACTATTGTACTTCTCAATCGCTTCAGGAAATCTCCCGGTGTACTGAAGAGCCCGACCGGTAAGAAGAAGAATATCTGCAGCCACATCATTTTTCTGTTCCAGAGCTTTAAGCAGAAATCCTGCTGCCTCTTCCTTTTTATCTGAAAAAAGTGCAGATACACCTGTTTTATAATTCAACTCCGGGATAGAGTTATTATAAACAATAGCCTTTAAATATTCATCAAATGCATTGCCATACCAAATACCTCCTTCAGAATAGTATGTGTCACCATCAAGGAGATGCTTCCATGCTTCTTCAAATCCTTGTTTTCCAGCTTTAAAATCCTTCCTCCGTATTGAAACATCTGTCTGTGCTTCCAGGACTAAAGAAGACAGAAGGAAAAAAACGATTAATGGCTGGAGAAAATATCGCATAACATCCGGTTTTTATGATCATAAAAGTAGCACTTATTTCCTTATTAAAAAACCAACAAAATTAATAAGATGAAAGCCTGTTTCTTCTGAGAAAAAACAATTTCCGCGTATTCTGAATCAGCAAAAAATCAATATTTGTTTTAAAACAATAATCCTACATATTACTAAGAATGTGGCTTTTGTGGATTTAAACCCGGTAAAAGAGGTTCCTGGCATGTACCTCCTTACATTTTATAAGACAAATTTTTCTGTTTCTATTTAACTGAACTTTTACTTAAAATATATTACTATCTTTGTTATATATTCTTTGCATCCAGTTTAATATTTTATTAATCTGACAATTTTATGGATTATAAATTCATAAATACGGAATACCTTGATTCCGTATCAGGGGGAGATCCTGAAATCATTCGTGAAATCACAAATATGTTTAAGGATCAGTCAATTGAAATATATAATGAAATGAAATCCCATTTGTCGGAAAAGAATTATACATCGCTGGGATTACTTGCACATAAAGCTAAATCCTCTGTAGCAATTATGGGAATGAATGATCTGGCTTTAATTCTTAAGACATTTGAACAAGATGCCAAAGGAGGCAACGGATCTGAACTATATGAATCCTATCTGTTAAAGTTCAAAACGGAGACTGAAGGCGCATTCAGGGAGCTTGATGATTTATTAAATAACCTGTCAAACAAGAAATGAATGATCAATATTGAAAAAAGGGATAAAATAGATATTATATCATTCTCTGTCAATAAGCTAAATGCATTGATAGCTGACGAAATCAGAGACGGGATCAGTAAGGTATTTGATACTTCAAATTCAAAAGTGATAATTGATCTTACAGGTGTTGAATATATTGACAGCTCGGGTTTTAGCTGTTTCCTCTCAGCCATGAAAGCAGCCAGAAACAATTATGGAATAATGAAGTTTGCAAATCCGGAACCAAGGGTTTTGGAGTTGTTCAATACTCTGCACCTTCAAACAATCTTTCAGATATATGATGATTTAGATACTTGTGAAAGGTCATTCAGATAATTCTATATTTATTTTTTCCCTTTAGTGAATATGAGATGATCATCTTTTACATCAATTATTATGCTATTTTCCTTAGAAACCTTCCCGCCTATAATCTCTTTCGATAATTCGTTTACTATTTCCTTTTGAATGAGTCTCTTGACAGGTCTCGCTCCTAATTGAGGATCATATCCCCGCCCGGTCAACCAATCGATGCCATTTTCAGTTACGACAAGTTTCAGGTTATATTCTTCGAGCATCTTTTCTAATCCCTTCAACTGAATTTTTACAATCTCCCGTATCTGTTCAATATTCAAGGGCTTGAACATTACAATTTCATCCACTCTGTTCAGGAATTCCGGTCTGAGTGATCTCCTTAACAAAAGAAGTATATCTTTCCTGAGCTGTTCCTCTTCCTTTTCCGGCATCTTATTTTTCCATTTATCCATCCTGTCCCTGATAATATCGGAACCAAGATTTGAAGTCATTATTATTATGACATTTCTGAAGTTTACAGTGCGTCCTTTATTATCAGTAAGACGGCCTTCGTCGAGAACCTGAAGAAGCAGATTAAAAAGGTCGGGATGTGCTTTTTCAATTTCATCGAGAAGAACTACGGAATAAGGTTTATGTCTGACAGCCTCTGTAAGCTGCCCTCCTTCATCGTAACCTACATATCCGGGAGGTGCTCCGATAAGTCTCGATATAGAATGTCTTTCCTGGTATTCCGACATATCTATGCGTGTCATAAGGTTTTCGTCATTAAAAAGGAATCCCGCAAGGGCTCTTGCCAATTCTGTTTTTCCCACTCCTGTAGTTCCGATAAAAATAAATGATCCGACAGGCCTTTTTTTATCCTGCAGGCCAGCCCTTGATCTCCTTACAGCATCAGCAACAGCGATAATAGCTTCATCCTGCCCTACCACCCTTTTATGCAGTTCATCCTCGAGTCGCAACAATTTCTCTTTTTCACTTTCGAGCATCCTTGATACAGGTATTCCTGTCCATTTTGATACTATGGCAGCAATATCTTCCGATCGCACCTCTTCCTGGATCAGGGAACCTTTGCTTCTTTTCTTTTCGACGAGTTCCTTCAGTTCGTTTATCTCCTTTTCAATTTCAACAATTTTCCCATATCTTATCTCAGCCACTCTTCCATAGTCGCCACTTCTTTCAGCCTGTTCGGCTTCAAAACGCAGTGCTTCGACAGCTTCTTTTTTCATCTGAACCTTTTCAATCATCTCTTTTTCTGACTTCCAGCCAGCTTTCAGCTCATCCCTTTTCGCCTGCATATCAGCAAGTTCCCTGGATATTTTCTCTGCTTTGACTGTATCTCCATCCCTCCTGAGCGCTTCTTTTTCAATTTCAAGCCGTGTAATTGTTCTTTCAGCCTCATCAATTTCTTCAGGGACTGAATTCATTTCGAGCCTCAAACGCGATGCAGCTTCATCAATGAGGTCAATTGCTTTATCGGGTAAAAATCTGTCAGTAATATATCTTGTTGAGAGGTCGACTGCTGCAATTATTGCCTCGTCTCTGATAATCACCTTATGATGGGTCTCATATTTCTCACGTATACCACGGAGTATTGAAATGGTATCTGTTCTGTCGGGTTCATCAACCATCACAACCTGGAATCGTCTCTCCAGGGCTTTATCTTTTTCAAAATATTTCTGATATTCATTTAAAGTTGTCGCTCCTATTGCTCTGAGTTCACCTCTTGCAAGGGCCGGCTTGAGTATATTGGCAGCATCCATGGCTCCATCCGATTTGCCTGCACCTACGAGAGTATGAATCTCATCTATGAAAAGAACTATTTCTCCGTTTGAACCGATAACCTCGTTTATAACCGATTTTAACCTCTCCTCGAACTCCCCTTTATATTTTGCTCCGGCAATGAGGGCTCCCATATCGAGTGAGTAAATAGTCTTTGATTTAATATCCTCAGGGACATCGCCTCTGATTATTCTATGTGCAAGTCCTTCTGCGATAGCTGTTTTACCAACCCCCGGTTCACCTATGAGAAGTGGATTGTTTTTTGTACGTCGTGTAAGTATCTGTAATATACGGCGGATCTCATCATCTCTTCCAATAACCGGATCGAGCTTTCCTGATCGTGCCCTTTCATTCAGATTAATTGCATACCTGTTCAACGAATCGAAAGTATCGTCGGATGTCTGGGTATCAACAGTTGCACCCTTTCTCAATTCACCAATTGCTGCTTTCAGCTCCTTCATTGTGACACCATGATCCTTAAGAATATACGAGGTTTTGTCATCAGTATCAAGAATACCCATAAGCAGATGCTCTGATGAAACATATTTATCTTTCATCTGCGCAGCATGGTCATTTGCTTTTCTGAAAGCCTCAGAAACTGTAGAGGACAGATAGGAATCAGCTCCGGAAACTTTTGGAAATGAATCAATAAGGCTGTCGATCTCCTTCGAAAGGGTTATAGTGTTAATCCCCATTTTACCAAAAAGGAAATTGGTGATGCTTTCTGCCTCGGTCATCACACCCTTGAGAACATGTGCACATTCAACAGCCTGCTGACCTTTAGCACTTGCAATATTGAAAGCCTGCTGGACAGATTCCTGCGCTTTTAAAGTAAAATTATTTAAATTCATAAGACTATGTTTTATTACCATTCTGCAAAATTGCTGCCAGTAATTGTCAACCATATTTTATTGTCGATTTGGCATCTTAGCATCAGCTATTTATGTCAAACTGGCAATCTTATTTATTAATTTAAATTTTGTCTCAAATTATAAAGCCACGAATGTGGCTAAAGATGAATAACCCCCGGTTTCACCGGGGGTTATTCATCTATGGCTCCTTCAGAGCCGATAGAAACATGGATATAAATCATAACGTTTCAGTGGTGTATAACGCTATTTATAATAGATAAGTATTCCATTTAGAGCTATCTTTGCCTCAAATTCTGAATTATGAGCAAAATATTATGGAAACCCGGTACGATGATATATCCTTTACCTGCTGTCATGGTCAGTTGCGGGTCTGTTCCTGAAGAGTATAATATCATAACAATCTCATGGACAGGCACAATATGCACCGATCCGGCTATGTGTTATATTTCAGTAAGGCCCGGACGCCATTCATATAATATTATCAGGAAAAATGGTGAATTTGTGATAAACCTTACTACTAAATCTCTCGCTTTTGCCACCGACTGGTGTGGTGTAAAATCGGGAAATGAACATAAGAAATTCACTGAAATGGGACTTACGCCGGTTCCCGCCTCAAAAGTGAAAGCGCCCCTGATAAAAGAATCACCGGTAAATATTGAATGTATTGTAAAAGAGATAAAAGAACTGGGATCGCATCATATGTTTATTTCAGAGGTTGTTGCTATTAATGCAGATGAAAAATACGTCGATGAAAAGACCGGTCTGTTCAGGCTTAATGATGCTGTACCCCTGTGTTATTCGCATGGGAAGTACTATGAGACAGGTCCATTTTTAGGTAAATTCGGCTTTTCAGTGGAGAAGAAAAAAAATAAGGAAAAAGCCAGGGATTAAGAAAAGTATTAATTCCAATTTCGCCGGAAACCCTTCCTCCTCAAATATGAGCTAACCTCTCTTTTGCCACTCCTGCACTCCGGACTCAGCAAGTTGATAGTTGAAAACAATTATTAAGAATATTTGATCCAAAGAACTAATTTCTTATCTTCATTGCCGGAATTAAAATGTGATTATCCATGAGTGAGAAGATCTTAGAAACCCTGATGCAGTTATTTGCAATAATAGCAAAACCTCAGACCAATGACAGTGAAAGAAGAGGTGTTGTGGAGGCTTTTCT
>Ga0209429_10001459_pt1 | contig 14565 bp, 15 predicted proteins | sample BarGraNGADG00212_3_FD_184493 | JGI IMG/M metagenome (GOLD analysis project Ga0209429, IMG submission 184493) | Arctic peat soil microbial communities from Barrow, Alaska - Barrow Graham LP Ref core NGADG0004-212 (SPAdes) (version 2) | ecosystem: Environmental > Terrestrial > Soil > Wetlands >... | reverse complement strand
CGGGGCTGCCCGGCCCGGACGACCGCTGGGCCGCACTAGCCGAGACGATCCACGCGGAGGTGATGACCCGCGGGTTCAACCCCGAGCTGAACACCTTCGTCCAGTCCTATGACGGTACGGACCTGGACGCGAGCCTGCTGCTCATCCCCAGGGTTGGCTTCCTGCCGCCGGACGACAGCCGGGTCATCGGCACGATCGATGCCATCCAGCGCGACCTCACGCAGGATGGTTTCGTGCTGCGCTACCGGTCAGCGGCTAGCGATGATGGCCTGCCCGGTGGCGAAGGTGTGTTCCTCGCATGTTCCTTCTGGCTCGTAAACGCTCTTCAGGGCGCCGGACGAAGGGACGAGGCCGTCGCGCTCTTTGAGAGGCTGCTCAGCCTGCGCAACGATGTCGGACTGCTGAGTGAGGAATGGGATCCTCGCACGAAACGGCAGCTGGGGAACACTCCGCAGGCGTTCAGCCACTTCGCCCTCATCAACAGCGCCCTGCTGCTTCATCATGGCGGGGCTGAACACGGCAACACGGCGATAGGCGCGCTGCGCCCGATGTCAGGACCGGGACTGTGAGCCCGTCTCCCGTGGCGGGATTCACAGCAACGAGTCGACTCGACAAGGTCTTTGAGGTTGGCATCGTCCTGAAGGGTCTGGACGGACTGCTCGAGATCGCCGGCGGCGTCCTGCTGCTCCTGATCAAGCCTCAATACCTGAACCAGCTGGCTTCAACCTTGACGCAGCACGAGCTTTCCGAGGATCCACACGATTTCCTGTCCTCATATGTCCTCCACTCCACTCAGAATCTCGCCGCTGGATCGCTCGTGTTTGCGGCTCTGTACCTGCTGTCGCACGGGGTAGTGAAGATCGTGCTCGTGTGGGAGATCCTGCACAATCGTTTGTGGGCCTATCAGGGCCTGATCTATCTCACCATCGGATTCATGGCCTACCAGATCTACCGATTCAGCTACTCCCACTCGATCGGCCTTGTCCTCCTGACGCTCTTCGATGCCGTGATCGTCTATCTGACAGCCGTCGAGTATCGCAAGCGAAAGCATCAGCGCGTTACGCCGTGACGGGGCGCCGGTCGGTCGGCTTTGGTCAGTGCGCTCAGACGTGAAGCTTCCCGGCGACGATCCCCTCGGCGACGATCCGCAGGCTGGCGTTGTTGTTGCGGGCGCGCCAGCGCATCAGCTGGTAGGCCTGTTTTGCGGTGACTGAGTGTCTGTTTGCGGTGATTCCCCTGGCCTGTTCGATGACGGCCTGTGATAACAGCGCTTCGCGCAGCTGCTCGCTTAGTTGTTCCTTCTGGCCCAGCTTGGAGGCGTTGACCACGTAGCCGGTCGCCATGTTCGCCAGCACCCCGGCGACTGCGATGTCTCGGTCCGACCACTTCCGCGGCTCGGTGGAGTAGAGGTTGAGGGTCCCGATGATCTGGCTGGCCAGCCGCATCGGGACCACGGCGACAGAAGCCAGCGAGAGGCGGGCGGCGCTGGCCGAGAACTCCGGCCAGCGAGCGGACTCCTCTCGCAGGTCAGTCACCCGTACCGCCTCGCCGGTGTCGAAGGCATCTCGGCACGGACAGGGTTGCAGTTGCTTGTGATTGCGTTCTAGCTCTCCGGAAGCCTGAATCGCCCTCGTGGCATAGCGCAGCCACCCATCATTGGCCATCGAGACTGCGCTGCCAAAGACACCCAACACTGCGCTGACGCTCTCCGTAAGTTCAGTAAGCGTGTTCTCAAGGTCGTATCGCTCGGGGAGAATCGCGGCGAATCTCGACAACGTCCACACAAGCAACGGCTGGTCATGCATGTGGGGCGCCCCCGCCTGCCGGTGCTGGCGCGGCCGCCGGGCGTAGGGCGTTGAGTGCGGCTTGGTGGGTGAGCCATCCGACGACCTGGGCTCCGTCGGGGTCCAGGACCGGTACCGCGCCACCGGCGTCGTCCAGGATCTGTAGCGCGAAGTCAAGTGGGTCGACCGAGCGTAGTGCCGGGGGAAGGTCCGTGACCTCGCCGACATGGGTGGCGTCGTGCTCACCATCGGCAAGCGCCTCGGCGACCGCATGGGCGCTCACCGTCCCGCGGTAGGCCCCTTCGGCGTCGACGACGGGCAGGACACCCTGGCGAGAATGGGCCAGGGCTCGGGCTGCCTTCACCAGACTGTCGCTGTCCTTGAGGGCGGCTGGCACGCGGAGCATCACCTCTGAGATGGGGATCGCATCGGCGCGGGGGCTGGTTTGCAACGGGGAGCTCAGGTCGACGCCCCGTCGGCGCAGCTTGAGGGTGTAGATCGTGTCCCGCGGGGCGATCCGCTGGCTGATGAAGGTGGCCAGGACGATGGCTGACATCAGCGGCAGGATGATCGTGTACTCGCCGGTCAGCTCGAACATGATGACGACCGCGGTGATCGGCGCACGGGCCGCCCCGGCGAAGACGGCGCCCATCCCGATCAGGCCGTAGGCGCCGACCGGGCCGGCGATCCCGGGTGCCACGATGTGCATGATCTCGCCGAAGGCGGTTCCGAGCATGGCTCCGATGAACAGGCTCGGGGCGAACACCCCACCGGAGCCGCCGATACCGATGGTCAGGCTGGTGGCGAACATCTTGGCGACCAGGAGGACGAGCAGGAAGACGATCGTGTACTTGCCCGCGATGCCGGCGGCCAGTACCGGGTAGCCCACGCCGTACATCTGGGGCAGGACCAGGAGCAGCAGGCCCAGCAGCACCCCGCCTGCGGCGGGGCGGAGCCACTCCGGTCCGTGCCACACCCGGTCGCAGACGTCCTCGATGGCGTAGAGAACTCGGGTGAAGAGCACTCCCGCGACTCCTCCGAGCAGGCCGAGGACGGCGAACAGTGCGTACTCCCACAGGTGGCCCACGGTGAAGTTGGGAAGCTTCAGGAACGGGGCATCGCCCATGGCGGCGCGCCCGACGACGCTGGCGGTCACCGAGGAGAGCACGATCATGCCGAAGGAGCGCACCTCGAAGTTGGCCAGGATGAGCTCCATCGCGAAGAAGACACCGGCCAGCGGGGCGTTGAACGTCGCCGCGATTCCCCCGGCCGCCCCGCACGCCACAAGCAGGCGCATCCGCGGCTCGCCGACGCGGACCACGCGCCCGAGGGTTGACCCCAGTGCTGAGCCGATCTGCACGATGGGGCCCTCGCGGCCCACCGACCCGCCTCCACCGATACACAGGGCCGAGGCCAGCGCCTTGACTGCGGCGACCTGCGGCGCGATCCGCCCGCCCTTGCGGGCTACCGCGTACATCACCTCGGGCACGCCGTGTCCGCGTGCCTCCCGGGCGAAGAAGTGCACGAGCGGCCCGTACAACAGCCCGGCAACAACAGGGGCGCCGATGACGAACCAGCGCCCGAGTCCGGGCAGGCCGGGGTGGGCGGCATGGCCGGCCAGGGAGTAGTCCGCGTGCCCGGACAGTAACAGGGTGAAGGTGCGGATCAGCCAACGGAAGACGATCGCACCCGCACCAGACCCCAGGCCGACGAGCAGAGCGAGCAACATCAAACCAGAGTTCGAGGAGCGCAGCTGCGTGGCGAGCTTTGCGCGGCCGTGCTGCATCGCGAGCGTTGCCATCCTGGGGGCTCGGCGGAGTACTGGTGCGGGCGCGGCAGGTGACACGGTATGACTCATGACTTGTAGTATGCAACAATTGCTCTCACTTACGAAATCTGAGTATCCGGACAGCCCACACCATCAAGTGGTGAGTGGCCGGCTGACCGCCCAGAGGTCGCACCATGACCGGCCCGAACGCGACATAAGGAGAGCACCGTGATCACTGCACCTGCGCGAGGCAGCGAGGCTACGACCTCCGGCGACGGCGCCGACGAGCTGGTCTCCGCTCTCTTGACGGCCTCACGGGCACTGGTCGGGGTCTCTGCCCGTTCCCTGGCCCGGGTCGAGGACGCGGTCACGATCACCCAGTTTCGCACCCTGGTGGTCCTGGAGGGCCACGGCGACACCCGACTCAACCAGCTTGCCGAACGACTCGCTGTCACCCCCTCCACTGCTCTGCGCATGGTGGACCGCCTCATTGCTGCCCACCTGGTAACCCGCGAAGAGAACAAGGCAGACCGGCGAGAGGTACTCATCGGCCTGACCCCCGAAGGGGCGCGACTGGTCCGCGAGGTTACCGAACGACGACGGGCCGAGATCGCAACCATCGTCGCCGCCATGCCTCGGGAGGGCCGCCAAGAAGTGGTCGCCGCCCTCAACGCCTTCGCTCAAGCCGCCGGCGAAGCCGCACCGAGCCTCGACACCGCAGCCCGGCTTGGCTGGTGACCATGGCCGCTACGAAAGTCGGGAATGACGTCATGAAGGCGCCCGGACGCATCGTTGTCGGAGTCGACGGCTCCACGAACTTGCTCGACGCCCTCGTATGGGCCGTGGGCCAGGCCGCGCTCACCGGAGCGGGAGTCCAGGCCGTGATCGCGTGGGATTATCCGACCCTGTCCGGCGTGGACCCGAATAACGCCCACGTCGACTGGCGCACCAAGGCGCAGGAGAGCATCAACGCGAGACTGGCCAGGGTCATGGGCACGGACAGTGTGCACGTCTCCTTGGCAGTCATCGCCGGGCACCCGGCCGAGGTCCTGCTCGACGCATCCGCCGGCGCAGAGCTGCTCGTCGTCGGGAAACGCAGTCACGGCGGCTTTCCCGAGGGGCCGTCCAACTCACTCAGGAAGAGCCTTATCACCCATGCCACATGCCCCGTCCTGGTGATGTGCCACGCCTCCGGCGCATCGGCCGGTGCGTCCAAGTGAGCGAGTTGCAGAATCCTGATCAGGCCGGATCCATGGCCGGCGAGGTTGGGGTTTCGACGCGTCGATCTCGGGGCAGGTTCCTGTCGGTCGGGCTCATCTGCGTGGCTCTGGTGGCAGGCGTGGGCGTCTTCGTCGTCGCGCACGGCAAGTCAGCGGCCGCGACGCGACGCCGACAGGCCTCGGCGGCAGCGGATAAGTTCCTTCGGACGTGGGCCAGCGGCAACCTGTCTGCGCTCCCAGCCCAGACGGTGACCGGATCTGCTGCTGTCGCCCAGGCTTATGCCTCCCTTGACCTCGCTCTTGGCCTCGCAACGAAAACTGCCGGCGCCGCGAGCGCAAGTCCAACGCAGCCGCAACCGGCCGGGGGTTTACCGATCAAGGTTGAGCTGGGGGCGCCCATCGGGTCCGGTGAGCTCATCACCGTGCCGGCCACCATCACCATCGAGGTCTCGGGCCTGGGGTCCTGGCGTAACCCCATCAAGCTTCGGGTGCGAGCCGCGGGGGACCGGTCTCTCATCGACTGGTCACCGCAGGCTCTCGCCACCGCGTTCAAGTCCGGCGACCACTTCCGGTTGACTCGGACCAAGCCTCGACGTGCCGCGGTTCTGGGAAGCGATGGTCGGCCGCTGCCGGTCAGCGCCGATGTCAGAGAACTGGTCGGCACCGTGGGGCCTGCCACCGCGGCACAGGCCAGGGCCGACCCGAGCCTTCGTCCCGGCGACCCGATTGGCCAGAGCGGACTCCAGGCTGCCAATGACGCGGAGTTGCGCGGAAAGCCTTCGGGTGACCTGACGTTGGTCGACTCGGCCGGCCAGGCTGGGGCGACTCTGGTCCGCTGGGCGGGTCGAGAGCCCGTAGCGGTGTCCAGCACGGTGAATCCCACGATGCAGGCGGCGGCTGTGAAGGCCCTGGCCAACACTGGCCACCCCTCGGCTCTGGTGGCGATCGATGCGCGGACCGGTGCGGTCCTCGCGGCGTCCTCGACCCCGGCCGGCTACCCCCGCGCCCTGCTCGGCCGCTACCCGCCTGGGAGCACGTTCAAGATGGTGACCCTGACCGCGGCTCTGATGTCCGGGCGCACACTGGCCTCCCCGACCTCCTGCACGCCTACGGTTACCGTGAACGGCTTCACCCTTCGCAACGCGGGTGGTGAGTCCTTCGGCAGCATCCCCCTGCTCCGGGCTTTCGCCGTGTCCTGCAACACCTCGTTCGTCAACCTGGCCGAGAGCCTGCCTGCCGGCGCACTGGCCACGGCGGCCACCCTGCTCGGCTGCAACACCGGCCACGCACCGCTTCCCGTGCCCTCCTACGGCTGCTCCTACCCAGCCGGCGCGACGGGTACTGCATACGCGGCCTCGGCCATCGGTCAGGGGACCGTCCTGACCAGCCCTCTGGCTATCGCGGCCATGGCCGCTGCGGCCGACTCCGGCACGTGGCACCAGACTCACCTCACCCCGGGTGCGTCGCCGGTCAGTCACCCACTGCCGGCTGCCGTGGCCAGCGGGCTGCGGGAGGCGATGCGGGCCGTGGTCACCTCGGGAACCGCGACCTCCGCGAACCTGCCGGGGACTCCCGTCTTCGGCAAGACCGGGACTGCCGAGCACGGCACCGGGAAGAACCCGCCAACCCATGCCTGGTTCGCGGCCTTCCGCGGCAACGTCGCGGTGGCCGTTCTGGTGGAGGACGCCGGGTTCGGTGCGACCTCAGCGGTCCCGGTCGCTACCAGCTTCCTGACAGCGGTGACCCACTGAACGCCGCGGCCTCAGAGCGTCATCACAGGTACAGGGATGCAGTGAAGCGCCTCGGCGGGCCTCGGCGGTTCACTGTCTGGGCTGTATCTGTGTCGGTGACGCTAGCCGCCGTCGGCCTGTTGTTCGCTACCAGCGAGCAGACGTTGCAGGGCACCGGTCTGCGATCAGGCCATACCGCCCTGATCGACTTCGTCCGTTCCCAGGACCGTCTGGTGCGACAACGGGCCGCGGCCGTGCAGCAGCTACAGGACCAGGTGGACGCACTGACCGCGCAAGAAGCACCGAGGATCGCCGGGGTGGCCCGACTGCGCGCCGCGGCCGCCAAGCTCGCGCCCGTCGTCGGCACCCAGGCTGTGACCGGCCCGGCGCTGACAGTCACGCTGGACGACGCCAAACTCACCGCCGCGAGCCTGCCCGAGGGTTTCAGCGCCGATGACATCGTCGTGCACCAGCAGGACGTCCAGAACGTGGTCAACGCGCTGTGGGCCGGAGGCGCGGAGGCGATGATGCTGATGGACCAGCGCGTCATCTCAACCAGCGCCGTGCGATGCGTGGGAAACACCCTGATCCTGCAGGGCCGGGTCTACTCACCCCCGTATGTCATCCAGGCGATCGGCGACCAGTCGGCCATGCGCGAGGCACTGGACAAGAGCCCGCAGATCATGATCTACCTGGACTATGTAGACAAGTTCGGCCTGGGCTATGACGTGACCAGCAAGTCCAGGGCGAGCTTTCCGGCATACGCAGGGAGCTTGAGTCTGTCGTACGCGAGGACACTGTGATGACGACGCCCGGCGGGTGCGGCTTTATCGGTCGTTCAACCCGCGCGGTCAGGATTTCAGTTCGGACAGGTGGCTCCGTCGTCGCGCGACTGCAGCACGCCGTGGTCAGTGACAACCAGGATTCCCAACCGCCCGCTTTTGTCACGGCTGGCTGAGATCGCTTGCCGCTGGTGAGCGTCGCAAGGTCGATCTTCCATGTCTGACTGGCGTCCGCACCCTTCGGTCATTCACCCGCTCCAGTCGGTCAGGGTCCGGGCGTTGCCTTCCCTTCGGGGGTTGCTTCAACTCAAGTCACGCCGTCATCCTCCGCCAGCAAATGAGGGTACAGAGGGGGATTTCATAATGTTGCCAAAGGCCTTGGCAGCCGCTGATCGCCGGCAATCTCGATGACGCCGTCGCGTCCGGCGCGTGGTCGTGGCGTCTGAACGGGGCCAGCTCGATCGGACTACCTAGCGACCGCGAGAAGCGATCGGCAGGATGACCTCGAAGGTTGCACCTTTGCCGGGTCCGTCACTGTGGGCGCGGAGCTGTCCGTGGTGGGCCTCGATGATCGCCTTGGCGATGGTCAGCCCGATGCCGCTTCCGGCGCCGCTGACGGTGCGAGAGCTGTCGCCCCGGTAGAAGCGCTCGAACAGCTGGGCAGCGACATCGGGGTCGAAGCCGTCGCCGGTGTCGGTCACGGCGATCCTGCATCGGTTGTCGTGTCGGGTGGTGGTGATGATGACGGTGCCCCCTTTGGCCGTATGACGAAGGGCGTTGTCCAGCAGCGCCCCCAGAGCCTCGGCCAAACGGTCGGGGTCGACCAGCACGAGGCTGTCGACGGTGGGTCCTTCGTCGGCGGTGAGGTTGATCCCCTTGGCGTCGAATCGCGGTCGGGCCGCCGCGGCCGCCGCAGACGCCAGGTCGTGGATCGAGGCCATGACCGGGCGCAGGTTCAACTGACGCTCCTCCGCGCGCGATACCGCAGAAAGGTCGCCGACGAGCTGGTGCAGTCGCTGCGACTGCTCGGTCAGCGTCTCCAGGGTTGTCTGGTCGCTGGGCAGGATCCCATCGTTGACCGCCTCGATGGTGGCCTGCATCGAGGCCAGCGGCGTGCGCAGTTCGTGGGCCAGGTCGGTCAGCAGGCGACGACGGGTCTGCTCCGTGGTCGCCAGCCGGCGGGCCATGGTATTGAAGGCGGCGGTCAACCGGTCGAGCTCGGGGCCCAGGCCCGGCTGCCGGAGCCGGGTCTCAAAATCGCCGTCGGCGATCCGGTAGGCCGCCTCAGCAGCCTCGGCCACGGGAGCGGCAAGTCGCCTCGCCACCAGCCAGGTCACGACCAAGGCGGCCACCAGCGCGATGACCACGCCCACCGCCAGTGCGATGAACACGGCATCCGCGAAGGCCTCGTCGACGTGGGCATGGGCCTGGTCTGACATCGGTGGCTGGACCTGGCTCAGGTGGGTGTGGAACGCCGGCTCGGCGACCAGCAGGACCGCGACCAGCATCGTGCCGGCGCCGGCGAGGACGACCAGGCCCATCGCGGCGAAGAGTCGCCACGCCAGACCCAGGGCGGGCAGTCCCGGCCTGGGGGCGCGGCTGGTCGATGACTTCATCCGGGTCCCATCCGGTAGCCGACGCCCCGGAGGGTGAGGATGAACCTCGGCGTTGCGGCGTCGTCACCGAGCTTGGCCCGGATGTGGGCGATGTGAATGTCGACGAGGTGCTCACCGCCGAACCAGTCCGGGCCCCAAACCCGTTCGATGAGCTGCCTGCGGGTGTAGGCGACGTTGGGTCGCTCGGTCAGCGTCTCCAGCAGGTCGAACTCGGTGCGGGTCAGCTCGACCTGGGTCTGCCCCAAGCGGACCTGCCGGGACTGGCTGTCCAGGCTCAGGTCCCCGACCGTGCGCACGTGCTGATCCCCTGCCTCCTGCGCGGTCGTTCGCGGCCGGCGAAGCAGGCTGCGGATGCGGGCGGTCAGCTCCCGCGGGGAGAACGGTTTGGTCATGTAGTCGTCCGCTCCCACGGACAGGCCGATGAGCGTGTCGAGCTCCTCGCTGCGGGCGGTCAACATGATCACGTAGGCGTCGCTGAACGTGCGCAGCTGGCGGCACACCTTGATGCCGTCGATGCCCGGCAACATCAGGTCGAGCACGACGATGTCCGGTGCATCGCGTCGGGCCGCGGCCAGCGCCTGCTCCCCGTCGGCTGCCGTGGTGACCACGAACCCGTCATGCTCGAGGTAGCCGGCGACTGCCCGCACCAGACTGGGCTCGTCGTCCACGACCAGTGCCCGCAGGGGGGTGCTGGTCGTAGACGGAGGCGGCGGTGTCAGCGGGATCAGGAGTCCTCCATCGCGATGAACGCTCGGTGCCAGGTGTGGTGCCAGCTGGCCCTGGCGGTCACTTCGTGTCTCCCCGGGCGGCGAGGAGAGCTGCCCGTTGGGCCTGCCACGTGTCCAGGTCGATCTCACCGCTGGCAAGCCGGCGGTCTAGGATCTCCAGCGGCGACTCGCCGGAAGGGAGGGTCGTTGCGCCGCTGCCGGCGGGCAGCAACCGGGTGACCAGCCACACGATCAGCCCCAGCAGGATGAGCCAGAACAAGCCCATCGCAAGCCATCCGAGCGGACCCATGCCACCGCCATACCAACCCATCATCGTGAGCTCCTCCTTCGCGTGCCCGGTTCTCTTGCTGTTACCACCATGGCGTCCGACTGCAGCCTTTGTATCGCGTCGACCTCGAGCAATGCCATGAGCAGGGATTAGGTGACATCGAGCTGGGTGTACATCCCGGCGCCGTAGTGGCGGGGCAGGTTGCAGACCAGCTCATAGTGTCCGGGCGCCAGGCTTACAGTCACCCAGCCTGAGGCACCCGGCGCGATGCCGTCGCCAGCGCCTGCGCCACCTGTCTTGGACGCTTCGCCGAGGCTTCCCGCCTCATCGACCTTGCCGTCGCCACCAACTGGGCGAGCGCCGGCGGTCTGAGAACCCGCAAGCGGCAGGATCACCATCTCATGATCAATACTGCCGTCGTTGGTCACCAAGAACGACACGGTCCCATGGGGCACTGTGGTGTGGTCCGTGCTCAGACCCATTGCGCCGACGCCCATCATGGCGTTCCCCTGGCCGCCCATCATCGGTCCACCCATGTTTGTCAGGGAGACGTTCACGACAGTTCCGGGGAGCTGCGGCGCCGCCCGCGGTGAACCGGAGACGAATCCATGGCCACCGGGACCCGCCCCACCGCGCGCCCCCAACGGCCCCGAGGACGAGCCGCCGATGGCGCCGACGGCCACCGCTGCTGAGGCGACGAGGGCGACTATGGCTGCGGTCAGCGCCCCGACCAGCAGGGGACGTCTGGCGGTGCTCACTTCTTGACCTCCTGGACGCCAAGGAGAGCGACCCGCTGTGCCTGCCAGGACGGCAGATCCAGCTGTCCGTTGGCCAGTCGGCGGTCGAGGATGTCCAGCGCCGAGTCATCCGTACTTCGGGCCGGGCTGTTGCTGCTGCCGTTGTCGGGCAGCAAGCGCACGACAAGCCACACGATCAGCCCGAGCAGAATGAGCCAGAACAGGCCCATACCAAGCCATCCGAGTGAACCCATTCCGCCGCCGCTGTTCCAGCCCATCATGATGAACTCCTTTGCTTGCCCTGCCCGGTTGATCCGGGCATAAGTCCACCCTTGCGCCCGGATGCTGCGGTCGGGGCGAGAAACCATGAAGAAACGATGTAGAAGCCGGCCTTGTCACGCCGCGGAGGGTGGTCCGCCGTGTTGGGTGTCGCTGGTGGGTGCCCCGCCCATCATCGCGAGCATCTGGCGTCCACCGGTGCGGAAGAACCGCAACGTCAGCAGTGCGGCAAGGATCAGGAACACGATGTTGAGCCAGGTGGTGTAGTTCCAGGTGATGCCCTCGTTGGGCATCCGGGCGCTGGCGCGGTCGGGGGTCAGGCCGGTGAGGCTGAAGATCAGTTCGACGGCGTGGCCGGCGGCAACCATGGTTGTGTAGAGGACGCCGGTGATCACTGCGGTCATCTTCAGGCCGTAGTACTTGCGGTAGATGTTGAGGATTGGCAGGATCAAAAGGTCGGCGAAGATGAACGAGATCACCCCGCCGAAGCTGATGCCTCCGGTCCACAGCACCAGAGCCAGGGGCACGTTGCCGATCGAGCACGAAGCTGAGCATGGCGACGACCGGGCCGATCAGCGGACCCCAAATCGCGGACAGCAGCGGGTGCCCCTCCAGGAACAACCCCTGCCAGAACGCGTCCGGCACCCACGCGCCGATCGCCCCGGCGATCAGCAGGCCCGCGCCAAGGTCTTTCCAGATAGCGGTCCACTCCATCACGAACACGTGCGCCACCGGCGTGCCCCTCCGCGGACGTCAGCCGGAGCCAGAAGTTGCCCTGGGTCTGGATGGACCTGTGTTCGGAGCACGCCCTGGATCCTCCCGCGGCTCTTCCCTCTTGGTGACTTCCTTGCCGGCAATCGCGGCAGCCACCGGCTGCCTCTCGATGGCGTGCGCTCGTTAAACACGTCGGGGTCGCCCGGCTCGCCGACATCGCCGCTAAGGTCGACTGTCTCACCCTGTTTCCACCCTCGCAACGAAGGAGTAGTAACCGTGCAAATCGCCATGATGGGTCTGGGACGGATGGGTGCCAACCTGGTTCGGCGTCTCGTGCGGGATGGGCACCACTGCGTCGTCTATGACCGCGACCTGGCCGCTGTCGACCAGCTCGTGACACTGGACGGGGTCACCGGTGCGCGTGATCTTGGCGATCTGGTGTCGCGCCTCGACGCGCCACGGGCGATCTGGGTCATGGTCCCCGCCGCCGTCGTCGGCGCAGTGGTCGACGACCTGTCTACCCGGCTCGAGCCGGGCGACATCGTCATCGACGGGGGCAACAGCCACTACCGTGACGACATCGACCGGGCCGACTCCCTTGCCAAGCGCGGAATCCAGTTCGTCGACGTCGGCACCAGCGGGGGCGTGTTCGGTCTCGAACGAGGCTTCTGCCTCATGATCGGCGGGGAGTCCGAGACAGTCGCTCACCTCGACCCGATCTTCGCCACCCTTGCGCCCGGGCTCGCCGCCGCCGAACGCAGCCCTGGCAGGGCAGGGGAGGCATCGACGGCCGAGCGAGGTTACTTGCATTGCGGTCCCAGTGGTGCCGGTCACTTCGTGAAGATGGTCCATAACGGCATCGAGTACGGCCTGATGGCGGGTTATGCGGAGGGTCTGGGCATCCTTGCCCAGGCTGGCATCGGCAATGACGGTCACGAGACTGACGCCGAAACCACCCCGCTGCGTGATCCCCGCGCCTACCAGTACAACCTCGACGTCCCCGAGATCACCGAGCTGTGGCGTAGGGGGAGCGTGGTGGCGTCATGGCTGCTCGACCTTACCGCGGACGCCCTCCACAAGGATCCCGAGCTTTCCAGGTTCGGCGGTCAGGTCTCCGACTCGGGCGAGGGTCGCTGGACGGTCCATGCTGCGGTCGACGAAGGAGTCCCGACGCCCGTGCTCTCTGCCGCCCTCTTCGCCCGCTTCAGCTCACGGGGTGAGGCAGACTTCTCCAACCGGGTCCTCTCGGGAATGCGCAATGAGTTCGGCGGCCACGCCGAAAAGGCACGGTGATCCCGATGACTCCCGTGCTGGCCAGGCTCATCACCGAAGCACTCGACCTTGCGGCCCGACCGCCCTCGCGACACGACACGTCAACGCTCGTCATGATCGGTCGGGCTCGCGACTCTCACAGGCAGGCTGGGGGGTCCGCATGAGCAGGTCGGACGCCCTCGTCCTGTTCGGAGCCACGGGGGACCTCGCCCGTAAGAAGCTGTTCTCCTCCCTCTACCGTCTGGCCGCCCGAGGCAGGCTCGACCTGCCGGTGATCGGTGTCGCGCTGTCCGACTGGGACAGCGACCAGTTCCGCGCTCACGTCCGCGAGGCGATCGCAGCGACGGTCGCCGATGCGGACACCGACGTGGTCGACCGTCTTTGCCAACGGCTGAGCCTGATCGGGGGCGACTACGCCGATCAGGCCACGTTCGCCCAGCTCCGCGTGGAGCTGGAGAGGCGCGACGCCCACGCCCCGACCTTCTACCTGGCCATCCCTCCTTCGTTCTTCCCGACGGTCACCGAAGGGCTCGCCGGTGAAGGTCTGCACCAGAGGTCACGGATCGTCGTCGAGAAGCCGTTCGGCCGGGATCTGTCCTCGGCCGTCGAGCTGAACGCCGTGATTCACGGGTACTTCGCCGAGTCGGACATCTACCGGATCGACCACTACCTCGGCAAGGAGTCGGTCGAGGACCTACTCGTCTTCCGCTTCGCCAACTCCTTCCTCGAACCGATCTGGAACCGCAACTACGTCGACAACGTGCAGATCACCATGTCCGAGTCGTTCGGCGTGGAGGGTCGCGGCAGCTTCTATGAGAGCGTCGGGGCTCTGCGCGACGTCGTCCAGAACCATCTACTTCAGGTGGTCGCACTGCTCGCCATGGAGCCTCCGGTCAGTCCCGATGCCGATGCACTGCGGGACGAGAAGGTGAAGGTCTTCCGCTCCATCCGCCCGCTGGACGCGGCTTCGGTGGTCCGGGGCCAGTACGACGGGTACCTGGACGAGCCCGGGGTCGCGACCGACTCCAACACCGAGACGTTCGTGGCCGCCCGTCTTGAGATCGACTCCTGGCGGTGGTCCGGCGTGCCCTTCTATGTCCGAGCCGGCAAAGGCCTTGCCACCAACGACCTCGAGGCGCTGGTCGAGCTGCGGGAACCGCCTCGCATGCTGTTCGCCGACCCTGATCTGCCCTGTCCGCATCCGAACCTCATCAGGTTCCGGCTCGGGGCATCTGATGGCGTCACCATGACCGTGGAAGCCAAGCAGCCCGGGCCTGACCTGGTGACCCAGCCGGTCGACCTCAACGTCGACTTTGCCTCCGCCCTCAGCTCACGCAGTGAGGCCTACGAGCGACTGCTCGATGATGCACTGGACGGCAATCCCCGCCGTTTCGCCCGCGAGGACGGCGTGGAGAGCGCGTGGCGCGTCGTACAACCGGTCCTGGATGCTCCCGGCCCGGTTCACCGCTACCCACGGGGAAGCTGGGGGCCGGTGGAGGCCGACCAGGTCCTGTCCGGTGACCGTTGGCACGAGCCGATTCGAGCGACCTGAGGAACCCTCAGGCCGGACTTCCGCAGTTCGTAGGCATATTCGGGGTTTCGTGAAGGCGTTTCGCCTGGTCAGGGGCTTGAAGGGGTCGGTGATCGGCGAAATCGTGTAGGCACAC
>Ga0209429_10001457_pt1 | contig 14583 bp, 11 predicted proteins | sample BarGraNGADG00212_3_FD_184493 | JGI IMG/M metagenome (GOLD analysis project Ga0209429, IMG submission 184493) | Arctic peat soil microbial communities from Barrow, Alaska - Barrow Graham LP Ref core NGADG0004-212 (SPAdes) (version 2) | ecosystem: Environmental > Terrestrial > Soil > Wetlands >... | reverse complement strand
GAAGACGCTCATCGCCGGAAGTCTAGAGTGCTTGCGGGCGCGACCCCGCTTGCTGGCTGTATCCACACACACTGCCTTAACAGCGCTTGGATACCTTTCCGCCATGCGGAATCCGTCGGAGAAGGTTCTCGCATGAGCGCGCTTCCGGCACTTGCGGCGTTCCCGATAGCGGCTCTTGTGATCTGGGCCTTGCTGCGGTCGCCTCTACGCTCGCGTTTGACCAAGCGCCCGAGCGGCGAGCGCTGGCGGAGCGAAGCGACGCCGCTCGTCGGCGGCCCCGGGATCGCCGTCGGGTTCTTCCTCGCCGTCGCACTGGCGATCGCTACCGGGCAGCTGGACGCGACGCGAGAGTTGGCGGGGGTGCTCGGCGGGTGCGGGTTCGTGTTCCTGGCGGGACTTGCGGACGACCGTTTCGCTCTACCGCCGTTCGCCAAGCTGGCGGCTCAAATCACGGCCGCGTCGCTTGTGCTTGCGGCGGGGCTGCGCGTGGAGGTCGTTCACAACAACATCCTCGCGGCGCTGATCGGGCTCCTCTGGCTCGTCGGCATGACGAACGCCTTCAACCTGCTCGACAACATGGACGGCCTCGCGGCCAGCCTGGCGGCGATCGCCAGCCTCTACTTCGCGCTCGACGCGGTCACCGTCCACCCGAACGACACCGTGCTCGTACTGGCGCTTTCTCTTTCGCTCGCCTGTGCTGCGTTCCTCATCTTCAATCTCCGGTTACGAGGCCCCGCGAGCGCCTTCATGGGCGACTCGGGGAGCCAGCTGATCGGCTTCGCGCTGGCCGTGCTGGGGCTGGAGGCGAGCTGGACGGTCGCCGGCTCGACCGTGGCAACCCTGATCCTCCCGATCCTCATCCTCGCGGTTCCGATTCTCGACACGACGCTCGTTGCCGTCGTGCGCCTGCTCGAAGGACGCCCGATCACCCAGGGTGGCCGCGACCACTCCTCGCACCGGCTCGTCTACTCGGGCCTAACGGAGAAGCGAGCGGTCTTCCTGCTCGCGCTCGTCTCCGCCGGGCTGGGAGGGACGAGCCTCGCCTACAACGTCTTTGCGAGCGGGCGACTGACTCTCATCGGCGTGCTCATCACCTTCGCGTTGCTCGTGCAGTTCGCGAGCCTCCTCTCCGACATCGAATCGAACCCGCGCCAGCTGGAGTCCGATCTCTGGCCGCTCAGGTTGCTCATCGCCCATCGGAAGCGCCTGCTCGAGGTGCTTGTCGACGCGGCGCTGATCTCAGCCTCGTTCGCGTTGGCCTTCTTCCTCGTCGTCGAGGGTCATGGAACCGGCTACCAGCGCTATATCGCAACGCTCGCTCTGCCGTCCGTGTTGGCAGCCCGCTACGCCCTCTTCATTCCCTTCGGGCTCTACCGCGGCGTCTGGCGCTACGTCGGAGCGCGCGATGGAGCGGCGATCGTCGGCGCCGTTGTGATCTCCGAGCTGATCGCCGTCGGCTTCATCTCGGCGACCCAAACTTGGGGCGGCTTCCCACGCAGCGTCTTCGTCGTCGACGCGCTCATCTGCACGGCGCTGATCGGCGCCTCTCGCTTCCTGGAGCGGGCCGCAGCGAGGGCGCTGAGCATGCTGCGTCGAAGAGAGGATCGTCGCCGGACGTTGATCGTCGGCGCCGGTCGCGGTGGACGGAGTCTCCTGCGGGAGCTGCGCGAGACGATCGGCGAGCAGGTGGTCGGGTTCATCGATGACGATCCGGCGCTACGGCGACGGCGTCTCCAGGGCGTTACGGTGCTCGGCTCGACGAGGGAGATCGTTCGCGTGATCGAGAGCACCCATCCCGATCAGGTGCTCGTAACCATCCCCGACGCGTCGCGCGAGCGTCTCGACGCGATCGTGCACGCCTGCGAGCAGAAGGACGTTCTCTGTCGTTTCGTCCGCCGCGAGCAGCTCGACCCGCAGGTCGAGCTGGGAGCGTCACGCGAATGAGCGCGAGCGCTGCGCCGGAGGGAGTACGACCGACTGTCCGCCGTCGCACCTGGCTCGACCGGGCCGTCGATGCCTCGCCGCTCATCGGCGTCTACTTCATGCTCGTCACTCTCCTCGCCTGGCAATCGCGCTGGCAGAGGACGCCCTGGCTGTTCTCCGACGAGCTCGAGTACTCAGAGCTCGCCCGCTCGATCGCCGCGACGGGGCACGCCGCGCTGCGAGGCGAGGCGAGACCGTTCACGACCTTATGGGCCTACGTCAACGCACCGGCCTGGTTGTTCAGCGACATCCACACCGCCTACGCGGCAGCCAAGTACCTCGACGTCTGTCTGATGGCGGCCGTCGTCTTCCCGGTGTACCTCCTCGCTCGGCTCGCAGTAGGCCAGCTACCCGCCCTCTTCGCCGCGGCCGCGAGCGGCGCCATCCCGGCCATGACGTACTCCGCCTACATGGTCGAGGAGCCGCTCGCCTACCCCTACTCGGCGCTCTGCCTCTACCTGACCGCGCGCATGCTCGTTCGGCGCGACCGGCGCTCGGTCGTGCTCGCTCTTGCCGCTGCTCTGATCGCGCCGCTCATCCGCGACCAGCTGATCGTCATACCGGCGACGATCGCTGCCTGCGGGCTCGTCCTGATCTGGCAGAGTGGATCGATCCGGCGCTGGAGGGAGCGCTGGGGTGCCTGGGATTGGGTTGGAGCGGTCGTCCTCGTTCTCGGTGCGATTGTCGTCTTCAATCGCCTGATGGACTCCTTTGGAGGAGAGCCGTGGTCGCGATCGACGGGTCACTACAAGGGGCGGATCTTCGAGTACGGCGGCTGGGCGCTGGGGGCGTTCGTGATCGGCGTCGGCGTCGTTCCCTTTATGCTCGGGTTGGCTTCGCTCGTCTCGCGGACGCGCGACGAGCGCACGGACGGCGAGCGCGCGGTGGCACTTGTCGCCCTCACCGCGGTGCCGATCTTCTGGTTCTACTCGGCGGTCAAGGCGGCTTACCTCTCCACGGCCTTCGCGACTCGCGTCGAGGAGCGCAATCTCATCTACCTCGCCCCGCTCGTATTCGCCCTCTTCGCGATCTTTCTCGCCCGTCCACGGGTTCGCTCGCTACCACTTGCGCTCATGGCTGTGCTCACGCTCGTGCTCGTCCTGAAGACGCCGTATCAGATGGGGTTCGACTTCTACTGGGATGCGCCCGGACTCTCGATTCTCCAGGGGGCGAACAGGGAGCTGGCCTGGACGCCTGAGACGGCGCAGTGGGTTCTCATCGGGCTGCTCGCGCTCGCGCTCGCCGTCGCGCTTGCGGTGCGCGCCCTGCCGCGCTACGCGGCTGTGCCGCTACTCGCCGTCCTCTCGCTGGCCGTTCTCGCTTGGACGGTCACCGGGGAGATCGCCGCCGCCGCCGGGACCGGCCGCCATGCCGAAGCGCCGTATAAGAACCTTCCCAAGCCGCTCGATTGGGTCGATCGCGCGAGCGGCGGTAAGCCGGTGATCTACCTCGGCCAGGGGCTCTCGGATACCGATGCTCAGCGGGGCGTCTACTTCACGGAGTTCTGGAACAAGTCGATCAAGAAGGTCTGGAGCCTCGACGGAACCGCGCCCGGGCCCGGTGCAACGCTCACTCCCAACCACGATGCGCTCGGCCGGCTCGTGGACGGCGAGTGGAAACCGGTTGCCCCGGGCTACTCGTACGTGCTCACCGACGGGCCGATCGATCTCGTCGGCACGCCGGTCGCGCGCAGGGTGGGCCGCATCGGTCAAAGCCAGAACACCCGCCGGCTCGTCCTCTGGAAGATCATCCCCCCGCTCCGCGTCCAGCACGAGGCGCTGAACCTCGAGCAGGACGGCTGGATCAAGGAGGTTGGGGGGAAGTTCGAGGCGACCTACGCCCAGTTCGCTACCCCGGGGCAGAGCCGAGTCAATGCCGTCATCACGGTCTCGCGTCGTGCCTGGCACGGTCCTGCCAGGCCCAGCAAGATCGTGATCGAGGTCGGCACGCTCGTGATCGGCCCCGACAAGCAGCCGGCGCTCGGGAAAGTGACGGCTATCAGGCGCTGGACGATTCGAAGCGGCCAGGAGCGGAAGTTCGTGATTCCGGCGCCCCCGGCCCCGTTTCGCGTCGTCGTGCGCGCGTGGCCGTACTTCATCCCGGCGGAGCTCGACCCGGCATTCAGCTACGAGCGTCGCAAGCTAACGGCGATGGTCGGCTTCCGGATCGCACCTGTGAACGCAGCCGTTTCTCAGCGCCAAGCTGCGCAGAGGTAACTGAAGCGGAGGCGGAGTATCAGGCGTGCGAGCGGGCCGCTTCGCTCGGCCAGGCGCGCGAGCGCTACGAGCGGCGCGGGGAGAGCCGCGTTCTGCGGGATGAAGAAGGGTCGCATGGCGAAGTGGCGCCAGCCGGTCGCCTCGAGATCGGCGCGAATCTCGGCGGGCGAGTACTGGCGCGGATTGAGATCGAAGACGAGCTTGCGCTCGGTGAAGGACGCCAGCTGCGCGAAGAGCGAACGGCGCTCGCGCGCGTAGTAGATGGCGCGGAAGCAAGTGGTGGCGGCGACCGGCTGCGGCGGGACGAACTCGTTCAGATCGGCGAGCACGACCTCGGCCCGGCCGGAAAGCCGACGCTCAGCGGCGGCCACCATCTGCTCGTTCGCGTCCACGCCGAGGTAGCGCAGTCCCAGCGGGAGCAGGTACTCCGCCTGCCCGCCGTCTCCGCAGGCGAGGTCGAGCACGAGCTCGCCCGGCTGGAGGCGTGGGCCGAGCGAGACGATCAGCTCGGCGCGGCGATTGAGGTAGCGAGCCGGATCAGCGTACTGGAGCTCGCTCCAGCGATCGGCCTTCTCCCCGTACTTCGCGCTCGTCTCCGTCACAGCGCTTTTAGGCGCTCGGGGTGCTTGCGCAGGAAACGCAGCATCGCGTGGGCATGCCAGAGCGTACGGCGCGAGAGAAAGCGGCGATCGATCTCGGCCGCGTAGGCGTGGCGGACGACGGCTGTCGGGACAAACCAGCGCTCCCAGCCGGCCTTCGCCGCTCGGTAGCACAGCTCCTGGTCCTCGACGTACATACGCATCTGCTCGTCGAAGGCGCCGATCTCGTCGATCATCGCCCGTCGCAGGAGCAGGAAGGCGCCGAGCATCCAGTCGCTTTCGACCGGCTCCTCGGGCCGCTCGTCGGTCAGGTAGTGCTTGCGCTGGAAGCGGAGCGGCGGGAAGAGCAGTCTGAGCGGCGTTCGGCGCACGAGCGTTCCGCCGACGGTTGCGAAGCTCCGTCGCGAGGCCTGCCAGGAGCCGTCAGGGTAGACGAGCTTCGGGCCCGCGACGCCGCAGCGAGGGTGCTCTTCGACGAACTGCTTCAGGATCTCGACCGCGTGCGGCTCGGGTATCGCATCGGGGTTGGCGATCACGATTAGCTCGCCCGAGGTCGCGGCGATGCCGCGATTGGCGTTGGCGGCGAAACCGAGCGGTTGCGGGTTTTCGATCACGCGGACTCCCTCTTGCTCCGCTGCGATCGAGCCTGGGACGTTCGCCACGACGACGCACTCGTCCACCTGCTCGTTGAGGACCGGCAGGAGCATCTTGAGCTCGCGGGCATGCCCGTGCGAGACGACAACCGCGGAGACCTTCACAGTCCGATCACCTCGAGGTAGACCTCTCGCACTCTACGAGCGGTTTCCTCCCAGCGGAAGAGACGTGCCCGCTTCAGCCCGGCACGCACGAAGTGCTCGCGCTCTGCGAGCGCGCGTTCGATCGCCGCGGCGAGCTGATCGGGCGCTGCGAGGATCGCGGCCTCGCCTGCGATCTCGGCCAGCGCGGGGTCGGGGGCTGCTACGACCGGTGTCCCGCTCGCCATCGCCTCGACGACCGGCAGGCCGAAGCCCTCGAAGCGTGAGGGAAGGACGAGGCAAGCGGCGTGGCGGTAGAGCGCGGCCAGCTCCTCCTTCTCAACGTATCCGCGTAGCTCGACGCCGAGCGCCGTCAACTCTGCGGCTAGCGTCCGGTCGCGGATGGGTCCGACCGCGACGAGCGGCCGTCCGAGCGCGCGCGCCGCTCGCGCGGCGGCCAGCGGATCCTTGCGTGGCTGGATCGCGCCGACGAAGAGCAGGTACTCGTCTGCCGGCGTCCCATCGGGCGCGTAGACGGGGTCGACGCCGAGGTGCGTGACAACCACTTTGTCCGGCGGCGTCCCGTAGAGCTCGACGATGTCGCGTTTCGTCCGCTCCGAGATCGTCAGGACGCGCTGCGCGCGCCGCACCGCGCGCGGGACGATGGTGCGGAAGATGAGCCGGTCGCGCCACGGCATCGCGAGCGGGTCGCGCTCAAAGGAGAGATCCTGCACCGTGACCACCGCTGGTACCGGACAGCGCGCCGGGACGGCGTGAAGGGTATGCACGAGCGCGGGGCGTAGGCGCCGGATCAGGCGCGGGAGCGTCCAGAGCATGCGCAGCTCCTGGCTGCGCGCCGCAAGAGGGATCGCCTCGACGCCTTTCGGTACAAGCTCGGGACTGCGGGTCACGGCTGCGTAGCGAAGCTCTGGCCCCAGGGCGGGCAAGTGCTCGAGCAGCCCGGCGACGTAGCTCTCGTCACCGGTGCGCTGGCGACCGAGTACGTCGGCGTCGATGAGGACGAGCGGCGCGCTCATGCTGCCGCCTCGCGATAGACGTCGGTTGTGGCATGCGCCGACTTCTCCCAGCTGAAGGCGCGAGCGCGCTCCAGGCCGCGCTTGACGAGCTCGTCGCGCCGGTGCTCGGTCTCGACGATCCCGGCCGCGATCGACTCCTCGTCGAGCGGATCTACGAGTACGGCCGCCTCTGCAGCGACCTCCTCGCCCGCGCCGCCGCGACCGGCTACGACCGGCGTACCCGAGGCCATCGCCTCGAGAATCGGTAGTCCGAAGCCCTCGTAGAGCGAGGGGTAGACGAGGCAGCGCGCACCGCGGTAGAGCTCAGCCAGCTGCTCTCGCGAACGCTCGCCGAGCCAGCGCACGCCTGGCGCCTCCCTTTCGACCCCGGTATCGCCCCAGCCGCGCCCTCCGACGACCCGTAGCTCAACTCCGGCCCGGCGCGTCGCCGCCAGGACTCGGCGCAGGTTCTTGCGCGGCTCGAGCGTGGCCACGGCAAGCACGTAGTCGCCCTGCTCCCTCGCTCCCTCCTGCGTGAAGAGCGGGTCGACTCCGTTGGGCACCACCCTGATCTTCTCCTCGCTGGTCCCGAGTAGCGAGACGAGCTCGGAGGCGGTGAACTCGGAGACTGCGATCACCCGGCGGGCAGCCCGCACGACGCGCGGGATCACGGCGCGGCCGTAGGAGCGCGACCAGCGGTTGAAAAGCTCGGGGTGGCGGAAGACGGCCAGGTCGTGAACGGTGACGACGAGCGGCACCCGAGAGCGCGTCGGCGCGCGATACGTGGGGCAATGGAGGACGTCGCACCCGGCTCGGCGGGCGGCCCGTGGTAGGCGTCGCAGGTACCAGGCCGTGTCCAACCAGAGTGTTCGCAGACGGGTATCGCCGCGAGCGGCGAAGCGCTTGAGCTCGAGCTCCGGCTCCCGTTCCAACCAGGCGAGCAGACTCTCGATGTGGACGGCGGTACCGGCGTGCGTTTGCGAGAGCGGCGAGAGATCGATGCCGACCCGGATCACGAAGCCGCCTCGCTATAGCCGGCGAGCATCGTCTCGCCCGCCTCCCGCCAGCTGAAGCGCCTGGCCTGATGAAGGCCGAGCTCGGCGAGCTCCGCCCTGCGCTTCAGAGCGTCGAGAATCCCGCCGGCGAGTGCCTCGGGATCGGACGGGTCGACGCGCACGGCAGCCTCGCCGCAGGCCTCATCCATCGAAGGATGGGAGGAGACGACGCAGGGAGCGCCGGAGGCCATCGCCTCGAGGATCGGCATACCGAAACCTTCGAAGAGCGACGGGTAGACGAACGCGGCAGCGCCGCGGTAGAGCCGGGCGATCTCCTCCCGGGCGACATAGCCGAGCCGAAAGATGCGCTCACTCGCGAGCGGAAGTGGGCCGCCCCAGCCCTCGGCGCCGACGAGCGCGAGCCCGAGCTCCCGGCCGTCGGGTTCGTTCCTCAGCAGCTCGTACGCCTGAAGCAGTGCTTGCAGGTTCTTGCGCGGTTCGAGCGTGGCCACGCTGAGTAGATAGGGTCTGCCGAGCGTCTCTTCTTCGCCGTTCGGCGTGAAGAGCGCGTCGGCGGCCGGATGGGCGACGCGCAACCGTGCTGGCTCGATCCCAACGAGCTCCGCGACCTCGGCTGCCGTGAACTGCGAATTGCAGAAGACGACGTCGCAGCTCTCCGCCATCTGGCGGACCTTGGCGCTGTGCATCCGCCGCGTGCGTCCCTGCACCCACTGCGGGTAGCGAAGCGGTACGAGATCGTGGACGGTCGTTGCCCGTACGCCCGAGCGCTGGCGCGGGTACATCCAGTCCGAGTAGTGGAAGACGTCTAGCGGGCCGGTGAAGCGCTCGACCGGCGGCCACCCGAGCTTGCTCCAGGTGGTGCGCAGCGCATGCGCGAAGGGCAGCACGCGGATCTGCTGTCGCAGCGGGATGCCCTCGAGCGCCTCGCGCAGGTAGCCGACGCCCCAGGCGCTCGTCGGCCCGAGCGCGATCACCTCGTGCTCGTCCCCCGCTGCCTCGACGAGGCCCGCGAGCGTGCCGCGAATGTAGTAGCCGACCCCCGTGGGCGGATGTGAGAGTGGGCTGACGTCGAAGACGATCCTCATCGTGCTCGCCCTGGTGGTTGGTAGGTGTAGGAGAGTACGCGCACACCGAGGCGACGGTTGTCGGTGCTTCCGGCGACGACGCGTGCGGGGACGGCGGTCGGCGACACAGCGAAGGAGAGCGTGCAGATACCCGCGCGCGGCTGCAGCGGCAGCAGCCAGCGGACTCGCTCGGCGTTCGGAGCGACGCGAATGCGTGCGACAAGGCGAGCGTCAGAACGAGCGCTCACAATCTGCGGGCGGGTGAAGAGCTGCGGATCGCTCGCCAGCTCGAGCCGCAGCGTTCCGCCCGAGCAGCGGTAGCGGACGTAGCGGGCGCGCGGGCGCGTCCAGTGGTCGCCGTCGAGTGCGAAGAAACGTTCTCTCAGCCGTAGCGGCCCGGAGGTCTTGTAGACGGCCATTCCCTTGTTACGGTCGAAGGCGATCGGCCTGCCGGCGATTCGTCGCGCCTCCTCGGCGAGCACGTAGCGCGATTCGATCGGCGACCCGTCGGGGCCGCGAACGAGGCCCCGGGCGTCGAGCGTGACGGCGGTCTCGGGCAGCGATCCGGCTTGGCCGCTGAGGTTGTAAACGGTGCCGACGCTGCGGTTGAAGAACTCGTTCTCCGCCAGCACCTTGCTGTAGCTCGGCGGGAGCGACCACAGCACCGCCACCTGCGCGTCCGATCCGAGCTTACGGTCGATCCAGTCGCGGTCATGGTTTCCGATCCCCTCCATGAGCGCGCCGATCGAGGCCATGTGCACGCCGTGCTTCCAGTTTTCGATCACGCGGAAGCTGGCTGCGTAGTAGACGAGCAGGAAAGCGGGCAGGACGAGTATGAGGCGGCGAGGGAGAAGTGCGCTCGTGAGCGCGACTGCGAGCGCCGCGAGCGTCGCCACGAAGACCAGCCAGCCGAAGGGGTGGATGAGCGTGTCGTTGAGGTACCACCAGGGAATGAGCATCAGCGTGTCGGACTGGATCTGGACCCCGATCAGGTCTCGGAGCGGGAGAACCGCCGGCAGGAGGCCGAACGCGAGTGCAGCGGCTGCCGTGAGGCGGCGTGGCCGGGGCGCGCCCAGCTCGATCCAGGCGAGCAGGCAGATGAAGAAGAGCGGCGCCACGTAGAAGAGATTTCGCTCCTCGATGCGGTCGATGTTTCCGGCCGCGAAGGTCGAGACCTGCAGCCACGTCCAGAGCGCCGTCGCAAGCGTGGCGGCCATGAACGTCTTGAGCGGGCGGCTGGCCGAGCGGATCCCGGATAACAGGAGGACGCAGGCGACAAGTGGCGCGACGCCGAGGTAGAGGTCGAGCTCGGCCAGGTGGTAGAGGAGCCAGTGCGCGACGTCGCCGAGCTCGTAGTTGCGGTCACCGGCGGCGCCGTACGCGCCGAGGAGGTCGAAGAGAGAGCGGCCGCGGACGAGCTGCGCGGCGAGCGGAAGCGCGACCGCGGCGCCAAGCAGGCCGTAGAGGACGCGATAGGCGCGAAGTGATCGCCAGGAGGATCGCTCGAAGACGAGTAAAAGAAGTGGGGCCGTGAGAGCGGTCGCCACGAGCGCAAGTGCCTGGACGCGTGTCGCGCAGGCGAAGGCGAGAACGGCGACGAGGAGCAGCTGCCGCATTGCCGTTGGCCGCTCCAGCACGAGCACGAGCACGAGCACGCAGGCGAGGAAGACCGGATAGTAGGCGCTCTCGGTCATGAGCACGGCGACGTAGACCATCGAGGGAACCGCCACCGTCAGGAGCGCCGCGAGAAGCGACATCCTCGGCCGCAGTACGCGCCGGGCGAGGAAAAAGGCGGGAATGGCGGCCAGCGACATGACGGCGGCGTTGATCGTCTTCGCGGCTGCGTAGGCCTGTGGAACCGCGTCGAAGAGCGCGTAGGCGGGGGAAATGAGAAGCGGGTAGACGATGCCGTAGCTCCCGGTCTGCGCCTCGTCGCGGATCGCGAAGTGCCCCGTCGCGGCGAAGCTCTTGGCGAGCTCCGAGTAGACGAGCTCGTCGGAGAAGATCCAGGGCGCGACCGTCCGCCGCGAGAAGAGGTAGCGGACAACGATCGAGAACGCGACGAGCGCGCACAACCAAGCCCAAGCGGGGGCGTCACGTAGGCGCGCGAGCGCTCGCGCCCGCACGTCACGGACGCTACCGGTCGCCAAGCCCGAGCTCCCTCATCCGCTCCGCCAGCTCGGCGGCTTCCTCTCCCTCGGGGACGATTCCGGTCTCCGCGGCGGCTTCCGCGAGCTCGTGCAGAACAGCGTCCTTGACCACCTCGCCGCCGGCGGCCTCCTCGATCGCGGCGGCGTAGAGGTCGGCGACCCGTCCCAGCGAGTGCTCGCGGACTGCCAGCTCCGCTGCGGCTCGGCCCATCGACTCGCGCAGGTCGCTTCTCTGGGCAAGCAGCTCGAATGCCGCCGCGAGCGTCACCGGCTCCTCCTCCCCGGGAGCGACCTTGAGCGCGACCTCGTCGGGAAGCTCGGCGAACCAGCCGACGTCGCTCGTGACGAGCGCCTTGCCGAGCACAAGCGCGCGAATTGCCGTTCCCGAGGTCTCGCCCATGGTCGGGTAGCGGAGGTTAACGCAGATATCGGTAGCCGCCATGAGTGCCCAGAGGCGTTCCTCGCTCACGTAGGGCTCGCGCAGGAGCGCGTCCGAATCGGCGAGGCCCAGCCGCTCGATCCGAGCGCCGACGTCGAAGCCGGGAGCCTCGGATCCGACGAGGAGAAGGCGTGCTCCGGGGCACTGGGCGTGCAGGCGGGTGAAGGCTTCGAGGAGCTGCGGCACGCGCTTGCTCGCGTTCAGGCGCCCGAAGCTGCCGATCAGGGGCTCGCCTGTGATCGGCGCCGGCTCGACCTCGGGGAGTGGCCAGGCTGGGTGCGGGATACGCCAGACCGGTCCAGAGAAGCCGGCCTCGCGCACGTGCTGTTCGACGGTGCCGGAGTGGACGATTAGACCGGTTGCGTAGGCGAGCGCCTCGCGCACCATCGGGAAGTCCTGCGGTCGGGTCTCCCAGAGCGGTGGCACGCGACCCTCGAGTACGCCGTGCGCGAGTAGGCGACCGGCCAGGCCGGCGTCTCGCTCCATCGCGTCGAGGTAGGCGCGACCGTCCTTCCTCCCGATCGTGATGCCCGCGACGAGGTGGTGGAGGACGTGCTCGTGGAGGACAACCAGCCCAGGCCGGCGGCGCATCGCGTCCATGATCCACCCGTGAGCTTCGGGCGAGTTGCCGACGTGGTAGAGGCAGAGATCGGCCGAGCGCCGGGGCGAGCGCCGGCCGCGCTTGACGAGTTCCAGCTCGACCCGCTCGGAAAGTGCCGGCACGAGCAGGGCGCTGTAGTCGGCGACGCCGGAGCGCTCGGGCGGAAGGGGGGAGAAGTAGGCGACTCTCATGCCAGTAGGCGGTCGATCGCGCGCTCCCAGGTCACCTGAGCCGCGATCAGCTTGCCCGCTTCGCCGAAGGAGCGCGCCTCGTCAGAGTGCTCGCGCAGGTAACGGCAGGCGCTTGCCAGCTCGCGGGCGCTCGGTTCGCAGACGAGCCCGGTCTCGCGGTCGTGGACGATCTCCAGCGGCCCACCCGCATCGGTCGTTGTCAGTACCGGTTTCGAGGAAAGGAACGCCTCGTAGGGCACCATGCCGAAGTCCTCGTCCACCGGCGCGTAGTAGACGGCGAGGCAGGTGGCGTAGAGCCCGGCCAGCTGCTCCGCGCTCACGCGACCGGCGAAGGAGACGCGTCCGTCGAGCGCAAGCTTGCGGGCGGCAGCTTCCAGCCGCTCGCGGTCGGGTCCCTCGCCGGCGATCACGAGCCGCAGCCCTGGATCGGCCGCCGCGGCCTCGAGCAGGAGGTCGATCCGCTTGGCGCGGTCGAGCCTGCCCACCGAGAGCACGAAGTCGCCGTAGCTCTCACAGGCGTAGGGAAGCTCCTGTGGCGGGTGTGGCAGGAGCTCGGCCTCCAGGCCGAGATAGCGTTCGAGCCGCCCGGCGACGTTGCGTGAGGTGGCGAAGAGCTTGCGCGCCTCGCTGAGCGCCGCCTGGTCGAGCTTCTGGACGGCACGCCGCGTCGCCCGGTCGGGAGCCGACTCGCCGAACTGGCCGAGCTCGGTGCGGTCGAGCTCGTAGGCCTGTCGGAACTGGTGCAGGAGCCAGACGACCTTGTTCGGGTGGCGGACGGCGTAGGAGGGGAATTTTGTCGCGATCACGAGCTCGATCGGGCGCCCATCCGCCTCGGAGAGGTCGCAGAGTCGCCAGAGAAGCGCCTGCGAGAGCACCTTCGTCTCGGGGTACCACTTGTAGGGGATGCTCACGAGGTCGGCTTCGTGGTCGCGCTCGCGCAGCTGCTCGACGAGCGTCTCGGCGAAGATCTCGGCCCCGCCATGGATGAACGGGACCTTCGGAGAGCAAACGACGATTCTCATCTCTTTACGCGGGCGACGAGCGCGTAGTCGAGCGGCCCGTAGAGCAGCTCGTTGAGCAGGCGGACGTTCTCATCCAGGGCGGCGCTTGCCTGTGCAAGCGCAGGGTCGTCGGGCAGCAGTACCGGCTCGAGCCGCTCAATCGGAGGGTTGCAGTAGCGGATCTCCGTCTCGGCGAAGCCGGCCTGATGCGCCAGTAGCTCGAGCGTCTCGGGAACGAGCGGCTGAGCATGCGTGAGATCGGCGTAGTAGGAGCGCAGCGCGAGTGGCGAGAGCGGGTTGATGGTCTCGCAGACGAGCAGGCCGCCTGGATGGAGCTTGGCTGCGGCGAGCGAGAGGAAGCGGACGAGCGCAGGCGGCGGCAGGTGCTCGACGACCTGGGCCGAGAAGACGCCACCGAGCGAGCCCTCGGCGAGCGTCTCGAGGTAGGCGAGAACGTCCGCCTGCTCGACTGCGAGCCCCTCGCCGCGTGCGAAGGCGACCATGTCGGCGTCGGCGTCCAAACCGCTCGCCTCTACCCCGGCTTCTCGTAGCAGTTCGAGGAACTCGCCCCGCCCGCAGCCGACGTCGAGCACCGGCGCCGCCTCGCGGAAGAGCTCGACATACGGTCGCTGGCGCTCGCGGATCTCGGCCGCGGAGCCGCGCATACGACTCTCGAAGGCGAAGTAGTCGGGGATCGCAGCTGCTGCGGGCTGCGCGGCGACGGTCACGGTCGGCGCCGGGACAGCGTCCGCGGGCGCTGTCCCACGCCGCTCGAGCCGGGTCAGCCGCTCCTCGAGCTCAGACGCCAGCCGCTCGACCGTCAGGGCCCGACCGCGCGTGCGATCGAGCTCCTCCGTGAGCTCGTCAAGGAGCTTCAGCGCCACGTCGTTGAAGGAGCGCTGCTCGGCCGCGAGCGGCTCCACGTACCAGCGCATGAGCTTGCGCAGCAGCTTCTTAACGACGACGAGCGGCGCTCCCAATAGTCCTTCGCGCCGGTGCAGCGGACGCTCAGCGCTGACCGCCCAGAAGCGCTCGGCGAGCGCTCTCAGTGCCGTCCGGCGCGCCTCCGCGCCCGCCTCGCCGGCGGCCGGCGCGCCACCGGAGCGAAGCTCCGCCTTCAGGCGCTCGAAGAGCGCGGCGACGTCGACGTCGTTTTCGTCCAGCGAGGAAATCCCTGCTGGCGCGACGTTTTCAGGATTCCCGTCGGGCACGGGGCCATTCTAACGACGGCTCATTACGGCCTCGTTAGGGTTTTTCGGGCGTTTGGGAGTGCGAAAATCGGCGCAGGAGCGGGCGCACTCCGCCCGCGTCGAGCGCCAGCACTGCAAATAGAACGACCAGCGAGGCGCCGAGTGCCACGAAGAACCCCTCGTCCGGATAGCCAGTTTGCTCCACGGTAGATCTGAATACGGAGCCCGCCAAGCCGCCGCCAGAAGAAGTCGTGGCGTTCCTCCACGGTGCAGATCCTAAGCCGGGCCTGAGAGACCCGCTAGGCTCGCGCTGTGATCGGGATCAGCCTGCTCACTTTGGTGCCCGGCATTAGCGGCGGCTCGGAGACCTACGCGCGCGCGCT
>Ga0209429_10001456_pt1 | contig 14584 bp, 8 predicted proteins | sample BarGraNGADG00212_3_FD_184493 | JGI IMG/M metagenome (GOLD analysis project Ga0209429, IMG submission 184493) | Arctic peat soil microbial communities from Barrow, Alaska - Barrow Graham LP Ref core NGADG0004-212 (SPAdes) (version 2) | ecosystem: Environmental > Terrestrial > Soil > Wetlands >... | reverse complement strand
CAGATGTGGGCGGAAGCGCCCCTAGTGTATAACATCCGATATCCCCTGTTACCTGAACACGCAGGCGTGAGAGTGCCAGAAACAATCCCTTATGCGGGCATCCCGCACACATAACAGGAGGTCGGTTAGGAGAAGCCGGAAGTATATCCTGTGATATTCCGCCTGCAGGGTTGGGCTCGCCGGAAAGTGCCTTACGAATCATTTGTGCAGAATATTCCCCCTGTAAAGTTAACAGCGCTTTGCCTTCGCAGGCAATACCCATAGCACGTATCTCGGTCTCAATAATCGGGTCAAGCTCTTCGATGATTACCAGCCGTTTAACCCGGGAAGCAAAGTCACTGATCAAAGACACCGGGAGCGGCCAGATCATACCGAGCTTCATAATACTTGCATCAGGCAAAGTCTCAGCTACATATTGATAAGCGGCACCTGACGTAATAATTCCAAGAGATGTCGAATTGAGCGTGATTTTATGAAGCCCCGTCCCACCCGGATTCTCAGAAGAATCTTTCGCAAGCCGGATCATCCTGTCTTCCACAAATACATGGCGCCTGATTGCCATTCCCGGCATCATGACATATTTATTCACATCTTTTGCATAAGGTCGAATCACTATGTCCTGTGGTTCTTCAATTTCTACCACAGACCTCGAATGTGATACACGCGTATGCAGGCGAAGCATAACCGGTGTATCATATTGCTCTGATATTTCATATGCCTTTTTCAGGTAGTCTTTACATTCCTGACTGTCGGAAGGCTCAAACATGGGAAGCTTGGCCGCTCGGGCATAGTGTCTGCTGTCTTGTTCATTCTGTGAGCTATGCATTCCCGGATCATCTGCAGCAACGAAAACAAGTCCTCCGTTGACGCCTATATAGCTTGCGGTAAAAAGCGGATCCGCAGCCACATTGACACCGACATGCTTCATGCAAGTCATGGCGCGCGCTCCTCGAATCGAAGCGCCTATAGCAACTTCGGCACCAACTTTTTCATTAGTTGACCATTCGCAGTAGATTCTTTCATATTGCGCTATTGATTCCGTGATTTCCGTACTCGGGGTTCCCGGATATGATGATACGACTTTAACCCCTGCTTCAAAGGCCCCGCGGGCAATGGCTTCATTTCCCAATAGTATTTGTTTCAAATAAATCCCACCTTCGCTTGATTTTTACAGTTAAAAAACAGTATATCACAGCCTTCGTGAGACATACGAGAGCGTTTGCGAATTAAAACGCTTTCAATCGCTTGTCAATAACACGTTTTGACTTGCCGGCAGTGCGTTCAAGCGTCTTGGGATTTAGAAGAGTAACTTTTACATCAATCTGAAGAACCGTCTTTATTTTGTGCCGGATCTCATTTGCAAGCCTTTCAAGGTTGGCATAACTATCAAGTATACTTCCGTCGAGAAGCTCAACCTGAACCTCCATACGGTCCATATATTTTTCCGTTGATACAATCAGCTGATACTGCTGGCCTATTCCTTCAATTCCCATTAATACGGATTCTACCTGCGACGGGAACACATTGACACCGCGAATGACCATCATATCATCGGTCCGCCCTTTAACTAAATCCATTCGAGCAAATGTCCTTCCGCAGGCACATGGCGCATAATCGATTCTAGTAATATCCTTGGTACGGTATCGGAGCATTGGAATGCCTTCTTTAGTGAGTGTTGTGATAACAATTTCGCCGGTACTTCCTTCCGGAAGTACCTCACCGGTCCGGGAATCGATAATTTCAGCAATAAAGAAATCCTCGTTGATGTGCATACCGGTATGCTCCAGACACTCAAATGAAAGACCGGGGCCGCACAATTCCGTCAACCCATAATTCTGCGTATCGTTAATATTAAGTCTTGCTTCAATCTGTACCCGCATCTCCGGGGTATGCCCTTCTCCTCCAAACATACCGGTTCTGAGAAATAAATCATCTTTGGCAATACCCATATCCTCCATGACTTCCGTCAAATGAAGAACGTAGGAAGGCGTTGCCACGAGCACTGTTGTATGAAGATCCTGCATAAACATGAGCTGTCGCTCCGAATTACCGGAAGATATTGGTATAACCGATGCCCCGATGCGTTCAAGCCCATAGTGAAGTCCGAATCCACCTGTAAACAGGCCGTATCCGAATGCCACCTGAGCTGTATCATCAGCAGTAACGCCTGCTGCTGCTGCCATACGAGCGCAGCATTCAGTCCAGTTTTCCATGTCATTTCTGGTATAGCCGACGACAATTGGTTTTCCTGTCGTGCCTGATGAGGCATGATAGCGGATAATATCCCTGTTGGGCACGGCAAAAAGACCGGTTGGATACTGATCGCGGAGATCATTTTTAACGGTAAAAGGAATCTTGCTCAAATCCGAAAGGGATTGTATATGGACGGGTTTGAGTCCGGCAGAGTCAAACGCAGAGCGATAGAACGGGACATGATCATAAGCATACTCCACCTGCCATCGGAGACGCAGGAGCTGAAGCGCCTCGATCTCTTTTCTGGTTCCGGTTTCAGCGGCATTCCAAATCATGTCCCGTTCCCCTCTCAGATTACTTCATCTGTCGGCAGCATTTTTTTCTGTTTAGCTGCAACGGCAATATCATAGCCTTCAAATGCATGATCTACTATTTTTTTGTTTAGCTTAGGTGTTATCAGAGAGACAATCGGAACAATAGCCAATCCGAATACCATGGCAAATGCTCCGGCATTGATTGGAGATGCTAGATTGATCGGGAGGTTAGTCGGAAATTGAAAGTTGTGTCCAAAAATTGCACCGTTGGAAAGATACAGGTGCGTTATCGTAATGCCGACACCGCCGATGAAACTCGCCCATACCGCTGCCTTAGTAACTCTTTTCCAGAACAAGCCGTATAGAAACGGAGCAAGGAATGAGCCGGCAAGAGCACCCCATGAAATCGACATCAATTTGCTGATATAAAGGTTCTGTGATCTGTAAGAATAAATTGCCAGAGCCATCGAAACCAGGATAAATACAGCAATAAATATTCGAATCCAAAGAACTTTCTTTTTTTCAGTCATATTCTTATCAATACTTCCTCCTATTAAGTCCAGCGTAAGTGTTGAACTGGAGGTTAAAACAAGCGAAGAAAGCGTTGACATCGAAGCAGACAAAACCAATACTACTACTACAGCGATAAGAATCGCAGGAACTGCTTTGTCCAGAAGCTTCGGTATGATCTGATCAAACATAAATTTACCTGAAGCGCTAGTAATTTCATCAGGTGAGACAAACAAACGACCGAAACTGCCAAGAAAATAAGACCCTACAGAAATTACAATAGCAAAAAGCGTGGAAATAATTGTTCCGGCTTCTATTGCTTTCTCATCCTTAATGGTATAGAACTTATGAACCATCTGAGGAAGGCCCCAGGTACCAAGGGAGGTCAGTACAACAACCCCTAAGAGATTAAGTGGTTCAGGTCCAAAGAACGAGACGTAGACACCCTGCATGCCAATATTGGGGGCTACAAATTTGGACATATCCGTCATCGCCTGCATCATGCCGCCGCTTGAATTAATTGTTGCGCCGATAACCAGGATAATTCCGACAAGCATCACAATGCCCTGAAAAAAGTCATTGATAGCAGTTGACATATAGCCGCCGAGAATTACATAGGCAGCAGTAAGAACACTCATCCCGATAATGCATATTTCAAAGCCATATTGTACATTCTTCAAACCAAGTGCTGATGTAAAAAGATAAGAAAGCCCGTTAAAAACGGATGCGGAATAGGGAATCAAAAAAACAAATACAATCATGCTGGCGGCAATCGTCAGCGCTTTGCTGTCATAGCGTTTGCCGAAAAACTCAGGCATGGTAGTCGCTTCAAGATGTTTGGTCATGATACGCGTTCTTCTGCCCATCACTTTCCACACCAGAAAACTTCCAATAAAGGCATTTCCAAGACCGATCCAGATTGCTGACATACCATATGCCCATCCGAACTGTCCGGCATAACCGATAAATACAACTGCTGAAAAATAAGTCGTGCCATAAGCAAAAGCAGTTAGCCAGGGGCCAACCGAACGACCGCCAAGCACAAAAGCCCCCACGCTTTTTGTGTGTTGCCTGGCATATACGCCAATACAAATTGTAACAATGAAAAAAACGAAAATGAACAGCAAATTAAGCCATACCATACTCCCTACCATCCTTCTGCCCATAACGGACCCTACATGAAAAAATATCATCTGCAAAATATCACTACTGTTTTATAATAGCAGAGTCGAAAAATGTTGCAACCCTTTTTAAACATTGCGCATAAAAAAGCAGGCACATAATGTGCCTGCTTTTCTTGTTGGTGCGACCGATGGGACTTGAACCCATATGGTCTCCCACACGCCCCTCAAACGTGCGCGTCTGCCAGTTCCGCCACGATCGCATAACCATTTACCAACAATGAGGGAGTGCTTAACAGCAAGAGTTATTATACCTACGCATTTGCATCATGTCAACCGGGTTTTCAAATTAAGTGCTTCAGGCTTCAGCTGATTAATTCGCAAAATACATGAAGAGTGCAATAAGTCCAAGAGCCAATAGGATTGCAAAGATAACGCGTAAAACAGAAACCGGCGCCTTGCCCCCTACTTTTCCTGTCTGTCCGTTCACGACAAATTGAAAAGTCTTGCCTTTATATACGAAAGAAGAAATCCAGACCGGAATCAAAATGTATTTATAGGTAATTTTATCAAATTGAGTTGAAAAACGTACGGAGCCGGCACGATCGGCATTCCAATTCTTTCGAATAAAACTCTCAATACTGCCGCGAAGACGGTTGCGAATGAACTCCTGTGCATTTGTCCAACCCTCCTGAAGCCCGATTGAGTATCGCTCGGCAATAAAGCCGGCAACCAACTCCGGCCTATAGGGAACCATCTTTGAAAAATCAAAGGGCTCGGCTTTTCTGACACCGGATTCTGCATTTCTCTTACTTGCAACAACAAGCTGATCATCAATAAATTCCTGATACACACCGGAAACAGGTTTCCATCTTGTTTCGGTAACATAGGAATCGCCTCGTTTTACCTGACGGTCATAGCCTGCCTGACCGGAAAAGGATGAAGTAGTCATGGAATCAAAGGTCCAGTAAGGAAGGTATATTCCTTTAAAAGCATCCGGCTTAGCTTGTTTTTTAGCCGCACTAGGCGTAAATATTCTTCCTTTGAGCCATTTGGTAAATAGTCCTCCAGCCTTATTCATTGGAATTTCAAATGGGCATACACCGCCCGGTGCCAGCGAATCTGTTGTCGAAGCGGGCATAACGCTCGTTGACCCGCAAAAAGGGCAGACACCAGCTGTTTCCAAAACATCATATATACTTTCACCGCCGCAATTGCTGCATACTATTGATTTTTTCTTGGAACCCCAGTCAAAGCTGTGTTTGTTATCAGCTGAAAGAAAATCAATTTCCGATACGGATTCTTCCTGGTCAGGTGAAGGAAGTGCTTTCTTGTAGCCGCAATACTCACAGAGCAAACCGCGTGTTGCCGGATCGTACACAACTGTTGCACCGCAGTTAGGGCACTTCTTATCAGTCGCCTCCTCGGTAATATCTGTCTGAATTTCTTCGAGGCAACCTCTGTTTTGAAGGGTATCTTCCGGCATTGCGTTCTCCTCCCGCCCAAATTCGGGCCTTGTAAAATTATGTATAGGCAAAAATCTGATAGGACAGAGGCTTTAATACAGTTTGAAAGGGAATGTTGTCTGTAAGTACTTTTTCCGTATTTGAATTCTCTACAATAATATCATGATCAAGTGATATTGCAACATTTTTAATATGCTCATCAATGGTGAAAGAAAATACATTTATTTCGCTTCTGTTTATCGCAAAGATAATACGATGCGCACCCTCACAAGGCTTGCCAAAAAAGTCGTTAGCCTTGTCATCAAGATACCTTTCAAAAATGTATACATCTTCCTGTGCCCATAGCGTTTTGTACGCACCGGTACGAAGAACCGGATACTTTCTGCGAAGGCAGGTAATATCCTGATAAAAAGCGAGTTGTTCCTTTTGCAATTGAGTCAGGCGATTCCACGGATATGTCCTTCTGTTAAATGGATCACGGTATCCCTGCATGCCAATCTCATCCCCATAGTATATGCATGGCGACCCGACATAACCCATCTGAACAACCAACGCAAGACGCATAAGCGCAAGCCCCTTTATCATCTGGGACTCATTAAGTGAAAGCCCTAACTGCTTCTCACGGTCTCCCGGATCAGGGGCTCCGCTGAAAACGGTTATTGCACGGGGCACATCATGGCTCGAAACAAGGTTCATAATGCAGTAATATGCTTGCGGGGGATAATTCTCCCGGTACGATTCCAGTCGGCCATTAAAATACTGTGCAGGAAATGCACCCATCAAAAAACCAAGTAAAACATCACGGAACGTGTATCCCATAACTGAATCGTGTGTATTACCCAGAAGGAAATCGCGGTACGCACCATAACTGATCTTGTTGCTTGCATCCTCCCATACTTCTCCGAGGATAATACCTTTATTATCAGTGTGTTCCTTAATAACCGACCTGAGTTCACGAAGAAATGAATCCGGAAGTTCATCGGATACATCCAGACGAAATCCTCCGCTTCCCCTCGTAAGCCAGGACTCAATAACACCCTGTTTGCCTAAAATATATTCCCTGTAGGAAAGATCATTCTCGTTAACGTTTGGCAGATCTGCAAATCCCCACCAGGAATCGTATGTCAGATGACCGGTATCATCATGGGAAAAAGAATACCAGGAGGAAAACTCACTGCTCCCCTTGCCTTCAGCTGTCTGATAGGCTCCCCGCTCATCGTACCTTGCAAGCTTGTTGAAATAACGGCTGTCAGCACCGGTATGGCTGAAGACGCCGTCAAGGAGAAATGGAATGTCATTTTTCTTCATCTCTTCAGAAAAATGCAAAAACGATGCATTCCCTCCGAGCATTGGATCTGCCGACATATAATCCGCCGTATCATAACGATGGTTTGAACGGGCCTCAAAAATCGGATTCAAGTATAGGCAGTCGATATGAAGGGACTTAAGGTAGGGAATCTTTTCTGCAATACCTTCCAACGTACCGCCGAAAAAATCACACGCCAGATATCCTGTCTGCGGTTTTCCGTGAATGTCTACATCTTCATACCAATCGTCATGATAAATACGTTCATCAGCCTTTTTGGCAGCCTGCATCTGGTTTGGGACATATGCTTCCCCGCGCGAAAAGCGATCCGGGAAAATTTGATACATCAAAGCCCCTTTAAACCAGTCGGGCGTCTGAAAATCTTTGTGAAAAACAGTAATTTGAAAAGCAGCCGGATATCGGTCCTCATGAGCTCCGATTCTGGACGGCACCTCGCTCACGCGCCCTGTTCCGTCAGCTTTGTGGCGGGAAAGGACATAAAACAGAACGGCAGCGGTTGTCTTTGCTGCCGGAGCCACTGCACCATAATGATCAGCGGATCTAAGTATTGTAGTATTGTCCTGCTGTGGAGCTGCTCTTTCAACTCGAAACCAATAGAAAAACAGGCTTGGTTCTCCGGGCATCCTGATCTTCGTATGATACCTGTCCGGATGATCCGCAAGAGGATACATCAGCAGTTCGCTATATGAAAATGAATACAAACCATATGAATAGCAAAGCTTCACTTCTTCACAAGGAAAGAAGACATCCAAACTTAAATCTACATACGTCCCGGTTGATACCGCTCCAAATGGGGAACGGTATTCCGGGCTTCGGGAAAAATGATACATCTGTTCTGCTTTGTCCGGATGATCTATGATCATTTTGCTTTTTTATCATCCTTTTCTTTATTGGTTGCGATTGATTGTTTTGCTGATGGGGTCTTCACTTTCTGAACTGCCTTTTTGCCGGCCGGAGGTGCCTTCTTTGGGGAAACTGCCTTCTTTGGGGAAGCTTCCTTCTTTTGGGGAGATGCTTTTAATACAGAAGCTTTTTCTGCAACCGGAGTTTTTTCCGCAGGGGTGTCAAGAGTCGCTGTCAGGCTTGTCGCTTTAGAGTCTGCAGGCGGCTTCTGCATGGCATATTCCTGCAATGAAATACCTGTAATAAGAGAATACAGTCCGGCATATTCCCTTGCTGATCTTCCCCAACTATAGTCACCTTGCATGGCGTGCTTAATCAATTGCGCCCATAAAGGCTTGTAATGACGATACATATCGCATGCATACTTGGTAACAAATAAGAATTCGTGTGCATTAATGTTTGCAAAAGTAAATCCGTTGCCTTCTCCGGTATATTCATTATAGGGAATAACGGTATCTTTGAGGCCACCAGTCTCACGAGCTACCGGAATAGTTCCGTAAGACATGGCAATCATTTGAGACAAGCCGCATGGTTCAAACAGAGACGGCATAAGATAAATGTCGGCACCCGCATATAGTGTATGCGCCAGACCATTGTCAAATGATATGCATGCACACATTTTTTCCGGATTCTTTCGGGATATTTCTGTCAGTGCATGCTCATAATATGCATCCCCTGTGCCCAGGACCACTACCTGCATTCCGTCGTAGAGCATTTCATCAAGTACTCGAAGAAACAGATCAAGCCCCTTCTGATCCACTAATCTGGAAATCATAATGCAAAGCGGGGCGCCTGGATTAACAGCCAGACCTAGCTGCCTCTGAATTGCCGCCTTGCAATTTGCCTTTCCTTTCTCATAATCAGGGTATGAAAAAGTACATGGAATGAGCTTGTCTGCAATCGGACTATATTCCTTTTCATCAATGCCGTTAAGAATTCCGCTTACTTTATAGGCGTACTTCTGAAGCGTGGCATTTAATCCCTCCCCGTAATAATCCGTCATAATTTCATATGCATATGTCTGGGAAACAGTTGTTACAGAATTGGAATAGACGATGCCGGCCTTCATAAAATTGACAGCACCGTCCTTAAGCGTCAGTTCTTCCGTTAAGACACGATCAGGCAAATCAAGAAGATCCTTAATGATCTCAAGTCCATGTACACCCTGATATTTGAGATTGTGAATCGTAAATACTGTTTTGACATTTGAATGAATTCCATACGTCTTGTAATGAGTTTCCAGTAAAAGCGGCATCATTCCTGTCTGCCAGTCGTTGCAGTGCATGACATCCGGCTCAAAATCCATGAAATCTCCCAGAAAATCCAATACAGCACGTTGGAAAAAGCAATATCGTTCAATATCAAAAGAATATTCCAGATATACCTGATCATAATTGAAGTAATATTCGTTATCTACAAAATAGTAGATAACTCCATCCAATTTCATCGAATACAGGCCGGCATAAAGAGAACGCCAACCCATCTTTACCATTTTCCAGCCCAACAGATGAAGATGGGCTGCATGATTCTGTTTGATCTTTCTGTACAGCGGCAGGATTACCCTTGCGTCGCAGCCCTGACCGATCAGTGTTCGGGGAAGTGCTCCGACAACATCGGCAAGTCCGCCGACCTTAATAAAAGGCGCGACTTCAGAAGATACAAAAAGAACTTTGATTGGATTCATACAATGGCCCCCTTACCAATTACTACAGGATAATCTTTATGACCTACAAGCTTGATGCCGGGCCGAATAACTGCATTTTTATCAATAATCACATTCTCCAGTTCGCAGTTTTCCGAAATATGCACGTCCTGCATAATAACACAATTCGTAATCTTACTGTTTCTGGATACTGTTACACCACGGAAAAGCATGGAATTTTGAACAGTACCCATAATCCGGCAGCCATCGGACACCATAGCATTTCCGACATGGGAGTTTTCAAAATACAGTGCCGGCGCTTCATCCTTAACCTTCGTATAAATCGGCATACCGTTCCAGAACAGGTCGGCACGAATCTGATCATCCAACAGCAGCATCGATGAATTAAAATATCCCTGAATGTTATTTATCCGAAGAACCAGTCCCTTATACTCATGTGCACGTACACGGAGTGTATCATGTTTTTTAACAAGGGTATGTACTCCGAAGTTTCTCTCTCCTCTGGAAATCATATCGGAAATCATATCGATTAATAGTTCCCTTTTAAGGACAATAATTCCCAGACTGCAGCGATTTGACGATGATTTTTCCGGATTCAGGAGCATATCTTTGACGTAACCCTTACGGTCAACATCAAAAATGTAATTGGGGACTCCGTATTTGGTGCCGTCTCGGTTGTACATGGCAGAGACATCCGCCCCTGACTGTTCGTGTTTTTCCAGAAAATCATTAAATGTAGTGTTCAAAATCATATTACTGTTTGCAATTATGGCATACATACTGCGGTTAGACCGGATAAAATCCAAAAGACCAACCAGTTCATCTGCATCTTCCATACCATTACCCGAAGATTCCGAATTGACATAGGGCGGAAGTATATGGAGTCCAAAATTTTTACGGTCGAGATCCCATGAAGCACCTGTTCCCAAGTGATCCATCAGTGACTTGTATTTGTTAAGTGTAAGAATTCCGACGCTCTTTATTCCGGAATTCACCATATCTGACAGCATATAGTCAATTATCCGGTAACGGCCGCCAAAAGGCACCGCAGCCAGAGCTCTGGGTTTTGAGAGTTCACCCAGTGAGATTTTATTATTGTCAGCCAGAATCAGCCCCATTGCATCAATAAACATGCGTTAACCCTCCGCTTCTTGTAAATTATCGGACACGAAACATTTCTTCAATTACGTTCAAAGCAGGATCAACTGCAATATCGCAGTCAATCTGACAATTTGCGGGTATGACAGCGTGGTCTTTGATCTTTAGTCCCCGCTCAATTACGACAATCCCGTCAGTGCAGATCCTGGTATTCAAATATGGACTGTCTCCGGTAACAGACGCCCCTGCCCGAACTCCTTCACCAATTATTGTATTAAATCCGATAATACACTTGTCAATATACGCACCCGCCCTGACAGTAACGCCAGGCAAAAGGACGGAATCCCTTACGATTGCACCTTTTTCCACCGTCACTGAGTTTGACAGGACGGAATGTTCGACCGTACCGTAAATCCGGCATCCGTCTGTAAGCGCTGAATTTTTGATGACAGCACCATCAGCAATATAGTGGGAAGGTTTCACAGGATTCCGGCTGTAGACACGCCAGGAACGATCCATTAGATTGATCTCTTCCGGTCTGTCCAGAATATCCATATTCGCTTCCCAAAGGCTTGATATCGTACCTACATCTTTCCAATACCCCGAAAAACGATAGGCACAAAGTTTTTTTCCCTGCTTCAGAAGCATCGGGACTATGTTGCTTCCGAAATCATTATTGGATTCAGGAATCTCTTCATCTTCTATGAGTGCTTTTCGCAGGACATCCCAAGTGAAAAGATAAACACCCATTGAAGCAAGATTGCTCTCCGGCTTTTTGGGTTTTTCCACAAACTCTGTAATAATGTCGTCATCACTTGTATTCAAAATTCCAAAACGGGGAGCTTCCTCCCACGGAACCTCGAGTACGGCCAGCGTAGCATCCGCCTTTGTCTTAATATGGTCTCGAAGCATACGTTCATAGTTCATTTTGTAAATATGATCGCCCGAGAGTATGAGCACATACTTCGGGTCACAGTCGTCAATAAAATCCTTGTTCTGATAAATTGCATTTGCGGTGCCTTTATACCAGTCGCTTCTCCCCGATCTTTGGTAGGGCGGCAAAATATACGCCCCCCCGTTATTTCTGTCCAGGTCCCATGGATGTCCGTTTCCTACATACGTATTTAGTGCGAGTGGTTGGTACTGTGACAGTACTCCAACCGTTTCAATTCCGGAATTCGCGCAGTTTGACAATGGAAAATCAATAATGCGGTATCTGCTTCCAAAAGGAACAGCGGGCTTTGCGATGTACTTTGTAAGTACACCCAGCCGCGCACCTTGTCCTCCGGCCAGAATCATTGCGACAACGTCAGCTTTTGCCATATCCACATCCTCCATTTATAAAATATTCAGCCGTTTTCATCTTGCTCCATGATCTTTACTACTCCAAATCCTAAACAGTAACTTTTTCAATGTACATGCCGCTCAAAGGCGGCAGGCATAACTCTATGTAATAGGGTCGGTCTTTCCATGGTCCTGTCTGCGTCGAAAATACCTCCTCTCCCTGTGCACCGGTCGGATATCCGCTGCCTCCATATTTCATGTCATCTGTATTAAGCGAAATTCTATATTCTCCGGCTTCATCAACCGGTATACGATATTTTTTGAGAGGCACGGGAACCATATTCAGGGCGACAATCACTTTGTCACTATTTGTTTCTCCCATTCTCTGGAAAAGAAACACGCTGTTTTCCCTGTCTGTTGTGTCGAGCCATTCAAAACCATCCCACGAACGGTCTTTGATCCAAAGCGCCTTGTTTTCACGATAAAAGAAATTAGCACTTGCCACAAAGTCCTTCAGCAGTCTATTGGATTCATATTTGAGCATGAACCATTCCAGCTGTTCATAGAATCGCCATTCAATATACTGCCCGAATTCAGCGCCCATAAAAGTCAGCTTACTTCCGGGGTGTGCGAGCATATAGAGAATCAGCGTACGGTATGAAGCGAATTTCCGCCATGTATCTCCCGGCATCTTATCAATAAGACTCTTCTTACCATGGACAACTTCATCATGGGAAAAGCACAGGATGAAATTCTCGGAGAATGCATACATCATGGAAAAGCAGAACTGATCATGGTGCCAGACACGTGCATAATAATCCGTTTCGACATAATCCAGTGTGTCGTGCATCCATCCCATATTCCATTTGTGCGTAAAGCCAAGACCGCCTTCGGAAACCGGATGTGATACTTTAGCCCAGGCAGTTGACTCTTCAGCGATCATCATGACGCGCGGGTACTGCTCCCTGACAATTGTATTAAGCTGCTGCAGGAAAGAAACCGCTTCAAGATTATCCGTCCCTCCCTGTGCGTTGGGAAGATATTCCGTACGGCAGTAATTCCGGTAGATCATGCTTGAAACGGCGTCTACCCGTATTCCATCAATATGGTATTCATCCAACCAGAAAACAGCGTTGGAAATCAGGAATGATCGCACCTCTGATTTTTCGTAATTAAATACATATGTCCCCCATTCCTTATGCTCGCCTATGCGCGGATCGGCATATTCATAACAGGGTGTCCCGTCAAATTGAACAAGGCCTTCAAGATTCTTCGGAAAGTGGGCAGGCACCCAGTCAAGGATAACCGCAATACCATTCCCGTGCAGATGGTCAACCATGAATTTAAAATCAGCCGGTGTCCCGAAACGACTGGTAACAGCATAATAACCAGTAACCTGATAACCCCATGATTCATCAAGCGGGTGTTCCATTACCGGCATAAACTCGACATGCGTATACCCCATTTCCATGCAGTACTTAGACAGATCTCCTGCAATCTGACGGTAATTCATGAAATTACCATCTTCGTATTTCCTCCAGGATCCAAGGTGCAGTTCGTAAATATTTATCGGGCGCGGTGCAAGGGCATCAGGACAATTTCTTATATAATCCTGATCATGCCATTCATAATCATTAGAATCATAGAGAATGGATGCATTATCGGGGCGTGTCTCGCTGTGTCTGGCATAGGGATCAATTTTATCATATGAACGTCCATCTGCACCTACTACCAAATACTTATATCGATCCCACTGTATGGCATCCGGAATATCACATATCCAGATTCCGGTTTCGCGAAAAGGATGCATGACGGACGCATCAGGAAGCCAGTCATTGAAATCCCCGATTACACTGACTGATTCTGCATGCGGCGCCCACACCGCAAAGTGGTAACCCTGTTCGCCATCTCCGTGTGTATACGGTCTTGAGCCTAGCAAATTATAACTATGATAGTCATTACCTGTGTTGAACAAATAGGCTTGATCCATAAGCACTCCTATGCTCTAACAACGCAAATTGCGAGCGCATTTTTTACTGTCAAATAGATTATACCCTATTGTGATAAGCAGACAACAGTTTGCGGGCAAAAAAGGAGCAGATCGCTCTGCTCCCAATAAAACGGAATGTTCTTTATTATTTGTTTACAATTTATCAATTGCATTTACGCAAAAGCCGCACCTTTATCGAAAGCTTCCAGGTTTGAAGGAATCATATGATATCTTCGTTCCGGAAGAACTTCACGCAGTGCAGCTTCAAATGATTCCCTCTTAAAGCATCCGGTTGCCGCCGACAGGCAGCCAAGAAGGACAATCGTGGCATATGCCATATTTCCGAGCTCGTTTGCGATCTCGGAAGAAGCAATCGGAATAAAGCGAATGTCTGTTCTTTGGGGTACCACTTTAATCAGCGATGAATCAATAATAATAATGCCTCCCGGCTTGAGCTGTTCCTCGAATTTTTCCAGGGAAGGCTGATTTAATGCAATAAGAACGTCAGCATCATTGATTACAGGGGAGCCAATGACATCATCAGAAATAACAACGGAGCAGCTGGCTGTTCCTCCGCGCATTTCAGGACCGTAGGAAGGAAACCACGAGACTTCATGTCCTTCAATAAGTGCTGCCTCTGCCGCCATTTTGCCTGCAGAAAGTATTCCCTGGCCGCCGAATCCGGCAAGAATAATCGAAAAATCAATCACTTTTT
>Ga0209429_10001455_pt1 | contig 14590 bp, 8 predicted proteins | sample BarGraNGADG00212_3_FD_184493 | JGI IMG/M metagenome (GOLD analysis project Ga0209429, IMG submission 184493) | Arctic peat soil microbial communities from Barrow, Alaska - Barrow Graham LP Ref core NGADG0004-212 (SPAdes) (version 2) | ecosystem: Environmental > Terrestrial > Soil > Wetlands >... | reverse complement strand
TACATCGTGGTGTTGATGAACGGCTCGACCCTGGGTCCGACCGCCTTCGTGGTCTCCTTGATGACGGCAACCGAGCTCGAGCTCTTGGAAGGCTGGCTCACGTCGCGCCGTACGATGGAGAGAGGTACCTTCACTGTCACCTCCGGAGGCAGCAGGGACAGCGACGTAGGATCGACGTTGAGGCTCAGAACACCGTCATAGACTGAGGTCACGTCGATCGTGTCAGGGACCTTAACCACCGCGCCGACGACACCCCACTTCCAGATGGGCGCAAGGATGAGAATCACAAGCCCGATGATCAGAATCACGAGTGCTGCCTTAGACCGTCCCATTTGACCCTCCTTTGAGAACCCCCCGCCTGGCACCGCGCGCCCTATGCCGCTCCGGCACGCACGTGCAGGTGGCGTTCCTAACCAGCCCCGGCCGAGATGCGGTATCCGGCACAAACTCCCCAGACACCCGCTACGCAAACATTATATACTAATTTTTCGCACAATTGACCCCATTGTCAACACTTCTGGCAAATGTGATCCGGAATCGGTGCCGAGGCCGTGTGCGCAACCTATACCATGGGCGTCTGTGGTGCTAGGCTGATACCTGCCCCCGGGCGCAAATCCGTCCTGTCAGGATGGCACGTCCCGGAGGAGGCCGGCCCGATGCGAGGGTCGACAGCGAACGAGAGCAAGGCTATGCGATATGTCCCGGCAACCATGTAGTCCATCTTGTCTCAGGGCGGACCAGCTGTGAACGATAACGTACCGGCAGGCCGGATGATTGGTGCGTCCCGCTCATGGTTCGACAGGGGAGTCACGTACCTGGGGATACCCAGGCTCGGGCAAGCCCCGGGAAGAGACCTCGGGGTCGACGCTCTGAGGGGCTTCGCGATCCTCCTCGTGGTGCTGGGGCACTCCATAAGCAACGCCGAGAACCTTATGATCGCCCAGGCGGCGAATCCCAGGTTCTACCTGAGCAATTTCCTCTACACCTTCCACATGCCGCTCTTCATACTCATAAGCGGCTACGTCCTCTTCGGAAAGCGCATAAAGGTAAGTGACCGGGCGATAAGACTGCTGGTGCCCTTCCTGGCGTGGATCCCGGTCACCTGGTTTGTGAACCGTTACATACACCACTTCCCATGGCCGGTCAGGTTCGGGACGACCCTGAAGGACACAATCCTGCAGCCCGGGGCCGGCTTGTGGTTCCTGCCGACACTGTTCCTCTGCTCGATGTTGTTGATACCGGTCATATACCTGGAGAAGCGGCGAAACTGGCTGGGCGGAGTGTCATTCCTGGTGATATTCATCGCGGTCAATGTGCTTCCCGCGGGAGTCACCATCTTCCACCAGCACTTCAATCTCATGGACATGGGAATAATGCAGGTGAAGTACTTCTTCGCCTTCTTCGCGGTCGGCTATCTCGCGGCGAAGCACAGGGTCAAGATAGAGCAGTTGCGCAGGGAGAGGGCGAACCTGATACTTGCCACGCTTTCGGTGCTGTTCATCACCCTCTTTGCGCTCCTGTATTACTACGGTCACATAAAGCCTTACACTTTTCCTTTCTCCCTGACCGACCTGTACAACACCCCGCTTGCATACTTCCTCCGCTACCTGATGGCGTTCCTGGGCATCGCCTTCTCCATAGCGCTCATCAGGAGCCTGAAGTCGGGCCGCGCGCTCAAGGCATTCGCCTGGGTAGGCCTCGTGACCATGGACATCTACGTCGCCCATGGGCTGATGATCCAGCTCGCTTTCGGGAGCGGCTGGGTGAAGGTGCTGACGGGTTTTGTGCTCGGAGTTGTCCTGTCGCTCGCGCTCTCCTTCCTGGTGCTCAGGCAGTGGTGGGTCACGGCGGCGCTCTTCCTCGGAATAAAGCCGAAAGCAGATGAGATAAGAGCGCGTGAACCTGCCTCGAGCCTTGACATGGACGAGTAGGCGGGGCCGTGATAAGAATGAGGATTAAGCACGACCGTTTCAAGAACCTGATCAAAGGACGGTTGCTCAGCCGCGCCTGACCCGCCGTGAAGTATGATTTGCACTACAAGTGATTCGACTGGAGCCGATGTCAGACAACCATGAGGGTAAGCTTTGAAGATACTGGTGTTCAACTGGAGGGACATCCGCCACCCGGAGGCCGGGGGAGCGGAGATAAACATACACGAGCAGGCGAGACGCTGGGTAGCCTGGGGCAACCAGGTGACCATGTTCACTTCGAGGCCGGAGGGCCAGGCGGCCAGGGACAACATCGACGGCATCGAGATCTATCGCGGCGGAGGGCGCTTCGGAGTATATGCCCGGGCGGCTGCCGCTTACCTCATCCGGCTGCGCCATCACGCGGACGTCATCCTCGATATCGAGAACGGGATCCCTTTCTTTACTGCTCTCTACTCACGCAAGCCGAAGGTCTTACTCATGCACCACCTCCACCAGGACCAGTTCCTGGTGGAAATGGGCAACGTGATCGGGAGGCTCGGCCGGTTCATGGAGCGCGTCCTGGTCCCGCTGTTCTACAGGAGGTCCGTGATGACTGCCGTCTCAGAATCCACCGCGCAAAGGAAAAAAGCTGCGCTCTGGCGTGGCCGCGGGCTGAACATCAGGGTCATCTATAATGGAATTGACCATTCGTTCTATCGTCCGGGCGAAGGCAAGGCCAAAAGCCCTACCGTGCTCTACCTTGGCCGCATCAAGCGCTACAAACGGCTGCCCCGGCTGATCGCGATGATCCCCGAGGTGTCCAGGTGGATCCCGGATGTCGATGTGATCATCGCAGGGGACGGCGACGCCATTGAGGACGCCAGGGACCAGGTGGAAAGGTCGGGGGTCGCAGGGTCGGTGAAAATAGTGGGAAGAGTAAGTGAAGAGGAGAAGCTGCGACTGCTTCAGCGCGCCTGGGTCATGGTCACGCCTTCGATGAACGAGGGATGGGGAGTGACTGTGATCGAGGCGAACGCCTGCGGCACTCCCGCCATCGCCTTTCGCGTCCCTGGCCTGGATGAGGCGATCGTCGACGGAAAGACGGGATTCTTGTGCGATGACGATGGCGCGTTTGCAGGGGCTGTGGCTGAAGTCCTCTCCGACTCCGCGTTGAGGGATAGGATGTCGGCCGCGGCTTTAGAATGGGCTGCAAGGTTTGACTGGGACGAGACGGCGCGTCAGACACTCGAGGTCCTCAGGGCACACTGTGGGAGGCAGTAGGCAAGCTATATTCCGCTCACGCAGTTTATCGACCGGGAGGGACAGGCCACAGTCATGCCGACAGATCGGCGGGAGCACGACAGACACAGAGTACTTGCCCTGCTGTGGCACGCGCCACAAGAGGTGATCACGTCCGGAGGTCTCCGGAGGACAAGCGAGATCTTGGACCGGGTGCCGGGCGGCGTCAGCGTGCTCGCAATCGACAACAGTCCGTCGTTCTTCCGCGACAGGGGCCGGGAAAACTTCGTGGCCATCGAGTACCACGTGCCCGGAGTTATTCGGGCGCTGGAGAAACGATTCTTCTGGTTGGAGCGCGTCCTGGAATGGGCCCTATCCACCGTGTTGATGACCGCGGCGTGTGTGAGGCTTCGCGCGACCGGAGACGGCTTCGACACGGTTCTTGTCCCGAGCTCTGAGCAGATCCCTGCTCTGCTGGCGGGAATCATTGCAAAGCACATCTTCCTCGCCGACCTCGTTGCGTGCAGCACAAACCTGGATATCTTTCCCCCTTTGATAAGGAAGCCGCTCGCCAGGCTCCACAACAGGGCGGATACGGTGATTGTTATATCTCAGCACCTGGCCCGCGAGTTTGCCGCCTACGGCGTGAGTTCTCGGATAGTCGTCAACGGCGTAGGCCTCGACACGGAGGCGATTTCGAGTACTGATGATCCGGCAACAAAGGATTTCGACGCCGTCTTCGTGGGAAGGCACGACTCCGAGAAGGGCATATTCGACTTGATCCGGATATGGCACATCGTCGTCAAGGAATTGCCGTCCGCGAAGCTCGTGATGATCGGAAGCTGCAATCCTCCCAACAGAGTGAGGCTCGCCTCGCTGATATCCGAATGCGGGCTTGAGGACAAGGTCACGCTCATGGGAACGGTAGACGATGCTGCGAAATACTCGCTCTTCAAGCGGAGCAAGGTATGCCTGTTTCCGAGCCACGTCGAGGAGTGGGGCATAGTGCCACAGGAAGCACTGGCGTGCGGCCTGCCCGTAGTCGTCTACGACCTTCCGGTCTACGAGGAGAACATAAAGCCGTGCGAGGCGGTCTTCCGCTTGCCAGTGGGAGATATCCCGGGCATGGCCCGCAGTGCGATTGAGCTGCTGGCCGGCAACGAGTTTCAGAAGTATGATCGGGTCGGCCCCGACTTCGTCAGCCGCTTCGGCTGGGACGAAGTCGCCGACCGTGAGTTCCAGGTCCTGACCGGGCTGATGGCTCCAGCCGGCGCGGACGCGAGCACGGGTCTCAGCCATTCATCAGATAACAGAGGCGGTGCCGGAGAGCGCTCACAAATTTCCTCCAGCACGACTTTCTCAATAGTCATCCCGGCGCTGAATGAAGAAAGAAACATAGGTGGCCTCATCGAGGATATCCTGCGTCAGGAACTCCCCGGTTCGCTTGTCCTGGAAAAGATAGTGGTCGTATCCGATGGCTCGACCGACGACACGGATTCCATCGTCAGGTCGCACGCCGCACTTGACGCAAGGATCGAGCTGCTGGTCAACACCGAGAGACTCGGCAACGCACAGGCGATTAATATCGGCAAGAGCAGGGGGGACAGCGATTTCCTGGTCATACTGGACGGGGACATAAGGTTGGACGGCAGAGATTGTCTCAACAACCTTCTCAGTGATATCGAGCCAGGCGTCGGAATGGTCGGGGGGAACCCCAGGCCGGTCAGAGACGGGAAGACCTTCGGCGCGGCTGTCAACGAATGCGGCGCATTCATCAGGGACGCACTGAGGCCCCGTATCCGAGGGGGGAACAGCATCATCAGCGCACTCGGATGCATCCTTGCCCTGGACAAGAGTCTGTACAAGGAAGTGGAGATCCCCCTCAATCCCGACTCTCCCGAACTGCTGGTGCCTAACGACCAGTATTTTTACATGAAGTGCCTCGAGAAGGGGATGCGCTTCGTCAGCCGGGAGAACGCGCGCGTGTACTATAAGTTGTGCAGCTCCATAAGGGACAGCAACAGGCAGGGAGTGCGGTTCGTCTTCTCGATGTCCAGCATGAACTCGTTCTTCGATGACGCCCTGATAACACGCGAATACCACTTCCCGCTCCGCGCTGTTGCCGGCGCGCTGGTTTCATCATTCTGGCGCAGACCGGTTTTGACCCTGGCATGGGGAGCATTACATCTGTATGTGCAGATCAAGGTGTATGTATGGAGGCACCTACTGAAGAAGGGCGTGAATGCGGCCTGGGAAGTCAGCAAGACGTCCAAGAGCGGCATGGATTGGAGCCTGCCTTCAGGGACACGCGGGACAAGAGACAGCGGACCTTGAAAGAGGTGCAAGCGATAACAGGGGATACGGCCGGTGGCCTGAAGGCTTGCCGGGACAGGTTTATGCGCTTCCTCGAGGATAGGGAGTACAGACCGCTATGGCACGCGCTCGCCGTCCTTTTCATCATCGCCGCCGCATCCCTGCTGTTCTATAAGAACTTCGGGTTCCACGGTACGATGATGTACACGGACATGACCTGGCCCAGCCAGCTCAGCCACCTGCAGTTCAATGCCGCGAACACCTGGATGCCTTATGGGAGTTATCCCATCGGTGGAAGCCAACTCTGGTTTTACTGGATCTACCCGACGACGACGGTCGCCCGCCTCTTCCAAATCTCGGCGGCCACCTACCAGCTGCTCATGTTCATGGGCACCTTCAGCCTGGCGGGCATCTCGATGTACGCGCTCGCCTACAGCACCATCAGGTCCCTTAAGCTCCCGGACACCGCCGGGTACGCCCCTTACGTGGGCGCAGTGCTCGCGGCCCTGGTCTTCATGTACAACCCCTGGTCGTTGATGTACCTGAGGGAGTACTTCGGCTACCCGGTCTACGCCCTGTCGCCCCTGCTGTTCTTAGCCATGGTCAAGACCTTCGATTCCCCCAGGCTGCGCAATATAGTCCTGTTCTCGCTGTTCGTGGTCGTCATCAACACCTCCCACCACCTCATCTGGTTCTGGGCGCTCTTCATCTCCTACCTGCTCTTCTTCGTGATTACCAACAGGTTCCAGAGGCAGAAGGTGGCCGGCGCCCTCAAGGTGCTCGCCGGAACGGTAGCCTTCTACCTGTTGCTCGGTGCCGCCTGGGTCATGCCCTACCTGGGCTCCCAGCTCGCGAACAAGCCGCTCCTGCCGTACTATTCCCCTGCCTTCTCCCAGGGCTCGATACAAGCCCTCTCGGCGAACAACACGATCATGAACAACTTCCGCCTGGTGTCGTTCGGGTCCTGGACGCTCACCACTGTGCGCAGCGGAGTCCTGCTCGAGACCCTGGTCTTCGCCCTGCCGGTGCTCGCCGTGCTGTCCTTCCTCGTGATGCGCAAGTACGTCAAGGGGAACCGCGTCGTCAACTACTGGGCGCTGGTGGCGGTCCTCGCCCTGCTGCTCGCCACTGGCTCCTCGTTCATCCTGAAGCGCTACTTCCTGTACTTCACCTTGAGGGCCCCCGGCTCGGGCTTCTACGGCTGGATGCTCAGGGCGACAGAGCGCTGGCTGTTCTTCGTGCCCATCTTCTTCGGGCTGATGATCGGGATACTGGTGACCAGACTGCTGGTCAAGAAGCCCAAGTATCTCGGCGGCGCTTCACAACAGGAGCACATTGATTGGAAGAAGAAATTCTTCGGCACTCACGACCATGCGTGGGGTCTCGTAGCCGCGGTCATGATGGTGATTCTGATATTAGTCTCTCTTGTGCCCGTCACGCTCTGGTTCGCGCGGATAATATTCAGCCCTGCAGACGTGCCCAGGGATTACCAGAAGGTCAACGATTTCCTCGCCAGCCAGCCCGATGGGGACAGGGTTGCATGGATACCTTTCTTCCCGCTGGACGCCTACGTCTACAAGTGGGCCCCCGAGAAGAAGGTCGGCCCCTATAGCGTTCTCTCTTCGCCCCCGTCACTCAGCAGCATCCAGGCGGTAACTGACAAGGGCTCCTACTACAACTGGCTGGAGTCGCTATACCTCAAAGGGAGTATCCAGCCGGTCCAGGTGCTCAGACCGGAGCTGGTGCTCAAGAACGATGACATGTCCCGACTGTTCGCACCATTCGCCACAAGGTACCTGGTGTTCGACAAGTCCGTGAAAGGGTACGACTTCGGAGACAACTTCGAGGCAGAGAACAGCATCAAGCTGGTGTACAGGACGAAGTATCTTCGAGTCTACAGGACGGACTACGACCCGGGATATATCTCGGTGGCTACGACTACCACCAGGGCGAACTCGTTCTTCGATAACCTGGCGGTGGTACAGAAACTGACGAAGGAACAGTCCGCCGGCCTGGCTTTCTCCAATGGAACGTCTTATTTCGGGGGCTCCTCGAACATACCCGAGAAGTACGGGGTGGTCGATATCAACCGCTACCTGATACCGATAACTGTCAACGGGAGCTTCGAGCAGGCCGAGACGAACGGGCCCCATCCGGGATGGTACCTCACCTATGACAACGGAAAGACAAAGGTGTCGATAACAGATGACACAAAGGCGGATGGTATTCGAAGCTTGAAGGTCGTCAACAAATCCACCACTCGATTCGACATCGCCTGGATTTCCACCTGGGAGGAGCAGGTAATACAAGGCGATATCTACACCTTCGAGACCAGCGTGAAGTACCGCAACGCGAACTGGTCGGTCGCCAGGATAGAGGGATACCAGGCGAAAACGGGACAGTGGGTCCCGCTGATGGCCTGTCCCGGTATACAGTCGAGCGATTCTGTCTGGAAGAAATACCGTTGCTCTTTGCTGGTTCCCGGGGGCATCACCAAGATAAGGCCTGCGCTGGGGGCCGGCTGGGTGCACAATTCGTCCAGGGGGCCCGCGGTCACCTGGTTCGACGGCGTGAAGCTATCCAAAGTGAACAACGACTTTGTCGTCGCACTCGCACAGAAGAAGGCAGCGCCCAGAATCGAGTACACCAGGGTGAACGCCGAGAAGTACCGGGTGCGGGTGCGGGGGGCTGCAGCGCCTTTCATACTTGTGCTCGGTGAGACATACGACGGCCTCTGGTTGGCCGAGACAGGGGATGGAAAGAAGATAGAATCCGTGCCGATGTACTCCACCATCAACGGCTTTCCCATCGACAAGACAGGCACTTTCGAGGTGACTGTGCGCTACCGGCTACAGCCCTGGCTCTCTGCCGGCCTCGCCATCTCCTTGTTAACGATACTTGTCTTCGTCATCTATCTGATGTATGTCTACAGGAAGCGGTTAGCCACTGCCGCCAATATTGTCTGGAAGCCAACAACGCGCCTGGGCCGCCGGGCCAGGGAGAGTATTTAGCGCACCTACTCAGGAAACGATGGACCAAGTAGAGCGGGAGTAGAGACATGAAAGAATGGCTCGCGTCGAAGAAGGACATAATAAAGTGGTCCGCCGTAGCGCTTGTCTTCCTCGCGCTGGCGATATTTGTGAGCGTGACCTCGGCCGTCGTCGTCACGCTTTTTCTCCTGGCGCTGGTACTGCATCTCAATAATGGGCTGCCGCTGATCATCGCCCTGGTGTTCCTGTGCATCAGTGCCCTCCTAGTAGCTCTCGGACAGAGGGGTGCAGGCGGGACCATTGCCAACTGGGCGTACTACTTCCTGGCAATCGGTGTAGTGCTGCAACTTATCGACTATGTGCGGTCTGGCGAGGAACGCCGGTCGATACCGCCGTCCGTCGACACGAAGCAGGCAGAAGACAAATGAGTCTGAGAGCAGGTCTTCCCGGCTAGAACCCTATGACGTCGTGCCCGCCGGTCCAGCCTTTGTAGTCGAAGTACATCGGCCTCTCGACGATCACCGGCCTGTCTGAAGTGACTTCCGCGGATATCTCCAGGCCCGAGCCCGCATCCAGGTTGACATCCACCGTCGACCTGGAATCCGGGGCGAGGGTCACGTGTTTCACAATCGGTTTCCCTGTTGCAGGGTAGTAAGTGATCGTAGCGTCCACCGATACATTTGAAGGGTTCTGCAGGCAGAGCCACTCGTCGAAACCTTCCCCGGTGAATCCCTCGGCGAAGAACCATCTCGTCGCGGGGCTCGTCGCCCCCAGCACGTCATGGCCTCCATCCCAACGGTCGCGGTAGCTGAAGTACATGGGCCGCTCTGCGATGAACTCCGAAGTTGAACTGAGGAAGACAGAGCAATCCTTATCCGTTCCCATCTCCGCGTTCACGGATCGCGTCAGCCTCTGGTTTGCCGGCACGGTATACGTCTTCTCAACCGGGCCTCCCTGCCCGGCGCCCAGCTGAAAGACCGCCTTGACAGTAATGTCTGCCGGGTTCGGGTTTTGCAGGCACAGCCACTCCTCGAATCCCGCTCGAGTGGTGCCTTCGGCGAAGTACCAGGTGCGTGACGGGTAGTTGGTACCAACCACATCATGCCCTCCCGTCCAATGGTTGCCACTCAGCCCCTGGTAGTCAAAATAGATGGGTCTTTCCGCTACTATGTTCTGGTCGCTCTCCAGCAGAAGGCTGACATTCTTGCCATCGCCTACCTGGTCCCGCGTCTTGAAAGTGGCCCGGGAGTTTCCCCCCACCCGCCCCTGGAACTCCTTTCGGCCCTCTCCTTCGACCATGTAATGGAAGCTCAGGTTGGCCGTGCTCGAACTGGGATTGAGCACCGTCACGTACTGGTCGAATCCGGCGATAGTCGTTCCTTCCGCGAAGTACCACTGCCTGGCCGGGAACGGCGCTCCGAGTGCGTCCGAGCCGCCCGTCCATCTGCCATCGTATTTGAAGTACATGGGCCTCTCGACGACAAGGCCGGCAGTTGCGGATCGCGCCACTATGGAGACTTCCCTGCCCGAGCCCACTTCGTCGTTAACCCTCACGGTGAACCGCGACTCCTTCGCGATCCCGTAGCGCGCCAGGTGCGTCGTCCCGTCGGTGAAGAGGTAGGTAACATCAACGGCGGCGTCCTCGCCGCCGGGGTTCCCGATGCAGAGGTACTCGTCGAAGTTATCGCCCGTGTAGCCTTCCGCGAAATAGAAGGTCGAGGCCGCGGGCCCTGTCTTCTGCGCGTATATGTCCCACTTGGTTCCCGAGCGGTAGTCCTGCCAGGCGACGATCGCTCCGCCACGACCATCGGGGGCTATGTGCGCGTTGCTGGCCTCTTCTTCGAAGTTGACGGCCGACCGGATAGAAATCCCGTTGATTGTCCACAAGCGCTTTCCGCTCGGGTCCACCCCTTGAGCGTAGACGTTGTAATTGGCACCCGACCGGGTCTTCCTGCCAGGTCACAATAGCGCCGCCTGAGCCGTCCGGAGCAACCTGAGGGTACTGCGAGTCACCGGCCTCTCCCTCGTGGCGGCTGACCTCGACCCCATTCGGAGCCCAGATGCTGATGCCTGCCTCATCCACCCTCTGGGCGTAGATGTCCCACTTCTTGTCCGACCGGTAGTCCTGCCAGGTGATAACGGCGCCGCCGGAGCCGTCCGCCGCAATCTCGGGATAGAGGCTATAGCTCGTTGTGCCCGGATTGCTCCCGATCGCGACTCCTCCTGCCATCCAGCCCGGCCTGCCTGCCGAATCGAGTTTCTGAGTGTAGATGTCATACCTGGTGCCGGACCGGAAGTCCTGCCAGGTGATGATCGCTCCGCCGGAGCCCGCGGGGGCCAGCTTTGGGGCGATCGCGTTGCGCGGCAGAGCCGCTCCGGCACGAACAGGCACTCCATCGAGAGCCCACTTCGTGTGGCCCGAGGCGTCCAACCTCTGCGCGTATATGTCCCATTTGCCGCCCGACCGGTAGTCCTGCCAGGTGTGTATGGTACCGCCTGAGCCATCGGCAGTGAGCTGGGCGTACAGAGCATCATTCCGGCTTGAAGGCAGGCTCCTGACCGCCACTCCATCGGTGGCCCAAAGCATGTGGCCGCCGGCGTCGACCCGCTGGGCATAGATGTCGTATTTGCTGCCGGAGCGTTTGTCTTGCCACGTAACAACAGCGCCCCCGGAGCCGTCCGGGACGATGCGCGGGTACTGTGCATCGCCTGGTGTTGTGGGAAGCGACCGCAGGCCGACTCCGTCCGTCGCCCACAGCCGGCTGCCGTTGGCGCCCACCCGCTGGGCGTAGATGTCCCACTTTGAGCTCGCGCGGGTATCCTGCCACGCCACGATCGCCCCACCGGTACCGTCAGGCACCACAGAGTGGTTGTATGCGTTGTTGGGAGTGCCCGGCTGAGCCCTTATCCCCACCCCGTCCGCTTTCCACATTGCCCTTCCGGTAACATCGACCCTCTGGGCGTAGATGTCCCACTTGACCGAACGCATGTCCAGCCACGCGACGATCGCCCCGCCGGCTCCGTCCGGTGCGATCCGGGGGGTCATGGCGTGGCCAGCTGTACTCTTCAAGGCACGTACTCCTACCCCGTTGACCGTCCAGCCAGCAGCGGCGTAACAAGGCGGGGGCGAAAGGACAGACGCGATAACGAGGGCGACAACCAGCGTGGTCAAAGCGGCGACCATGTTTCGAAGACGCATCGGCAACTCCAGTAGTGCCATGAAGACCAGGCGGAACGCGCGTCCGCCCCTCAGCCGGGAAAATGCCTCGGCTTATTCGTGTAATCGGGAAGTGTGTTCTGCCACTTCTTGTACTCGTCCCACGCGGGCATCTTGTTGCCGGCATGGTCGTAGAGGCCGTCATAGACATTGTCCCAGGCCTTCTCTGGATCGACGTCCTCAAAAATCCACATCTTCTTGCAGCCGGCCCTGAACAGCCCTCCCACACCTACCTCGCCGATGGCCTGGCGCTGTCCTTCAGGCGAGAAAGCTTCGTTGTAGCCGTGCGGCCAGCCTATCTCCGTCACGACAACCTCCAGGTCCGGGAAACCGCTCCTTGCGCATGTGTCAACGAGATTCCCGTAGTACCACGACCAGTACTCCGGGTAATCGTAGGGGTGGAGGGCAATCCCATCGCATATCTCCGCGAGGCTCAGGGCGCGGTTCACCCCTACTGTCGTACGGCTCCTGGCCGGCAGCACGACTTGCTTCACCTGGGAGGTGCCGTCCGCGAACATGAAGGTTATGGCCGCGGTGTCCTGTATATCGGTCGGGTTCATAAGGGTCAGCCACTCCTCGAACCCCTCCCGCGTGGTGCCTTCGGCAAAGTACCACTCGCGCCCGCCACCCTGGCAACCCAACTCGACATCTCCGCCCTTGATGCTGTTATGGTAGTTGAAGTACATGGGGCGCTCGGCAATCACCGGCTGATCGGAGACAAGCCGAACGGAGATATCCTTGTCGTAGCCGACCGCGTCGCTGACAAGTAGCGTATCTCTCGAGTGCGGCCTCACCGTCCGGTGGCCGGACTGCGTCGCGCCGTCCGCAAACATGTAGGTAAAATCCACCTCGGCTTTGACGTCCCCGGGGTTCATGACCGAGATCCACTCCTCGAAGGAGCCTTCATTGGGGGTATTCCTTGTCGTTCCCTCGGCGAACAGCCAGTCCTGATGAGGTTCAGGGGCTCCCACCTCGGTGTCGCCTCCCTGCCACTTGCCGTGATATTCGAAGTACATCGGTCGCTCGGCAATGATAGGCTGGCTCGATTCCACGCGTGCCGACACGTCCAGGCCGGGCCCCACAGCCCCGTTCACGTCAATCGTCTCCCGCGAGGTCGGAGCCATGCGGATCCTCTGTGTCTGCGTGCCTCCACCGTAGAACATGTATGTGATGGTCACGTCACACGGAGAAGCGCCGGGGTTCATGAGCGAGATCCACTCCTCGAAGCCCTCCCTGGTTGTCCCCTCCGCCAGGCACCACGACGTGGAGAGCGCCGGCACGCCCGAGCCTATCGACCCTCCGGTCCATTTCTGGTGGTAGTTGAAATACATGGGGCGCTCGACCACGATGTCCCGGTCAGACGTCACCCTGGCCGAGACATTCTTTCCCGGCCCGACAGCGTCGTTGACGCTTATCGTGAAGCGCGAGTGAGCGGCGACCCTGACCGTCTGCCTTCTGGTCGAGCCGCCGGGGAACATATAGGTTATCTCGACTGCCGCTGCTGCACCTCCGGGGTTCAGGATGCAGATCCATTCATCGAAGCCCTCTATGGTCGTGCCTTCCGCCAGGTAGAACGTCTTGCCGGGGGCTTGGGTTCCCAGCTCGACGTTACCGTCGCTGATCCTGCCGCCGTAGTTGAAGTACATGGCGCGCTCCGCGACTATCGCCTGTCCGCTGGTGACCTTCATGGAAACGTCCTGGTTCTGGCCTGCCAGCAACGTCACGTAGTCCTTGAAGTCGCTCGTTCTACGGGTTATGCCGCTTATCAGGCAGCCGCTGGAAACGTAGGCGCCCGGGTCCACAGACTTTATCGCCTGATAGCTCGACCTCATCATGCCGAGGTAGGTGTAGTCGCACTTGCTCGAGTAATAGACCAGGCCGTCCTTGGATGGAGGCGCGTCCTCGTCCCAGCCCGGCTCGTTCCACACCTGGTACAGATCGACATATCCTCGGTAGCGTCGCGCGACCGCTTGGCAGAAATCCGCCCAGTCCTGCATGTTGGCCGGCGGTGCATAAGCCACCGGCTCCGGCGCCGACCTGTTCTGCGCCCACACCGGGACGGGCCCGTGTAGGGTCAGAAGAATGCTGTCTACCCCGATGCTGAGCGCATTGTCGATCTGGGCGTCAAGCCCGGCCCAGCGGTACTGGTTCTTACCCGGATTTATCATATCAAAACGGAAGGAACACTCCCTTGTATTGCTAAATTATTGATTAGAATGGGATTTATCGGCACTCTGCGACTCTCCGGGAGGAAAACCTCATGGGTGAAGGCCAAGAAGGCAGTTTGAAGCTCCATTTCGACGGCCATTTGCGCCTGGAGTTCAGGGGCGCAAAGGTGACAACGGATGCCGGTTTGTTGGTTGTCAGGGAGCTTGATGAAGTGCTTGGCCTCACCGAAATGGCGGGTGAAAAGATATCCGACAACAGAACCGGTAGGAACGTGCAGCACGAGCTTGCCGGTCTCCTTCGCCAGTCTGTGTACGCGAGGCTCGCCGGATACGAGGACGTGAACGATCAGGAAGCGCTCACCAGGGACCCGGCCATGAGAGCAGTCGTCGGGAAGAAGGCTCTGGAAAGAAACGCGGCGAGCTCTCAGACGGTATCCCGATTCGAGACCGAGACACTCGCGACCGAGCAGAACATCGAAGCGCTTTCCTCCATCAACGCCGTCTGGGTCGAGAAAGCAATTGCCCGCACCAATACAAAGAAGATAGTCCTTGACATGGACTCATCCGAGTCCCCCGTGCACGGGAGCCAGGAAGGCTCCGCCTACAACGGGCACTTTTCCTCCAGATGCTACCATCCCCTGTTCGTGTTCAATCAGTTCGGGGATTGTGAAGGCGCTGTCTTGAGGCCGGGCAACGTCCACTCATCCGATGGATGGAGGAACCTGCTGGAACCCATCATTAACAGATACAAAG
>Ga0209429_10001454_pt1 | contig 14596 bp, 13 predicted proteins | sample BarGraNGADG00212_3_FD_184493 | JGI IMG/M metagenome (GOLD analysis project Ga0209429, IMG submission 184493) | Arctic peat soil microbial communities from Barrow, Alaska - Barrow Graham LP Ref core NGADG0004-212 (SPAdes) (version 2) | ecosystem: Environmental > Terrestrial > Soil > Wetlands >... | reverse complement strand
GCCGTCAGCTCGAGGCGCTGATGGCGGGTCGCGAGCCGCTCAACGTCGTCCGCGCCGGGCTCAGCGCAGCGACCGGCACGACGCGCGCTCGATGAGCTCCGTCGGCAGGGTGACGTGCGTCCCGCCCTCGGACACGCCGTTCATCATCGCGATGAGCAGGCCGATCGCCTCCGAGCCCATCCGCTGGATGGGCTGGGCGATGGTGGTCAGCGGCGGCGAGGTGAGCGCCGACTCGGGGACGTTGTCGAAGCCGATCACGGAGAGGTCATCCGGGACGGAGAGCCCGAGGGACCGCGCGACCTGCATGGTGCGGATGGCCGAGAGGTCGTTGGCCGCGAACACCGCGGTCGGGCGGTCGGGCATGGTGAGCAGCTCGTGCGCCGGGAGGTCTGCGGTCTCGGGGCGGTAGCCGCCGACCCGCATCAGGCCCGGGTCCACCGGGATCCCGGCACCCACCAGCGCCGCCCGGTAGCCCTCCTCGCGCAGCCGGGCCGACTCCAGGTCCGGGCGGCCGCCGAGGAAGCCGATCCGGGTGTGCCCGAGCCGGATCAGGTACTGGGTGGCAACGGTCGCCCCGTGCATGTTGTCCGAATCGACGGTGGTCAGTCCGGAGCGTCCGCGGTGCGGGTCGACGGCCACCACCGGGATACCCGGGTGGAGGTCCACCACGGTGGGCGTGACGATGATGGCGCCGTCGATCAACGTGCCGCTCAGCCGGGACAGGTACCGCTGCTCCCAGCCGACCCCGCCGTGCCGACCGCCGCCGGAGTAGGCGAGGAGCTCGTAGCCGGTGTCGGCGATCGCCTTCGACGTCCCCTTGAGCAGCTCGGTGCTGAAGGGCTCGAACTCCGCTACCAGGATCCCGATCACGTTGGTGCGGGCGCTGCGCAGGCTCCGGGCCACCAGGCTGGACTCGTAGCCGAGGTGGTCGATGACCTCCTGGACCCGTGCAGACGTCGCGACCGCGACCCCGTAGCGACCGTTGATGACTTTGGAGACCGTGGCGATGGACACGCCCGCCGTGCGCGCCACATCGGTGATGGTCACCCTGCTTTCGCTGTCCACGGGCGTGACTCTACCGTTTCGATAACGATATCGAAATCGATTGACACCCCCAAAACGTGCGTGCGAGACTGCCGATGTCCGAGCGTCGACGATGACCTAAGGAACCCAAATCATGGCGAGATTCCGAGCCGGCTCAGCCGTGGCGCTGGGCCTCAGCGTGGTCCTGCTGCTGGCCGCGTGCGGCGGTGGCGGCACCGAAGTGCCTGGCAGCGACACCACCCCCAGCAGCGACGTAGTCGAAGACGTCACCCTGACCTTCTGGCACAACGCCACGACGGGCGCGGGTGCCGCCTTCTGGGACGACACCGCCGCCACCTTCGAGGCGGACCACCCGAACGTGACGATCGAGATCCAGGCGATCCAGAACGAGGACCTCGACGGCAAGCTCCAGACTGCACTCAACTCCGGTGACGCCCCCGACATCTTCATGCAGCGTGGGGGCGGCAAGATGGCCGCGATGGTCGAGGCGGGCCAGCTCATGGACATCACCGATCTGATCACCGACGAGACCAAGCAGGTCATCCCGGACGGGTCGTTCAAGGCCGAGACGCTGGACGACCGCGTCTACGCCATGCCGGTCGCCGTGCTTCCGGGTGGGTTCTTCTACAGCAAGGACCTCTTCGAGCAGGCGGGCATCACCGAGACGCCGACCTCGCTCGAGGACCTCAGCGCAGCGGTCGAGAACCTCAAGGCAGCTGGCGTCGACCCGATCGCCCTGGGTGCGAAGGACGCCTGGCCGGCCGCGCACTGGTACTACTTCTTCGCCCTGCGCGAGTGCAGCGCCGACGTGCTCGCTGCCGCTGCCGCGGACAAGACGTTCGACGACCCGTGCTGGTTGAGGGCGGGCGATGACCTGTCGGGCTTCGCCGCCACCGAGCCATTCAACCAGGGCTTCCTCACCACCTCCGCGCAGCAGGGCGCGGGGAGCTCCGCGGGCCTGCTGGCCAACCACCAGGCGGCCATGGAGCTCATGGGCGCGTGGGACCCGGGCGTCATCGCGTCCCTCACCCCCGACCAGAAGCCGCTGGCGGACCTCGCGTGGTTCCCGTTCATCTCGGTGTCTGACGGCGAGGGCGACCCCGCCGCGATGATGGGCGGCGTCGACGGGTACTCCTGCTCGGCCGACGCTCCGGAGCAGGCCTGCGCCGACTTCCTCAACTACATCGCGACCACCGCGGTCCAGGAGGCGTACTACGCAGCCTTCAACGCGCCGCCGGTGAACACCGAGGCGCAGAAGGTCGTCACCGAGCCCTACCTGCAGCAGATCCTCGAGGCATACAACGCTGCCCCGTACGTCTCGCAGTGGCTCGACACGGTGTACGGGCAGAACGTGGGCAACGCGCTGAACACGGGTGTCGTCGAGATGCTCGCCGGCAGTGGTGACGCCGCAGGCATCATCCAGGCGGTCAACGACGCCGCGGCACGGGAGTAGCAGCGAGCCGATGACTGATCTCACACGCGAGAGCTCGCCCGAGCGCTTGCCTGTGAATCTCGCGACGGGCGGGGGCGGCGCAGAACCTGCGTCGTTCCCGCCCAGGCCACGCCGCCGCCCTCGCGGCATCAGCTGGGCCCAGCGTCTTGAGATCGCAGCGCTGTCGGGTCCGGCCATCCTTGTCTTCCTGGCCTTCGTGGTCTTCCCGGTGCTGATGGCCGCGTACTACGGCTTCTTCAGCTGGAAGGGCTACGGCCGGGCCACGGACTTCATCGGGCTCCGGAACTACGCCAACATCCTGCGGGACGACACCTTCCAGGGGGCGTTGCTGCACAACGGGATGATCGTGGTCCTGTCCTTGGTCCTCCAGGGGCCGGTGGCGATCATCCTGGCGCTGTTGCTCAACAAGAAGATGCGTGGGCAGTCCGTCATCCGCGTGCTCATTTTCGTCCCGTACGTGATCTCCGAGGTCATCGTCGGGACCGGGTGGAGCCTGATACTCCAGAGCGGCGGCGCGGTCAACGCTTTCTTGCGGGCGCACGGCCTGGGCGCGCTTGCCCAGGACTGGCTCTCCGACCCCGGAATCGCGATCTGGTCGCTCATGGCGATCATCACGTGGAAGTACATCGGGTTCGCCGTGATCCTCCTGCTCGCCGGCCTCCAGGGCATCCCGGAAGAGCTCTTCGAGGCAGCGGCCATTGACGGCGCCTCGTACTGGCAGGTCCAGCGCCGGATCACGCTGCCGCTGCTGGGGCCGACGATCCGGATCTGGGCGTTCCTGTCGGTCATCGGGTCGCTGCAGCTCTTCGACCTCGTCTACATCATCTGGGGCCAGTACGTGGCCTCGACAGCGGGGACGTCCACCATGGCGACCTACATGGTCGCCAACGGGCGCAACGCCGGGAACTACGGATACGGCAACGCCGTGGCGGTCGTCCTTTTCATCATCTCTCTGATCATCGCGCTGTTCTACCAGCGCTTCGTCCTGCGCCGCGACACTGACGGCGCGCTCACGGGGAGAAGCAAGTGATGGCCGCGACGACGATCGATCCTCGGACCAGGGTTCGAACCCTCCGCAAGGGCGCGCCGACCCGTCGCTGGGCGAGTCCGACCGTCTACCTCGTCGCCTTCGCATTCGTCGGGCTGATGCTGGCGCCGGTCGCCTACATCATCATCGGCGGGTTCCGCACGAACGCAGGCATCACTCAGGACCCTGCCGGCTGGCCGGCGCCCTGGGAGGTGGTCAACTACCTCAACGTCCTCAAGGGCGGGGTCTTCTGGCGGGAGATGCTCAACTCGACATTCGCCGCCCTCGGCACGACCATCGGCGTCGTGGTGCTCGGCCTGATGGCCAGCTACGTGCTCGCCCGGTACCGGTTCAACGGTCGCGCGGGGATGTACTCGCTGTTCGCCGCCGGTCTGATGTTCCCGATGACCGTGGCGATCACGCCGCTGTACATCATGATCAAGACGCTCGGCCTGATGAACTCCCTCTGGGGTGTCATCCTCCCGCAGATCGCCTTCGCCCTGCCGGTGACGATCATCATCCTTGTGCCCTTCCTGCGGGCGATCCCCGCGGAGATCGAGGAGGCGGCGTCGATCGACGGGTGCAGCCGCGTCGGGTTCTTCATGCGGATGGTCATCCCACTGTCGGTCCCCGGCGTGATCACCGTCGCCATCCTGGCGTTCATCGCGAGCTGGAACAGCTACCTGCTGCCGCTGTTCATCCTCAACGATCAGAACACGTTCACGTTGCCGCTCGGGGTTCAGGCGTTCGCCTCGCAGTACTCGGTCGACACGGCCAAGGTGCTCGCCTTCACCTCGCTGTCCATGATCCCCGCGCTGATCTTCTTCAGTCTCTTCGAGCGCCGCATCGTCGGCGGCCTGACCGGAGCGGTCAAGGGCTGAGGACGGCGCGGCGAGAGCGTCCGGGGGACACGGTGGCGCTCCCGTGTCCCCCGGACGCGCGCACGAACAGAGGGCAGGGGGGAGTGATCCCGTGCCCTCTGTTCGCCTGTCACCAGGCCGTGCGACAGTGACCCGCATGACCGAGAACCTCACCGACGCCGTCGTCACCGAGCGGGTGGACGCTCGTCACTGGCGGGTGCTGCTTGGCCGCTTGCACGCCACCTTCAGCACGGGCTCGTTCGAGACCGGACTGGGACTGGTCCAGCGGATCGCGGCGCTCGCCGAGCGGGCGAACCACCATCCCGATGTCGACCTGCGCTATCCGACGGTGCACGTTGTCCTGTTCTCCCACGACGCGAACGGGCTCACCGAGCGCGACGTCGCGATGGCCGCGCAGATCAGTGCCGTGGCGGACGAGATGGACCTGACCGCAGCCCCGGCCGGGCCCCAGGTGCTCGAGATCGCGGTGGACGCGATCGACATCCGCGCCGTCCGGCCGTTCTGGAAGGCGGTCCTCGGCTACGACGACGATCGGGCCGCCGCCGGTGACGTCGAGCCGGCTCTCGCCGACCCGGCGGGGATCGGCCCGTCGGTGTGGTTCCAGCAGATGGACGTGCCGCGCCCCCAGCGCAACCGGATCCACCTGGACGTCACGGTGCCGTACGACGTCGCGGAGCAGCGGGTGGCCGCAGCGATCGCGGCGGGCGGCCGGCTGGTCAGCGGCGTCTGGGCACCGTCGTTCTGGGTGCTCGCCGACGCCGAGGGCAACGAGGCGTGCGTGTGCACCTGGCAGGCCCGGGATTGAGCGTGCCTAGACTCCCGGCATGACCTCACGCCCGGACGCGCCCGACATCAAGCCCCGCAGCCGCCAGGTGACCGACGGCCTCGAGGCCACCGCCGCGCGCGGCATGTTGCGCGCGGTCGGGATGGGCGACGAGGACTTCGCCAAGCCCCAGATCGGCGTCGCCAGCTCCTGGAACGAGATCACGCCCTGCAACCTGTCGCTGGACCGGCTGGCCAAGGCGGCCAAGAACGGGGTGCACGCGGCCGGCGGGTTCCCGCTGGAGTTCGCCACCATCTCGGTCTCCGACGGCATCTCGATGGGCCACGAGGGGATGCACTTCTCCCTGGTGAGCCGGGACACCATCGCCGACAGCGTCGAGATCGTGATGCAGGCCGAGCGCCTGGACGGCGCGGTGCTGCTCGCGGGATGCGACAAGTCCCTGCCGGGCATGCTGATGGCCGCTGCGCGGCTCGATGTCTCGGCCGTCTTCCTCTATGCCGGGTCCATCGCTCCGGGCTGGGTCAAGCTCTCCGACGGAACCGAGAAGGAGGTCACGATCATCGACGCCTTCGAGGCGATCGGTGCGTGCGCGAGGGGCCTGATGAGCAGGCAGGACGTCGACCTGATCGAGCGTGCGATCTGCCCCGGCGAGGGCGCCTGCGGTGGCATGTACACCGCGAACACGATGGCGTCGGTGGCCGAGGCGATCGGCATGTCGCTGCCCGGATCGGCCGCCCCGCCGTCGGCGGACCGGCGTCGGGACGCGTTCGCCCTGCGCTCGGGGGAGGCGGTGGTCAACCTGCTGCGCCTGGGGATCACGGCGCGTCAGATCATGACCAAGGATGCCTTCGAGAACGCGATCGCCGTGGTGATGGCCTTCGGAGGGTCCACGAACGCGGTTCTGCACCTGCTGGCGATCGCCCACGAGGCCGAGGTCGACCTGAGCCTTGACGACTTCGCGCGGGTCGCGGCGCGGGTCCCGCACCTGGGCGACCTCAAGCCGTTCGGCCGGTACGTGATGAACGACGTCGACCGGATCGGCGGGGTGCCGGTCGTGATGAAGGCCCTGCTCGACGCCGGGCTGGTGCACGGTGACTGCCTGACGGTGACCGGGAAGACCGTCGCGGAGAACCTCGCCGAGATCGATCCGCCGGACCCCGACGGCAAGATCCTGCGGGCGCTGGACAACCCGATCCACCACTCCGGCGGGATCACGATCCTGCGCGGGTCGCTGGCGCCCGATGGCGCCGTTGTGAAGTCCGCGGGGTTCGACTCCGACGTGTTCGAGGGGGTCGCGCGGGTCTTCGACCGGGAGCGGGCGGCCCTCGACGCGCTCGAGGACGGCACCATCCAGGCGGGCGACGCCGTCGTGATCCGCTACGAGGGCCCGAAGGGCGGGCCCGGCATGCGCGAGATGCTGGCGATCACCGGGGCCATCAAGGGCGCCGGTCTCGGCAAGACCGTCCTGCTGCTCACCGACGGGAGGTTCTCCGGCGGGACCACCGGCCTGTGCGTCGGTCACGTGGCGCCGGAGGCGGTCGACGCCGGGCCCATCGCCTTCGTGCGGGACGGTGACCGGGTGCGGCTGAACGTCGCGGACGCGACCCTCGACCTGCTCGTCGACGCCGGGGAGCTCGCCGACCGGGCGCAGGGCTGGCAGCCGCCGGCCCCCCGGTACACCAGGGGAGTGCTGGCCAAGTACGCCAAGCTGGTCGGCTCGGCGTCGAAGGGCGCGGTCCTCGACTGATGGCTGCACTGTCCCGGGCTTCACGCACGCGCGTCCACATGGCGGATACGTGAACCAAGATGTGAGACGGCGGAACTCCCGCGTGACAACCGGACCCGCGCAGGCGTAGTGTGCCGAGCGTGCAGACGACCTTCGTAGTACCCACCTAGCGCCGGCAGGCCGTCAGGTCTCGTCCGCGCGCACCCCTCGAGAGCCCCTGACGGGCCGGGGGGTTTTTTCATGCCATGCCAGCACCGCAATCCGCACCACCCAGAGCCACCAGGAGTCAACGATGGTCCAGGACACGCATCCGGCACCGCCAGCGGCCGGTCAGCCGGCCACCGAGCCAACGGCGCAGCGCCAGGCCGCAACGGTCACGCCGGGCGACGTGGCACGGGGCGGCGTCGGGCACGGCGAGTCGATCACCGGCGCGCAGTCGATCGTGCGGTCGCTCGAGGCCGCGGGCGCCAAGGTGGTGTTCGGGATCCCCGGTGGGACCATCCTTCCGGCCTACGACCCACTGATGGACTCCACCAAGCTGCGGCACATCCTGGTGCGGCACGAGCAGGGTGCCGGCCATGCGGCCGAGGGCTACGCCTACTCCTCGGGTGAGGTCGGCGTCTGCATGGCCACCTCCGGCCCCGGCGCGACGAACCTGGTGACGGCGCTGGCCGACGCCAACATGGACTCGGTCCCGGTCGTCGCCATCACCGGACAGGTCGGCGCATCGGTGATCGGGACCGACGCCTTCCAGGAGGCGGACATCGTCGGGATCACCCTGCCGGTCACCAAGCACAGCTTCCTGGTGACCGACCCGGACCAGATCTCCGGCGTCATCGCCCAGGCGTTCCACATCGCCCGGACCGGCCGTCCGGGCCCGGTGCTCGTTGACATCGCCAAGTCTGCGATGCAGATGAGGACCACCTTCAACTGGCCGGCGCACGTCGACCTGCCCGGCTACCACCCGGTCACCAAGCCGCACGTCAAGCAGATCCGGGAGGCCGCACGGTTGCTCGCGACCGCGCGTCGTCCGGTGCTGTATGTCGGCGGCGGCGCGGTCCGGTCCGGTGCGGCGGCCGAGCTCCGCAGGGTGGTGGACGCCTCCGGGGCGCCCGTCGTGACCACCCTGATGGCGCGCGGCGTGCTGCCGGACAGCCACCCGCAGCACCTGGGCATGCCGGGCATGCACGGCACGGTGCCCGCGGTCGCCGCACTGCAGAAGGCCGATCTGGTCGTCGCCCTCGGCGCCCGCTTCGACGACCGGGTGACCGGCAAGATCTCCTCCTTCGCCCCGCTCGCGACCATCGTGCACGCGGACATCGACCCCGCGGAGATCGGCAAGAACAAGCGCGTTGACGTGCCGATCGTCGGCGACCTCAAGGAGGTCCTCGCCGACCTGCTGCCCGAGCTGGCTCGTGAGCACGCCCAGCACGGCAAGCCGGACCTTGGCGCATGGTGGCGACAGCTGGACGAGCTGCGGGAGACGTTCCCGTTGGGCTACACGGCCACCGAGGACGGCCACATGGCGCCCCAGTACGTGATCCAGCGGCTCGGTGAGATCGTCGGTCCGGAGGCGATCTACGTCGCCGGCGTCGGCCAGCACCAGATGTGGGCGTCCCAGTTCATCAACTACCAGCGTCCCGGCCAATGGATCAACTCCGGTGGGCTGGGCACGATGGGCTTCTCAGTGCCGGCCGCCATGGGCGCAAAGGTCGGCGACCCCGCCCGGACGGTCTGGTCGATCGACGGCGACGGCTGCTTCCAGATGACCAACCAGGAGCTGGCCACCTGTGCGATCAACGAGATCCCGATCAAGGTCGCGGTGATCAACAACTCCTCACTTGGCATGGTCCGCCAGTGGCAGACCCTGTTCTACTCGAAGCGGTACTCCAACACCGACCTGCACACCGGTCACGGCACCGTGCGGATCCCGGACTTCGTCAAGCTCGCCGAGGCCTATGGCTGCGTGGGGCTGCGCTGCGAGGACGCCGCCGACGTCGACGCGACCATCAAGCGGGCGATGGAGATCGACGACCAGCCCGTCGTGGTGGACTTCACGGTCTCCCGGGACGCCATGGTCTGGCCGATGGTCGCCGCCGGGGTCAGCAACGACGAGATCCAGTACGCACGCGGCATCAGCCCGGCATGGGACCGGGAGGAGTGATGCGCCGGATCGGCCTCCTCGGCGGCACGTCGTGGGAGTCGACGGTGGACTACTACCGCCTGCTCAACGAGGGAGTGCGCGACCGCCTCGGCGGCACCCACTCCGCTGACCTGGTGCTGCGCTCGATGGACTTCGCCGAGCTCGAGGCGCTCCAGGCGGTCGACGACTGGATAGCGCTGGGCCGGCGGTACGCGACCGAGGCGACGGCCCTGGTGAGGGCAGGCGCAACGGTGCTCGGCATCTGCGCCAACACGATGCACCTGCTGTACGACGACGTCGCGAGTGCCGGAGTGCCGGTGGTGCACGTGGTGGATGCCGTTGCGGACGCCGCCCAGGCGGCCGGCGCGACCCGCGTCGGCCTGCTCGGCACCCGGTACACGATGTCCTCCGAGGAGCTGTACCCGGCCCGGATGGGTGCTCGCGGGATCGACGTGCTGGTCCCCGAGGCCGACGACGCGGCCGAGGTGCACCGGATCATCTACTCCGAGCTGGTGCTCGGGCAGGTGCTCGAGCCCTCGCGGGACGCCCTGCGCGACGTCGTCGGCCGCCTTGTCGAGCGCGGTGCACAGGCCGTCGTGCTCGGCTGCACCGAGCTCGGGATGATCGTCGGTCCCGAGCAGAGCGCGGTGCAGCTCCTGGACAGCCTGTCCCTCCACGTCGGCGCCCTGCTGGACGCGGCCCTTGCCGTCGGGACGCCGGAAGAACCATCCCTGGAAGAAGGTGCAGCATGAGCAGGCACACGCTGTCGGTGCTCGTCGAGAACAAGCCCGGTGTGCTCACGCGGGTGGCCGGCCTGTTCGCGCGGCGCGCGTTCAACATCCACTCCCTCGCGGTGGGCCCCACCGAGCACGAGGAGATCTCCCGGATCACGGTGGTCGTCGACGTCGACGAGCTGCCGCTGGAGCAGGTCACCAAGCAGCTGAACAAGCTGATCAACATCATCAAGATCGTCGAGCTCGAGGCCGACGCCTCCGTGCAGCGAGAGCTGCTGCTGGTCAAGGTCCGCGCCGACGCGAGCACCCGCTCGCACGTGCTCGAGGTGGTGCAGCTGTTCCGGGCGCACGTCGTCGACGTCGTGCCGGAGGCCGTGACCATCGAGGCCACCGGCGGCCCGGGCAAGCTCGACGCCCTGCTCGCGGCGCTCGAGCCGTACGGGATCCGGGAGATCGTGCAGTCCGGCACGGTGGCCATCGGTCGCGGCGCGCGCTCGATCACCGACCGCGCACTGGAACGGGTGTCCCGCCCCGCCTGAGAACCGTCAGACTGTCCGAAGCACCACCGCCGGGCATCGCCCGGACGACGACTCGATGTAAGGAGACCTTCCGTGGCAGAGCTGTTCTACGACGACGACGCCGATCTGTCGATCATCCAGGGGAAGAACGTCGCCATCATCGGCTACGGATCCCAGGGTCACGCTCACGCGCAGAACCTGCGGGATTCGGGCGTGGCGGTCAAGGTCGTCGAGCGTGAGAACTCGCGTGGCGGGGCCAGGGCCAAGGCCGACGGATGGGAGCTGACCCCCATCGACGAGGGCGTGGCCTGGGCCGACGTCATCATGATCCTCGTGCCCGACCCCGTTCAGCGTGCGGTCTACGCGAAGTCCATCCTGCCGAACCTCACGCCGGGCAAGATGATCATGTTCGCGCACGGGTTCAACATCCGCTTCGGGTACATCACCGCGCCGGAGGGCGTCGACGTCGCCATGGTCGCCCCCAAGGGGCCCGGGCACCTGGTCCGGCGGGAGTTCTTCGACGGCCGCGGTGTCCCGGTGCTCGTCGCCGTGGAGAACGACGCGACCGGCACGGCCTGGGCAACGGCGCTCTCGTATGCGAGGGCCATCGGTGGTCTGCGCGCGGCCGGCATCAAGACGACGTTCACCGAGGAGACCGAGACCGATCTGTTCGGTGAGCAGGCCGTGCTGTGCGGCGGCGTCTCCAAGCTCATCCAGTACGGCTTCGAGACGCTGACCGAGGCCGGATACCAGCCGGAGATCGCGTACTTCGAGGTTCTGCACGAGCTGAAGCTGATCGTCGACCTCATCTACGAGGGCGGCATCACCAAGCAGCGCTGGAGCGTGTCCGACACGGCCGAGTACGGCGACTACGTCTCCGGGCCGCGGGTCATCGACCCGACCGTTAAGCAGCACATGCAGGAGGTCCTCGCGGACATCCGCAGCGGCGCCTTCGCGACACGGTTCATTGCCGACCAGGACGCGGGTGCGCCGGAGTTCAAGGCGCTGCGCGCCGAGGGGGAGAGCCACCCGATCGAGGCGGTCGGCCACCGGCTGCGCCCGCTGTTCGCCTGGGTCAAGCCGGTGGACACCGACTACGTCGAGGGAAGTGCGGCAAACTGACCGTGATCCTGGGGCCCTGCTTTGGGGGGTGGGGCCCCAGGGCATCGTCGGATGCCTCCAGTCTCGCGCTGGCAGGCCGGCTGGTGGGTCCGCACGTGAGGGAGGAGGGCTGAGCGATGGTCAAGGGCGTTGTGCTCGCGGAGAGCCTGCGCACTGACGCGCGGCTTCCGTTGGACGGGTTCACGGTGGCTGTCGTCCGCCGGGACGTCAGCGCGGGAGCCGTCGGCGTCCAGCCGGAGATGTGGACCTTCCTGGAGATCGAGGGGCCCGACGACGGCGCAGACGCCCTCGCGGCCGCGCTCTCCGGTGCGCTCGAGGCCGAGGGTGGCTGGTACGCCGACTACACGGTGGGGGACGACCACATGGTGGTGTTCGCCGGCCGGGTGTTCCGCTACCGCAACGGCGACGCTGCGGGGCGGGCGGAGGTCGCCGACTACGCGCGGAGCGTAGGAGTACCCGAGCATCAGCTCGACTGGCCGGAGTGAGGGCAGCCGGACGCGCGACCCCAGCTACCGCGTCTCGACCGCAGAACGCGGCGCCCGGCGCAGGGTGCGGCCGCGGGTGGCCGCGTTCTGCGCCGGCGGCCGCGCTCGGCCGTTGGGGTGCCCGATGACGCCGGAGATTAGGAGCCAAATGGACGACGAGCGGACTACAGGGTTCGGTGCCGATGACGCCGATGACGCCGATGACGCCGACGACGGTGCCGAGGAGCTCGGCGCCGCGCCGCCGGCCGAGCCGATCGACCTCGACGCCGACCAGGCCGCGGACGCAGCGGCGCTCCAGGACTTCTGGGAGGCGGCCCGGATGCGGACCGGCATCACCCGCACCGCCGTCGTGACCGGGATGAGCGCCGAGGCGACGCTCCCGCCGCCGGCGTGGTCCTTCGGGGACAACCCCGAGCTGGCGGACCAGCTGCTGGACCTCGTTCTTGCGGGCACCAAGACGGCCACCGCGACCTCGCTCGCCGAGCTCGAGCAGGCCGGGGAGCCGGTCCCACAACCGGGCGATCTCGCGATCGTGCTCGACGGCGCCGGTCACCCCCGGGCGCTCATCCGCACCACCGATGTGCAGGCGCTGGCCTTCCGGGACGTGACCGAGGAGCAGGCCGCTGCCGAGGGTGAGGACGACAGGTCGTTGGCGAGCTGGCGCCGCGAGCACGAGAGGTACTTCCGGCGCGTGCTCGCCGGTGGGGCAGCGGAGTTCTCCGAGGATCTACCGGTCGCGATGGAGACCTTCGAGCTGCTGTATCCCTGATCCGCGGTATCGCTGAGCCCAGCCGGGAGAAAAGCCCGCCATGCAAGACAACCTGTCCCGCCAGATGGACGGACGGCTAGGGTCGGAGCCATGACACGGAACGTGCGCCTCGCCGTCGTCCGCGGTGACGGCATCGGGACCGAGGTGGTCGAAGAGGGCCTCAAGGTGCTCGACGCCGCCCTGGGTGCCGACGTCACCGTCAGCACGACGGAGATGGAGCTCGGTGCCCGCCGCTGGCACGCGACCGGCGAGACGCTCACCGCCGAGGACCTGGCGACGATCCGTCAGCACGACGTGATCCTGCTCGGGGCCGTCGGGGACCCGGGTGTCCCGTCCGGCGTCCTGGAGCGCGGGCTGCTGCTCCGGCTGCGCTTCGAGCTGGACCACTACGTCAATCTGCGCCCCGGCAAGCTCTACCCCGGCGTGCGCTCACCGCTCGCCGACCCCGGAGCGATCGACTTCGTCGTCGTGCGGGAGGGCACCGAGGGGCCGTACGTCGGCAACGGCGGCTCCATCCGCAAGGGCACGCCGCACGAGGTCGCCAACGAGGTCAGTGTCAACACCGCCTTCGGCATCGAGCGTGTGGTCCGCGACGCCTACACCCGGGCAGCGGCTCGGCCCCGCAAGCACCTCACGCTCGTGCACAAGCACAACGTGCTGGTGCACGCCGGCGACCTGTGGCTCCGCACCGTCGAGGCGATGAACCCCGAGTTCCCGGACGTCACCATCGACTACCTGCACGTCGACGCGGCGACCATCTTCATGGTCACCAAGCCGTCCCGGTTCGACGTGATCGTCACCGACAACTTGTTCGGCGACATCCTGACCGACCTGGCCGGCGCCGTCGTCGGCGGGATCGGCCTGGCCGCCTCCGGGAACATCAACCCGGACCGCAGCACGCCCTCGATGTTCGAGCCGGTGCACGGCTCCGCGCCGGACATCGCGGGCCAGGGCAAGGCCGACCCGACGGCCACCATCCTGAGTGTCGCCATGATGCTGGACCACCTCGGCCTGCCCGACGCCGCGGCAACCGTCGAGGCCGCCGTCGCCGCCGACCTGGCCGACCGGGGGGACCGAGTACGGTCGACGGCCGACGTGGGCTCGGAGATCGCCGCACGCATCAGCTGAGACCTTCCCCAACCCGGTCGGCCGTCACCTCGCCGAAGGACCGAGCCCGGCTCGGTCACCGCCTTGGTGAAGGGACCCGACATGAGCAGCACCGCAGCACCCGCCAGCACACCCACGATCGCTGACACCTTCGCGCGCCACCTGACGACGACGCCGTCCCCGCCGTCCGAACGCGCGCGCCTCATGGTGGATCCCGGCTTCGGCAGGGTGTTCACCGACCACATGGCCCTGATCGACTGGACGGCCGATGCCGGCTGGACCGGCCACCGCGTCGTCCCGCGCGCCCCTCTGCAGATGGACCCCGCGGCCGCCGTCCTGCACTACGGCCAGGAGATCTTCGAGGGAATCAAGGCGTTTCGGCACGCGGACGGCTCGGTGTGGACCTTCCGACCCGAGGCGAACGCGGCGCGGTTCGTCGTGTCCGCCCGGCGGATGGCGATGCCGGAGCTGTCGTCGGCCGACTTCCTCGGCTCGCTCGAGGCCCTCGTGCGGGTGGATGCCGACTGGGTGCCGGACAGCGACGAGGCGAGCCTGTACCTGCGGCCGTTCATGTTCGCGTCCGAGGCGTTCCTCGGGGTGCGGCCGGCACGTGCGATGGCCTACGTGCTGATCGCGTCCCCGGTGGGCCCGTACTTCTCCGGCGGGGTCCGGCCCGCGCCCATCTGGGTGGCCGAGGACCTGCGGCGCGCCGGACCGGGCGGAACGGGCGCGGCCAAGTGCGGCGGGAACTACGCCGCGAGCCTGCTGTCCCAGCAGGAGGCGTACGCCGAGGGTTGCGAGCA
>Ga0209429_10001453_pt1 | contig 14597 bp, 14 predicted proteins | sample BarGraNGADG00212_3_FD_184493 | JGI IMG/M metagenome (GOLD analysis project Ga0209429, IMG submission 184493) | Arctic peat soil microbial communities from Barrow, Alaska - Barrow Graham LP Ref core NGADG0004-212 (SPAdes) (version 2) | ecosystem: Environmental > Terrestrial > Soil > Wetlands >... | reverse complement strand
AGGATTATGATGCTCTGTGATTCATCAGCCGTCCAGACCTTTTTTGCGGAATACAAAAAGAAATAGAAGTGCGATGATCAGAAGATTACCGCCAATTATGATAAATGGCTCGGCAGTAAAGGTGTTTACAGCGGGACTTTTCAGCAGATTGCTTATCTGCTGACTGAAAGTAAATCTCGATACACTTTTGATGGTCTCATTGAATGAGGCAAGCATAGGAAGAAAAGAAAACACCATCGCCAGCGGCATTGCCGCAGCTGTTGCACTCATCTGATTCCGGGAAGATACACCTAGGGCAGCACCCAGGATCATGGAGCATATGCTTCCAAGCATCATCACCAGAACAAAACAAATATATTCTGCGCCGCAGAAGCCTGCAAGCCAGGCAAAAAGGAAAGAACTTATATTGGTGAGAATGAACACAAAACTGCCGATGCTCAGGAGATATTCCAAAGGTTTTACATTGGCCAGAATAAGAACGCGAAGCGTGTTTTTTTCTTTCTCCTCAGCTATTATGGAGGCAGTTGCCATGAGCGGAGTAAATACGGCATGCATGGTGCCGAAGATCGAGGCAAAGAAAATACCTTCCGTCCGCATGGATGTTGACATCACATACGCAATAACCGGATATACGGCAAACAGTACAAGAACCTGCGTATTTTTCAGAATATCCTTTACCTGCTTACAAAACACAGAATTGATATTATTTACGGATATCGTTGTCATATGAGAGTCCTTCCTGTAACGGTGATAAATACCGTTTCCAAATTAGGTTCTGAAGAGTGGATCGCCGCTACTTTACCCTCTTTGAAACAGGCTGCAATTTTTTCTGCACTCAAAATGTCATTGGGAAAAGTGACCTCGGTTTTGTCCCCGTAAAAAATAGTTATAATATTTTGACTGTTATATTTTCTGCAGATTTCTTCGGGTACGCCGTATTCAACGATCCTGCCTTCATTTAAGAGTGCTACATGATCACACAGTTTGGCCGCTTCCTCCATATTATGAGTCGTCAGGAAAACGGTCGTACCCTCTTGCCGAAGCTGACGAATCAGATTATGTATTTCTCCGGACGTATGAGGATCAAGTCCGCTTGTAGGCTCGTCTAAAAATAAAAGCTTTGGTTTGTGCAGAATAGCTCTGGCCAGAGCAAGTCTCTGTACCATACCTTTTGAAAGACGACTGACAGATGTCCGGGCATCCTCTGTAAGAATCACCTCATGAAGAACCTCATGAATTCGCTTCTTATCCACACCGAATATCCGTGCAAAAAGAAGCAGATTATCATAGCAATTCAGCCGCGGGTACAGACCGCTGTTATCGAGAACCATACCTATGGAGGAGAAGATTTCACTATTTCTTTTTTGGCTGTCGGTTCCGAAAAGATAAGTCTTTCCGTTCGTCGGAGGTATCTGTCCTGTCAGAATTTTGAGAAGTGTCGTCTTGCCGGCCCCCGAAGGACCGAGAAGTCCAAAAATTTCTCCGTGGTTTATGGAAAGGCTTACGTCTTTAAGAACTGATTTACTGCCGAAATCTTTGGATACTGAAGTCATTTCAATGGCTGTGCCCACTACTTAACCTCCCTGGATTTTTCCTCTTTATATCTGCTCAGAAGAGTGTCATATTTTCTGTTATCTATGCGGGATTTGATCAGTACGATTGTGAGGCTTAGTACAAAGCCGGTCGTGAAGGAAACAAGAAATCCGACCCATGCAGGCAGATAATCATAAGGAAACCAGTGGAAGAATAGTATGAAAATGATTCCTGTTATAAATGCACCAAATACCAAAAGAGCCGCACGCCATTTCATCATCACTTTTTTGAATATTCTCTCGGAGAACAGAAAAATTTTCAACAGGGAGATAACAATGGAATATAGCAGCAATTGAAAAATTGTCACAAAGGAAACACCTGAAGATCCCAGACTGAACAGGGAAGAATATTGCTGCGCTCCACTTCCGAAAAACAAACCAATGAGGGAAACAGATAAAATCGCAACAAAGAACATGACGAATAATTGCGAAAAAAATCCTTTGTTCATTTAATTACCCCCAGCATTTTTTTGATGGTTACAGCGTATTGCCGTGATACGAATAATTTCTCGCCATTATTCAGTGTGACCTGAAAACGGCCGTAAAGATCGGGCTTGAGCGATTGGATTTGATTGAAATTAATGACAGTTGATTTTCCGGCACGAAAAAAGCCGCTCGACTCAAGACGCTCTTCGAGCTCATATAGCTTAAGAGGTGTCTCGTAAACGAAATCCGTTGTGTAAAGAAACGACTTTTTATCAACCGTTTCAATGTACAGTATTTTCAGCACATCGATGAAATATGTCTGGTTCTCTCTGGTGCCGGTAAGTTTGTGATCAAAAATGCGCAGCATCGCCAGAATCCGCGAAACATCATTGTCTGCCTTCCTGCAGTTAATGACGATCTCCGGTTCCGGATACTTTTCATCTTCGATAACTTGAATCTTCAAAGCAACACCCCCCGTACTTATTCTTCCATAACTAAAACAGTTATCGAAAAGAAGAGCAAGAAAATTTCACTATGCTGCAGAAATTGATGTCTAAGTGATCAAAAGATCTATTTTGAAATGAATCCTCTGTTCCTGCTTACGATTTCTTCAAACAACTCGATATCTTCCGGCGTTTTAAATGCCCTTGCGGGTACGCAGTAATCCTTTTGCGTTGTCTTGCTTATCAGCCGGGCGCGTTTCTGATAATCTTCTGCTAATTTAGCTTTGAATATAAATCCGTGCTTCTGTTTTGTGAATTGAGTCAGTTCATTCCAACGGTATTTTTTCGTGTCATTATCAGATTCAACACAAAGATAATCTTCATCAAACCGGAAAATCTGCTGCCGCCCGGGGACCGTACTTTTTTTGTAATTCCGCCGGCTCTTCAGCCAAAGGGAGACCGGAATCCCGAAGGTCAAAAAACAACCGATTGCCAAAATGACGATATCCAAATGCAGAGAATCGAAATCCATTATCCTGTCATATATAAAAATGCCAAGCAGGATAAATCCGATGATATTCACGATGATCCCCGAGACCTGTTTATAATAACGCCCGAGTTCAAAGAACAGCGACTCTTTTTGACTTAACGAAACACGAACTTCAACTGGAGAGGAAGGAGTCCCGGACTTTTTTTCAAATAAAACCTCATACGGCGCAGGGTTTTCCCGCGCAAGTTCCTGAATATTCTGCGGATTCAGACTGTTTTGAGTATCCTGCGGATCGAAAGTGAGCGCGTAGTGCTTCAGCATCAGCTTCCCGGCATCGATATGTGATTCCAGAAGTAAAAAGAAATCATCGATCTGGACTTGATTTGAGAAGCTCCTTCTGGTTATCACATATTCATCCTTACCTTTACGTGAAATAATGAACGCATATTTCGCTTCCCGGACACTGTCGATTTCATTCCATACGACTGTACTGCTCCCGTATTTGGATGTCACAAGTATATTTTCGTTAGAAAATATAAAATGAGTCCGGGTCAAATACATTTTACTTCTTTTATAGGATTGTCTGGATCCGCGTAAAATTGCCGTGAAGAATATAAGAAATATGCATAATAAAACAATCAGAGGCAGGGGAAGCACGTGAAGTGTATCCATCGTAAAACGAAATCCTGTCATATAGAGGACAAAAACCATAAAAAAACCGCTTACAATTAGGAGTGACACGTTGCCGAAAAAGTACCGCAGCTGTACGGAACAAAGCGGCCGGATGTCTTTTCTGTCAATTTCGGCGTCAATAATGACTGCTGGATGCATCGGTTTTTCCTCCTTGAAGCGAATACTGCGAATCAATGCATAATAAGTATTGCCGCTGGTATCCAATATATCATTTCACTCAGAGTATTACTAAAGTTGATTTTCAAATTATGCAACAAAACCCTTCTCTGAATCGTATATGTTATAGGAGTACATGACAAGGAGTACATGACAATATACAAAGCAGCGATAAGCCAGGGAGGTGTCAATATGAAAATCAAACCATTGAATGAATATAAGGAACCCGAATATCCGCCGCTTCGTATTGTAGAAAAAAAGGTCCGCGCCTCTGTTCTTACCGGCAAAAAGGCAGCAACTTTTGCAATGGCGGTTGCAGCTGCCGTCTCCCTTACCACATGCAGTGCAAGAACGCAGACAACGTTTGAAAACCGGACCGGGGAGTCATTGAGTTCCATGGGAAAGACTGCTCAAACATCAGCACGGCCTACACGCGAAACAACGGACCCGACATATGCCGGAGGTGAAATCACTCCGGAAGAGACGGCTACTGCGGGACTTGTGTTCGTTGAAGAGACCGCCCTGGCCGGTGATATTGTACAGACCCAGGAAACTCAAATAACGTATGACCCTGGAATTGCCGGGACAATTATCGCACCGGAAGAGACAGCGGTTACGACTGCCGGCTGATTCCCGTACGTTCTTACTGATGCAGGGAGAATGATCCTATGAATATGACGTTTCACCTGACAGATGCATGCAATATGGCATGCACATATTGTTTTCAGACAAGAAGTCCGCATTGGATGTCAGAGGAAACCGCTCAAAAAGCTGTCGACCTCTCTGTTGGTTCTGATTCCGGATCAACGGGAATCTGTTTTTTCGGAGGCGAACCGCTTTTGTTGAAGGGTACTGTCATCAATACGGTCAATTACTGCCGTACAATAAGCCGGCAGAACGGTCACCGGTTTGTTTTCAAGCTCGTTACAAACGGTACGCTCCTTGATGAAGATTTTATGCAGTTTGCTGATGACAAAAAGATTGGCCTGGCGATTTCCCACGACGGACTCATGCAGGATGATTGTCGTATTTTCCCGGATGGCTGCGGATCATCCGGTCTCCTCGAGGGGAAGATCATGCTTCTTTTGTCCCATCAGCCGGATGCAATTGTGATGTGTACAGTACATCCGGCGTCTGTGAGTAAATTCGCCGATTCTGTTGAGTGGCTTTTCGCAAAAGGTTTCCGGAAGATATACACGACGCCGGCAGTCGGGGAGAAAGCCCTGTGGACTGATGAGTCATTACAGCTGCTTGATGAGCAGTACGGCAGGATCAGCAGGCTCTATATTGAATGGACAGTACGCGGGGAGCGTTTCTCCCTGCCTGCATTTGACACCAAAATTGAAGCTCATATCATGGGGGAAGAATATAGGCACAGGACATGCCGGTTTGGACAAAAGCAGGTCTCCATCGCCCCGGACGGCAGTATTTATCCATGTGTGCAGTTTGTCGGAGAACAGGAGTATCTTATGGGAGATGTGTTTTCCGGCTTTTCGGATAAAAAGAAAGAATATGTAATTACACAGGGTAAAAGAGAGCCTGTGATCTGCACAGCGTGTGCAGTTCGCACACGCTGCAAATACAACTGCTGCTGCAGAAACAAACAAATGACAGGACAGATCGATCAGGTTTCACCGTTTACGTGCGCCCACGAACAAATGCTGATCCGATATGCGGATGAAGCGGCCAATGCCCTGTTCAGACGCAGGGATATGTCCTTCATAAAAAAGCAGTACGAAAACAGACTGCGTGCAGCCGAATGGGAATCCCTGTAAAGAATTATAAATACCGGCTCAGATGATTCTCGTCCGTTACTTCTATTCCGGCTGCAAGGAGTTTTTCGGTAAGAACGCCATTGCCTTCGACCAGATGCCTGGAAAAAGTACCGTCATATATGATTCCACATCCGCAGGATGGACTTTTGGATTTCGTGATTGCATGCCCGCATTGTAACAGCCGGGCGATTTTAATGACTTCATCGGCACCCTTTTCCATTGATGCTGTAAAATCACGTCCGTCTTTATCAATGACTCGTCCTCGCGCCCATTCGAGCGGCTCTCTCGGCGTGGGAAGACCGCCCATCTGTTCCGGACATACGGGAATCAGTGTGTGTGTCTTTGATAATCCGGCCACGCTCTCCGAAAAACAGCTGTCTTTGCTATACCGGCAGTCCAGACCGAGAAGACAGGAACTTACCAGAATATTCATATTTTCCCACCTCTGCTTTCCTTTGTTTTATATACCGGCAGGCACATTTGCTTCCCGGTAAATATAAAGTTCTTACCGCTGTATGAATTGATTATATCGAATTGAGCGGTAAATGATACGCGTATCCGTGAGCTTTGAGATATAATAAGAAAAAAGTATTCCTTATCAGGAGCATTGGCTGACATGGCTGCACAGATAAGATATGCAAATATATGCCTCAACGGACCTGGGAAAGGACATAATGATATGGAAGAAGCCTTTTTACTGACTGAAATTGAAAGGCCGCATAAGCCCTCGGGGGAGAAGGATTATCTTGGGGTGGGGCTGGGTGAAAATGTCATTGCCTTCCATCGGAGCTTTCCTGCCTATTCGCAGACTCCTCTGGCTCACTTGGAAAATTTAGCAAAAGCTGCAGGTGTCCGGGATTTTTTCGTAAAGGATGAGTCATGCCGGTTTGGACTTAACGCATTTAAAGTACTTGGCGGAAGTTACTGCATAGGCCTGTATATAGCCGATAAGCTTGGTCTTACTCCGGACGAAATCACATATGACAATCTTTGTTCTCCTAAGGCTGCCCTTGACCAGCTGACATTTGTTACGGCAACGGACGGCAATCACGGGCGCGGGGTTGCCTGGACAGCCCGTGAACTAGGCCATAAAGCAGTTGTATATATGCCTTATGGAAGTGCGTCCGAGCGCCTGGAAAACATCCGGGCAGAAGGTGCGGAAGCATCTGTTACCGATATGAACTATGACGAGACAGTCCGCTTTGCCAATCGTATGAGTGAAGAAAAGGGATGGATTATGGTTCAGGATACTGCATGGGAAGGCTATGAGAAGATTCCCCTCCGGATTATGCAGGGCTACGCGACAATGGCTAATGAAGCTGTGGAACAGCTTGACGGAAGGATTCCTACGCACGTTTTCCTTCAGGCCGGGAATGGATCCATGGCAGGTGCACTGGCAGGTTATTTTGCAAATTACTATGGCGCGGACAAGCCTGTCATTACGATAGTCGAACCGAACAAGGCGGACTGCATTTATAGGACAGCCGAAGCAAAGGATGGCAGACTGCATTTTGATACCGGACGGATGGATACAATCATGGCGGGTCTTGCATGCGGGGAACCGAACCGGCTTGCCTGGGACATCCTGTGCGAGACAGCGGATTATTCCATTTCCTGCCCTGAATGGGTTGCAGCCAAAGGAATGCGCACTCTCGGAAATACAGTCGGATCCGATCCTAAAGTGGTTTCCGGTGAGAGCGGGGCAGTGACCACAGGTCTTGCAGTATCCGTCATGACACGCGAAGACCTTGGCTGGATACGCGAAAAGCTGGGATTGAACGCTGATTCCATCGTACTGTGTTTTAGTACGGAAGGCGATACCGACCGGGCCAATTACCGCAGCATTGTGTGGGACGGGAAATTCCAGAGTCTGTAAGTATCTCTAAGGTGACGTTCCGGTCCAGATCAAATGCTGATTTTCTGTTTACATGACTGTCAGTCTGCGACTACTTAATTATAGGAGGAGAAATAGAATGCCGAATGAAGTAATCTACACAGAGACCGCCCCTGCTGCTATCGGACCATACGTCCAGGCTGTCAAAGCCGGAGCGTTTGTTTTTGCATCCGGCCAGCTTGGCATTGACATGGCGACAGGTGCATTGCCTGATGCAGTGACAGATCAGGCTCGCTGCTCGCTCAAAAACATGAGTGCCATTCTCGGTGCTGCCGGAGCTGATTACAGGAACGTTGTCAAAACTACTGTATTTCTTACTGACATGGCGGATTTTAGCGCCGTTAACGAAATTTACGGAGCGTTTTTCCAGGGTGTCAATCCGGCACGTTCATGCTTGGCTGTTGCAGCTCTTCCGAAGGGTGCCAAAGTTGAAATAGAGTGCATTGCTGTATTGTAATGTAAGAGTAAAGGACCTGATAAAGGCATGGATATAAAAGCGTGAATACATGTGAATACATGTGAATGGATGTGAATGCAACAAACCTGTGTGCTGGAAGGAGTGTAGGATGCAAGTAACCAGCAGCATCCGTATGACTGCATATGATTATTATTAAAAATGGTACGCTTGTACGTGACACTGAATCCAGAGGCGATATTGCGGTTGAAGGAAAAAGAATTCTGAAAATTGCAGACAGCATAGAACCTGGTCCCGGTGACCGGGTCATCGACGCTTCGGGATGTCTTGTTTTTCCCGGATTCATTGATGCACATACCCATTTTCAGATGAAGAATGCCATTACGACTACCGCAGATTCCTTTGAGACCGGAACCCGGGCCGCTGTTATGGGCGGGACAACGACAATAATCAATTTTGCATCTCCCGTGAAAGGCGGCACCCTGCGTGCTGCTTATGATGAATCCATGAAAAAAGCAGTGGGCTGCTGTTCGGCAGATTACCGTTTTCACATGGAGATTGTTGACTGGAATGACAGCATCGAAGCAGAAATTCAGGATATGAAGGCTCTTGGCATCACATCATTTAAAGTATATATGGCATACGATATCAGGATCGATGATGCGGCGATTTACAACTGCCTCAGAGCGGTCAAAAAGGCAGGCGGCCTTCTGGGCGCACACTGCGAAAATGGTGACATGCTCCGGGCTAAAACAGCTGAACTGAAGAAAAACGGTGAGTTGGCTCCTGCCGCACATCCCAAATCGCATCCGGTTGAGGCAGAGGCAGAAGCTGTTTCACGGCTGGCATATATTGGAAGACTTGCGGGGTATCCTGTCCATGTTGTCCACTTAAGCAGTGCAGATGGTCTTGCCGAACTCCGTAAAGCACGTCTAATGGGTATTGAGATCACCGCCGAGACATGCCCGCAGTACCTTGTGCTTGACGAATCGAGATATCAGCTTCCGGGGTTCGAAAGTGCAAAGTATGTGATGTCCCCGCCGCTGCGAAGCCTGTCGGATCAGGCGGCAATACTTGATGCTGTTTCCAGGGGCGAGATCCAGACCATTGCAACGGATCACTGCAGCTATAATTTCGCCGCCCAGAAATCCCTCGGGATGGATGATTTCTCGAAGATACCCAACGGTGCCCCCGGTGTGGAGCACCGCGTACCGCTTATGTATACCGCACTGGTCTGCAGCGGATTGATTTCGACGGTGAGGCTTGCGGAACTAATGGCAGGAAATCCGGCGAAAATGTATCATATGTACCCTCAGAAAGGCATTCTGGCCGAAGGCAGCGATGCGGATATTGTTATCTATCAGACGGATGGTGCACACCGTATTGAGGCGGCAGTCCAGACCCAGAATGTAGACTATACACCCTATGAAGGAATGACGGTGCAGGGATCTGTGAAGTACGTACTGCTTGGCGGAATTCCCGTCGTTGAAAACGGAATTCTCACACAGCCCAACATGGGAGCATATGCGGGTAACGCATAAAAAGGGAGCGGAGAATACAATGTATCAATTTACAGTCAACGGAAATCACTGCCAAACCGATAAGGACATGCGCCTTCTGGACTATCTCAGAAAGGAACTCCTGCTTACAGGTACCAAGGACGGCTGCAGTTCCGGTGCCTGCGGTACCTGCACTGTTATTATCGACGGTAAAAATACGAAAGCCTGTATGCTCAGGACATCGAAGCTGGAGGGCAAGTCCGTCATTACGATTGAAGGACTTACCGAACGGGAAAAATCGATTTACGTCTATGCATTTGGCGAAGCGGGAGCCGTGCAGTGCGGTTTCTGCACACCGGGGATGGTATGCAGCGCCAAATGCCTGATTGCCAGTAATCCGAACCCCACCCATGAGGATGTTAAAAAGGCAATCAACGGGAATATTTGCCGGTGCACCGGCTATATCAAGATTGAAGAAGCGATCCTTCTTGCAGCCCGGATGTTTCGCGAGAATCTTCCGGTTCCGGCAATTTCAAATACCGCTGGTGTCGGCGAGCATTTTCACCGGGTGGATACCGGTGAAAAAGTCCTGGGTACAGGTCAATATGTCGACGATATCGTCGTGCCGGGCATGATATACGCGAAGGCCCTGCGCACAAAATATCCCCGTGCAAGAGTTAACAGGATAAGCATCGAAAAGGCTATGGCACACCCTGACTGTGTTGCCATTTTAACGGCGGAAGATGTACCGTTCAACAAGACCGGCCACATCAAAAAAGACTGGGATGTTCTGATTGCACAGGGAGATATCACGCGCTACATCGGGGACTCCATCGTTCTTGCAGCTGCCAGGCATTGGGAGACACTCGATGAAGTTCTCGGCATGGTGGAGGTCGATTACACCGTACTGGAGCCTTTGACAAGTCCCTTGCAATCCTTGTCGGAAGGTGTCCCGGCTCTGCATCCAGGCGGCAACCTGCTGGCTCATGAGAAAATTGACCGGGGAAATGCAGAAGAAGCCATCGCCGGATCGGCATTTTCTGTGACAAATCATTATTCCACTCCTATGACCGACCATGCCTTTATGGAACCGGAATGTGCGATTGCCATACCGGACGGGCCGGATAAACTGCTCCTCTATACAGCATCGCAATCTGTTTTTGATGAGCAGAGGGAAATTGCGGCAATGCTCAAAGTGCCCAATGAGAACATCCGCAGTCAGTCCAAGCTGGTCGGCGGCGGTTTTGGCGGCAAAGAAGATATGAGTGTTCAGCATCACGCCGCCCTAATGGCCTGGAAAACCGGAATGCCCGTAAAAGTTAAATTCTCACGGCAGGAGAGTATTGATATCCATGTCAAACGCCACGCGATGGATATCGATATCACAACAGCCTGTGATAAGGACGGGAATCTTACGGCGACAAAGGCTGTCATTGTATCGGACTGCGGAGCATATGCCTCCCTCGGCGGACCGGTTCTGCAGCGGGCGTGTACGCATATCGGCGGTCCTTACCATTTTGATAATTTTGAGGTTGACGGTTACTGTGTATATACGAACAATGTCCCGGGCGGTGCTTTCCGCGGATTCGGCGTAACCCAGAGCTGCTTTGCCCAGGAAACGAACATCAATCTCCTTGCCGAAAAAATCGGAATGGATCCTTGGGAATTCCGTTACAGAAACGGCATCCGTCCAGGGGAATACCTGCCTAACGGACAGATGGCATCCGAAGAAACTGCGTTTATCGAATGCCTTGAGGCTGTCAGGGAAGCCTATGACAGCAGTCCGTACGCCGGTCTTGCCGGCTGCATGAAAAACAGCGGGATCGGTGTCGGACTTCCTGATATCGGACGCTGCAGACTCGTTGTCATCGACGGCACCGTACACATCCGTACCTCAGCCGCTGATATCGGTCAGGGAATCGGTACCGTTGCAACACAGATCCTCTGCGAAACAGCCGGTATTACGGCCGACAAGACTTTCCTCGAGCGTCCCGATACTCTGCTGACACCGAACTGCGGGACAACAACGGCTTCCCGGCAGACCCTTTTCTGCGGGGAAGCTACACGCATTGCAGCCTGCAGACTTAGCGAGGCAATGCAGACAAAGACACTCGAGCAGCTGGACAAAGAGGAATTCTATGGCGAATATAGTGGTGTTACCGACCCGATGAATTCTCCGAAGCTTCACCCGGTCAGCCATATTGCGTATGGTTACGGCGCACAGGTTGTGATTATGGATAAAGATAAAAGAGTCATAAACGTTGTGGCAGCCCACGACGTTGGTCAAGTAATCAATCCGAAGTCCTGCGAAGGACAGATTGAAGGCGGAGTGCTTATGGGTCTCGGATACGGACTCTGCGAAAACTTCATCATGGAAGATGGTTATGTCAGGAGTAAATACGGAACGCTTGGTCTTCTTCGGTCTCTGCAGGCTCCGCCGATTGAAGTTAAGCTTATCGAAAAGACAATGAAAAAGGGACTGGCATACGGCGCCAAAGGAATTGGAGAGATCTCCAGCGTAGCTGCCGCTCCGGCTGCTGCATTCGCTGCCTACCATGTCGATGGAGTTGTACGGACAAGGCTTCCGATTGAGAATACCGCATATAGAAAATAACAGCCGTCCGCAAAAAATGACTGTCTGCAGAAAATGACCGCATACAGGAAATGACCGCATACAGGAAATGACCGCCTTCAAGGAGAGGAGTGTCAATGATTATTACGATAACAGGTCAGCCCAGTTCGGGAAAATCGGAATTGATTTTGCGTCTTGTTCATGCGATGAACTGGAAATGCTCCGGTTTCAGGACTTTCCCGTATGAGATTGCAGGAATAAAGCGGGGTTACTATATGCACAGCTTTATTAACATCCCCGGTCAGATGAATGATCTGCCTATTTCGGAGATTAAGGCAACAGGACAACCCCACTCTATTGCAGAAACATACCGTACGCTGGGAACAAAATGCCTTCAACAGGCACTTCACTCTACGTCAGACTGCATTATAATGGATGAAATCGGGAAATTCGAACAGAACATGCCTGAATTCCATAATATTGTCCGCACCATACTGAATAAGCACCAGAAAAACGTGTTTGTTGTCCTGAAAAAAGAGCCGGTACCTTTTGTCCTGGAAATGAAAGAACGTGCTGATTGTATCAATATCGATCTTGATGAAACGGATAGTGAAGAGGCATACCAAATGCTTTATGCAAAACTGGGAGGGCGTAAATGAATCGATATTTGCATTTGATTCTGTTGGCGGCAGGTAATGGTGAGCGTTATGGCTCCAATAAACTGTTAACGGATATTAGCGGAAAACCTATGTACCGCCATATTTTTGACCATCTGTGTCATTATCATAAAGATCATATTTCTGACTGCGGTGTTACGGTGGTGTCCCAATACGAAGATATTCTTGAAGCCGCAAAAGCCGCGGGATTTGCAGCAGTGCGTAATTCAAGGCCGGAGGACGGCATATCTCTTACGATCCGCCTCGGACTGGAAGCCGCAAGCGAAAGCACTCCCGAAATACCGGAGAATTTGCAGGGGGGAGATCAGCATCAGGGGACGGGATCCGTATTTTTCACAGCAGATCAGCCATATGTGAAATACAAAACACTGGAAGACTTTCTTCTTTTGGCTCGTGCGGCAGATAAAGGGATGGTAACGGCATCCCACAACGGGGTATCCGGTAATCCGGTGTTTTTCGACAGGACATACTATCCTGAACTTATGGAACTGACCGGTGATATTGGCGGCAAACACGTGATGAACCGGCATCTTGATGATGTTGAGTGGTTTGAGATGTCTCCGGAAGAACTAACCGATATTGACTTTCCCGGAAGCGACAGCGAGAGTAATAGAATCCGAACCTTATCAGAATAGCAGGAAAAATTCATAATATGCAGGAAGAATATTGGAGGAAATAATATGCTGATAATTGGAAACGGCAGAATGATAACCAGAGATGCTTGCAGTCCTTTTTTTGAAAATGGAGCCGCTGCAATTGACGGCGGAGTAATCAAAGATACAGGAACGACAAAGGAAATGAAAGAGCGCTTTCCGGAGGCGGAATTTCTCGATGCCCGCGGCGGCGTTATTATGCCCGCATTTATTAATACGCATGAACACATTTACAGTTCCATGGCCAGAGGCCTAAGTATCAATGGATACAATCCCAAAGGATTTCTGGATATCCTGGACGGTATGTGGTGGACGATTGACCGGCATCTGACTCTTGAACAGACCAGGCAAAGCGCACGCGCGACATATCTCGACAGCATTAAGAATGGCGTGACGACTGTGTTTGACCATCATGCCAGTTTCGGACAGATCTCAGGGAGCTTGTCGATAATCGAAGAAGCAGCCAGGGAAATGGGGGTCAGAACCTGCCTCTGCTATGAGATTTCCGATCGCGCCGGCAAGGACAAAGCACGCGAGTCAATCAACGAGAATGTCACTTTTATCAGACATGCCCTTAAAGATGACAGCGGTATGATCGCCGGAATGATGGGAATGCACGCCTCTTTTACCATATCCGATGAGACAATGGAGCTTTGCGCCGCCAATAAGCCTGATGAAGTCGGATACCATATACACGTTGCAGAAGGAATCGAAGACCTGCATCACTGCCTGAAGACATACAGCAAGAGAATTATCGACCGCCTTATGGACTGGACGATTCTTGGCCCGAAAACCCTTGCGGCTCACTGCATTTATATCAACAAACACGAGATGGAGCTCCTTAAAGAGACGGATACGATGGTTGTCCATAACCCGGAGTCCAATATGGGGAATGCCTGCGGATGTCCGCCGACGATGGAACTTGTCCATGCCGGAGTACTGACGGGGCTTGGCACGGACGGATATACACACGATATGATCGAATCATATAAAGTGGCTAATATTCTGCACAAACATCACCTCTGCGATGCAACGGCAGCGTGGTCGGAAGTGCCTCAAATGCTTTTTGACGGAAACGCCAAAATTGCGGGCCGCAGCTTTAAAACACCCCTGGGTGTCCTGAAAAAAGGCGCGTCGGCGGATGTCATCGTTATGGATTATATTCCCCTGACACCGATGGATGCGTCCAACTGCAACAGCCATATCCTGTTCGGTATGACAGGAAGATCCGTTGTCACGACGGTCTGCAATGGAAGAGTCCTTATGAAGGACCGTGTTCTTGTTGGTATTGACGAGGAGAAAGTTATGGCGG
>Ga0209429_10001452_pt1 | contig 14608 bp, 9 predicted proteins | sample BarGraNGADG00212_3_FD_184493 | JGI IMG/M metagenome (GOLD analysis project Ga0209429, IMG submission 184493) | Arctic peat soil microbial communities from Barrow, Alaska - Barrow Graham LP Ref core NGADG0004-212 (SPAdes) (version 2) | ecosystem: Environmental > Terrestrial > Soil > Wetlands >... | reverse complement strand
TCTGCACTTCTTCCATCCCAGATAAGCGGACCAAAGGCACCTGACCTGGAAATTTTTGCACTTACGCTCTGGTTAATGTTAAGGAGAGAGATTATATACGAATAGTTGTCCGAAACGGCATTCACGACCCCGATAACTCCATTTGGAGAAATTACACCCATATCTTTACCCACGCCATCTTTTCTTCCCTTGTCAATAATAATGTAATTCTGTTTTTTGTTAGTGCTGTTCCCGATAATTTTTGCAGGAATGTAAGAGAAATCGGAACTGTCTCCCAATGGCTTGTAAGACAAACTGTCTGCCTTTAATGTGTCTAACTGAGTTTGATATTTTGCGAGTTGGTTTAACAACCTGGAGTTCTCACCTGCCAACTGCTCATTTACGTTCCTGAGACTAAAGTAGTATTTGATATTTGTTTGGGCATTCAAGAATCTCCCATGAATCTGCATTAAAACACCAAAAATTCTTACCTGCTGGAAGACTGAGTTGTATGCAATCATTAAAACAGAGCCTGTTTCCAAAGCAAGAAAGAGCAGTATTGTTGCCAAAATTGGTGTAACAGGAGATCTTTTGGCCATCTGGATTCATCGCATTAAATATGGAAGTTTGCTGGCACTCTTAAGGGCAATACTTGTACCCTTCACAACTGCATGAAGAGGGTCTTCAGATACATGGAACTTAATGTTGATTTTTTCATAAAGCCTCTTGTCCAAACCCCTGAGCAGAGCACCGCCACCTGTTAAGAATATACCCTTTTGAACAATATCGGCATAGAGTTCCGGAGGAGTCTGTTCCAAAACAGAGATTATGGCAGTTTCAATTTTAGCGAGAGATTTATCTATGCAGTGTGCAATCTCCTGACTTGTTACACTCACCTCTACCGGGTGGGCAGTCATCAGATTTGGACCTCTCACTAAATAAGGCTCCGGATACTCGTCAAGTTCAGAAAGAGCAGCCCCAACCTTTATTTTGATATCTTCTGCGGTAAGTTCGCCAATTTTAATACTGTGCTGCTGACGCATATACTGTTGAATCTCATAAGTGAAGCCGTCTCCGGCAACACGAATGCTCTGATTAACTACAATACCCCCTAAGGATATTACTGCAATCTCTGTTGTACCACCTCCGATATCTACAACCATGTTTCCTGTAGGAGCCTCAACATCCAGACCGATACCCACTGCGGCGGCCATTGGTTCGTAAATCATGTAAACATCACGACCGCCGGCGTGCTCAGAAGAGTCACGGACCGCACGAATCTCCACCTCTGTACTGCCGGATGGAATACTTACAACCATTCTGAGACTTGGGGTGAATATTGAATTTTTATAATTGATCATCTTAATGAAACCCCTGATCATCATCTCTGCGGCGTTGAAGTCTGCAATCACCCCGTCTTTTAGGGGTCTGATTGTCTTGATGTTAGCATGGGTCCTGCCGTGCATCATCCTAGCCGTTTGGCCAAAAGCTATAGGTTTGCCTGTATTTTGGTCTATGGCCACGATAGAGGGCTCATCAACCACAATCTTGTCATTTACCATAATGACGGTATTTGCGGTCCCAAGGTCTATAGCCAAATCTTGTGTAAAAAAAGAGAATGCCATATGTTATTATATTATTTTCAGTGTTTGAAATGCCTTATACCTGTAATAACCATTGCAACCCCGTTTTTGTTACAATAGTCTATGCTCTCCTCGTCGCGGATTGAGCCTCCCGGCTGGATTACGGAATTTATACCTGCCTGGTGGGCAATCTCAATACAATCTCCAAATGGGAAGAAGGCATCCGAAGCCATTACTGCAGATTTAAGAGAGAACCCGAAACCGGTAGCTTTTGCTATTGCCTGCTTTAAAGCATCAACTCTGGATGTCTGGCCTATTCCGCTCGCTAACAAAGTTTTGTCTTTTGCTAAAACAATAGCATTAGATTTGGAGTGCTTTACAAGTTTGTTTGCAAAGAGCATATCTTCTATCTGTTTATCGTTAGGAAGCGTATTTGTTACACTCTTTAGCGACTCCTTTGTCTCAACATTCGAGTCCCTGTCCTGAACCAAAACCCCATTTAACATGCTTCTGAACTTCTTGCTGCTTCTGAGATCTTTGTTGTTAACCAATATAATTCTGTTCTTTTTACTTTTTAGTATCTCCAGAGCCTCGGGCTTATAACATGGAGCAACAATCACCTCACAAAAGAGTTTGTTCATCTCTGTAGCTGTTTGTATGTCAACCTCTCTGTTAGAGATTATAACCCCCCCGAAAGCAGAGACAGGGTCTCCTCCGAGTGCTGCAGCCCATGCATCGGCAAGTTTCTCTCTTGAGGCGCATCCGCAAGCATTATTGTGTTTTAGGATAGCGACTGTTGTTTCATCAAAATCCGAGATAAGTTCAATTGCTGCCTCAATATCCAGAAGGTTATTGTAGGAGATCTCCTTCCCGTGAAGTTGTTGTGGAATATCGTCCGGTTTTCCGTAAAAAAGTGCACTTTGATGAGGATTCTCTCCGTATCTTAAAGGGAGTGAATCTTTGATGCTGTTTTTGAAAACAGGAATGGCTGTTTCTCGGTTGAAGTATGCAAAGATAGCAGAGTCGTAATGGGAACTCACATTGAATGCTTGTGCTGCAAAATAGAATCTCTCTTCCAATGAGGTTGTTGCCCCTTTTGTCTCCAGAATTTCAATCAAGCGTGCATACAACTCTTTGCCGGGAATAATCACAACATCTTTGTAATTTTTGGCCGCTGCTCTAATCAAAGAGATTCCTCCTATATCTATCTTTTCAATTATCTCTTCTTGCAGAGCTTTTGCTGCCACATATTCTTCAAAAGGGTAAAGATCAACAATAACAAGGTCTATACATGGAATTTGATACTCTTTAAAGCTCTCTATATCACTGGGGTTGTCTCGCCTTCCCAAAATTCCTCCAAAAATTTTAGGGTGTAAGGTCTTAACCCTGCCTCCCAAAATTGAAGGGTAAGAGGTAATCTCTTCCACAGAAATTACAGGAATTGAGATTCCTTTCAAAAAATCATAAGTCCCGCCTGTTGAGAGTATCTCAACACCAGAATCAACAAGTTTTCTTGCAATTTTTTCAATTCCATCTTTGTGATAGACAGATATTAACGCTCGCTTTATAGTTTTATTACCCATATGTTATAAATAGATACAAAAGTACTAAAAAATAACCGATTATTAATTAATTTTGTACTTATAAATTGTTACGAAAAATGAATAAAAAATGCTATGCTGTTATTGTTGCCGGAGGAACCGGAAGTCGCATGGGTGGAGATATTGCTAAACAATTTCTTGATTTGGGCGATAAGCCTGTTATACTGCACACAGTTGAGGCATTTATGAAGCTGTCATTTCCGGTAGAGATCATTCTTGTGGTACCATCTGCATACAGGCAGTACTGGAAGGATTACTGCTCGGAGAAACACCTTGCCTTCAGTCATATTTTAGTATCGGGAGGCATTACCAGATTTCATTCTGTGAAGAATGCCCTCAAGTATGTTACCAAAGATGCCATTGTGGCTATACACGATGGAGTCAGGCCTTTTGTATCAAAGGATTTCCTGGAATCGCTATTTAAACTGGCCCAGGAGAAAGAGGCAGTTGTTCCTGTAATCCAGGTTGTAGATTCAATGAGAAAACTTACAGGAGAGGGAAAGAGTGAATTTGCAAACAGAGAGGAGTTCGTGATAGTACAAACTCCTCAGATATTTCATTCGGACATAATTTTAAAGGCCTATGAACAAGCCTATTCACCACTTTTCACAGACGATGCTTCTGTGGTCGAAAGTATAGGAACAAAGATCTTCCTTGCAGAAGGGAATTGTTATAACATAAAGATAACCAAACCAGAAGATCTTGTTCTGGCTCAGGCTATCATTAACGTTTTCTAATCAAAGAACTTTTATTTGACGGGTAATCTTTAACCCAAACTTGTCTTTCAATTGCCTGATCCAAAGAGATAAATGTCTCTGTCTGTTCTACAGACGGTATGTTTTGAATGGTATTGATAAGTATTTCCATCAAGTGATCATGATTTTGGCAATAGATCTTTAACATCAAAGCGTGTTTACCCGTTACGAAGTGACACTCTACGACTTCCGGTATGTTCTTTAAGGCTTCTATAACAGAAGGATAATGGTTAGCCTGTGACAAGCTTACACCAACGAAAGCACATACATTCAAACCCAGTGCTTGTGGTTTGACCAAAAGACGAGAACCTGTGATAATTCCTAAGTTTTCCATCTTTTTAACTCTTTGGTGAATAGCTGCTCCGGAAACGCCGCATTCACGAGCAATCTCCAAAAAAGGCATTCTTGCATTTTTTACAAGAAATGCAAGAATTTTCTGATCTGTTTGATCAATTTGGAATTTAGGCATAATTGTTAAGAATTTATTGTCAAATGACAAATATAATAATAAATTATAATTAAGAATGATTTATTTTTTGAAAAAAGAAAAGCCATCTTAATGGAATTTCTCCGGAACAGGCAGTCAGATAATCCGAATATGAACAGGCAACATATTGATTATTATTGTTTTTTATCTCAGAAATTTCCATCCACCACCTACCGGTAGAACTGCTTGTAACAAATACCAAATCTTGCCCTTCCCGTCCCATACTTACGATTTTTCTGAGGAAGAGATTCTCTGTTTCCGAATTGCCGGGATCCTCATAGATATTAGAAGATAGGGCCTCAAACATATGCCATAATACCTCTGCCAAAAGTTGGTTTGAGGTAGAATTTGGTTTCGATTTGGAAGGATATCCATAAATATAGGAAGTTTTTAGATTTTGTCCCATCCCAATGTACCTTGCAAGCTGACAAATCTCCTCTGCATAAAGTCCGTTCGGAGATTTTGTAAGACTCTCCGGAAAATCGCTCACACGAACAGATCGCATGTCCAGAAAGAGGTAATGATTAGATCGAATATGCGGTTCCGCAATTGAAAGATCACTCCTGATTGCACCCAGACGGAGGTCTTCAAAATATCTCTCTTTAGTATGTTTTAATGTTTCAGGATTGTATTTATAGCTCTGATACGCTATGTGTGAAAAATCTACAACAAGTTCGTCTGCAAGAATATGAGCGAGAATGTTCTTTTTACCCTCTTCACTCCCCGCCGATATAAGAGAAACGGAGTAGCTCTCTGTAGGAGCAATAACTTTAAGATCCGGTAGCTCCTCTCCACAGAGAACTATGCTCTTTATCTTAAGGTCTGCACAAAGAGAGATTGTCTCTTTCAACTGATTAATTCCGGGTTCCACATAGTAAACTTTATATGCAGACTGGGGAAAAAGAGCATTCAAAGAGGAGACAATCGAATTATCGCCGGTTGTGTTTATTATTATAGCCAAGGAGTCTTGACATGCCTCACTGATAGCCGCAGCAGGAATAACTTCCAGAAATCTGTTCTGTGCCATAACTAACTATTTTTTTGATTTACCACCCTTTTCAATCAACTTTAATGCCCCCTCCAGATCCAAAGCTTTAGGGTCTGTACCCCTAGGGATCTTGAAGTTATTTTTGCCCTTTTTGATATATGCTCCAAACCTTCCGTTCAATATCTCTATGCCCTCTTTAGGAAACTCTTTGATAAGCCTCTCAGCCTCCTTTTTGACATGGGCGTCTATCAACATTTTGCAGGTATCCAGATCTATAGTGCGAGGATCATTATCCTTTCCTATGGATATGAACCCTCCATTATATTTTATGTACGGGCCAAAGCGTCCGACTGCAGCAATAATCTCTTTATCGTTATAGGTACCAACTGAACGGGGAAGATCAAACAGTTTAAGTGCCTCTTCCAGGGTTATGGTCTCAATCAGCTGACCCTTGCCGAGACTCATAAACTTCTTGTCGGGGTCGTCACTCTCTCCAATTTGGGCCAATGGTCCGAACCTTCCTATTCTTACAAAGACACTCTTTCCTGTTTTTTGGTCTACACCCAACGACCTCTCCGCATTTGTGGGTCTGGATATTAAAAGTGTCTCCTCTACCTTTTCGTGGAAAGGTTTATAAAATTGGGCTATAACCTCGTTCCAGACCAATTTTCCCTCTGCTATTTTGTCAAAACTCTCTTCAACTTTTGCAGTAAATCCATAATCAACTATAGAATCGAAGTTCTCTACAAGGAAGTCACTTACCAATATTCCGATATCTTCCGGGAAAAGCTTATTCTTTTCTGTTCCCCAGGTCTCAGTAAGGGTTTTTGAAGTGATGGTTCCTTTTTCCAATTTAAGCTCTCTGAATTGTCGCTCCTGCCCCGGCCGGTTATCCTTAATAATATAACCACGCTGGCTGATTGTAGAGATTGTGGGGGCATATGTAGATGGTCTTCCTATTCCCAACTCCTCGAGCTTCTTAACAAGACTGGCCTCGGTGTACCTTGCGGGTTTTTGTGAAAATTTTTCGGTTGCCTTAATAGTGACCATATACATTGGCCAATCCAATTTAAGGGCGGGAAGAAGCATGTTTGTATCTTCATCTGCAGATTCATCGTCCTTAGACTCGATGTAAACTTTAAGGAACCCGTCGAATTTAATTCTGTCTGCTGTGGCAAGAAATATCTGTTTAATGGAGTCTGTTCCAATTGAGATCTCGGTTTTCTGAATTGAGGCATCGGCCATCTGAGAGGCGATAGCTCTCTTCCATATAAGTGAGTAGAGTTTTTTCTCCTGAGTACCGGCTTCAATCTCCATATTACTCATATAGGTAGGCCTGATAGCCTCGTGCGCCTCTTGTGCCCCCTTGGTCTTTGTTGCGTACTGTCTTGTCTTTGAGTACTCTTTGCCATAAAGTTCTGTAATGGTTTGCCTGGCAGCCCCAAGTGCGAGCTTAGAGAGATTTGTGGAGTCTGTACGCATATAGGTTATAAAACCGGACTCATACAGATTTTGAGCAGTTCTCATAGTCTGATTGAGAGAGAAGCCAAGCTTTCTGGAGGCCTCCTGCTGTAGTGTAGAAGTTGTAAACGGGGCTTGAGGAGTGCGCTTTGCCTCCTTCTCCTCTATGGATACAATTTTAAAATTGGCACCTATGCACTTTTCCAATATCCCACGGGCCTGTTTTTCGGTTTCAAACTTTTCGTTAAGCTCCGCCGATATCTTAACAGATGTCTTGGCTTCGTCGGGATTGAAGATACCCTCTATTTTATATTGAGATTTTGCAACAAAGGATTGAACCTCTCTTTCCCTTTCCACAATCAGCCTTAAAGCAACGGATTGTACGCGGCCGGCAGAGAGTTTAGGCTTAACCTTTCTCCACAAGACAGGGGAGAGTTCGAACCCTACCAGTCTGTCCAGCACCCTGCGGGCCTGTTGTGCCATTACAAGATTCATGTCCACATTGCGCGGATTCTCTATGGCATTAAGTATTGCAGTTTTTGTGATTTCGTGAAAAACGATTCTTTTGGTCTTCTTATCGTCCAGATTGAGTGTCTCCTTGAGATGCCAGGCGATCGCCTCCCCCTCTCTATCCTCATCGGATGCCAGCCAAACCATATCGGCCTTTTTTGCCAGGGACTTCAACTCAGAGACTACCTTTTTTTTGTCGTCCGAAACGAGATAATCGGGTAAAAAACCACCCTCTATATCTATTCCAAGACTTTTTTTAGAAAGATCTCTTATGTGTCCGAAACTTGATTTTACTGAATATCCACTGCCCAGAAATTTCTCAATTGTCTTAGCTTTAGCCGGAGACTCAACGATAACTAAATTCTCTTCCATATCTACAAAATTAAACCTTCAAAGCTGCAAAGTAAGGTATAAAGTAAGGTATTATCCAAATTTTTATTCCTATTTTTGTAAGTTAGTATACCTTATATATTGCAGAAAAATGGAGATTAAAAACAGAGATAAGTTCTTGAAAAGGTTTTGGATAGTGCTTTTTAGCCCCTTCGTATTGATAATATTTTTTCTTCTGATGGTTGGTATTTTTTCCGACATTCCCTCTTTTGAAGATCTGGAAGACCCACAGAAAAATCTTGCCACAGAGCTGATATCGGAAGATGGTCAGATTCTTACAACATTCCATATAGAGAACAGATCCTATATTACCTACGATGAACTGGCCCCAACGCTAGTGCAGGCGGTAGTTGCAACAGAAGACGCGCGGTTTTTCAAACACAGCGGAATAGACTTCAAGAGCCTGGCCAGGGTTGCAGTAAAATCTTTGATACTGGGTCAGAGAAGCTCCGGAGGCGGGGGAAGTACCCTAACGCAACAGCTTGCTAAGTCTCTTTTTCCGAGAGATACGGTAAAAAGCAGAATTCCAGGAGCTAAGACCTTTGTTCTGGGGGTTTCTAAAATCAAAGAGTGGATAACAGCCGTGAAGCTGGAGCGAAACTACACCAAGCATGAGATACTGAGCATGTATATGAATGCTGTCTTTTTTGGCAGCAATGCTTACGGAATCCGTGCAGCAGCAAACACCTTTTTCGCGAAGCACCCGTCTCAACTGACAATTGAGGAGGCGGCACTCCTGGTGGGGATGGTTAATAAACCTACCAGATATAATCCCGTAACAAATCCCGAATTCTCTCTCGAGAGGCGAAACCATGTTTTGAGTCAAATGTACAAGTATGACTATATAGACAGGGCAACTTACGACTCTGTAAAAGCAATTCCCATAAAGCTCGCCTTTACCCAGCAGGATAATAATTCCGGCCTGGGTCCTTACTTCAGGGATATGCTCAAGAGAATCATGAATGCCGAAAAACCTCAAAGGTCAGATTATAAGCAGCATATAGACTTCGTGGCCGACTCCGTATTATGGAAAGATGACCCTCTGTATGGTTGGCTTTTTAAGAATCCTAAATCCGATGGTTCCAGATACAACTTGGACAGGGATGGATTAAAAATATACACAACCATCAATTCGAAAATGCAACGATATGCAGAGGAGGCCATTGCTGAACACTTGAGCAAAAATCTGCAACCGGCGTTCTCCAGAGAATTGCAGTGGAAAAAAAATGCTCCGTTCTCTAACAGTATTCCAAAGAATACGGTTGAGAACATTATGAGGCAGGGGAGAAGAGGAAGCGACCGGTACAGGAATCTTAAAGACGCCGGTTTTAGTGAAAGTGAAATTGTTGCCAGTTTCGACCAACCAGAGCAAATGATTGTTTTCTCATGGAAGGGAAAAGGCTACATAGATACCTTAATGACGCCAAACGACTCTATAAAGTATTACAAATCATTCTTGCGGGCATCATTTATGGCGATGGAGCCTCAGACCGGCTTTGTGAGGGCCTACGTGGGAGGGCCTAATTACAGGTATTTTAAATACGACAATGCTCGTCAGGCTAAAAGACAGGTTGGCTCTACAATAAAACCATTCCTTTATACATTGGCAATGCAGGAAGGTTACACTCCTTGCGACAGGGTGGTGAATGTGCCGCAAACATTTATTGTGGGCGATACCACATGGACTCCGGAGAGTACGGACAAACCAGAGTGGATTGGTAAGACTGTTACTCTAAAGTGGGGTTTGACAAAGAGTTCAAATAATATATCGGCCTATCTTATGAAGCAGTTTGGCCCGTATGCAATGGTAGATATGTGCAGAAGGCTGGGAATCAATAGTTACATGGACCCTGTTGTGTCTCTCTGTCTGGGGCCTGCAGACTTAACTCTTTTTGAGATGGTGGGAGCCTATAATACATATCCGAGCAGAGGGGTTCACGTTGAGCCGATGTTTGTTCTGAGAATAGAAGATAAAGCGGGGAATGTGCTAAGTAACTTTACAGCAAGAAAACGAGAGTCAATAAGCGAACAGACTGCTTTTCTGATGGTAAACCTGATGCAGGGTGTGGTAAATGAGGGTACAGCAGCAAGGTTGAGGTACCAGTATATTCCGGAAGGGCCCATAGCCGGCAAAACCGGTACAACAAATGACCAGGCAGACGGGTGGTTTATCGGATATGTTCCTAAACTCACCGCAGGTGTTTGGGTTGGCGCAGAGGACAGACAGGCCCACTTTGAGGGACTGGCTCTCGGGAGTGGTTCAAATATGGCTCTTCCGATATGGGGTATCTTTATGCAAAAGGTACTTAAAGATCTTTCGTTGGGAATATCGACAAAAGACTTATTTACAGCTCCTCCGGGCTTCTCGGCTCAGTTGAACTGTAACGGAAGTGATGATGAGCTGGGCTCCGATTCAATGGTGAACGATCCTTTTTTCCACTAACATCATGAAAAAGATTGTAGCCCTTGTTTACGGAGGGGATTCTTCTGAGGCTGAAGTTTCGATTAAGAGCGGAAAGCACATGGCCCGGCATATAGACAGAGATAAATATGAAGTTTTCGAGGTGCTTGTCAAGGGTAGAGACTGGGGTGTTCAAATGGACAATGGCAGGGTTTTTCAGATAGATAAGTCGGATTTTTCCTTTACTATTCCTGCTTGCGAGCGGGAGGGTGCCAGAAAGGTAAATTTTCATATTGCCTTAATAATGATCCACGGCACTCCGGGTGAGAATGGTCTGTTACAGGCCTATTTTGAGATGATAGGGCTGCCATATACAACATGTTCTTCAACTGTATCGGCAATTACTTTCGATAAGCATGCATGCAAATGCTACTTGAGAGATACCGGAATCCTTATGGCTCGTGAGGTTTTTCTAAGGCGTGGAGACGCCTATTCTACGGAAGATATTGTTGCCAAGCTCGGGTTACCGCTTTTTGTAAAGCCAAACAGCGGGGGGAGCAGTTTTGGTGTTACCAAAGTAAAGAGGACAGAGGATCTGGCTTCTGCTATTGAGGCTGCCCTCTCGGAGGGAGAGACAGTCTTAATTGAAGAGTATATAGCCGGCCGAGAGGTGACTAATGGAGTTTTTGAAGCTGACGGTGCGCTGGTAAGGCTGCCTGTTACAGAGATTATCTCCAAAAACGAGTTTTTTGACTACGAGGCTAAGTATTTGGGAGCCAGCCAGGAGATCTGCCCGGCCGTGATTCCGGATGAATTGAGCGAAAAGATTATAGATATTACTCATAAAATGTATCACTACTTGGGTTGTAAGGGTGTTGTGAGGATGGACTACATCGTAAGGGGAGATGAGGTATTCTTCCTTGAGATAAATACTGTGCCGGGCATGACCGAGATGAGCCTTGTGCCACAACAGGTTCGTGCCGCAGGTATGACAATTACGGACTTTTTAAATAAATTACTATCTTATGGTTGTTAAAAATTTTGGAAGAGTGGCAACCTCTTTGGCGGTTTTGGTTTTATTACTCTTCACTAACTCTTTGGCTTCTGCCCAACAAAAGATTTCCGGGCGAATTGTAGATTTAACCGAAAACGGAATAGCGGATATTGTAGTGTCGGATGGTTTTAATATAATAAAGAGCGATCCTAAGGGAAACTTCTTTTTTGAAACTAACCCGAGGGCCAGATTTATCTTTATATCTACCCCAAGCGGCTATGAACAGGAGAATAACTTCTTCTGCAGATTGGATAAAGATCTCCCTGCTTCGCTTATTTTTAAATTAAGAAAGGTAAGCAATCAACCCAATACGTTTATCCATATAGGGGATACCGAGGCCACCATATACAAAAACTGGGTAGATGGGCTTAAAGATTATATTGCAAACCATAAGTTGGCTTTCCTCCTTTTGAATGGGGATATCTGTTACGAAAAGGGGATGAATTTTCATGCAAGGGAGATTACCAAAGAGACAATGGGTCTGCGGGTCGTCTACTCTGTGGGGAACCACGACCTTGTTGCCGGGGATTATGGAGAGCAACTTTATGAAAAGCTATTCGGACCTGTCTGGTACTCATTTAATGTTGGGGATGTCCATTTTGTAAACCTTCCGGTGAGCTATGGCGATAAAGTGCCGAGTTATAATACGGACGAGATTTACAATTGGCTCAGGAAAGATCTGGATGCTCTCCCAAAAGCTACTCCTGTAGTTTTGATAACCCATCATCTCTATGGCTATTCAGATGATTTTGTGATGAAAACAGATAAACAGAGTCTGGATCTTAATGCCTGGAATTTTAAAGGATATCTTTACGCCCACTATCACACCAACACTTTCCACCGTACAGAAAAAGGGGTTTCTCTGTTTAGCACTATGTCGCCAAACAAAGGGGGAATAGATCACTCTCCTTCATCTTTCAGAGTTCTGACATTCAATAAAAAAGGCGATTTAAGCTCAGAGATTAAATACTCGAATTTAGACAACCACATTGTGGCAAACGGATTCCTGGAGAATAATTCTAATAGTTACACAGTTATCGCAAACATTTATGATACCGGGTCGGAAGTTGAGAGGGCAGATGTAGTGGTCGGTTCCAAGGTATACCCTATGGTGCAGAAAAGCTCCTGGAGTTGGCTTGCCAAAATGCCAAAGGGAGTGGGAGATAAAGCTGCCGGGGGAGAAGATTTAAAAATAAAGGTGAAATTTTCTGACGGCAGTATTGTTTTCAGACAGGTAATCACAGGACATAATCCGGAAATCAAATGGGTGACCAACCTTGGGGGTAATACATTTATGACCTCTCCTCTTTTAGCGGGGAGTTTGGTTATCTCTTCTACGTCTGATGATGATACAACAAAAAATGCTGCAATTCATGCCGTTGACCGGCTTACCGGTGAGAAAAAATGGAGTTTTAAGACAAAAAATTCTGTAAGGAACAATATGGCTCTTTGGGAGGGAACTGTTCTGGTATGCGATATCGAGGGAACACTCTATGCTCTGGATGCTTCCACCGGCGAGCTCAAATGGTCAAAAGGATTAAGAGAGAAGGCTATACAACCGATATTCGCTCAGGGTGTTACGGTTGATAAGGGGATTGTATTTGCCGGTTTCGGCAACAATCTGAGCGCAGTAAGAATCTCTGACGGAAAGGTTTTATGGGTTAATACTGCCTGGAAAGGTGGTGGCGTCTCAACTGTTGCCTCTCCGGTAGTGGATACGGAATCTGGTGTCCTGCTTACAGCGGGATACTGGTTGGGCCGTTTTGCGCACGAAGTCTCTACAGGTAAGCTGATTTGGGAAAAACGTGACGAAGATAGTCGCATTTGCGATAACCCTCCTGTGGTTTTCCAAGGCAAGTTTTTCTACACATCGCCAGATTATATTACAGAGGTAGACCCTCTTACCGGTGTGGAGCTTGTAAAGCAAAAAATCAACTACACCGCTAACAGTAATTCGCGTCCGGTTGTAACGGACAAATACTTTATTGTGGGGACTGCAGACAAAGGTATTGTGGCTTTTGACCGTCAGAATAACTATAAGGAGCTGTGGAACTTTAAAACAAACCCTGCTCTTTTCTATACTGTCCCCTATACAAAGGATTTTCAGATGACTGTTGAGAGCGGAGCCTGTCTGGATGGGGAGAACCTCTATTTTGGAGCAAATGATGGCTTTCTCTACTGTGTGGATGTTCGCAACGGGCTTTTCAGATGGAGAATGAATCTGGGTGCTCCAATACTGGGCAATATCGTTGTGGATAGTGGCATTCTTTATGTGAGTGATTTTGGCGGTAACCTCTGGACCGTAAAGATTTAAGCTCTGCTTCCGGTGCTAAGTTTCTGCTATTTTATTAGCAACGCCCTTACAGAAGCACTTGAGATGTCACCATCTTTTTTAAATGATATTCTGGAGAAAACTACTCGGTAATTTTCATAATCAAACACCAAAAGTGAGTCGTGCGGCCCTGCAAATTTTGCCTTAAGCAGAGAGAGGGGGGCTGCAATAATCTCTGTTCCCATAGAATCCGTCAGCTTCATTGTATCTTTAGCAATAATAAAGGAGACATCTGTATTGATCCAATTGAAACCAACAGTTGAGAATTGTTTCTGTTGGCTCTCTATAGTGTTATTGTTATATGACACGAATGTGAACTGATTACCAAATGCATTGCGGATATCATGTCCGCCTGTGTACCCGTAAAGATATTTTAAAAGGTTCTTGTCTATCTGACGCCCAAGATATGTATAGATGTCGCAAAGACGGTCGAACTTAGCCTTTGACAGTGAGTCTGCATATAGCTGAGCAGGAGCTGTCAGTTTCCCGTCTTCGCCCATCATTTTCATTTCTGTGGCAAGAGTTTTCAGCTGATTTGTCTGTGATTTTATTCCAATCTGTTTGGCAGATATTGGTTGTATGTAAGAAAACAAGCCAAGCAGGACAATTGTAATGTAGCCGACATAGAGATATTTCCCATATTTTCCGGAGATGAACAATAGGACAGTAAGCGTCATTATTGCTCCGCAGACAATCAGATAAACTCTCTCTTCTGTAAAACCGTATTGTGAAACCCTGTGCAGCGAACCTATCCAGAAGAGCGCAAGTGGCGCTGTTGCAATTATGCTGAACGATTTGAAAAAGCGTGTAAATACAGGCTTGCTAACAAGTAACATACAGGCCTTAATAATTATAGCAGAGATAATGAAGGCAAAGACCATATATGCAAGGTTCCCCTTAGGCAAGGACCAACTGATAATGATTTTTGCAATATAGAGATATAATATTACTGTATAAATAATTAAAGCAGGAGTGAGGATGTAGTTGATTACAACCTCAAATATCTTTGTTATACGGAACTCTTCCCTCTTTTTTTCGGTATCGGAGTTAAAGTAAAGGAAGGCAAT
>Ga0209429_10001451_pt1 | contig 14613 bp, 12 predicted proteins | sample BarGraNGADG00212_3_FD_184493 | JGI IMG/M metagenome (GOLD analysis project Ga0209429, IMG submission 184493) | Arctic peat soil microbial communities from Barrow, Alaska - Barrow Graham LP Ref core NGADG0004-212 (SPAdes) (version 2) | ecosystem: Environmental > Terrestrial > Soil > Wetlands >... | reverse complement strand
AATGCGCGCGTAATCCCGCACGTACTGGTCCGCCGCCCCCTTGGAACAACCGTACGGCGAGTGAAAATCCAGCGGCGACGTTTCATTGACCCCCCAGGGCAGATCCGCGTATTCGTAGCGGCCGTTGCGTTCCAGCACGGGCACGGTCTCCATGCCGCCATAAACCTTGTTGGTGGAGGTATAGATCAGCAGCGCGTCCCGATCCTGCCGACGCACCGCTTCCAACAGGTTGAACGTGCCCAGGGCGTTGGACTCGAAGTCCTCCCGCGGATTAATAATCGAAGTCGTGACCGCGACCTGCCCGGCGCAGTGCAATATCAAGTCGAAGCGACGGCCCTCGTAAGCGGCATCCACCTGGTGGTCGTGTCGCAGATCGACCTGGTGGAACTCGAACGGCCCCGCCGGCCGCAGCCAGGCGAGATTTTGTTCTCCGCCGCGGCGCGACAAGTTGTCCCAAATGACCACTTCCCAGCCTTGGGCCAGAAAATATTGGGCGGCGTTGCAGCCGATAAAGCCGGCCCCGCCCGTGATCAAGACACGCTGTTTGCTCATGGGATTGAATGCTAGCCTAGCTTGAACATTTCACAATATTTTTGTAACCCGGTGGCGCGCGATCGGTTCGACTGCCAACCATCACCGCCGACAGGCCTCGCGGTAAACTTCGACCGTTTCCTGAGCACAGCGACGCCAGGAGAATGTCGCCGCATGGGCGCGACCCTTGGCGATCAGGTCCGCCCGGAGATTCGGCTCGGCCAAAAGGCGCGTCATCGACTGCAAATAAGCGGGCGGGGTCATATCGGTGTAAAGGGCCGCCCCGCCCCCCACTTCGGGCAGGCTGGCCACCGGGGAACAGATCACCGGACAGCCCAAAGCCAAAGCTTCAACCACGGGGAGTCCGAAACCTTCGTATTTACTGGGAAAGAGCAGCGCGCGCGCCCGGCGGTAAAGATAAACCAGGGTGGGGTCGGTTTGATGTCCCGCAAAAATCCAGTTGGCGGGCGGCGGGCCTTCGTGCGGCACGCCTTGCCAGCGGGAACCGCATAGCACCAGCGGGGGCAGCGGCGGCTGCCGGGCGTCAGCCAACTGGTAAGCCTCTCGTATCAACCGCACATTTTTGCCTGGTTCCAGCGAGCTAACGAAAAGGAAAAAATCCTCTGGCACCGCAAAGTCGGGCTTTTGTTCCGGCGGAACTCCGGCTTCAGGAGGAAAGGGACATCCATAATAAACGACCGAAATCCGGCGGGGCGACACCCCTAGAATCTCGATGGCTTGGCGGGCGGTAAACTGGCTGATGCAGATCAGATGGGGCACTTGGCGCAGACTGAGGAAATACCGTTGGGCCGACCATCGATGCCACCGCCGGAAGCGCTCCGGGTTTTGGAATACCGCCAGGTCGTGCAACGTAGCCACGTGAGGGATGGAAGACGGCACCGAAATAAACGGCATGCCGGTGGTATGAAACACCTGGGCTCGGGCCTGGCGAATCTGCCGGAGAGCCACAAAACGGGACCAGAACAATTCACGGTAAGCGGTTTTCAAGGCCCGTTGCGGCTGCCGGTATTGAAAATTGGTCACCGGCCATCCAATTTCGGTCAGCTCGAAATCAACCAATTCCAGATTACGCTCGGCCTGCACCAGCTCCCGCACATAACGGGCCATGCCCGCCTGAGCGGTGTACAGGGCATTGGTGTCGATCGCTACACGCATGCGGGAACCATGGCTAAGCGGCCTGGGCCTGGGGCAGGCTGCGCACGCCATAGGTAATGGGCGCCGGTGCTGGCTCCGGCTGGCAGATGCCCCCGTTCAGACTCACACTAAAACCGATAATCCCGGTGAAAATCATGAAATCCATGTCAAACTGTCCATAGAAAACCAAGAAAAAGATCAGCCGCGTGATGAAATAACCCAGGAGGAAACGGTTGGTTGTTTGCAGCTCAGGATCCCCGTATTGGTAATTGCGCATCAGAGCCTTGAGGGCCGCCCAGCAAAACCAGACAAACCCGAGCGTGCCAAAAATGCCAAAAGGAATGATGAGGGTCAAAAAGCCACTGTGATAATTACCGCTGATCAGGGTGGCCTCGTATGCTCGATACATGCCGCGTTTGACCGCTTCTTCGGTGAGGAAAAAGTCGGTGCCGCTAAAGGTGTAACCTTTGCCCAGGAACAGGTACTGGGGCACGTCCTTGATCACGATCTTCCACATGTCCAATCGCCATTCCAAAGTGCCCACGGCATCCTCTTTGGCAACCGGATTAATGTCGATCGGCAGAAAACTGATGCTGCGCTGGACTGATAGGGGCAAACGGTCAGCAAATCCCCACAGAAAAACGCCTGTCAGCAAGACAAATCCTGCCAGAAAGATCAGGTAGTATTGCCGATAAAGACCCTCCAGGAAAAACAAGGTCAGGGTCAGAATGAGGACCAAGATGACCGAGGAACGGTAACCGCCGAACATACTGGATCCGAGCAAAAGGGTGAAGATGACCAACCGCCAAATCTTGGACAAGTCCAGGACCCCTCGCAGACCAAAGCGGAGAAGCATGTAGTAAATCACCGAGCCAGCGGCAAATGCTATGCCGGTGATACGCACCATGGACGACTGCGATACTGCTTGTAAATAGGCCATTTCCGATGGAAATATGGCAAAAAGAAAGTAAAACGATGGACCGGCAGCGTAGGCCAAATCACTTAGAATCGCCGTAATGCCGGACAGAAAAAAAAGAGCCGTAAAAAGATTAGCCTGGTGCCGGGGGATGCGTTGGCTGGTCAGCGCAAAGTATCCCACCACCGCCCCAAACAGGCCCAGGTAACGTTTGGCGCCCCAGGCTTCCGAACCCAAGGCGCGACCTCCAATGCCGCCAGTCAACACGATGGTGATAATGACGATGACAGCGATAAAAAGAAGCGGGCGGGTTAGCGATGGAGCGCTGAGAAACCGGCGGTCGCGACGCATAATGTGGTTAATGAAAGCCAGAAAGAAGCTCGCCGCTGCTACCACCATGCCCAATGAAGGTTGGCCCGGAAGCAGGAAAACCACCAAAGCGGCGTTCCAGCAAAGGGCCACCATGAGGTGATGCCATAAGAGAAAAATCGGCAGCAGCAGGCAAAGGAAAACCGCCCCCACAAACAACACGCTGGTCGTATCGGTTGGCGTGGCCAACAAATACCCCAACAACAACGCCAAGGGAACGCACATCCCGAAAATTAAGAGCGTCCGCGGCAGTACCGAATCGCTGCTACTCATCGTGCCTTAAAGTAGAATAGACTTCCAGATGCTGTGCAACCATTTTCGCTATCGGAAACTCAGCCCGCAGGCGCTGGGCCGCCCGCTGACCAGCCTCGAAAACGCGCCCGGGAGCCTGCAGCAACGCGACAATTTGCCCGGCCCCGCGCGCCCAGTCTCCGGGATCGAACAACCAACCGTTTTCGCCCTCCCGAATAATCTCTGGAACCCCGCCCACGCGCGTTGCGACCACGGGCAGACCCGCCTGGCCCGCCTCGAGCAGAATCGTCGGGAAAGGATCAAACTCAGCCGAGGGGCAGATCAGCAAATCCAGGGATTTGAGGAACTCCTGCGGTTGCTCCACCCAGCCGTGCCAGTGAACCTGCGGCCACCAGGATTGGGTTTGGTATTTTTGCTTCAGTTCGCTCATCATCATGACGCCCGCATCATCCTGCGGCTCCCCGGCTAAATGCAGTTCCCACGGCTCCGGCGTCTTGGTGGCCAGGCAATCCAGCATTTGGAACAAACCACGCAACCCCTTGCGCTCGCTAAATGCACCCAAAAAACCCAGTTTGCACGGGCCGCCAGACCGGAGCCTCGGTCCGGTTAAGGAAATGGGCACCCCGTTATGGATCACCCGCAATTTGCTCGCGGGATAACCCGCTGCTAAACAAGCCTGGTGGACCGCTTCCGAAACCGCCAGCACCCGGTTCAAGCCCCACCGCGCGCTCCAACGCATGAGCCGTTGCCGCCTGGACGAGTGAAATCGGGCCTGGGGATGATCATGCAGTGTGCCCAAAGTGGGGATGCGAGCTAGCCGACCCCACAACGACGTTAACTCCCAGTCACGGGCCGTCCAGCCATGAACCATGTCGAAGCGCGCCTGCCGATGCGCCTGGGCCAGTTGCCCAATCTGGCGCGTCAGTTGGATCGGAGAGAATCGCTGGTTATCCACTAGTTCAATCTGGCGCATGGTGTCTGGAACCAGCTCCCGGACACGGCTGCCGGCCACGGCGGCCACGGCCACCTCCAGGTGGCGGTGCGCCAGTTCGGCCAGGTAATAACCCAGCATTTTCTCGGCTCCGGCGAAATACCGGTTTTCGGCATGAATCAACAGCAAGCGCATCGCGTTCTGAACATTAGAACATTAGAGACAAGAACTGGCGGCCTGTCGCTCAAAAAATGCCGGCGTTTTTCACTTGACCGGCCGGCGCGTGCTCGGGTTTGCTGCTGCGGCACATGGACATTGTCATTACCACGATTTTTCCGCCAACACCGGGGGCCATCGCCATCAGTCAAGAACTGGCCAAGCGCGGGGGCACGCTCTGGGTCATGGGCGATCGCAAGGGGCCCACCGACTACCCGCTGCCCCAGGTTCGGTTCGTTGACATCGAATCCCAGTTGGGCCTGCCTTTTCGTCTCGCCCGCCGGCTTGCGGAAAAGAGTTATACCCGCAAGAACTTGGGCTATTTGCTGGCCATCGAGCAGGGTGCGCGCGTATTGGTCGAAACCGATGACGACAACGTGCCGCTGCCCGGTTTTTGGGAGGAGCGGCGCGCGCGGCTGGCCGTTCGGCGGGTGTTACGCCCGGGTTGGTGCAATGTTTACCGCTATTTCTCGGATGCCCGCATCTGGCCGCGGGGATTTCCCCTCGAAGAGATCAACCCTTCGCTGTCCCAACCGCTCGACTCCGCAAGCCTCCAGGAAGCCGAGTGTCTCGTTCAGCAGGCCTTGGCCGATGCAAATCCGGATGTGGACGCGGTCTATCGTTTAACCAGTCCGTTGCCGATTCATTTCGAGGTGCGCGACCCGGTGGCCCTGGCGGGCGGCTGTTGGTGCCCTTTCAACAGCCAGAACACCACATTCTTTGCGCCCGCCTTTCCGCTGTTGTACCTGCCCTCCGGATGTACTTTCCGGATGACGGACATCTGGCGGTCTTTCGTCGCCCAGCGCTGTCTCTGGGCCATGGATTCGCAGCTCGCTTTTACGCCGGCCACCATGCGCCAGGAACGCAACGAACACCATCTGCTGCGCGACTTTGAGGACGAAGTGCCCGGCTATCTCCACAACCAAGAGATTCGGATGGTCTTGGAAAGCCTGTCGCTCCAGCCTGGTAGAAATGTGGCCGAGGTGTGTGAGAATCTCCAACGATGCTATGCGGGCTTGGTGCAGGCAAACTTGCTGCCGGAGCGTGAACTGGAGCTGGTGGATGCCTGGATTCAGGATCTGCGCTCACTTGTGGGTTAACCGTTTTTCCAGCCAATGGGCGGCCCCGCCCGCCTGCTTCCAGAATCGGGTTGCGACTTGAAGTTTGCATTGCGCCCAAAAATTCCGCTGCCGCCGGTGGGTCTTCAGAATCAGCTTGGGATCCACCGCGGCCGCCTGGGGCAGGCGGATTTCCGGGAGGTTCACGGACGCCAACCCCCAATCTTCCCGGTTGTGTGAAGCCGGAGCGCTGACATCGTCGATCCACTGTTTCCAGTCATTATGGATCATCGTGTTTTGATGGGCGACAACCATGGAAAAGGTGTGGTCGAGATGCAGCACCCGCAAGTGGTCGCTCAAATCCGGCGTGCGCCCACCGCCGTTCAGCAGATTCAGGCGCTTGGCGTTGTTGGCATCACTATGCCCCCAAAACTTCATGCCTTCTTCGCAGCCCGCAATTTGCAGCCACTGTTCCCGGGGCGCCAATTGAAAATCACCCACCGAATGAAAACGCAGCCAGGGTTGCTCCCGCTCCGGCGGCAAACGCACCCCTTGGGCCAGAACCCCATCGCAAAACTCGGCCATCTGTTGCACATTCAGGCGATCCAGCATTTGCCACTGCGCCGCCGGAATGCTGATCCGTGGACAGAGATAAAACCGGCGAGGCAAGGAGCGCAGCCGATCGGCCAGCGGCCGGTTGTCCAGCGGCTGGATAAACACGTCGCAATTAGTGGACAACAACCAGGCATTCTTGGAGTTGCTGCGCCGGATGCCGACGTTTCGTGACAGTTCATCCGAGAAAGGCAAGGGGGTTTTACCGATTGCCGCCACCATTTGCTCGCCGCTGATGCGGAAGATGCGGAGGCGGCGCCTGGCCTCGGGAGTCAGGGTGTCCGCAATGGCTTCCGCCAAAGTGCAATCCTGGATTGGGGTGTTGCAATCGACATAGATAATTTCGTCATCTGGCTCCTGGCAAAGGGTGGCCAGGAAATTCAAGCTCATCGCCGTGCGCTTGTGCAAGTTGATGCCGTAACCATCATTTCTTCCCACCACCAAAAAAGTAATCATAGTTCACCGGCCACGACCCTGGCCCCTTAGAAAAAGCGGCGCCAAACCGCCGAAGTCATTTTTGCAAACCGCCATCCCAGGCAGCCCACCAGGCATTTGTAAAGGGCATGCCACCCATTGGGTGACGCCGATGTCAATAGCAAACCCGTATGATAGGCCAGGAGCCTCGGACTCAAGGCCGCACCATAATCGAGTAGATACTTCACCGCCATGGGAAATTGCCGCTGGACTTGCCGGCGGTCAAAACCATGCCCGGGAGCGTTGGGTTGCAGCAGCGCGTAGTTGCGCTTACGCTGCACATTGGTCAAGGCTTGGTTGCGTCCGGAGCGGATCACCTGGGAGGTCGCCCGCCGGTCATCCATGGACTCGCGAATAAACGCCACGGGCACACTGGTCCGCGCGGCGCCATAATGCCACGCCAGCCGGAACCACATCTCCCAGTCCGCACAATACTGGGAAGTCGCCCGGAATCCGCCCTGGGAGCGTGCCTGCGCCACATTCAGCAGATGCCCGGGAAAACCAAACCAGTTGTGCCGGGCCAGCAATTCGGGATTGACTGGACCCCAGGTTTCTTCCGTGATGCATGGCGGTCGGCGTAAGGGGTTCCCCGCTTCGTCAACCTGGGCGAAACCGCCAAAATAGAGCCCTCGGCCCGGGAAACGCCGGCACAACTCACCCAGGGTATCGACCAGGTTCGGCTTCAGATAATCATCATCGTGCAGGATGGAGAGCCAGGGAGTAGGGCACAACTCCAAACACGCGTTCCAATTGTCAAACAAGCCGCGTCGCCGGGCATGGCGGTGGTATCGGATGCGGGCGCCATATTTCGCCAGCACCCAGGCTTGCATGCCCGGATCCGGCCCGGCATCTTCCACCACCATGACGCGCACCGGCTTCGTCTGATCCAGCGCGCTGGCAATCGCCTGGAGCAAGTAATCGCGCCGGTTATATACGGTAATCGCTATGGTAATTTGCTCTGCAGTCACAGTTGCGCTCGCTTCCCGAGGTTACGGCGCGGCGCGGCTCAAAATGACCACCATTTGGTCGCCCCGGTTTTCCGCATTTAGCTCCCGGCTCTGCCGCTCGAATTTTTCCAGTTCCTCCGAAGAAAAAAGCTGTCGGGGATCCCAGGGCCGGCCGGCGGAATCGGCCAGTTTATATCCCCGCTGATAGAGTTCGCTGCCCCAGAACTGGAAAGCCGTCGAGTCGCACCAGCAGGCTTCCATCACCAAACCGCTCTGTCGGGCCAGGATCTCCAAGCTCGCGCGGGTGTGCAAAAAGTGATGCCGGGGCGCGTCCCATTGCACCCAATTTTCCCGATAGCGCTCCCACGCGACACTCTCGACGGTGGGCAGGCGCAAGAGAATTTTCCCCGATGCCTTCAGGCGCTTGGCACAGGCCGATAAAGACGCCCGCGGCTGGGGCAGATGTTCAAACACATGATGCATCATTATGAGATCATAGCTCTCTGACACTTCTTCCAGGGCCAGGCGGCGAACCCAAAGGTTCGGCAGGACCTCGACATCCTCGGGCAAATAAGGATCCACCCCGGCGAGATGCCGAAAACCCGCCCGATAAAGAATGGCCAATAACTGACCGCGTCCGCAACCCACTTCCAAAATACTCATGTCCCGACGCAAAGACAGCCGCCCCAGGCTATGAACATCCGGCCGGTCGGTGGGAATCCACCGGGCCAGCCAGTCGCCGGGGCCGCGATTCCCCGTCAAGACACCTCGATCGCGCCAGCCAGCCAGCCAGGCCTTCAGTCCGCGCTGCGGGGGTGGCGGCAGGTTAAAACTATAATAATCTGAGGGATAATAGCGGTTCCAGTCCTGGGGGGGAGAGGCCAGCTGCAAACAGCCGCAGCGGGCGCAGCGGAAATACCGAAACGGATCGCCCAGCCCCAGCATTTTCTCCGTGACGGTCAGCTCTTGGTGGCCAGACTCGTACCGACAGATTTTACAGGCTTCAATCATGGTTATCTGCAAACGCTGACTCCGGCGCTGGCCCGGCCGATAAAGGAGCCAATTCCATCAGGCCCTGAGTTCGGACCGCGGGCGGGACAATCGCTTGGCGAACCCATTCATTTTGTCATCAATAAATTTGGCCCAGCGCATAATGGGGCGTTTGGCCAGTTCTCGAAAGTGGTCATTCTCCAGCAGACTCCATAGATAGCCCTCGTAATTTTGGCTGATCATTTCGCGCAGGTGCGCGCATTGGCCGATGGGGCAGGCGCCCAGCTCGATGACAAAAAGACAATCAGGCAATAGGTAGGCGTGAAAGGGCCGTTTGCCCTGGCTTAATTCCTCGATCACCGCCTGGATTCCGCGATAGACAATATTGGCATCGTGAAACACCACGCAGCCATCTTTCTTCACCGCCGACAAACAAAAATGAGCGTCGCGAACCACCGCCCGATCGGTGTGCTCTCCGTCCACAAAACAGAGGTTGGGCTGACACGGAAGCGCCGACGGCGTCAGGGTGTCGGTGCCGGCCTCGAAGGTCTGGATTTTTTCCACCTTCGCTCCCGGGACCTGTTTAAGTAGCTGGAGCATGCGGTCGGTGCTGTTGTCCGGATAAGGAAACAGCTTGCCTCGCTCGTCCGGCTGCGCCTTTGGACGCGGATCGATCGAAATGATCTTGGCGCAAACCGGATCAGCGGCCAGGGCCTGCAACGAACCGCCGAAGGCGGATCCGATTTCCAAGTAAACAAACCCGGCGACCTGTTGGCGAAACCCCAGATGGAGCGCTAATAAGGACCGTTTATCTCGGGGGGTCGACTGACTCGGGATGTGTTCAAAAAGACCGATATCCAGACTCGCTATTCGGGATTCAAAGGTGTCCATAATGTCACACGATCCCGCCAGAAACATGGTTGCCAGGGGCCATCCGCCAGGAGCCACGTTCCAAGTTTTGGCGCTGGCTGGCCGGGCGGCAGTTTGTTTTCGCTTTTCTCACTTGGCCCCCATATTTGCTAAAAACGCCCTTCGAGGAAAGCAGAAAATCGCTTTTGGCCCTAGCTCAGACGCCCGGCGCGGCGGCCTGAACCTTTCACACCTTGCCCCCAAGCGCCACCCGGACAAACTGGGTCACGGACAAGGGCTGGCCCTGAAAACCACGCCGCACCGTAAACCAGGCGTTGATGGTGGCTTCCGCAATCAAGGGAGCCAAAAGCAGGCCCCACAAACCCCAGATCGCCGTCCACCACAGACTCAAGCAGACCGTGGCGATCCCCGTGCTGATCGCCACGCGGAAAAATGGATTGGTATTTTCCGTGAAGGTAAATATGCCAAACGTGACATAAAAAGCCTGAAAGACAAGATAAGCCAAATAAAATACCAGCGCCGGGGTGGGCAGCAACCGTGTCTGGGTGCCTTTCCAGGCCAACAAGGGATTGCCCGCCACGGCGACGGCAATGGTTAGCACCACCAACGTGGCGATCATCAAGCCGAACCGCCGCGCAAACAACGCGCCGACTTCGCGCCGCCGGCCTTGGGCGCGCAGGATGGTGATTTGTGGCCATTTGGTGCTCACCCATAGGGTGGACAGGCTCACCAAAAAAAACCCAATCTGCTGGGTGACACCGAACGAGGCGGTGACTTCAATCGGCAGATATTTTTTGCTAATTAGGATGCTGGTATTGGTGACCAGGAAAGAACCGACCGACATAATGCCAAATTCACGAGCATTCGGCCACAGTTTCCTCACCAAACCGCGTTCCAGCGGAATGCGAGTTCCAGGGATAGGGGGCACCGCTGCAAGATAACTACGGCGGCAAATCCATCGCGACAGAACCGCCCTCACCGCGGTAGCGGCCACCAATGACTTCAGACCATGGCCGGCCAGCAAAAAACCTCCCGCTACCAAGAGATAGGCCAGCCCGCCCCAAACACTGCTGACCTGAAGTTCCCGCACTCGGTTGACACCTTGGCAGGCTAATCCCCAGTAATTCGTGGCTAAGTTGTAGCCCGTCACCCATAAAAAAGCCATCCAAGTCAATCCCATGCTCCACGGATGGGGGGCCGATTGAAAGTCGGGAAGCAGAAACAACGCGCCCCCGAGGCCAATGACCGGCGTGGCACCAGCCGCCAGCCAGAAGTACAGATGAGCAATGACCCTGTTCCATTGGCGAATGCGCGGTAAGTTAGGCTCGCCCTGGGGACATGGCTCGCCAAAGCCGACGGTCTCATAATCTTTGGCGCCCGCCCATAAAATGCTATACACGCGAGTCACCGCTGGCCCGAAACCAAAATCAGCGAGATTGGCCAACGCACCCAGAGAAAGAAATACAAACCATATCGCCAATTCGGCTGGCGGCAGGCGAAGCACCAAGGGGAGCAGCATCACCTGAGATCCCACCCGAACCATGGTCCCCAGAGCCCCGTAAAACATGGCGGATTTTCTCAGGCGTTCCCAATAGGCCCACCAGAGGCTTTGGTGCAGGGGTAACAGTGACATAGCCGGTGGCGCAAAAGGTCGGCTTCAAGCGCCGATTGAAGCTATCGGTAACTTTGCGCTCACGTCAACGGGAAAGGCAGTTGGCAGGCGTTGCGGTATCACCAGATCTTCCACGGCGCCTGACCTTCGTTCCAAACCTTGATCATCTCCCCCTTGTACCCCAGGCAAAGCACAAAATCCTTGTGCCCCTGCGTGGCGTAAATCTTCATCAAATGCCAGAGAATCGGCCGGTCGCCGATCGGCAGCATGGGCTTGGGACGAAACCCGGTCTCTTCCCGCAGCCGCGTGCCTTTGCCGCCACATAAAATCACCGCTTTCATGGTTCTTCTCGCTTTCCGCCCGTCAAGGGCTTCAGATTCCCCACTTCACCGCCTGAATACAATACTTTTTTGAAATGGCGGGCCAGGCGCAGCTTGGAATTCGAATACCCGAGTTGGCAACCCGCATGGCTTCGTCGTCGTCCTTCGTCCTCGTCCTCGACAAAGAAACAAAAATCGAGGACGAGGACGAAGGACGACGACGAGGACGAGGCAAAAGGAGCGCCCTCGTCTGCGAGTTCGCATCGTTTAACTTCGCGCGGATGAGGGCATCCAGCGCTCCACGAAATTTTTACCGCCGCATTGACTTGTCCGGCGGCATTGATTATTACCTCTAGGCGAATTAAAACTCGGAGAGATTTATGCCCGTAAAAACCACTGAAAAAAGCGCGCCGGCCGACCCCCGCGCCGCCGAGGCGGCCAAACTCCAAATCGCCCGCCAACGCGACCTGGAAACGGCCATTTCCACGATCACCAAGGCCTACGGCGAGGGCAGCATCATGCGCCTCGGAGACGCTCACGCCCGGCAAAAGATCGAGGTCATTCCCACCGGCGCCCTGGCGTTGGACCTGGCCCTGGGCGTCGGCGGCCTGCCCCGCGGACGTGTCGTCGAGATCTTCGGCCCCGAATCCTCCGGCAAAACCACGCTCATGCTGCACGTCATCGCCAGCGCGCAGAAACTCGGCGGACTCGCCGCCTTCATCGACGCCGAACACGCCCTCGATCCCGCCTATGCCAAACGCCTCGGAGTCAACCTCGACGACCTGCTCGTGTCCCAACCCGACAGCGGCGAGGAAGCCCTGACCATTTGCGAAACGCTGGTGCGCTCCAATGCGCTCGATGTGATTGTCATCGATTCCGTCGCGGCGCTGGTGCCCAAGGCCGAGCTGGAGGGCGAAATGGGCATGGCGACCATGGGCATGCAGGCGCGCCTTATGAGCCAGGCCCTGCGCAAGCTGACCGCCATCCTGAACAAGGCCAAAACCACCTGCGTCTTCACCAACCAGATTCGCGAAAAAATCGGTGTCATGTTCGGCAATCCCGAAACCACGCCGGGCGGCAAAGCGCTCAAGTTCTACGCCAGCGTGCGCCTCGACATCCGCCGCAAGGAGAGTATCAAAGACTCGGCGGGCGCCGCCATCGGCAGCCACGTCAAGGTCAAGGTCGTCAAAAACAAAGTTGCCCCGCCCTTTGTCGAGGCCGAGTTCGACATCATGTTCAATCATGGCATCAACAAGGAAGGCAGCATCCTGGACGTGGGGATTGAAAACGGCGTGGTGGACAAGAAAGGCGCCTGGCTGCAGTTCAACGGCGAGCTCATCGGCCAGGGCAAAGAAGCCGCCCAAAAAGCGCTGGCCGAAAAACCGGAAATCGCCCAAAAAATCGTCGAAGCCATTATGGCCAAACGCGAGGCGGCCGTTCCGGCCACCTAGGCGCCGTCCTTGGCGGGTCCCGCGCCGGGTTCTTTGTCGGCCTCCTGGACCTTGATTCGGCCGGCTTCTATCTTTATGTAATTCAGAATGACCGGGGCCAGGATCATGCCGGTGATGCCCATCAGCCTTTCGCCCAGAATCAAGCCGATCAGCGTCAACCAGACCGGGTTCTTGATGCGCTCGCCGATAATCTTGCTGTTCAGGAAATACTCGAGCTTGTGTAACAGAACCAGAAAGACCAACGCCGAGATCGCCAGATTCGGCGAGATCGTAAAGGCAAACGCCACAATGATCGAATTGCTGATCAGATTTCCCACAATCGGCACCAACCCGCAAATGAAGGTGATAAACAACATTAGCGGGGTATAAGGCAGCCCCACCCACATCAGAAAAACAGAGGTCAACCCGGTGTTGAAAGTGGAAATAATCAGTTGCGCCCCCATCACGTCGTCAAAAGCGTGGTACAAAGAGCGGAACCGGGCCGCAATCTCGGCCGCGTAGACCGAATACAGGTTGTTTCGAATCGCATAACCGTCCGGATTAAGGTCGGTGGCCGGATTCAGGAAAATGCTGATTGCCACCACGATCCCAATGAGCAGAAACACGGATTGCTTGGTCGCAATCTTGGCGAAATTGCCGATGTAATGCAGTTGCCCCTTGATGTTTTCCAGAGCGAAGGTTTTTAAACTGCCCCAATCGGTGAAAGGCAGATCCAAGCCGTGCTCCTGGCCATATTGGATGATCGAGGGAATCGCGGTGGTGGCGACCCGGGGCAGGGTTTTGACCGCCTGATCCAGAAAATAGACCAAGCCACTGCAGATAATCGACACCAAGACCAGAAAGATCAGCACCGTCAGCGACTTGCGCCGTAAAAACGTCAGTCGATGGAGCACGAATGAGGCAAAGAACGCCGCGACCAAGGGGGTCCCCAAGCCAAACCAGCCTGCCAGCACCAGGGTCAGCAGGATGACGAAATAGGAATTGCGCCTTGGTTTTGTCATGACCAGATCCAACTTTACACGCTCCGTCTGATTTTACAACTGGCGATTGGCTCGGCCTGCAACAGCGATGCGCGTCTTGCTTTTTTCGGAGCGCGGACATTCCTGTCCGCTTGGGCGTTGACCCGAACGAAGAAGCGGACACGAATGTCCGCGCCCCGGATCCACCGTGTTTGGCGGGTCGGAAAAAAGTGAGCCTCACCCGAGAACCTCGATGGGCTGCCCCGGCCCCCCGTCTCGCGTATCAGCCGCGAAACCAGCGACCGGCGGCGCCTACCGGGAGGGATGACAATCCTGGCAGGCCACACGATGAATATCATGCTTGCTGGCGGAACTCCTGAAACTGGTATCCATCCGCGTTACCTCGAGCTTGCAGTGGGAAATCTCCGGATGACACTGGGCGCACGAATTCCGCGCGCTCAGCGCGTGGGCGCCGTGGCAATCCAGACAGCTCAACCCCGCATGCACGCCGCGCGGTGTTTTATCATCACTGGTGCCCAGGCCATGGGTCGCATCGGGCGCATGGCATTGATAACAATTTCGGATGCGAAGATCCCCGGAGATTTTCACCGGGGTTTCGCCCTCGTTGAGTTTCGGATGAGGCAGTTCGCTCAGGGGGAAGAAGCTTTTCTCACGCCGATCGTAAAACCCAACGAACGGAGAACTTTTTTGCGAAACCGCGGGACGCTGGGAAGCATAACGCGGCAACGCGGCCGGCGCCGGCGCCGCCGGGTGAACCTGGTGGCAGGAAAGGCAGGGCATGGAATAATGCCTCGCCATTTTGGAGGATTTCATTTTCCAGGGTCCCTGCTTATTCAGCGGCGTCACGAGGTCACCGATCGCACCCGGGAAGAACATGGCGTGACAGCGCAGACAATCGTTGATCGGCGGTTCCATCTTGTTGTGCGCCG
>Ga0209429_10001450_pt1 | contig 14615 bp, 11 predicted proteins | sample BarGraNGADG00212_3_FD_184493 | JGI IMG/M metagenome (GOLD analysis project Ga0209429, IMG submission 184493) | Arctic peat soil microbial communities from Barrow, Alaska - Barrow Graham LP Ref core NGADG0004-212 (SPAdes) (version 2) | ecosystem: Environmental > Terrestrial > Soil > Wetlands >... | reverse complement strand
GCCCAGCTTACCGGCGCGGCGATCTTGTAGTTACGGCCGTCCATCCAGTCATTGGCCTTCAGCCCGAAGCTGGGCTGGCCGTCTTCCACCGCCGAAAGCGTCACGTCGTCCACCGGCCGCCAGCCTTGGATCGTGCTGTCCGTGAACCGGCTCACGAGGTCCGTCTGGTGCGCGTTGGCGGGGGCTGCTGTCACCAGGACATTATCCAGCCCAACCATTTCGTTGGCCGTGGTGAACTCGGCGAGAATGCGCAGTTCGGCGACACTGCTCATGATGCCGTCAAACGTGGCTGCATCCACCCCGAAAGAAGACGGCATCAGGCTGACCTCGTAATGAGTCCACGTCCAGAGCGGTGTGGAGCCGGTCCATGTCATCTGCTGCCCGTTGGCGCCCACAATGACCACCATGCCTGCCCGATCGAGGTCCGGGTAATGGCGGCTGGGAATGGAGATGTCGAACTTCAGCACCCGATACCCCGACCAATTGCCCGCCCACGATTCAGGCGAAAGGAAATGCCATGCGTTCGTCGAGCCGGCCCGGCTGCCTTGCAGGTAGCCGCCCGGGACGCCGCCGGAGCTTTGCCAGGCCTCGACGGCGGTCAGATCAGTGGTCCGCCAGTTTTCGATACCCTCGGCGAAGGTGCTGGAAAGGTCCGGCGGTGTTTGCGCCAAAGCCGTTGTCGCCACCACCGAATAGAGCCAGGCGATCCAAAGTCCGGAGCAGCAATAACGAGCCAGATAATACCAAGAGTTGCTTCGAGTTTTCACGATTCAGTTGGTTGCTAGGGTTGGTCAGGAGTTGGCCTGGTAATTTGCTTTTTCGGCTATCACCGGTTAAAGAGAATTAATTATTTGCTGTCATGCTGCGCGATTGTAAATCCCATAAAACTAATATCAAGACGGAAATCGACAGACGGAAATCGTCGGTCGGTTCGCGGCCGGTCGGGTCCAGCATCCCCTTTTCGGAACGCACTCATTCGTCTTGCCTATTTAATGAATAAACCGTATTTGATGCCAGCCGGGCAAGCACTCATGCGGAGCTGTATCAGGTGAAACCATTTATGCAAATACGACTTAACCGAACGCCTGAGGTCAGATGCGCCCTGGCCGCTCTCGGGGCGGCCTGGGTGGCCATTTCTGCCGACGCAGTGGAAGTAGCTCCAACTTTGCGGATCAACGCAGCTCAGGTGGCTGGCGGCCAGGTCTGGTTCAAAGTCGTCAACCCGGCCGAACAGGCGGTGGATGTGCGGTTGGCCGTTGACGGTGGATTCAAGGCGGCGCACGCCGTCTTGAAGGTCGTGGCTCCCGACGATCTCAAGGCCCGAAACACCCTCGACCATCGCGACGTTGTTCGTGTTGTTGATGGCAAAGTCTTACTGGATGGCAACACGGTGAGCTTCGTCCTGCCCCGTTGGTCTGCTGGAGTTTTGACCTTGCAGAAATAACCCATGAGTGCCAACACCTTGACCAGCCGCCAGCGGATGCGTATGGCCCTCAATCGTGAAGAACCCGACCGGGTGCCGGTGGACTTCGGCGCCAGCCGCATCACCGGCATCAGCGCCATTGCTTATCGAAATCTCATTCGTCACCTCCACTGGGAAGAGGCTATCCGGGTTTACGATATCAAACAGCAGCTCGCCGAGCCGTCGCTCCAAGTAATCAACCGGCTGGGCGGAGACGTCGTTCAGCTTCACCGGCTCGGACCGACCACGGGCATGCCATTTCTGGCGCTGGATCGCTGGAAACCCGGCCGGCTTACCGACGGTTCGCCCTGTCTGGTGCCGGAGGCTTGCGAGGAGGTTGTCGGGGGTGATGGAGAGATACAGGTGGTGCGCAATAGCGAGGTCTTCGCGCGACGCTCGCCTGCGTCACTTTACTTCGACGTCTGCTGGGCACCGCTGGCGCACGCGGAAACAACTGCCGACATCGACCGGTTCGTCTGGCCCGACCCTTGGACCGAACGGGAAGAGCAATTCCTCCGCCAGCAAGTGCGGGAATTGTACAACGGAACGGATAAGGCGCTCTTTGCGGGCCTGCCTATGCTCGTCTGCTCGTTTTTCGAGATTGGCCTGGTCATGTTTGGTTTCGAGAATTTCATGATGAAGCTGGCCACGGACCGTGACCTGATCGAGCACTGGCTTGACGCCAAGCTGGCGCACGACCTGGCGATCCTGGAGAAGTTTCTCGCCATCGCCGGGCCGTTTATCGAGGGGATTCAGATGAACGACGATTTCGGCGCGCAGAAGGCCTTGCAGATATCCCCGCGCCTTTACCGGGAATTATTCAAGCCCCGGCAGCGGAAGTGGATCGAGTTTGTGAAAGCGCGAACCCGCGCCAAGGTGTTTATCCACTGCGACGGGGCGATCGAGGATATTTTACCTGACTTTGTCGAGATTGGCATTGACGTGCTCAATCCGCTCCAGACCTCGGCCAAGGGGATGGACCCGCAACGCATCAAGCAGAAGTACGGACGCGATCTGGCCTTCTGGGGCGGCGGTGTGGAAACGCAAACCACCCTGCCGTTCGGTTCCGTGGCGGACGTGCGCCGCGAAGTGCGCGAACGCGTCAAGCTCCTCGGCGCGGGCGGCGGCTACGTCTTTGCCACCATCCACAACATTCAAGCCGACATTCCGCCGGAGAAGGTCCTGGCCATCTATGACACCGTTTCTGAGTGCGGAAAATAATGGTCATTGATCAACCATTCCGGGCGTTGACATCACCCTTTCAGTGCATGATCGTATTACAAACATGAGAATCACGGCGATCCACTGGGTCAACCTCACTCACCACCGCCTCACGTCTGCAACCATCCAGCAACCAGGATTCAGGCAGAAAAATGGCAGGTAAAAAATGGGGACAATCTCTGGCCCGCCTGCTTTATTTTTTACCCGCCATTTTTCTGCCAATAATCAGTTTGTTTGCGGCTGGCCTACCCTGGTTTGTCTGGTCGGTACCAGCCGCTGGCTGGGATAGCCGTCCACTTTTACGCCGCGTTGCCGAAGGGATTCAGCCAGGGCGTACTTGAACTCTTGCGGCGCGTGGGCGAAGGCTGACTTAAGCGCTTTGGTGGCTTGGGCGCCAGGAAATCGCATCAGCGCACAGCGCGCATCTTCCCGGACTTCCGTGTCCGTGAGCAGAGCGGCCATGGGAGCGATGGCATGGTCGCTCCCGATTTCAGAAAGCATCCACAGGGCTTCCCGGCGCGCGGGCACGGCGCTGGTATTGAGCAGGCCGACGAGCTCTGTCTCCACTGCTCTGGCTTCCGCAGTGGCTCCGGGACGGTCAGCGTGCCGGATTATCTTGTACAGGGCGCGTTTGGCGGAGCGAGCCACTTCGAAGTTGGCATCGGTCAGCAAGGCGGCGAGCGGCTTTACGGCCGCTGCGCCGGCCGCGCCGGCGCCCTGCCAGGCAGGCCCGCGAATCAGGTCATCGGCGCTCTTGATTCGAGCGATAAGGTCGCCCACAGCTTCGGCGGCTTGGGCGTGCGGGAGCGCCGTTGCGGCTCCGGCAAGCAAGGTGGTGGTTTTGAGTTCGTTTGCAGTCATGGTGGAACCTGGGTGGCAATTTCTTTTGACAAAGGCTGTTTCATCAAGTTAAAGGCAATACGGAGGTCGCTGGGGCCGGCTGAGCATTCGGTTGGCCGCCGCGTCACCGACCACTTCCTGCTTGTCCCCATCCCAAACGAGTTTGCGGCCGAGCATCAGGGAGAGGTTGGCCAGATTGCACAGGGTGGCGGTGCGGTGGGCGATCTCAATGTCCACCGCCGGCCGGAGATGGCCTTCGCGGATGCTCTTAAACCAGTCGGCCTTGTGGTTCATGTTGAAGTCCTCGTATTCATCCGTGCGATACACCTCCTTGCCTCCGGGTGGCATCTGGAAATTGATGGCTTCGGGATTCGCCGGCCGGTAGCCGCCTTCCCACTCCAAGACGAGATGGCCTTGGTCGCCCCAGAAGACATTTCCAAATTCAGTTTTGCCCACCTTGTCTCCGGGTTGCCCCCATTCCAGGGTCCAGTCCGGATGCTTGAATTGAAACACCGCCCGCATGTCAACGGCCGTGTCCCACAAACCATGGGTCGGCACGGTGCCTTGGGCATCCACCGTGAACGAGGTTTGCTGGTCGGCGTCCAGGCACCACAGGATCGTGCTGAACTGGTGGGCGCCCCGATCGCGAATCTGGCCGCCGCCCGATTCCATGATCCAGCGGAAATTGGCGGGGCAATAACGCCGATTGAACGGCCGCCAGGGGAGCGGGCCAAGCCAAAGATCCCAGTCGAGTCCCTCCGGTGGCTCGGTGTCGGGCACGGGATTGGTATCGGCCGGACTGGCGTAATGCCAGCAAGTAACTTTACTGACACGGCCCACGATGCCGTTGCGAATGGCGCGGCAGGTCTGCCACGCTCCCTTGGCCGTGCGTGCCTGGGCGCCGACTTGCACGGCCACCTTGTTGGCGCGCGCCGCGTTCACCATGGCCTGGCCATCGCGCACCGTGACCGACGCCGGTTTCTCGACATAGACGTGTTTGCCACTCTGGCAGGCCTGAACCGTCTGCACCGCATGCCAATGATCCGGTGTGGCGATGAGCACGGCGTCAATGTCCTTTCGTTCGAGGATGTAGCGGTAATCGCGATATGGCTTGGCCTGGCTTTGCGTGTTTAGATAGGCGGCTTCGAGAGTATTGTCATCGCAATCGCACACGGCGGCGATTCGTACCTTTCCCTCTTTTTGGAATCGCAGCATGTTGCTCAAGTGCGTTCCCCCCATGCCGCCGACGCCGATGTGGGCGATGACAAATCGATCGTTGGCGCCAGGCCGGCCGGGCGCGGCGAAAACGCTTCGTGGAATAAACGTGGGAAAATCCACGGTGGCGGCGCCTACGGTGGTGCCGGCGACTTTGAGGAAATGGCGACGATTGAAGCGGTGCCGATGGTTTGTCATGTTATGGGGCATAAGATCAGGTTTTCCTGGGTTTATTTGGCAGTTGCCCGTCGGATCAGAAGTCCGGCGGCCAGAAGCAAGCAAGGCAACGCCAGCCAAGCGATTGGCGAAGTGGATGGTTGAACCTCGTCCCGTGGATAAAAGCGCGCTGCAGATCTCTGGGCGCTCGCAAAATCATTCGGCACCGTCCATTGGGTGATCCGTCCTTCGGTCGGACCCAAACCATCCAGGTTGGCAAGAGCTCGGATGCTAACTTGACCGTTGAACTTGGGGGGCACTCGCCATGAGTGCCGGCAGTTGCTACCTCAGCCATAACTAAACGTTCCGATGTTCACCACGGTGTCGCCTTGGCGAATTTCGATTCGAGGCGGGTCGCTCTCCCGGCAATAGGCTAGGCGGAATTCAATGCCCGCGCCGTTGACCAAGCTATACTCGAAAGGCACATTGCCGAAGACCGGTGGATTCATCTTGGCACCATTGGTCAAAGGCCCGCCGATATCGAGCATCATCACACTGCGGTCCGTAACCGTGACAACATTGGTCGCAACGCCAACCGCGACGTTGGTGTGGCCTTCCCGTTGGAGCAGGGCAAGCTGCATCGGGTAATGGCCGATGGGCAGCTCGACCTCGTTGCCGGGCGTTTCCAACAAGGCGGTATAGCCGTCGGCGTTGGTCCCCGGATCCAGCACCACTTGGCGAAGGAACTCCCCCTGAAGACGGATTGTGCCTAACGGCGGATTGCTCGGTTGGAATTTCAGAGCCAGTTGGCCGATGCCATGGGTGGCCTCGACCTGATATTCCAAACGGTACGCCTGATGATCGAGAAAGAGATTGGCAGGCAGGTTAAAAGCGTCGAAAACTTCAGCGTTGCCAGCCCAGCGGTAACATGTGGGGACTAATTTGATGTGATCGAAGCCGTGGATTTCTTTCAGGGTGGCATGCCACCAAATCGAGGCTCTGCCCCGGTCCGCCCAGGGCCGCAAAATCATCCGATCTGCGATCGCGCGTTCGGACAATGCGCGTCCAATCTTGCCATCCGGTCGGTCGATAACGGCGATGTACCACTTCTTTCCGCGCAACTCGACGCTTCCATCCCAGAGGGATCGAACATAAAAGAAGGCTCGAACCTGACCCCTGCCGCCTTGTTCGAATACATGCGCGTCCACCAGCACCTGGTAATCGCCGCTGCTGGACGGAAATCGAAGATGCAGGTCACGAAAGAGCTGCACGCTGCCAGCTTTAGCGACCAGCTGGCCGTTGGTGTCATCGGTCAAATCCCGATTGCGATTCAAGTCCGCGTAAAGGACCGCGCTCTCAATGTCCCAAGCAAAGGGTATGAAAAAGTTAGTATCGGCGCCCAACTGGAAAACCCCATGAAAGATGCGGCGGCCGCGAAACTGCGGATCCTTCACTAATTGGTCATCCTTTTTCACCGGGATCTCGATGGCCATCGGCGCAAAATCCACTTCGCGATATTGCAGATGGGCGGTGATGCCGGGGACGGTTTGATTCGGCTCGGCTCCAACGATCCAGGCTGGGACCGAAAAGACCAAGAGCGTTGTCAGCAAGCTAAGCAGTCGCGCAACGCGTTTGTTTCCACCTTGCCGACAATCCTTTGGGTGGCCCTTCACTTTCATTACAATCATTTGACCTGGTCCGGCGACAAAAATCAAGCGGCGTTATTTATCGGTTAAGCTCCAGATGCCGTCCCAGGAACGGCCGCCGGCCATCAACTTTCGGCATTGGGCGGCATAGGCGACGCTGGGCGGATCTTCGGGATGGCGCTCGAAATGCTCCAAGGCCTGCGGCCATTGGCCCGCCAGACACAAGGCGAGGCCGGCTTCGAAGTCGGGAACAAATACCGGCATGGTTTCCCCGGCGAAGCCGAAGACCTCGTAAACCCGCACCGGTTGCTCGCGGCCAACCACCCGGATCCGTCCCAGTTCCCGGCCGAGAAACTGGCCTTGCGTTCGCATCCAGGTCGCCTCAGAAATCATTACATAAGTGCCGAACGCTTTGTTGGCGCCCTCGAGCCGCGCGGCGAGATTGGCGGCGTCACCGAGCACGGTGTAATTGAAGCGATCCCGCGAGCCCATGTTGCCGACGGTAACCTCGCCGGTGTTCATGCCGATGCGCGCCTTGATGATCACCCCCCATGTTTGCTGATAATGTGCGCGCTGTTCGGCCAGCCGGCGTTGGCAGCGCACCACCGTGCGCACGGCGCGAATCGCCTGGTCCGGTTGGTCCGCGGGCGCATTCCAAAAAGCCACGATCGCATCGCCGATATATTTGTCGAGGTAACCGCCCTCTTCGAGGATGATATCCGTCATGTCGGTGAGATAGGCATTCAGGAGGCTGGTCAAGGGCTCGGGATCCAGCTTTTCGGAGAATGAGGAGAATTTCTCGATATCCGAGAAAAATAGGGTCAGTTCCCGCTTCTCGCCCCCGAGTTTCAGCCGGGCGGGATTGGCGATGATTTGCTCGATGACTTCCGCTCCCAGGTAATGTTTGAAGGCCCGCTTCAGGAAGGCCTTCTGCCGGCCCTCCGTCGCATAGTTGAGCACGACGCCTCCAGACAGCGCGGCCGCCACGGCGCCTTCCGACACCACCAGCGGCCACCACCAGCCGAGCTGGTAGGCGGCCAAGGCCACCAGGACGGGGATGGGCAGAGCAACGGCGAAGACCAGGACCATCCGTGAGGCTTTGCGCGCCATCGCGATCATCGCGCCACTCAGCAAACCCAAGAGCAAGGTCGCCACCGCGACGGTTGCGGCCGGGGTGTCGCGCAGAAAGGCGCTGGTCAGCAAATTATCCAGGTAGGTGGCGTGAATCTCGACACCCGGGTAAACGCGGTTGATGGGCGAGGAATGCAGGTCGGCCAACCCGGGGGCGCTGAATCCGAAAAACACATAGGAGTCTTTGAAAACCGCGGGATCCACGCTGGGTTTTTCACCGTTCTGCAACCGCAACTCGGACTGAATCACCGCCGCGGCGTTGTAGGTTTCATGGGTGCCGTTCGTCCCACAGAAACGCAAGATGGTACTACCGCGATCGTCAATCGGCACACGCAGGTCTCCCACCTCCAGCCAACCATGGCCCAGGCGGAGCAACGGTGTGCGTCCCGCCATTTTCTCGGCGACCAGGTAAGTCGCCAGGCCCAACGAAGGCACGGTCTTGCCGTCGAAGATCCGAAACTGGGCTGCCCGCCGGAATAGACCGTCGGAATCCGGTCGATCGTGCACGTTAGCGAGCAGGGCGGCATTCGTGGCCACCTCGGGGATGGGAAATGTCGCCCGGGGCATCACCACTTGCGCGGCGCGATGGCGGGCGAGCCACGGGTCGAGATTCTGGATGGGAAACGCGAGCGGGCGATAGCCGGCTGGCCAGTTGGTGGCTTCGCCTGATTGCTCGCTGAGAAAACAGGCGCCGACGAAGTTAGAGGAGCGGCGCAAGGCCTCTCCCAGCGCTAAATCATCGGCCACGTCATAAGCCGAGGGCTCGGTGTAAAGGACATCGAAGGCAACCGCTTTAGCGCCGCCCCGCCGGCAGAAATCGATCACCGCGCTGTAGACTGTCCGCGGCCAGGGCCAGGGCCAGCCGTTTACATTCTTACCCCAATCGAGGCTAGTTTGGTCCAGCAGGATGACTTTGATTTGCGGGTGGGGTGGCGTGTGCGGCGCAAATGTCCGCACTCGCAAGCTCCACGAAGTGTACTCCCAGGTGACGAGCGCGCCCTCATACCAGACCGCCAAGAAGCTACCAGCCGCCAGCAGCCCGACCAGGCTGCCTTGGATGAGTTTTTTTCGCATGCCGTTGCGGGCGTTAACGGGGTCGGTGCTCTTCCCCATGCTTGGGGCCTTAGCAGGAATGCCTGATCCGGGTGGAGCGCCCTAGATGCTTCCCATGGTTTCTTGGAAGCGCCGTTGGCGCGCTGCCGAGACCGGGGTAGGAGTGGTCCCCACCAGTTTTTTCAACTCCGCAATGCGGACCTCTGGTGACGGATGCGTTTTGGCAAAACCCTGCCCGCCAGGTTTAAGCTGCTTTTGCATCTGTTCAAGCATGGTCACCAGCGCCGTCGGTGAGTAGCCGAGTTTTTTCATGATCGCCACCGCTCCTTTGTCCGCTTCGAACTCGGTGGTGCGCGAATAACCGTTGTTCATCATCGTCGAGGTGATATCGCTGATGCTGCCCTCGAAAACTTCCGTGACCTGGCCGAGCTGTTCACCCCCCAGCGTTTTGCCGGCGGCCATCCCCAACGTAGTTAGCGCCGAAGTCAGGCGGCCTTTGCGGATCGCCTTGAGTCCGTGCTGCAGTGTGACGTGGCTGATTTCGTGGGCCAGCACCGCCACCAATTCGTCTTCGCTGTGGCAGCACCGCACCATGCCCCGGGAAATCATGATTAATCCGCCGGGGGCGGCAAACGCGTTGACCTCGTCGGTATCCAGCAGGAGCAGGTGATAGCCGCCGAAGGTTTCGGGCTTGGCCGAGAATTGGGCCACGGTCTGTCCGAGCAGGTTGAGGTAAGCGTTAGCCTGTTGCTGGTCGAAGGGCCGGTAGGTGGACAGCACGGTGGCCGCCACGGAGCGTCCAATGTAATATTCCTGTTCCGGGGTGATGTCTTGGAACGTCTTCTCGATCGCTTGGGCGCTCTTATTTATGGATGCGGCTTGGTCGGCGCTGACGAAGCCGGTCGCCTGGCCCAAAGAAGTGCCCACTTGGGTCATGGTCGAACAGCCGCCCACGCAGAGCACCAATGCTCCGGTGGCAATGGCTGGGATTAGGCTTAAGCGGGAAGGCGTGGCGATCTTCATGGTTTGCCTCCTTCCACGGGCTGAATGCCGCCTTCGGTCAGGAATTTCTGCATCGCTTCCGACGCTACTTTGATCTTTTCCATCTTGTCCACCCAGGTGAAATCGATCTTCCGGTTCTTCGCCTTGAAATCCGCCTCGACGTCGGAGTTGAATCCCTTTCCCGCAAGGGCGAGCTCATCTCCTGACGCCCCGGTCGGGACCGTGTCGGAACCAGCCTTCATCACGAGCTTTTTCTTGGTGAGGGCGGAGGTGTGAACCCAACCGCTCTGGCCATTGGGCGCGGTAACCTTGGACCAGTCGCCTTGCTGTTCGAGAACTTGCAGGCGATCCCCATAGTTTAGCGGTGCGACCAGTTGTCCCAGGAACGAGGGGGTGGCGCGCAATTGCCCATTTTTGACCTGCACGCTCATCGCGACCGGTGCGGCGGCGAAGGCCGCGGCGGCGATCACGATCAAGGCCAGACTAAACCAGTATTTGCTAAGTCGTTTCATTCGTCCTCCCGAAGGGGTTGATGGTTGCCGCCGGAAATCGCCGGCCGGTTGAGAAACAGTAACATGGGGATGGTCTGGAGTTCAACGAAAACATGGAAAACAGTTATGGCGGACGCGAGTCGGCAAACAAACATGGCCCCTGCTTCTCCAGCAGCGCTTAAGCTTGGCCGAGACCAAAGAAACGGCGGATCCGGGTCGCCAGGTCGGTGCGAATTTCGGGGTTGGTTTCCTGGTTGGCAAAAGCCGTTCTGAGGTTCTGGCGCTCGGCCAGCCTTTCCTCCAAAACGGACGCGATCTTTCCCGCCAGGCCTTCATTCGCCTGCAGCAGCCCGGCGAAGTCCTGTTTTGCCACGCAGAGCACTTCAACATCCGTTTCGGCACACACCGTTCCCGAACGCGGCTCGCCGGTAAGCAGCGACATCTCGCCAAAAAAGCCGCCGCTATCCGTATGTGCCACGACCACCGGTTGCCGGCCGGCCCCGCTCATCAACACCGCAACCCGACCCCGGCTGATGATATAGAAGGAATCACCCGCTTCACCCTGTCGGCACAAATTCTCCCCGGCGGCAAACAACTTGAACTTCGCCTCGTCCACCAAGCGGTTCATCTCCTCGAGCGAAAGGGACTGAAACATGTCCACTCCGGACAAAAGGTGCCGAATGGCTTTTCGTTCCGCAAGCCGCTGCGCCTCTTCGTCAGCCATCGCGTCTCGCTGGCGCATATCCCGCACCGGGAACGGGATGGAAATACCCTCGCGCCGAAAGGCATACCAGAGGCGATCCATGACGTCGCTTTGAACGATGTCGATGATGGCGTAATCATCGATGAACAACTTGATGGTAAAATTAATGGCGAAGTCGCCGTAATTGGCCAGAAAAACCACCGGCGCTGGTTCCGAACAGACCCGGGGTGTTTCGCGCAGCACGTCCAGGATGACCTGGCGCGCCCGGTTCGGGGGGGTGTCATAGCTTACGCCAATCGAGAGATGACAGCCGTGTTTGGCGGTGGGACGCGAGTAGTTGATAATGGATTCCTTGGCAATTGAGGCATTGGGGATCACGATGTAGTCTTCGTTCTTGGTGCGCAGGCGGGTGGCCCGCCAGGTGGTGTCCACAATCATGCCGACATGCCCCCCCACGGTCACCCAATCGCCAATCTGGAAGGGCCGTTCCGTGTTTAGCGCCAGCCCGGCAACTAGGTTGCCCAACGTATCTTGCGTGGCATTTCCCACAATGTAACCCACCACCAACGAGGATACGGTCAGCACGTTCAGGTTTAGCTCGGGGAAAAAAACATGCACGATCAATACCAGGGCCACCAAGCCAACACCCCACCGGGCAATATCGCGCACTACCAACGGCACGGGCGGCCGCTGGCGCCATCGCGCCACCCACTCAAAAAGCACCACGTCCACCAGTTTGAGCCCGATGGCCACTCCCAAAAAAGCGGCGGACGCCATGATCGCGCTTCCGACCTGGCTCTTCATCCGAGCGAGGAGCGGTTCCAGACAAAGGATCACCAGTAAAACCAGCACCAGCAGATTCAATTGCAGTCCGACGCTCTGGACCAGTTGGCTGCGGATCAGGAACCGTTGGGTCAGGGTAAAGACCAGGTAAATCGCCAGGATCAAGCCCAGCCTGATCAGGGTGTCGCTCAGGTTGATGGGCGCCCCATCCTGTATCAGGGTCCACGCGGCCAGTGTTGTCATCGACTCTGTTTTATCAGCTTCGTTGGAGGACTGCAACAAGCTCGTCCGGGGGAAAATGTCGAATCTAAGGCGCCTGAGTGGCAACCACGCGACAATACCGCGGGGTTTGGCTGGTCGGACTTATTGAATCCGTTGCGTTCGTCGGAGTTCCATTACCTTGAATGCCATTCTTCAACACCTGCCATCGATTGGTTCGATCCGGGTAATTGGCTAATTCTGAGCAGAACTGATCTTCCAACGAGTTTTCTTGCGCATCCCGCCCTTGGCCGTTACAAACTACGTTTTAATTAAAACGAAAACATTGGCGATCGTATGGGTGAAGATAAATCTGTAGTGAAAGCGGTCGAAGCGCCGGCTTTGACCCCCTTGGCTTTGAACTCCAAGCTGGCGGGCACGCCCGCCCAGCCGCCGCGATATCGGGTTTCGGTTACCAATTCCCAAGGGCAGAAGGTCGTGCTTGGCGATCCTCGCGCCACCCGCGCGCTGGTGGCCTTAATGGACGTGCATGCGGTCAACGGAGGTGCGGCCTGTCACTGGGGCGGTCCGGCCGCCTTTGCCGAAATCATGGCCGCCGTTCATGGCCTTATGTTTTCGGAGACCAGCCGCCCCTGGTTTGAGGCCTACAATTTCGTGAACGATGCCGGTCATGCCGAGAACGGTATTTACGCGCTCCGCGCCAACTACGCTTTCGACGGCATGACCTTCGAAGACCTTAAAGGGTTTCGCAGTATTCAGAGCAAGTTGACCGGCCATGGCGAATCGCATCTCAATCCCCAAGGGGTGCTGTTGAGCAATGGTCCGCTGGGTTCCGCGTTGCCTCAGGCCCAGGGCATGGCCATGGCGGACAAGGTGGCCGGGCGCGATCGCACTACGATTTGCGTGGTGTCCGATGGCGCTTCCATGGAAGGCGAAGCGAAGGAGGCGTTTGCAGCGATTCCGGGTCTGGCCGCGAAAGGTCGCGTAAACCCCTTCCTGCTGGTGATCTCGGACAATGACACCAAGCTCTCGGGCCGCATCAGCGTCGATTCGTTCAGCATGGCCCCGTCCTTCGCCGCGATGGAGAAATTGGGCTGGAAGGTGATTCGCGTAGCCAAGGGCCACAATCTCCGCTCGGTCTATCTGGCCGTCGAAAAGGGCGCCGCTGCCGCCAAGACTAATCCGAATCAGCCGGTTTGCTTGCTGGTCAAGACCATCAAGGGCTACAGTGTCAAGGCGACCGAACAGAGCGCTTCGGGCGGCCACGGATTCCCGTTGCACAACGGCGAAAAAATCGTCGAGTTCGTCAGCGAAATCTATAAGGGCAAACCGCCCCGGGAATTGGCCGCCTGGGCGCAGGCTTTGCGTGCCGATTGGGAGCAGAAGGAGGCAGCCAAGCAAGCGAAAGCGGCCGCGGTTGCCGCAACTCCCGCTCCGGCACCGGCGGTGAAGAAGGACAAGATTCAATCGGGACTAGCTCAAGGCGCGATCAAGGCCGCTCAGGCGGGTTACCCGGTGTATTCCATTACTTCGGACGTGCCGGGTTCCACGGGCATGAGCACGTTCCAAAAGAGTTTCCCCGACCGGTTTGTCGATGTCGGTATTGCAGAGGCTAACATGGTCAGCGCTGCTGCCGGGTTTGCCAAAGCCGGATACATTCCGGTGGTGGATACGTTCGGCCAGTTTGGTGTTACCAAGGGCAACTTGCCGCTGACGATGGCGGCGTTGTCTCAGGCGCCCGTGATTGCGATCTTTTCACACGTCGGATTACAGGATGCGGCGGATGGCGCGTCACACCAGGCCACGACCTATTTTGCCGCCACCAGCGCCATTCCGCACACAGTGGTGATCGCCCCGTCGTGCGCGAACGAAGCCGAGTCACTCATGTTCCAGGCGGTGCAGCGCCTGGCCGAAGCTCGCCAGCGCGGCGAGAACGGCGAGTCGGTCGTTTTCTTCGTCGGTCGGGAAGGTTATCCCGTTTATTGGGTGGAAGGTGCGAAATACGAATGGGGCAAGGCCCAACTGCTCAGCCAGGGTCAGGATGTGACGATTATTGCCTGCGGTCCGCTGCTGGGCAAGGCAGTTGCGGCCGGACGCCTGCTCAAGGAAAAGGGGCTCAGCGCCAATGTCATCAGCAATCCGTTCATCAACCAGGTGGACCTGGCGACCATCGGCGCCGCGGTGCAAGCCACGGGTGGCCGGGTGATTACCATCGAGGATCACCAGCTCATAGGTGGCATGGGCTCTCTAGTAGCGCATGCGCTGGGCCAGGCGGGGATCGGTTTCCGGATGAAATCATTGGGCATCCCCGGCGAGTTCGGTCAATCAGCCTACCTGGCCGAGCAGCTTTACGAGAAATACGGCCAGACCGCGGCCAAACTCGTGGAAGCCACCGAGGCGTTGCTGAAGTAGGAAATGCATTAACGCAAAGACGCCAAGTTTCAACAAGATTCTCCGCGGGATGGACTACAGCAGACCGGTTCGACCAGGTACGTCCCGGGAGCGCCGGCATCCCTGCCGGCTCGTGGGAGTTGGGCTTTCGCCGGCAGGGATGCCGGCGCTCCCGGTGTAGCCCATGCTGAGGACTGCTCAGTAGCGCAAAAAATACGACTGACCGATGACTTCCACGGTGGCGATGACGTTCATCAGGGCGTGCATCACAATGGGAGGATACAACGAGCCCGTTTTCCAAC
>Ga0209429_10001449_pt1 | contig 14616 bp, 13 predicted proteins | sample BarGraNGADG00212_3_FD_184493 | JGI IMG/M metagenome (GOLD analysis project Ga0209429, IMG submission 184493) | Arctic peat soil microbial communities from Barrow, Alaska - Barrow Graham LP Ref core NGADG0004-212 (SPAdes) (version 2) | ecosystem: Environmental > Terrestrial > Soil > Wetlands >... | reverse complement strand
ATAGATAATCTACATAATATCTTCACATGAACGTGAGAATATAATTGTACAAGCAGAAGTTTATATGAAAGGACAGTGGCTATTATGATGAGAGATGGATTTTTTGCATTCGGCGGCTTCTGCCGTCACATGGGATTTGGCGGTGGCTTATTTATGATGATAGGCGGATTATTGTTACTTGGACTGGTAATATACGGGATAGTGGTTCTGACAGGAAAGAAACCGACAAGTCAGTCTGTAACGGGCGGCACTCCCTTTCAGGATATCAGCAGCGCTATGAATATTCTGAATGAAAGATTTGCCCGGGGCGAAATTAACGAAGAGGAATATGCCAGGAAAAAATCAGAACTCAGAAAATAGTGTGAACAGCCGCGTGAGGATTTCTAAAAATGGAGCGATACCTGATCCGTTATGAGGGAAGAGTTCAGGGAGTTGGATTCAGGTATTTTGTGTACCGGACCGCAGGGCGGTTCGGGCTTGCCGGTTATGTTCACAATCTTGACGATGGAAGTGTGGAAGTACAGATACAGGGTGATGAAGACAGGATCGCAGCTTTCCTGAAAGTTGTGAAAGACGGTAATGGCTTCATAATAATAATTCGCTCTGAAATGCAAAAAGTATATCCCAGACCGGAAGAAGAATCTTTTGAGATCCGCTGATTCGCATACAACTCAATTTCCCTGCCTTTTGGAGTAGTACAAAACCACCACACCGTTGCTGATAGAATAGGTGTCGAGTTTCAAATCTATCGTAGGATTACTTCCTGCAAAAAGAGGCCGGCCTTTACCTAAAATAATGGGTACAATTCCGATTATATATTCATCAATCAAGTCTGCTGCGATTAAACTGTCAATAGTTAATCCGCCGCCGAACAGGAAAATATCTTTTCCTTTGAGTATTTTTTCCTTTAAAATGGGCTTGCATATATCCCCGCTTATAAAATGAATATTATCATAATCAGTCAGCGGATTGGAGGTTGCGACAAATATTTTTTTGTCTTTGAAATCCTCGTGCATTTTTTGGTCATAACAATTTTTGCCCATCACCACAATATCGATGCCCTCTAAAAAGGCAGCATAATTCCACTGGTTTCCGGTGTTCTGTGTGTTGTCTCCGTCACCGGCAATCCAATCAAAACCGCCGTCCAAGTCGGAGATAAAACCGTCAACGCTCATTGCCAGACTTAAAACTATTTTCCTGACCATAATGTATCCCCTCTGTCCTCGTTATTCTTTCAGTATAGCTGATTCAACAGGATGAACAAAGAACCTGTATCGGATTTTTCCTGCTGTCCGGCATTGCGCATCGCATTTATGGCTATAAAGTATTATGATAATCATAGAGTTTTTGACTCAGCAGATTATCTTAAACGGGGGATGCGCGATGCAGCAGCAATTTTTAGAGCAGGGACCGGTTTTGAACAGGGATGGGTCGCCAAATCCCGGTTACTCTACAAAAAGCGTTCTGACATACCGGAGAAAAGCAATCAAGGCACCGCCGTACAGAATCAAGGAATGGGACTTCTATCAGGTGACGGACAGAAGGATGTGCCTTCAATTTACCATTGGACATGCAGCATATGCCGGACAGGTAAGTGCCATGCTTTTTGATTTTGCCAAGGGTGAAAAGATAGCAGAAAAAGGCAAATTCCTTGTGCTCCCGTTTGGGTCCCTGCATATGCCCGAAGATGCCGAGAAAGATAATGTGCTTGAATACGGGAAAAAAGCAGGGATGATGCGTTTTGAGACAAAAGGTGACAGAAGATATCTATACTGTAAGTGGGATGACTTCGAGGCCGATATCGTTCTGACACGCGAAAATGCAAATTCCCTGGTTATCAATGTTCCCTTTGATGAATCATCAAGGGCGTTCTATTACAATCATAAGATCAATTGTATGACTGCGAAGGGCATAGTCAGATATAGCGGGACGACATATCATTTTTCGCAGGAGGATTCCTTTGGTCTGCTCGATTGGGGAAGGGGCGTCTGGCCGTTCCATAATGAATGGTACTGGAGCAACGGTACCGGCCGTGTTGACGGGGAAATCTTCGGGTTCAATCTGGGATGCGGCTTTGGAAATACTAAAAACGCCACGGAAAACATACTGTTTTTCGGAGATACTGTCCATAAACTCGGGGATGTTCAGTTTGACCTGGGTACTGATTATATGAAGCCGTGGCATCTTTACGATAAAGACAGCAGGCTTGATCTGACCTTTACACCCGTTTATGACCGCACAACACAAACCCGGCTGCTTTGGGTCGACAATTGCTGCCATCAGATGTTTGGTTCATTTGCCGGCAAGGCGGTACTTGATGATGGAACGGTGCTCAGAATTGACAACCTGATTTCTTTTGCAGAGCACGCCGTTAATAATTGGTAATGCTTCTTCTATATACAGGGCGACACGGAGGCCGGCTGTCCGGTTACTAAATAAACAAGGAGATTGTAAAGGATGAATTCTGAAAATAATGTAGTTTTAGGGAAGACAGGGATTACTGTTCCGAGGAATGGCTTCGGGGCGCTGCCCATCCAGAGAATAAGCAGGGACGAAGCGGCGGTCATTTTGAAAAAAGCGTATCAAAATGGGATCCGGTTTTACGATACAGCCAGAGGCTATACAGACAGCGAGCAGAAAATCGGATTTGCACTCCATGATGTGCGCGATAAAATCTTTATCGCCTCCAAAACCATGACAACTAAGGTAAATGAGTTCTGGGATCAGCTGCACGCATCCCTTTCGGAACTGCAAACCAATTATCTGGATATATATCAGTTCCACAATCCTGCCTTCTGTCCCAAACCAGGTGACGGAACCGGCCTGTATGAAGCGATGCTGGAAGCCCGGGACAAAGGATTGATAAGGCATATAGGGATAACGAACCATCGGATTCCCGTAGCAACGGAAGCGGTCGAATCCGGTTTGTACGAGACTCTGCAGTTTCCGTTCAGCTATCTGGCCTCAGACGAGGAAGTGGAGCTGGTCGAGCTATGCCGCAGCCGTGATATGGGCTTTATAGCGATGAAAGCGCTCTCCGGCGGGCTTTTAACGAATTCGGCGGCGGCTTTTGCGTATCTTGCGCAGTTCGACCATGTATTGCCTATCTGGGGAATCCAGCATGAAAGTGAGCTTGATGAATTTCTGTCATATGCCGGGAACCCGCCGGTCATGAATAAAGAGATTTCAGCTGTAATAGAACGGGATAGGAATGAACTCGGGTCTGTATTTTGCAGGGGATGCGGATACTGCCTTCCCTGTCCGGTTGGTATCGAAATTCCAACCGCGGCAAGAATGTCCCTGATGATCCGGCGTGCTCCCACTTCCGTTTTTCTGAGTGATGAGTGGAAAGCAAAAATGAAAAAGATAGAAGACTGCACACACTGCAGGCACTGTGCCGATCATTGCCCATATGGTTTGGATACACCCGTCCTTTTAGAAAATAACTGGAAAGATTATCAGAAATTTCTATAAAATTTACGATCTGACACGTGCATAAGTGAAAATCACTGGTATGATGGAATCTACAGTATTATGACTGTCCGGTGTCTGCATAAACTCACCTGAATTCCGCTGAGTTTTCCGGGAAGACTGCTGTATAACCGACACTTCCAGTTACATATTAGCTGCACGGAAGGACACCACTGCATGAACATCTTTGACTTGATTTTCAAAAACAACATGGGCAACGAAAATAAACTGGCACTTTCAATCACAACCGGGAATGATGAGACGAAGACATTCACATATTCGGAAATGTTTGAAGAAGCGGACGCTTTAGCCTGCGGATTATCAGCCCAGGGTCTGCAAAGCGGGGACAGGGTTGCCTTGATTTCCGAGAATGCGCCCGAGTGGATTATTGCATTTCTGGCCATACTAAAAACACGGTGTACAGCTGTACTTCTGGATTCGTCTCTTTTAGCCGGCGATCTGATTCAACTTATCAACAAATCAGATGTAAGATGCATTTTTGCATCCCCTAAAGTCATAAGTAAAATTTCCGGGACGATTGCCGAAGGGCTGCCTGTTCTTGATATTTTCAGTCACAGCGCACCTTCCGGGGTGAATACCCAAGGCGGGATATCGCAGCTTCCGACAACGGACGGTGATGAGAATATAGCAGCAATTATATATTCCTCAGGAACAACCCGTGCGGCAGCCGGCATCATGCACAGCCACGAGGCATTGGTCGAGTCAACCATGATGTGTGCCAGAAGCAACAAACTGACTTCTGAGGGCAAATACCTTGCGGTTGTTCCTAACAGCCATATCTATGGACTGATCTGTGCTGTTCTCGGCCCGATGCTTCTTAGGGCAGATGTATGCTTTATCGAGCAGAGCACGCCTGCTGCAATCAAAAAAGCCTTCGCAGAATACAGGCCTACTTTTTTCCCCTGTGTACCGAGAGTCTTTGAGCTCTTCAAAACTGAAATCGATAAAAAAATCGAGAACGACCCTAAGACAAAAAAGCTCTTTAATCTTTTTTTCCCTATCTGCCTCTCGCTTCGCAAAAAAACAGGAATTAATCTCGGTAAGGTTCTTTTTAAAAGCATACATGAGGGTTTTGGCGGAAGAATTGAAGTATTCTGTTCAGCCGGTGCACCGATGGATAAAAAGACAGCTGAATTTTATCTGGGAACCGGGTTTAACATGCTTATCACTTATGGAGCCACCGAGACGAATATCCCGACGCTGGGAAACTATGGCCGTAAGCTGACAGCCGATTCATGCGGACGCCCCTATCCCGATGTATCCGTGAATATCGACGAATCCGGCGAATTACTGATCAAGTCACCTTATATGATGAAGGGATATTTCAGGGAACCGGAACTCACAGCGCAGGCTTTTGAAGACGGCTGGTTCAGGACCGGCGATCTGTGCCGCCGTGATACGCAGGGCAACTATGAAATTGTCGGACGCTGCAAAGAAAATATGGTACTCGCATCCGGTAAGAAGGTAATACCGGAAGAGGTAGAGAAAGCATTTGCTGCCATCACCGGCATAAAGGAAATGGTTGTCTGCGGTGTTCCCGCGTCAAACACATGCTGCGATGAAGTGCATGCTTTTGTCGTCAGGCAGGACCAGTCAGTAAATAAAGAGAGCATGTCGCTGGATTTTCACAGAATCGGGGCGCAGCTTCCGGCACATCTCAAAATAGTGCAGGTGCATTATGTGGATGAAATACCGAGGACATCCCTTCAAAAGCCCAAAAGATTTTTGCTCAAAAAAATCGCAGTGGAGGAAATGGACAGACTGGCCCTTGAAAACAGCAGGATGCATGAAACCGCTCGTGCGGCCGGTGAACCGGATCATGACAGCATTGAGAATGAAGTTATTCATATGATTGCTGAGGTCGGACAATTTGACCGCGGCATTGTATCCGCCGCATCAAAACCGTTTGCGGAACTGGGCATTGACTCCCTGCAGTCGATCGATCTGTCCATCCGTCTGGAAGACAGGTATGGCTTCCGGGGGGACAAAGTATTCAACCATGAAATGTCCGTTATGGATTTAGTCGAATTAATCAGGCTGCATGACGAGAATTCAATAAAGTATGAAGAATCAGCTAAATATCCCCTTAGAAAAAAACTCGGGGACTATCTGCTGTTCAGGAATGTATGCAACCTTGCCCGCATCGTATACAAGATCAAAGTGTCAAACGAAAAAGTAATCCCGGATAACAGCGGATATATTGTTTGCGCCAATCATGTATCGAATTTCGATTTTCTCTGGCTTACCAGCAGTTTCAATCGCAGGAGATTTGATAAATTCTGCTGCATGGCAAAAAAGGAAATCCTTAATAGCACTTATATCAGCCGGGTTATAACGCAGATCTGCGGGATGATACCTGTTGACCGTGCCAATTTCCGTCCGGAGACTATGAAATGCTGCCAGATGAAGCTTACAGAACAATGGGGTCTTCTTATTCACCCTGAAGGCACCAGAAGTACAAACGGGGAATTAGGCATGTTCAAAAAAGGTGCGGCAGTCCTTGCCATTCAATCCAATGTTCCGATCATACCGGCATATATCCATGGTGCGTATGCCGTGTATCCCAAAGGAAGCAAACTTCCCAAACTGTTCAACTTCCGCAGAATGAGAAAGTACGCCGTAGAGGTAGCCTATGGAAATCCTGTATTTCCACTCGACCTGACAGCCGATGAGATGATAATGCAGGTTAAAAATTCTATTATTGAATTGAAAAACAATATTACAGGTATAACAAAGTAATCATATATAATAGAAAAAATGATTATCATTTTTCAGGAGAAAAGAAATGGCGAAATTATATTTCAAATACGGCGCAATGGGCAGCAGCAAGACGGCACAGGCTCTTATTGCGAAATTCAATTACGAAGAACGCAACATGAAAGTCTGGCTGATAAAGCCATCGACGGATGAACGGTACGGTACAACCGTTATACGATCCCGGATCGGGATCGAGGATACGGCGGAGAATATTATGCCGGATACCAGTATACTGGAACGATTCAAGGAATTTCTGCCTCATAAGGTCGATGTTATTATTGCGGACGAATGTCAATTCTTCGAGCCTGTACAAATTGATGATCTCCGCACAATTGTAGATGATTATGATGTGCCTGTGCTCTGTTTTGGACTGCGCACGGATTTCCTCACACATATGTTTCCCGGAAGCCGCCGGCTCTTTGAGCTCGCCGATTCCATTACGGAGATAAAGACTATATGCGGATGCGGCTCAAAAGCCACTGTTAACGCCCGTGTCGATGAGAATGAAAAAATCATAACCAGTGGTGAACAGGTGTTTCTGGGTGGAAATGACAGCTATATAGCGATGTGCTGCAAATGTTGGAAAAACAAGATCAAGGAACAGGAATCACAGTAATATTCTAGCTGATAGAACAGGATAAGTATTTATTAATTCATGCAAAATGTGCTATATTAGATAAATAAACAAAGTTTGCCATAGGGGGTGATTTACTTTGTATCCTGTCCTAGTAGTTCTATTTGATGTTTTTTTCTTCGCACTGTTCATTTGTGCCGTTGTGCTTGCCGTAGTTTTTCACTCAGACAAGAAGCAGATTCTTCGAAAAAACGAGAGACTGCTTCATTTTTTGAATTACCTTCGGCGCGAGGGGCGTATTTCAGATCAGGAGTGGAATGCTGCGTTTACAGAACAGGCGGATGGATCCGTCAAACCTCCGGCTGTCCAACCGCAGCCGGAAGTCCGGACTCTGCCGGTTTTCCAGCCGCAGCCGGATCGTCCGGCAACGGCTCCGGAGATGATTCCCGCTAAACCGCAGGAACCTCACGTGATTACGCAATCAGCGCAAATAGCTGCAATGCAGCAGAAATCGAAGTCCTTCAGTGCGCTCAATGTTGTGCTCATCATCGGCGTGATTTTTGTTATTCTTTCGGGTCTGATATTTGCGACCACATCGTGGCTCTATCTTTCCAATATTCTGCGTACCGTGATTATATGTTCACTGTCCCTGGTTTTTTTCGGCACATCTCTTCTGGCCGAAAAGGCATTCAGAATTCCTAAAACTGCTGTTGCATTTTATACGCTCGGCAGTATTTTTCTTCCCATAACTATATTAGCTCTCGGCTTTTTCCGGCTGCTCGGCAACTGGTTCTCCATATCAGGGGGAGGGCAGTATCTCCTCTATATGACGGCATCCATACTCCTTTGCATCGCGGCATATTTCGGTGCAATGAAGTACAGGCACGGATATTTTACGGCGGGTTTTCTTCTTTGTATAACCGCGTCGGTTCTGTTTTTTGCAAGATCACTGTATCTGCCTTACGATGTTTTTATCCTGGTGATGTTCGTGTTTTGCGCGGCGGTTACTTTTGTATCGGAATTCCTGTACAGAAAGTCTGCTATGTGGCCGAAATACAGCCATATTGTGTCATACCTTCGTCTTTTTGCAATTCTTAATATGACCGTCATCGGATCGGTCGGACTGATAACGAACGGGACCGGGTTACTATCCGGAATTTCCGGCATTCTTATCAGCGGGCTTTTTCTGAAGAGTATGTTCCGCAAAGGAGATACTTACTGGGGCGTATTCCCGTTCGCTGTTTTCATGATTGCCGGATTTATGAAATGTAATTTGAATAGCGATTTCAATAATTACATTATGCTGGCAGCATTGTCTTCTGCAGTTATTATTCTGTGCGGCGTGATGAATGTTTTTCCGGAGAAGATGAAGAAGTGGATAGGCATTGCCGGAGGTATTTGGGCAGGCTCCGTTTTTGTATGGCAATTCATGTCATTTATTGTTGATAACAGCGGATGGACTTTGATGCACCTTCTGGCTGTTGCTGTTCTTCTTGGCAATATTTTGCTGGTTGCGGTTATTCATAAGAGCAAAGTATTCATGGCCGCAATGCCTTTTGTAGTTATTACGCTTATCGCAGGTATCTGCTCGTATCTATCATTCGACGCTTTCCCTCCGGGACTTTTTATGACACTTCTTTCTGCTGTGGCTTTTGGCGCTGTGTTTATCCTGGACAGGCGTAAATTTGCCATATCACCGAGAACCATGACGTCGGATTTTGTCTTTACTGTCTGGTGCCTGGTCGGCGGATTTGTTGACATCTATACGTACGGGCTTACCCCGGCCGTTGTTTCTGCACATGCAGCAGCGTATGCAATCGGGAGTCTTCTTTCGTTTTTAATTCTCATAGGGATTTCAGCTGCACTTGCTTTCGAGCAAAAAAGATCGGGCGCCGGTTTGGTGTTTGGATTTGGGCTTCCCTCTTTCGTGATGCTGATGGTTCTTCCATTTCAAATTTATTTCGCCGATCAGGCAGATGTAATGCTTCTTATGCTTTTCTTATACGGAATCATCGCAGTAATGGCCGCGGCGGGTATTCTTCTGCATGGTCGTTACAATCGAATACAAAGAATGAAGATACCGTTCCTGACCGCCCTGGTACTTTATGGAACGGTTGTACCATTAGTTCTTTGGGTCGGTGGTATCTCCAACCTGTATCCCTTTTACTTTTGGATCCTTACTGCTTATTTTGTGATACATCTGGCCGTTCTCGCTGCGAATACGAAGGACACGGCCAAACGCGCCGGGAGAGCATCACTGTATTATGCTGCAGGTGCCGGTCTTTTCCTGTCTGTACTTGCATCTGCGAACTGTTTGATGCCGTCGGCACATGCTTTCTATATGCTTCTTGTACCGGCAGCCCTTGCGGTCGTGCTTTTTGCGGCATTCGTCCTGCTGAAATATGCATTCAAAATTAAGCGTGATGCATACAAGTTTTTCTATCAGGTGACAAGCGCAGGCCTGCATTTTTTCAGCATACTGACTGTCCTTCTGTTTGCTGCAGACTCTTCGATTGCACCTGCCTATGCATCAGCAGTCTTTGTCCTTCCTGTGCTTTGCCTGGCAGGCTTATATATGGAAAAGAGTACGGCTTCCGGTTGGATCGGCGTATCCCTTCTTTATGCTGCATTTACTCTGCTGCTGTTTAAGCTGGCTGTTCCGGCAGACAGTGTGCTTTTCATAGCAGGATTTACAGGTGCCTTTGTCGTCTTTGCCGCTGCCGGAAGATGCCTGCACAGCAGAGTTTTCTCTTCGGCTGCACTGACTAACGGAAAAAAGAGGGCATCGATTGACTGGTTCACAATTCTGGACATGACAGGAGCGGCAGTGCTGCTTGTTTCAGGTTGGGAGTGGGGAAGGTTTGCAGGAATTATTCTGTTTATTATGTATGCATTACTTTTCTATAAGCGGGTCGGTACACAGCATGCGGATGATATTGCCCTGACATTTGCCGCCGTATTCTGCTGCATTGCCTTTTGGCTGCAGCCGTTTATTATAATACCCGGACTGCTGTCCACAGAGTTCAATCTGCTTCCCGTTATTGCATTTTTTATTTTTCTGAATAGGGCCATCTGGCAGCAGGCGCGGGGAGTGACAGCTGAATTATTGTATATTTCGGCCTGCCTTTGCATTGCTGTTCTGGCCCTTGACGCCATTTCTACCGGAAAGCTGGTTGACGCCCTTATCATCGGGGTCATTTCGCTTCTGCTTCTTGCGGCTTCTTTCCTGAAAAAAAGTAAGCGATGGTTTGTTGTGTCGGCGCTTACGCTGGTAGTGATTGGCATATATATGTCACGCAGCTTCTGGCTGAATCTTGCCTGGTGGATATATCTTCTGGCGACCGGCCTGGCACTTATCGGACTGGCAGCGGCAAACGAAGCCGCCAAGCAAAAGGGCAGTTCGCTGTCGAGGAAAGCGTCGTCAGTTTTTGAGGAATGGAAGCTGTAAGTATGCCCGGTACAAGATGAGATGAGCCATTATTTTTGGACGCTGTGTGACGATAGTATGGCTGCCACGGCAGCTGCATCGAGGTCCTTGCAGGCGGTAGCCGGCGCCGGTTCAAGATTATGCCGGTGCAGGCTTTTTTCCATCCAGAGAACATCAAGCCAGATTCCCATCTTATAACCGGATTTATGAAAAACACCAATGTCGGTAAAGCCGAAGGTCCGGTGGAAGTCTATACTCGATGTATTGTCTGCCGTAATTACGGCGTATAAATTGTAATATCCCTGTAGTTTCAACAGGTCAATCAGGCAGGTATAAAGAGTCGTTGCAATACCCTGCCGGTGGAACTTTGCGTCCAGATATACTGCCAGGTCGGCATCCCACTGATAAGCTGCCCGTTTGAATGCAGCCGAGGCATATGCATATCCGGCCAACTCACCGTCTACCTCACATATGAGCCATGGAAATTGCTCTGTGACGGTGTTGAACCGATCCTGAAAAACCGTAAGGGATGGAACAACATATTCGAAAGTGTGTGTGGTCTCCATAATATATACAGAGTAAAGGGAAAGAATTCCCGGTATATCCTTTTCATTTGCTTCCCGGATTAAAATAGCCATATACAACCGCCTTTTTGATTACATTCAACATTCATTTACTATACCGCAAATTCCGCTAATCGAGAAGAAAACACTCCAACTCATTTACAGATGAAAAGTAATAATTGCAGTTACTCTTCATATAGTCATCGATCTGCGGAATATTATGCGCCCATCCTGCTGCAGCAAAATCTACTCCGCAGCTTTTTGCCATGTCTGCGCCTGGCTTCAAGTCGTCTACTACAAGTAATTCGGAGGCATCCAAATGATAACGCAGCATGATCTCCTCCAAAGGATAGGAGGAAGGCTTTCTCATCTCTATTGGCAGTTCCCATCCAAAAACCATGTCAGGAGCCGGAAGTCCGTTTTCCCGATAATCACGAATGATATTATCCTTAAAAGAGTGGGAGACAACACAAATAAGTCCGCCGTTTTTATGAAAACGTTGAATCACCCGGTCCATCCCTGCAAAAATTGAAGGGATATGCCCGTGGACATACTCCTGCCAGCACGCAATCTGATATTCCGTCTCAACATCTGTAAAACATAAAATGTCGTTGCAGAGTGCTGAAAATCCCGGATCAAAATTTTCCAGAAAAAATTCTTCGAGTGATATTTTTGTGTCAGGCCGGATTTTAGCCAGGACGCTCATAAATGAAGGGTAATGAATTTGAGCGGTACTGTTTACGACGGTATCATCATGGTCAAGTACAAGACATTTATATTTCATTGATTTTAACCCCTTATATCATTTCCAGTCTATTATATTATGCACGCCGGATTAGTGCAAAAGCAGAATACTTACTTGCGCCGCCATATATCGCGATAATTTCCGGAAACGACAAAACGGATTGCCAATTGAGGAAATCCGCTTTGCAAAGGGGTTAAATTACTGAGGAGGCTGATTAAAGGAGCAAAACGAGTTCTTCGAAAATGGGGGCATAATGACTTTCGACAAGCCCGAAATACATTTTCTTGTAAGACCAAACGGCTCTGCCGATTGCGTGTTTTTCAAATATACTGTGAATGTCCCGGAACCAGTTAAGCGTGCTTTCCAGAGGAGCGTTATCTATTACTCCGTATTCTCCGCAATACAGCGGAACATCCCTTGCTTCGGCTATCTTTACAGCTTCGGCGAAAATAGCGTCAAACAAGTCGGGACCCATAGTTTTGAGACGTAGAATCTTGAGTGACATGGTCATCGCTTCGCCAAAAATCTTGGAACCTTCCAGATATTCGGCAAGAGTGGCCGGATACTCCATGTGCAGGTCGGACGGCATGTCGGCAACCCAATAGGCTGACTGGTGCGTAAAAAGCATCGGGTCGTAACAGTGAAAGTTATAGACTATGTTCCGGTCATAAGGCAAGTCCAGATATTTGATCGAGTGGACACTGTTGTACCAGACTCCGCCGATTAGAATTCGAATGTCGGGAGCAGATATGCGGATTGTCTCAACAGCGCGTCTGGCGATACGGTTCCAGCTTTCGGTAACTTTTTCAGATACGACTTCGTTAAGCAGTTCGAAAGCCAGGCGGCCTTCATATTTGCCGTAACGTACTGCAAATTGCTCCCAAAGTTTATAGAACCTCAGCTGAAGTACTTCATCTTCAAAAAAACCTTCCGACGTACTCAATTCATCAAAAGAATATCCGGCGGTTTTGTGCAGGTCGAGAATCATGTTGAGCTTATATTTTTCGCACCAGGCCAGGCAAGTGTCAATATAAGCGAAGCCTTCTTCTATATATTTGCCATTTGGTGTTTCCAGCACTTCGAAATCGATCGGAACACGTACGTGATCTATCCCCCACGATGCCACCGTTTCTATATCCCTTTCCGTGATAAAAGTATCATAGTGTTTTTTGCCATGAATACACTGTGACAGCCAGCCGCCAAGATTGACGCCTTTGTAATATCCTTCGAATTTCCGCATTGTTGCACACTCCTGTGTTCGGCCGATTGTATTGTCTTCATTTTGCTTCACTCTTGGACGCTGCTATATCAAATTGATTGTTTTTATAGCATAATTGTGTTATATGTCTGGAAATTTACAAAAGAAGGGACGTGATTCTATCGATACAAACAAAGAATTGAATCACCGGCTTTTCCTGCAGAGGGAAAACGATACCAATCACTCGCCTTATGAGAACGAACTGATCTTTTACGAGCTTGTGAGGGACGGCGACCAGAAGAAAATCATCGAATTGATGGATAAAACGCCGCTTAATGATCCTGAGGGCAGGGGGAGACTGTCGCTGGATGAAGTCAGAAACATCAAATATCACTTTATTGTCTCTGCTGCGATGATCTCACGATTCTGTATGGAAGGCAAAATGAATTCCGAAACCGCATACAGCCTGAGCGATCTGTACATTCAAAAGGCCGATATCTGCACATCTATCGAACCGCTCATTGAACTTCACAGATCCATGTGTTCTGATTATGCAGGCCGTATGCGTCAGCTCCGGGGAAATAAGGTGTATTCTAAGCATGTCGTTCTATGTATTGATTATATATATGAAAATCTGCAGAAGCGGATTACTATAAGCACTCTTGCCAAACATGTCAAACGCAATGATACCTATCTGTCAAAGCTTTTTAAAGCGGAAACAGGAAAATCAGTCAGCGGTTATATAAGGGACAAAAAAATTGAAGCGGCACAGAATATGCTGAAATACTCTGATTTTTCCTGCCTCAATATAGGGAATTATCTGGCTTTCTCATCACAAAGCCATTTTATAAAGGTTTTTAAGACAAAAACCGGACTGACGCCGGAGGTCTATAGAAAACAGAATTTCAGAAGTAACTGGAATAAGGAATAAGTTTAAAAGAAATTTGCTGAAAATCGTGTCACTTCAATCGAACAAATGGATTTATAGTATTTGCATTATCGCGATATAAAAACGTTAGATTTCCTGCTTCTGGTTCGTCTTATAAGTAGAATGCATTCCAGGAGGTTACGATGAAAGAATTATCTGAGACGTATGATCGCTACGGCGTAATGCTGTATCGGCTCTGTGTAGTGATTCTTGCAAATAAAGAAAATGCGGAAGATTCGGTTCATGAGACTTTCCTTAAGTACATGGGAAAGGCTCCGGTCTTTGGGTTAGTAGCACCATAATGGGAAAATTTTACTTGCCAAACACAGGTGCATCCAATGTGACAAGAAATAGTAGCTGCTATATAGAAGGTTGAAGGGCTTATCAAATATGAAAAAATCAAATGCATTCAAAAGAAATAAACGTAAGGCGATCATCATCGCCGCAATTGCTCTGTTCGTCCTGGCAGCTGCAGGTGCTTCAACTTACCTGTTAGTAATAAAGGAAAAGACTTATCCAGTTACCGATGCAAACGGAATTGTGAAGAAGCTAACGATTGCAGAAATGAATCGGGAACTTGACGCACCTACATTCTATTCTGGAATTATGATTAATGGAGTCGATGTTTCCGGAAAAACAAGGGCAGAAGCAAATGCCGTATTTGCCAGCGATTCTAAATTGGATTTCCCGACTATTAATATTCTGATGAATGTAGACGGTAAAGAATATCCATTGGATACGTCTTCCATTAAAATATCATCCAATCTGACTGCCGTTATGGAGAAAGCCTATAATTATAATCGATCAAGCGAAATGATGGTTGTGCCGGAAGATGTTGTCACAAGATATGAAGTCTTGATACAGCTTGCAAAAACAACAAAAAATTATAATACTGAATATGCAGCCGATGCAAAAAGCATTGAGGAAGCGGT
>Ga0209429_10001448_pt1 | contig 14617 bp, 8 predicted proteins | sample BarGraNGADG00212_3_FD_184493 | JGI IMG/M metagenome (GOLD analysis project Ga0209429, IMG submission 184493) | Arctic peat soil microbial communities from Barrow, Alaska - Barrow Graham LP Ref core NGADG0004-212 (SPAdes) (version 2) | ecosystem: Environmental > Terrestrial > Soil > Wetlands >... | reverse complement strand
ATAGAGTAAAAATAACGGCATCTTCCCCTGTTCTTACTCTATGCTCTGCTTTACCTAATGGTTCTATGGTTTTTGCGATTAACATTTCTGAAGCCATATCATCTTCAGCAATTAAAATTTTCAGACGTTTAATCTGGTTATCTATTAAATTTCCCGACGCAATATTTGTAATTACAACCATTGAGGTTAATTCAGTATTATAAGGAACGGTAAAATAGAATACAGATCCATTACCAAACTCGCTTTCAACCCTGATTTTACCACCCAGCATCTCCACGTATGCCTTGGAGATAGATAATCCTAACCCGGCTCCTTCATAACTTCGGCTAAGCGATTCATTACCCTGCCTGAATCTTTTAAAAATAAATTCTTTTTGTTCCGGACGAATACCTATACCTGTATCTCTAATGTAAAACTCAATGTCTTTGTTTTTTTTCTCATAACCAAATTCAATGGAACCTTTACTTGTGAATTTAATTGCGTTTTTAATCAGATTTGTAAGAATCGCAAAGAGTTTCTCACCGTCAGTTTTTATGATGGCGTCTTTTGTGGGTAATGCATTCCTGTAGATAAACTCAATTCCTTTCTCTTTAACCTCGGGAATAAAAAAGGAATAAATATTTTCGATTTGATCATTAATATTAGTTTTTGAAAAAGAAACTCTCATTTGACCCGATTCGATTCTGGAAATATCTATTATGTCGTTTATGATATCGAGCATACGATCGCCACTTTTCTTGATGATATTGATGTAAGCCAATTGTTGTTCTCCTGTCAGATCAGGTGTTCTCAGCAGATCTGTAAAACCCAGAATGCCGTTCATGGGAGTTCTTATTTCATGACTCATATTGGTCAGGAACGCGGATTTCAACCGGTCGCTTTCTTCTGCACGTTCTTTTGCTTTAATTAATTCCTGCTCCACCTTACTTCGCTCAGTGATATCGTGAATAATCACAAGACGACTATCCGGCTGGTTTTTTATTGCTTTTTTAAGGATACTGTATGTTTTAACTACATTACTGTTGTGAATTTCTAATATGTCAACAGGATTATCATCAATCGCTGCATTAAATAATTCTTTAACAGTAGCACCTGAAGAATCTGCGGGGAGCCCAACGATGTTTTTATTACGAATACCGAGAAATTTTAGTGCAGCTTCATTTATGTCCTGAATTCTGTTTTGCCCGTCAATAACAAGTATGCCGTCGGGTAATGTTTCAACAAGCGTTTCGCGGGCTACCGGTACCAGATCGAGTAACCCGGAGTATAAAATTGCATATGCAGCCAGTATACCACTCAGAATAATACTTACCGGTGCTAAATCCAGGCCGGGAACTGGATTGTTATCAGTTAAATAAATTATGCTTACTATCCAGGGAAGTAACCCTCCAAATAAAACAATCCACCCCTGGGAACTGAAAGTCTTATTATGACGAAAAATAAAACTAAATAAATAGAAGGTCGCCAGAAGAAGCATAAGGTAAGTATAGCCTATATAGCCTATCCAGAACCAAATCCCATGGTAATATTCCATTAGATTTGTCTTATCAGAGATTGATGAAAATCCAGACCATACCAGATTATGTTTCTCATTGGTGATTGTAAGAACAAGGGTAATTGCAGGTATAACAAACAGCAAAAGGATATTTTTGAGAGAGATGAGTTTGTCTTTACCGGTGAAACGAAGAACAAAAATCAAATAAAAAACCGGAGTTGAGACTCCTCCAAAATATTCAAGTTTGGACCAGAATATTTTTTCAGCTGCGGTCGGTGCTGAAGTTTCAAGAATAATCCAGAATGCACCAATGCCTGCGGCAATCATCAGCCAGGCAAGTTCTCTGGCCCCTTTTACCGATTTTCTCTGTAACGCAAGAAAGGCAACAAAAAACGAAACCAGCGATGTTGCTATAAAGAATACGGAATATACTGTGAAAACCTGCTCCATCATGTTATTAATTTAACAGTACTAATAATTCCATAGGAAAATCAGTTAATAATTTAGATTAATATTTATATATATTGGGGGCCTGAAAGGTAGTCATTAGGTTTGTTCTTTGCCCAATTCCTGAAGGTGTATATTACTGATTATGTAATATTCTTTATCAGAAACTTTCTTAAAACGTGCTGCAATATCCCACCATTTTGAAAATAGGCTATCTCAATAGATGAATCCAGTCTTGCAATTACACTAAACTCCAATATTGAACCTCCCTGACGTGTGAATCTAACTTTTATTATCTTATTGGGGGTTAAATCCTCAAGATTCAAAATATCAAATACCTCATTTCCGGTTAACCCATGCGACTTTATGTTTTCATCTTTTATAAATTGAAGTGGAAGAACTCCCATACCAACCAGGTTACTTCTGTGAATACGCTCGAAGCTTTCTGCAATAATAGCTCTAACCCCAAGTAATGACACTCCTTTTGCTGCCCAATCGCGTGACGAGCCGCTTCCATATTCTTTCCCGGCGAGTATTATAAGTGGTATACCATCTCCTTTATACTTTATTGCTGCATCATATACCGTAATAATTTCACCACTCGGATGATAAAGTGTCCAACCACCTTCCTTCGCGACTAATTCATTTTTCAGACGAAGATTCGCGAATGTTCCTCTTACCATTACTTCATGATTTCCTCTTCTTGAACCATATGAATTAAAATCATCTTTATTAACACCCTGAGATTTCAGATATTGTCCTGCCGGGGAATTTTCGGCTATGTACCCTGCGGGTGAGATGTGATCGGTCGTAATTGAATCACCAAGTTTAAGAAGTACCCTGGCTGACTTTATATCAGTAATTTTATCAGGTGTCAATGAAATGTTTTTAAAGAACGGGACCTCTCTGAGGTATGTAGATTGCTTCTCCCATTGATAAATATCGCTCTCCGGTATGGCGAGCGATTCCCATTTTTCATCTCCATTAAAAATACTTTCATAATTTGATACAAACATTTTCGCCTCAACCACAATATCCATAACAGTCTGAATTTCACCAGCCGATGGCCAGATATCTCTTAGGAATACCGGTTTAAGATTAGGATCAAATCCCAGTGGTTCCCTTTGGAGGTCAACATCTATTCTTCCTGTAAGTGCATACACAACTACAAGAGGCGGAGATGTTAAGAAATTCATTTTTATGAGCGGATGTATCCTGGCTTCAAAATTTCTGTTTCCGGAAAGTACTGAGGCAACGACCAGCTTATTGTCTGTAATGGCTTTGCTAATATTATCCGGTAAAGGACCACTGTTACCAATACATGTTGTACAACCGTACCCTACAGTGTGAAATCCCAGGGCCTCGAGGTATGGCAAAAGATTAGCTTTTTCCAGATAATCAGTAACTACTTTAGATCCCGGAGCCAGGCTTGTTTTAACCCAGGGCTTTGTATTTAGGCCCAGCTCAACAGCTTTCCTGGCCAGGAGTCCGGCACCGATCATTACGTTTGGATTGGAAGTATTCGTGCAACTTGTGATGGCAGCAATAACAACTGATCCGTCGCTAATCAGGTACTCCGAACTATCGCTTTTTAACTTAACACTCTGAAGGCCATTACTTATCTCATCTGACCATCCTCCTTCAGTTCTTTCATCATAAGCAATATACTCTCTTTCGTAGCTTCCTTTCATAATATCAATAAACCTGCTTTTTACATTAGCCAGAACAATTTTATCCTGGGGTCTTTTAGGGCCGGCAACAGAAGGTTCAATATCACTCAAATTCAATTCAACTACTTCAGTATATTTTATCCTTTCTTCATTTTCGCGCCATAGAAGATTTTCTTTCAGGTATCTCTCAACTGTTTCAATATGTTTTTCTTCCCTTCCGGTTATCCTTAAATATTCCAGTGTCTTTTGATCAGGAGGGAAATATGTGACAGTGCATCCGAATTCAGGCGACATGTTTGATATTGTTGCCCTGTCAGGTACTGAAAGTCCATTCAATCCCTCCCCAAAAACCTCTACAAATTTACCAACAACACCTTTCTTCCTTAAAAGTTCTGCAACAGATAATACCATATCTGTCGATGTAGTACCTTCTTTTAAATTCCCTGTCAACTTTAACCCGAGAACTTCCGGAAGCATTATATAGATTGGTTGTCCTAACATAACAGCCTCAGCTTCTATCCCGCCAACACCCCATCCCAGAACACCAATACCATTTATCATAGGAGTATGAGAATCAGTCCCGACTAAAGTATCAGGAAATATAACTCCATCTCGGGTTGTGACTACTTTTGCAAGGTATTCAAGGTTTACCTGGTGGCAAATACCCATCCCTGGAGGAAGCACATTGAAGTTATTGAATGATTTCTGTGCCCACTTTAATAAAGAGTATCTCTCGCTATTCCGCTCATATTCCAATGCGACATTCTTTTCGTAAGCATAGTTTGTCCCAAAAAAATCAACCTGCACAGAATGGTCTATTATAAGATCGACAGGGACCATGGGATTTATCAGTTGGGGATTTTTGTTCTTTCGTGCTACCTCAGATCTTATTGATGCAATATCTACAATTGATGGAACGCCTGTAAAATCCTGCATTAATACTCTTGCAGGCAGGTAAGGAATTTCGGAGTGCTCAGTTTTTAAATTCCAGTTTAAAATATTTTCAAGATGTATATCATTGAAACTACTCCCGTTGAAATTCCTGATTATATTTTCCAGTAGAATCCTGATTGAAAATGGCAAATCTTCAATTTCACAGCCTGTTTTTATAAGCTCAACAAGAGAAAAGTATTTAAAACGGCCCAATGGTGTCGAAATTGTTTCACTCAGATTTTCTATTTTATCCATATTGCCATAGATTTACAATTTATCAATCTTGGCAGCAAGGATAAAATCATTTTCAGATAATCCATTAATGGCATGTGTCCATAACTCAATAACCACCCTTCCATAGTAAACGCACATTACAGGATGATGACCTTCTTCCTCCGCCAGATCTGCCACTTTATTAACAAAAACCATAGTATGTTTATAGTTTACAAAAAAGTATTCCCTGGTAATTTTATTGTCTTTTGTAATCTTCCAGTCTTCCTGAATAGCTTTTCTATATTCAACAATCTTGTCTTTATCGAGAGGCGGAGTACCTGCTTCGCATGGGATACATTTTTTCTTAGTTAAGTCCATAACTTTACTTTTTAATTATTTACTAATTCCTGAATCGACCGACCATCCACCTCCACCTGAACTAATAAGAAATAGTAGAAGTAAGGTCATGGCAAAATCGGTTCGATATTCGTGTGCTGAAACCCAAAAGCCTTTGGATATAAACATTGGCCATTTAGTGGTTACAAAAGCAGTAGCCATAACAATAAGAAGAGGTATTGAGGCCAACCTAGTTAATAAACCTAATAATATAAGTGTCCCGCATATTATTTCAAAAGTCGCGGTAAAATAGGCCCAGAAAGCAGGATCGGCAAATCCGATTTTTGCAAAACGACCCGTACCCAGAAGATCGGGGAATAAATATTTTTGTATGCCCTCAGTAAGAAATACTAATCCAACTACCAGCCTTATTAACAGGACTTTATTGTCTTCAACTGTATTGAAAATAACCGACTTCAGTCCTTTTGAATTTTTCATGATTTCACCTTTTACGAGTATCTTAATTTTAAAACTACCCTCATGACAACAAGAACAGGATGAGGCTAATTCAACAAATAATTTTGAAAAATGTTTAGAATTAAAGGAACAAAAGGAAATCCAACTGGCGTCCAGGCTAGATAACCTGGCTAAGTGGCATAGATAGATGCAGGGAGCCTGCCCAAATATAAAAAAGAGAGTGACTAGAATTTTATAGTCACTCTCCATTTTTTAATAATGAATTCGATAATGTTAACCTATTGTAACATTAGTTTAAAAGATGGACTGTAGAATCTCTCCTGAATACCATTAATTAGAACACCAAGTCGAACATAAACATATTGGCGGGTATTTAAAGGGGAGGTGAGGGCGACACTAAGAGTATTCGTTGCGGACAAACTGACTGAAGATGTGGTCTTGAACAGAATTGTATTGTAGTTGTTGTCCAATATTTCTTTTGTACTCACGTACAGTTTAAGTTCCTGAACTGTTTTTGCACCTGTAGTCACTTTAGTTACATTACAAGTAGCCGTAATGTTTCCACCCGAGTAAGTAAATGTAGGATTGTCGATGGTAAAATACGGTACAACAGGAATGTCCATAATGGTATTGCCTTTGACTGTTACATAAACACTGTCCGTAGCAGGCTCCCATGGAGCTCCGCTTAAACGAGTGATTATATAATCGCCATCGAAAAGCCTGACACTATAAGTTCCTTCCTGGCTAATATAAACATTAACCTTCTGGAACAGAGCGTAACCATGTTGGTATAGCTCGAGGTTCGTAGCATTTGATCTAACTCCGACAGGTATCCCATTATAATGAACCATACCAGATACTGATGAGGTTGGCGCATCATAATTATCGAATTCGCATCCTGCCATAATAAAGGTAGATGCTAATAGTACAATATATATAAAATATTTTTTCATAGTAATACTAATAAGTGTGGAATGGATTTTTAACTATTTTGGGATTATTATTCAATACAGTGCTGCTGATTTGTGAATAATAATTACCCATCTGGAAATACCTTGCATATAGAAGCCTTGGAGATTTAATTTTATCGAATACATATTTCCCATTTTTTGAAGGATCGGAACTATTTATCACTCTGTATGGGTAGAGTGCGTACAACATGGCTTTCGGGTTATTATTATCACCATTCCATAGTTCCTGTGCCTTTCTCCATCGTATTAAATCCCAAAGACGGTGGTCTTCGAAAGCTAATTCGTTACGGCGTTCCTTCATAATCTTATCCATCGTGAGAGTACTGAGGCTATTTGCCGGGAATCCTGCTCTTTCTCTGAGCTTGTTGATGTGCTGTAATGCAAGCGGCACATTGCCAAGTTCGAAAGCAGCTTCGGCGGCATTCATGTGCACTTCACCTAAACGGAAGATTACCCACCATGTGCTTGATAAAACATTTCTTGTGCTTGCACCTTTGGTTGGGTCAAGCCCTTTTCGTATATAAAATCCAGTACTCGTTACATTCGCCTGAGTCCTGTGAGGTCCGGAAGAACCTTTAAAAATACCTCCATCTGTATACAAAGTTCCGGGATCACCTGTCTCTAAAGTGGTATAACTGTTGGTTGTAGCGCTCCAAATTTTAACACCTGCCTGAATAACAACATTCTCATCTCTAAACTTTGTACCAGGGTAGATGACAGTGCCGTATAATCTGGCATCTTTATTGTCAAAGATATCATCAAGAGCATTGTAATAGATGTAATCACTATTATTAACGGTCCTTGTCTTAAGAGCGCCATCTGAGCCGTCGAGATAATCGAAATTTTCGACGAGGTTTAAAACCGGGGTAACGCTTGAGCTAATGTTATCCTCCTTAAGACCGTAAGGTATATTGTTCTGGGTGAAATTATGCGATTTACCTTTTGAATAGTCATAATCTTTGGCAAAGATAACTTCCGGATTTGCACTCTTTACATTATTTACTTCAAAGAAATTTTGTCCCAGATCATTATTCTTTTGGTAGAGTGAATAGTTACCGCTAAGGAGAATTGAGTCTGCAGCAGCAAGTGCTTTTTGATAGTATCCCGCAGCCATGCTGACAGGTATCCCTACTTCACCGCCATCAGTTGCGATAGGCACTGCCATTGCACTGTTGTACTTGGCAATTGAACCTGCGTATAACATGGCCCTGCATTTAAGAGCGAGACAAGTGTACTTGTTAGCACGAGTCTGACTTCCAACATTACCAATATCATTATTTATGGCATCCATTTCAGAAGCGATGAAGTCGTATACTTCATATTCCTTAGCCCTTGGAATTTGCAAAGGAGTGACATCGCCACTAAAGTTGTAGATTAATTGTGTCGTTATAAGGGGTACACCGCCCATTCGTTTAACATGCTCAAAATAATGAAGAGCCCTGATAAACCTGAATTCAGCTGAGAACTGTTTCTTTATGGCAGGTGATAAAGTACTATACTTCTCCAACTCTTCCAGCGATTTATTTATATTCCTTATGAGGGTGTAGCTCCATAATGTCCAGGTACTAAAGCCAAAATTTGTTGATTTATTGGTACCATCACCTGATCCCGACCACATGGCATCGTCATATCTGGCCATATTGGTATTGTTATCATTGCTCTCATCAAAAGAAAGAGAGTTGTAGTAGTTGGCCAGTAATCCCAGGATCAAACTTGGATCGTTCCAAACCTTATCATCTGTGATAAGCGTCCTTGATTCTCTTTCAAGCCAGTCTTTTTGACAACCTGGCCCTACAAAGAGAAGTATAACCGTTAATATTATAAATAATTTTTTCATAATAGCTTTCATTTTTAGAATGTAATATTAAAACCGGTGTTTATCATCCTCGATTGTGGGTAAACCAACGCGCTTGAAGCAGATATTTCAGGATCTAATTTGAATTTTCTTAATGGATCTAAAGAGAATAAGTTCGAACCATTAACATATACTCTAACCCTTTGGATACCACCAAGTTTACTAAGAATTGATTTTGGCAGACTGTAACTTAATTCGCAATTTTTTAATCTTATATAAGTAACATTAATATACCAAAAATCTGAATTCTGGTAATTTGAGTGACCAGTGTCGTTTGACCTTATTGCCGGGTATGTACCAGGAATCCAGGCGCTCGTATTATCATAAGGATCTGCCTGATGCCAGACATCAGTTGCCATATAACTGACTGCTGATCCGTCTGAATAAAACGGCACCCTGACCTGGTTTCCGATACTGTATGTTTGCATGGTTCCTCCAGAGAAATCAATGCTGAGGCTGAATGCTTTATATGATAAATTCGTGTTAAGTGCATAGCTCATATAAGGATTACTACCTGTTGCATATCCGAGAGGAACCTGATCGAAACCGCTGATGATCCCATCACCGTTGACATCTCTGTATTTCAAGTCACCTGGTAACATAGTTGAATTTGCTTTGCCATCATTATTAATTTTATAGTTTTCAATTTCCTCTACAGATTGGAATTGGCCTATACAATCATATACCCAGGCGGTACTATTCCATCGGCCTTCGCTTGAGTTCCTGTACTCGTCCCATGAGTTGGAGCGGCGAGGTTTGTAAGTTTCAAGTGTTTTGCTTCTTGAAAGGGTTGCATTAGCTGATACTGAATATCGAAAATCGCCAACCTCCCCCTTATATGATACCATTCCTTCAACACCAACTGTAGCATCGGAGTTTAGGTTTTCATTTGGTAATGAGTAACCTACTTCGCTAGGGAGTAATATGTCGTATCGCCCAGCTGGTATTCCTGTACGTTTACGTTGGAAAGCATCGAATTGAAAATTTAGTCTGCCTTTAAGCATGCCGATATCAACGCCTAAGTTTGTTGAGATGTTGTTGACCCATGAAATGTTGGTGATGGGTAGTCCTGCAGGCGAAACACCTGTAACGTATACTCCATCAAGGATGGCGTTGCCCTGGCTGTAGTTAAATTTGGGCACATAGTCCCATGCACTAACACCACTTTCACTACCTGTCTTACCAAGCGAAAATCTTAATTTGAAATCACTAAACAGGTTGCCAAGTGAATTTTTAAAGAAGTTCTCCTGATTTACTCTCCATCCTGCTGAAAAGGCTGGAAATAAACCCCAACGTTTGTCGGGTGCATATATGTATGAACCATCATATCTGGCTAAAACTTCCAATAAATATTTTTGCCTGTAGTCGTAGTTAATTCGCCCAATGAATCCAGCCCTTGCTTCAAGGCTCCACGTGTCATACATATTGTTCATCTCACCAAAAGTAATTTTCTGGATGTAGTTGGTTGGTGGTGAAGAGACATTCTCCAGTTCATTGTTGTCCCTGTCAGAACGTTCATAAGCTGCAACGGCACTAATGTTATGATCATTAAGCTTTTTGTTGTAGGTTAACTGGAAAGAGAGAAAGCGTGCAACCGCGAACGATTTTAAACCTTCCAGAAAGACATTCTGATTACCCCAGTTTGGATCGGTAATATACTTGTCATTAAGGGCATCATATTTATAAGTTTTATACTTATACTCAAAGTTGGTCATTTCCCTTACCTGATACATGTATTGCCCCATAGCTTTTGCTTTTAATCCGAAACCAAAATTATATTCAGCATCTAAAGTGAGGTTCGCAATTGTGAATTTTGAATCTTCAAAGCCTGTGAAGTCTCTATTATATACAGCAGGATTATACGCCCTGTTATGTGTTTCATTGACGTAATCCGGATTATCATTGGCATAAAAGCTTTGAATAGGCCAGCCATCTATTATACTTTTAAAAGGGGCCTCGTATTCATCGCTTCCTGAAACTCCAAGCATCTTAGTATCAGCTACCTGAAGACTCATCTTACTTCCAATTGTAAGACCTTTGACAAGTGAAGCTGTTATGTTGGATTGGACATTTGTACGAGAATAGCTATAATCTTTCAAAATAGCCGACTGATTCACATTACTGACAGATAAATAATAGGTAGCACGCTTCGTACCACCGGAAGCGTTAGCGTTGATATAAGTTTGAGGAATATTATTTCTAACTACCGCTGCACGATAATCGTAACTCTTGTATCCATATTCCGTCCCTTCAACGAATTTTTGATATTGATCGGGTGTATACAGGGTGTTGGGATTCCCTCCCTGATTTTGAATAGATTGCAGTTTCGCAAGCACATATTGCTGCCCATTTACAACATCGGGGAATCTCGTGAAGTTCTGAAAACCATAATATCCATTTACAGATATTTTAGCTTCATCACTACGAGTCCCTGTCTTAGTTGTTACAAGTACTACACCGTTTGATGCTCTCAAACCATAGATTGCGGCAGATGCATCTTTTAGAACTGTAATGCTTTCAATGTCCTCAATAGCCATGTTGTCAAAAGTCGTGTAACCTTGTCCGACGGGAATACCGTCAATAACAAAAAGAGGAGCTCCCATGTTACGGATTTGAATGTTGGTATTACTTCCCGGTCGGCCATCAGCTGCACGTGAGGTCACACCCTGGATCTTCCCGGCAAGAGCGGCTGAAGGATTGGTAGCCGAGGTACGAGTGAGCTCCTCTGATTGAACTGCACTGATTGCAGTGGAAATTGTTCTCTTGCTTTGGGTAGAATAGCCAACTACGATAATGTCATCCAATACTTTTGAACTCAGGTTTAAAGCAACATCAATTTTAGCTCTGCCGTTCACAGGGATAACTTGTGTCTCCATTCCCACGAACGAAAACTCGAGTGAGTCATTTTTAGCAACATTAGTAATTGTGTAATTCCCGGATACATTTGTAAGTGTTCCGTTTGTTGTTCCATGAACTAAAACGGTAGCGCCGATAAGTGGCTGACTGTCGGGGTCAAGAATAGTACCTGAAACTGTAAGCGTTTGGGAAAATGCCAAACCTGCTGTCCCAAAGACCGACATAAAGAAAAATAAAATCGCATATTTCATATTCCTTGAAAAATCCGATTTCTTTCTTGATAAAGAAAAGTAATTCAATCTTTTACTCATAATTTTAAGGGGTTAGTTGGTTTTTAAAAACGTACCATCTTACAATGGATTTATCTTGATCAAAAACTGCGTTAATGGATTTCCCCATAGGCAATATTTATTAAGAAATAATTAAGAAAATAAAATCTATAAAACCTAAGACGGGTTTAAGAACTTATTGTTTGTAATGTAAGGAATATTATCAAACATTTTTATGAGATATTGTTTAACATTTGTTAAAAATGTATAAATAAAAATCAGGAGAAAATCAAATCTTAATGAGATTATGTTTTGTAGTTAATGCAAAACTTTCTATGTTTAAAAAAGACTGTCATTAACGGCCAATCGTGTCTATGAAGATAGGATCTTTTTGATGGTGAGGAGGCGTTGCGTTAAAGTTCCGGTAGTGGAAAACCGGATCAGGATTTGCCAACTTTCGTGACTAACCCGTACTAAGGAATAACTTTACCGATTATAAAATATCACTGCTATTTTTAAACTGCCCCCCATTTTTGAGTAGATTCTGTCCTATGCTTGCGTATACTTCTTTACTCAAAGGGCGTGATGCATCCTCAATCAGTGTTGCTCTGAAACCCTCTTTTAATGAATCCATTATTGAATAGTATACGCATATATCTGCGGCCAGCCCGCAAAAATATAAATCGGTTATTCCCTTTCCCTTCAGATATCCTGCCAACCCTGTACTTATTTTATGGTCGTTGTCATAAAAACCACTGTAACTGTCAACTTCGGGATTCATTCCCTTTCGAAATATTGCGGAAAATAATTCCGTTTCAAGTAATGGGTTGAAATCGGCACCATAAGAGCCCTGAATGCAATGATCGGGCCAAAGGATTTGTTCCAATCCATTTAGCATTATTTTGTCAAAGGGCTTTTTACCCGGATGATTAGATGCGAAACTTTTATGGGTTTGAGGATGCCAGTCCTGTGTTGCAACAACCAAATCAAAATATTTCTGTATGTTGTTGATTGTGGGAATGATAATATCACCATGTGCCACCTCGAGGTTTCCCCCGGGAGTGAAATCGTTCTGAACATCGACAATAACAAGTGCTCTCATAACTCTACATTTTATATTCTCCGATGAGTTTATCGCGTTCATTCCTCAATTTATCGCTAATGCCCACCTTGTAAATATGCGGGTAACTAAACCGTTTAAATTCTGCCGGAAGTTTCTTTAGCCTTTCTCTGCTATATTCAGCAATTTCTGACAGAGATAAAGGCATATTTACTCTTTTACCATTTTCCACAATTTTGTGAAGCAGTAGTTCTTTTGCATTATTTTTAACCGAAAGCGACTTAAGCGGATAAAGGGGATGGTGCATTAGTTCTACTTCAGGTTCATCCGATAAGGTAATTGCATCAGCGCCAATAAAATTACCTTCGTCATCAAGTATTCTGAAGACCTGCTTTCTATGAGGTAATGTAATCTTACCAACATTTTCCGATAATTTGATCCGGGGTTTACCACCACTGACTGACAACTTGTAAACTCCATCGAGTGCGGCATCGGGGTAACCCGTTACCAGGTTCGTACCCACACCAAAAATGTCAATCGGAGCTTGTTGGTCTAACAGACTTTTAATTATAAATTCGTCCAGTTGGTTTGATGCAGCAATCTTTACATAATTCAATCCTGCACTATCGAGCATTTCACGGCTTCTTTTGGCAAGATAGGCAAGGTCGCCACTGTCGAGCCGTATTGCATTTAGCCTGTGACCTCTCTCTTCCATGATTTTTGCTGCACGAATAGCATTGGGAAGTCCGCTTTTTAATGTGTCGTAAGTATCAACTACTAATGCGCAATTTTCCGGGTGTACTTCTGTGAAATGGATAAAAGCAGTAAGTTCATCATCATAGCTTTCAATATAAGAGTGTGCCATTGTTCCTGATATCGGAATACCATAATCGCGACTTGCCCTTACGTTACTGGTTGAATCAAATCCTCCTATGAATGAAGCTCTGCTCGCATAATAGCCTCCCGGTCCCTGTGCCCTTCTTAATCCAAAGTCAATTAATTTACGACCCTCAGCGGCTTGTCTCATCCGGCTGGCTTTGGTGGCAATCAGACTCTGAAAATTGAGGATATTAAGAAGTATCGTTTCAATTATTTGAGCTTCTATAATGTTTGCCTCAACCTGAAGAATTGGTCGCGTAGGAAATATTAAATCACCTTCAGTTGAGCTATAAATACTACCTCTAAAACTGAATTTGCTTAAGTATTTTATGAATTCAGGATTTAAGCCCTGTTCCTTTAGAAAGACGAGATCATTCTTGTCGAATTGGAAAATTTCCAGCGCGTTAATCAGATCCTCTAATCCGGCAAAAATAACATAGCCTGAATCGAATGGCAGTTTACGAAAGAAATAGTCGAATACGGCAGTGTTATCTACTTGTCCTTTAAGGAAGTATGTTTCGGCCATAGTCAATTGATAATAGTCAGTATAGGAGGCGGTGTAATTGAACATAATTAATTAAATATTTCTTTGAATAGGGCGTATCATTTCAGAGGGAACAACCCAATCATCAAACTGTTTCTCTGTCATAAGGTTTAGCCTTAATGCTGCTTCTTTCAGAGTTAAGTTTTCAGTATAAGCTTTCTTTACAATTCTTGCTGCATTTTCATAACCGATATGAATATTCAATGCAGTTACCAGCATTAAGGATTTTTTGAGGTTTTCATCAATGCGTTCCAGATTTGGTTCAATTCCTGCAACACAATTATTGCTGAACGATTGGCAGGCATCGGCAATGAGTGTGGCTGATTGCAATAAAGCGCTGATCATGACAGGTTTAAATACATTAAGTTCGAAATGGCCATTCGAGCCTGCCACGGAAATAGTTGTGTCGTTGCCCATAATTTGTGAACAAACCATCGTCAATGCCTCAGTCTGGGTCGGGTTTACTTTACCCGGCATAATTGATGAACCTGGTTCGTTCGATGGAATGATTAATTCTCCTATTCCGGTACGGGGTCCGGAAGCCATCATTCTTATATCGTTTGCGATTTTCATCAGACCGACAGCCAATTGCTTTATTGCTCCGTGTGTCTC